>Ga0172375_10001403_pt1 | contig 38812 bp, 56 predicted proteins | sample LakKiv1m_FD_114537 | JGI IMG/M metagenome (GOLD analysis project Ga0172375, IMG submission 114537) | Freshwater microbial communities from Kabuno Bay, South-Kivu, Congo - kab_092012_11.1m | ecosystem: Environmental > Aquatic > Freshwater > Lake | place: Democratic Republic of the Congo... | reverse complement strand
TTTTCAGAATGAGATATAATCATTTTAGACCTCATACAAGTTTAGAAAAGAAGTGTCCTGCTGAAGTTTATTTTGATTTTGCTAGATTAAAGTAGGGGGTGACATATGTCTGTAGGAAGCACATAATTCTTTACTATAACAATCTTTAAAAATAAGATTTTTTAAAATTAAGTATGAATAAACATAAACTAGATAAATTAGCTTCAGAACTATCAAGCAGAGTTCCCCTTAGGGGCATTAGCCAAGATTTAAGAAAAAGGTTGCCTTTTTTGGCAAAATGCTTTTTAACTAATGCAGACTATTGGTATATGCAAGCATTTTATTCATGTTCTCCTCCAACAATCAGGGCAGTTTATTCTCGATTTGGGGAAGCTTATAAAAGCATGGGAAAGCCAGAAGTAGATTCTGAAGAAAGGTATAATTTTAGAGATAATTTAAGAAAATCAGCTGATGCCAGTAGCCAATTTAAATCTGGCGTAGATTTATCTTAAATTTAATCTGATAAAATATGAAAATTACAACAGTATCTCAGGGCGATGTAGTTCATATAAATTGGGCTGGACTTGGAAGGATAGAGGAAACACAACAAGATCCAAGAAAAGGAGATATAGTCAGGATTATCTCGCCAATAGGCTTATTATTTTATGCTAAATCAGGCACAGATAACAATAAAACATTATTACTAAAAGGATATTCTTTAAGAGAAGGATTTCAACAAGTGCCAGAACAAGTATTTCCTTTTTTAGATAACAGCTTACAAGAACAATTTTCTAGGGGTCTTCCTGCAAGATCTGGGTTGGGATTTCTTATTGCTTCGATGCTTGAAGGAACTCATGGCTTATTAAATGTCTGTGTTTGGAATACAAGACATAGACTATTAAATCAGGCACTTTATAAATTTGATTTAACACAAACTCCAGATAGACTTACAGGAAAAGAAAAATTTGACCTAACCCCTATAAACCTAGATGCAGAAGGCAGTTTTTGTTCAACAGAATTGAGAGTAGTAACACATGAAGCAAGAGCTTTTGATAAATATTATGCATCAACAAGACAAACTCGCGATGTAATTGCCTGGGCTAGAGATGTTTATCCAGGCGGATTAGTTTAGGTAATAATTAAATTTAAAAATTATTTTTTATAGAAAAAAGATGCCAACTGACTTACGAACACAAAAACTAGCTAACCTTGTTGTAGATTATGCTTTGCAAGTTAAACCCGATGAAAATGTTGTGATTTCTGGAAGCACAGAAGCAGAAGAGTTTATACTTGCATTGTATAAAGAAGTAGTATTAAGAGGAGCACATCCTATTTTGCGTGTTTCAATTCCAGGTACAAGCCCATTTTTCTATAAACATGCAAATAAAAATCAAATTGAAAAATTTCCAGATCACTTTGATTACATAGTTAAAAGTTCACAGAAATATATTGGTATAGACACAGAGATTAACACCCGCGAATTATCAACTTGCAATCCAAAGAAAATAACCGCACGGGCAAAGATAACTCATCCAATTTCAGAATATATATGCAACTCGAGACCAAAAATGGTTAGGTCTAGTGTGGGATTTCCTTGTCTTGCTAAAGCTCAAGATGCAGATATGTCTTTGCAAGAATATGAACAGTTTTTATTTGATGCATGTTTGCAAGATTGGGATAAGATTGGAAAATTAATGGATAAAATAAAATCAAAATTTCATGAAAATTCATCAGTTCATTTAATTGGACAAGGAGTTGACTTAAAGATGAAAGTTCATGGAAAATTAGCAAAAACAGATATAGATGGAGAAAATATTCCCATGGGAGAAATTTTCATGGCACCTATTAGAGAAAGTTTAAATGGATGGATAAAATTTGACTATCCTGCAATTCGCGATGGAAAAGAAGTTACAGATATTGAATTAAAATTTCAGGATGGAAAAGTAATAGAAGCAAAAGCATCAAAAAATGAAGATTTTCTAAAAGAAATGCTTGCAACTGATGAAAATTCAAGTTATGTTGGAGAGCTAGGAATAGGATGCAATCCAAAAATAGACAAATTTACAAAAAATCTGCTGTTTGATGAGAAAATTGGAGGAACAATTCATCTTGCTCTTGGAAGTGCATATAAAGATAATGGCGGAGGAAATAATTCTGCAATTCACTGGGACATTGTTAAAGATATGCATAAAGCAAAATTAATTGTTGATGGGGAAATTTTGCAGGAAAATGGAAATTGGAAGTTATAATTTGATTATATAAATATTTAATAACACCGAAAACCTCATTGTTCTATGAGCAAAGAACTCTCATCAAGAATTAATGGTTCTCCTTCTTTAGTTCAGGTTATTCATACTGGAAGAAATGCAGGAAGTTCTACTACAATGATTAGGCAAAAAGAGCAAAGATCAACTCAAGAGACACCTCTCGGAGATGAAGTTTCAGAACTAGCTCTTAGATCCAGAGGATATCAAAATTATGGGAATTGGTTAGTTAGATATTCAGATGGTGAAAATAGACTTATTCTAGGATTTATTCCATTTGGGAGAAGGAGAATTATAACTGATGTTTATGTCCCTACATCAAGGCAGGATAGAGAAGGCAATACTGTTTATAGAAAGAAGCAACACGGAGAATAAAAACCTTTTTAATCTTCTTTTAATAGTAATTTTAGAGGGCTCCCTGCGCTCGCATAGAGCAATAAGGGATAATTTGTGGAAGAGTAATTTAGTTTGCTCTATGCTCCCGTAGTCTAGAGGCCAAGGACTTCGCCTTCTCAAACAGGAGTTTTAGTCGACGAGATGATAAACTCAGCCCTCTTGGGCAACTGTAATTTCCGACAGATGATTTGCCTTCGGGCGTTTCTGAAGAAATTAAGGAAAGAGGCGGAAACCCGGGTTCGAATCCCGGCGGGAGCATATAACTCTTATGTGATTTCCCAGAGCAGGTATTAGTTTATAGCGTATGTATTGCCTAAATTTTGTTGATTTGATTGGGATCTCGGAGGTTTATAAATCTTGTCGAGAATGAGGATTATTTAGACAAAGATAAACATTATTTGTAAGGTAAACTTAGACTTCTTAAAATAATTAACAACTAAGAGAAATTTAATGTAACTGCAGAATAATAACAAAAAGCAAGATTTTTAAACTTTAAAAGGCTACAATATTATGACATTTGAATTTCATGGAGAGTACTTAGTAAGTAACGATCAAATAGGGCGTCTTTCTAAAGGTGGAATTGTGTCTAGGTTACAAAGAGAAGAAGGGTTAGGAATAAGAGATTTATCTAATAAAGAGCGGGCACTTCATTTTAATGGGTTTGTTGTAACTGATGAACAAAATAACGTAATTTTTGAAGATAGAAAAAGATACGCTCCTCATTTTTTCCCTCTTTCAGTTTTAGATTATGCAAAAGCATTATACCAGTTTGAAAGATCGGGGCAACAAATTCCAATTCTCTCAATAGACAGTCACGATGTATTAAAATGTGATTTCAAATGTCAAGATTGCTTATCTTCTCATGGAACAAGTTTTCCCTTTAAGACCTTCCCCCCAGATAATTTCAAAATGGACTTAGAAACCTATAAGGCAATTCTCCAATCTGTTGCAGATTACTCTAGAAAAAGAGGGTTTGTGGGAGTAAGATTTGAACAATCGGGTGAAGGTAATCCTGACTATTATAAACATAGAAAACAACTGTTAGGACATGCAAAAGAATTGGGGATGCGAAGCGTTTATGTAAGCACTGGGAGTAAAATTGATGATAGTCTGATGCGAGCGTTAGTAGAAAATTCTTCTTTTATAAGAATTAGTTTTCCCGGAATTGGAGAATCTTATCAACGTTATTCTAGACAAGATTCTTTTACTTATGATCATGCTATAAACTTACTGAAAAAAATGGTAAGAGAAAGGGAGAAATTGGGTAGAAGTAGAGATTTAATGATCGGAGCAAGAGTGGCATTACGTGAAGATCATGGAGATAGTTATTCTTCCTTTGGTTCAATACTAAAGGGATTAGGATTAGATGTTATGCAAGTTGTAAAGATCCTTGTTCCCGAAGGTAGAAAAAGATCGGAATTTCCCCTGTCAAGAAAAGATAAAACTGACTTAGAAAAAACAACAGAATTAGAAAATGGAGAATTTAATGTAACAATTCCCCATAAACTAGATTACATGGTCTATTCCCGAGAGATAGAAGATCGATCCGAATTTCCATCGCAATGTTTTAGTGCACTCTTTCAGCCAGTTCTAACTGGAAGAAGCTTATTTGTTTGTACTATTAGCAATGTTATGTATGACCACAATTTAAGATTGGGAACATTTGAAAAAGGCGAAGGAGAATTAGAAAAATTTTTAACACCTACCAATGTTAGACAAGTTATGAAAGGAATTCCTGCAAGATGTAACTGTTGTTCAAATATATATGATAACATGTTACTATTTTCATTACAAAAACTATTTAGAAAAAATAGAGGCAAATTAAAATTCTATGAAATCATAAAATGAAAGAATACAAGTTTAATATAAGCATCACTGAAAAATGCAATTTACGTTGTACTCATTGTTACACAAGAAATAAAGAAGGTTCTTTAACTGAAAATAATGTGGATACAATAGTTGGAAATCTTGAAGATGGATTAAGCAGAGTAAAAATAGAAGGAGGAGAACCTTATTGTGAAAGAGACCTATTTTATTATACTATACAAAGATTTAGAGAAAGATTTCCCCAAGCAGAAATAAGAGCAAACTCAAATGGAGTAGCATTCTATAAAGATAAGGATACTATCCTAAGAGAAGCAGATAAGTTACACTCTCTGGGAGTAAGGCGACTGAGAATTTCATTAGATAAATTCCATGAAGATGGGGGGGCGGATCTTGGAAAAGTTGCTTCTATAAAACCGATATTAGAAAGTGTTAATCATCCATTAGACGTAGGATATATGTCTCTCACACAGGCTCTGGCTATAGGTACTGCAGAAGATTTACCTGAAGAGCAAAAAGAAAGAAGAAATTGTATGAATCATCCAGGATGTTTAGAGAACCCATACTTTTTTACAGATATTAAAGGTAATCTATATATCTGCTGTTGGAGATTAATTCCTCCAATGGGTAACTTGTTACATTCTCGATTAGGAGAATTAGTTAAAGGTATGGATGAAATGCAAAAAAAGATTTTATCCGGTAATGTAAAATTTTTAGAAACAAATGCCCATCTTTATAGAGTTTCAAAAGAATGGGGAGAATGTATGCTTTGCAAGGAAATATTTCAAGATGGAAAAAAGAAATGAAACTCTTTTTTTTGAGACACCCAGAAAGAAAGAATTTGCCTTTAAAAAATCTAAGTTACTGATGTTTTCCGAGGGTTTAGAAGTCGGAGTTTGGACGAATACTCAACCGTTATATTTTTACCCCTTCACTTGGTTAGATTATTTGGGAAGAGTAGGAGTTAGAGAGCTCTATATTCTTCCAGATGTATCTCAAAAATTAGCAGAGGAAGAGATAAGAACACTAAAAAATGGAAAAGTTCATTTCGAAATGGTAGATGAACGATTGTTAAAAATTGCTAAAGAAAATGGTCAGAGAATTTCAGTAATCTGTAATTTAGAAGATGTTAAACTTCAAGATATCCCCGTATTGTCTAATTCTGATTTTGTTATCACAAGAATTAATACGCCTTATCCAGAATTTTCTCGTTTAGAAGGTTTACCAAATAAATCACTCTTGTCGTGCGTTCGAGTATATGTTCAAGAAGGTTGTGATTATCAAAAGCTGACAAGACAGGTCAGAGATAGGGGATTTGATTTTCTTCATATTTCTAAAAGACTCCTGCCCAGAGAAGAAAATTTCTCTCTCTCTGAAAGAGAAAGGGCAGGGATATTAAAAACAAAAGATTTTGAAACAGAACAATTTAGGGTAGTAGTCCCTTCTTCGTTAGAAGAGGCATTTGCAAGAAGATTTACAATAACCCCTGATTTGGGAAATGTTTTTTCTTGTAACTTTTCAAAATATCGCAGAGTCTTAAAACAAGATAATATTTTTCCTTGTTATACTCAATTGATTTTGAGGGAAAATGGCGTTAAAAAAGACAATATTATAGAAGCTCCTCATTCTTGTAAAGATTGTGCTTGTATCTATGAAAATGATATGCTTGCAGATATAGAGGAGAGAATGACAAAATATAAAAATCCCTCTTTCGCTTTAGAATATACAGAAAATGGTTGAAAGAAAATTTGGACTCGGAGTATTGATATGCATTTTCAATAGAGACTTCTCTAAAATTCTTCTTCTAAAAAGAAATGAAGAAAAGAGAAAAAAGAATAATGCAGACTGGGGCAATGTTGGAGGAAAAGTAGAACTCGGAGAAAAATTAATGGATGCTTGCTTGAGAGAAGCTAAAGAAGAAATTGGGATAGAACTAAATCCAAATAGATTAAAACTTATAGAAGTAAAAGAAACTCCTTATCTAACCGAAATTCATCATGCAATCCATTTTGTATATGCCACTGTTCTTGATGAAAAAGAAAAAATAATTATTAATGAAGAATCAGATGAATATAAGTGGTTTGATCTAAATAAGATACCTGAAAAAACATTAGACTCTAAAGAGGTGCTAATTAAATTTAGCCAAATCGCAAAGAAAGATTTTGTAACAAATGAATCCAAGGGATAGTTTCAACCCAAGAAAAGGTTTTGTCCATTCTCCATTTAGATATAATGGTCATCAAGCATATGCACTAGGAAGCTTAATGTCATTTATGCCTAAACATACTTTTTTTATAGAACCTTTTTGTGGCGGGGGAGGAGTCTTTTTTGCTAAACCTAAATCAAAATATAACTGGTTAAACGATGTTAATTACGAACTTGTTGCAGTTTACAAAACAATGAGGGATAATCCTCTGGCGTTATTTAGGTTTTTTTCAGAAACACAATCGGAAAGGAAATATAGATCTCTACGAGATGAACTCACTTCGGTTGATGAAATAGATATTGCAGCAAGATGGTTTTATTTAAACAGAATGTCTCAATTTAGGTCAATGGGGAAAAGATGGGAAATGGACAATAGTATTACATTAAATTTAAGGTCTCTTGAAAAATTAGTATCGACATGTTCAACAAAATTGCAAGGTGTAAATATAACCTGTGGAGATTTTGAGGAGGCTATTGATTCTGCACCCGATGCATCTTTTATATTTATATCTCCTCCTTATTCATTCGGAAATTCTCCTAAAAAAACAAAATCATATACTTTTCCATTTTTGAAAGAAGATCATGTAAGACTTTTAGATGCATTAAGAAGGAATTCTAAAAGAATAAAATTTTTATTAACTTATCCAAATGATAAGAAGATAAGAGAAATGTATTCATGGTCTAAAAAGATATTAACTTTGAATAGCGATTGTACTTTTATTGGAGACACAACAAAAAAACCAGAAGAAGAAATAAAAGGAGAAGGAGGTAGAGAAGAGATAGTAATTAAAAATTATTAGCTATAAAAAATATAATGATAAGTCAACAAGAACAGCAAGAGACCTATAGCTTTTATGATTCTATATCTTTAGATGATTTCTTAAAAGCGGCAGAAAGAGCGGGTCTAAAAAATAAACCGGACATGGAAAAAATAGCTCCTTATTTAAAAAATGCAAAAAGGGTTCTGGATTTAGGAGCAGGTTATGGGAGATGTTTAGAATTTTTAGTAGACAATTTCAATGGAGAAATTTATGCTGTAGAATTTAGCCATAAATTAGCGGAATTTTTAAAAGAAAGATTTAGTCCCAGAGTAAAGGTTTATGAACAAGATATGAGAAATTTAAATATTGAGGGTAGTTTTGATATTGTCTTAAGCAATTGGGGTGCAGTTAATAATTTAAATTTTGAGGAACAATTGCAATTACTATGTAATTTAAGATTAATTACAACTAAATCGGGTATTATTTTCTTTGAAACAAGAAGAGGATTATTGCGAAATTATAGCAAAGATAAAAATAAACAAAACTCAAGATTTACCCATAAGGGTACAAATAAATTTTTTATGGGATATGTAACTTCAAAAGAAGAATTTGGAGAAATGGCAAGGAAAAGCGGATATAAATTAAGTATCTCAGAATATGATATTCTCTTAGGACAAGGAAGAATTAAAGAAAGAGTTTTATATATGTTTGAAAAATATTAAACTAAAGTTAGAAAACTACCTTTTGGGATAAGATTAATAGAATAAAAAAATATAAAAACCCTCAAAGTTATATGTGAAAATGGCAGATAGGTTATTCAGCTTGGGCGTTATTTTGTGTGTTTTAAATAAAGATTTCTCTAAAATTCTTCTTCTAAAAAGAAATGAAGAAAAGAGAAAGAGAAACAAAGCTGATTGGGGAAATGTTGGAGGTATAGTTGAATTCGGCGAAACTCTTATCAATGCATGTACCCGAGAAGCTGAAGAAGAAATTGGAGTAAAATTAAACCATCAAAAAATAAAACTAATTGAACTTAAAGAAGCTCCATTTTTTAATGAAAAATATCATGCGATATGGTTTGTTTATGCTACAATAATGGATGAAAAAGAAGAGATAAACCTTAATAAGGAATCAGAAGGACATAGTTGGTTTAGTTTCAATAATTTACCAGATAAAACATTAGACCCAAAAGAGGATCTAATTAAATGGAGCAAGATTGCTCAAAAAGAGCTTTCTGAAAATGGCAAATAGATATAATATTTTTATGGTAGGAGGTGCAAAATGTGTAGGAAAGACTTCTTTAACTACTGCAGTCTCTTCGGATTTGGGATTACCCAGAATTGAAACAGGTAAACTATTAAGAGACTATCGTTTAAATCCTCCAGCTATAAGTTTTAAAGATTATATTGCAACAAGAGTTAGGGAAAATGAAACTGATCTCCTTTTGGATACTCACTTTGCTCAGTACCCCCCAAATACTACAGAAAATGTTATATTTGAAAGAGGATTAGATTCTCAACAGCTAGCCAGTATTTCAGAACAGTTTAATATTCTTCTTTGTCTTCTAGAATTAAGTCCCAAAGACTTATTAAAAAGAAGGTTTAAAGACACAAAGAGAAGAACAACTCTACCATTATTAGTATTAGAAGAGCTAGAATTTAATTTAAGAGCAGTAAGATTATATTCTGCAGATTTAGCTAGAGACTTTTTTAGACTAGAAAATAGAGATTTTAACGAGACTAAAATGCAAATAGAAAACTGGATTAGACTGGAAGGATATGCACAATGAAATCTAAAGTTTTGTTAGTATCTCCAAAATTGAATCCAGAAGTTGCAAAAAGAGTAGCAATACAATTACAAGAAAACATCGGTTTGGGATATCTTGCTTCTTTTTTAGAAAAAAAAGGAATTGTCGTAGATATTATGGATTTAAATTTATCTAATTTAACTCCAAAAGAGATTGCTTCTAGAGACTATAGTTTAGCTGGAATTTCTGTACATAGTTCAGATGATGCAAGAGAAGCGGTTCTTATTGCAAATCAATTAAAAAGAGAGCAAGATAATCTGCACGTAACTTTGGGAGGGCATTATGCTTCAAGACAAGATTTAGAAATACTATCTTCTTCTAGATCAATTGATTCAGTAGTAAGAGGAGAAGGAGAAGCTACGCTATACGCGTTATATAAAACTCTTGAAAAAAATGGTTCCTTAAGAAATGTGGAAGGATTATCATTTCAATCAGCAGATTCTATAGAAAAAAATAGAGATAGAAAACCAATAGAAGATTTAGATACAATTCCATTTCCTAAGAGGTATAATCTTGCTAATCTCTTGCAGTTTAGTCAAAAGTCTGCACATATATTAACAAGTAGGGGTTGTCCGGGAGGATGTTCTTTTTGTGTTGCCTCATTAAATAAAGGTTGGAGAGTGAGAAGTCCAGAGAATATTCTAGCAGAAATCAAACTTCTTCATTCTTTAGGATTTAGAAATTTTGTTTTTGAAGATGATAACTATCTTGGTTTTGGATTAAAAGGGAAAGAAAGAGCGATTCAAGTAGCTAGAGCTCTTAAAAAAGAAGATTTGGGAATAAAATACCAAATATCTACTCGTGCAGATAGTCTTGACGAAGGGATTTTAAGAGAGTTTTCTGAATCGGGAGTTTCAAAAATAAGAGTGGGAATAGAATCTTTTAATCAAAGACAATTAGATTTTTATAACAAGAGGGTAACTCCTTCTTTTGTAGAAACAACAATGCAACAAATAATTGCTAGTGGAATAGAACCTCACTTTAGTTTTATTGTCTTTGACCCATACGTTTCTGTTGGAGAACTGCAAAACTCGGTTAATCAAATGAGAAGATTTTCAGGTAATATCCATTTTAGATACGTAACTTCCTCTTTAAATCCGATAGAGGGTTCTGTTGCATTTGAGCAGTTATTACGAGCAGGATTATTAGAAAAAAAAGGAGAATCCTATTCATATAAGTTTTTAGACCCACTTTCAGAAATCGTTTGGAAACATACGGGGGATTTTAGAGAATATATGGCTGAGGCGGAACAGGGATCTAGAGCGATTTCAAATAGAACTTCAGTTATCCCTGAAGAGATGGATAAAGAAAGTGCTCTAAAACTTAGAAGATCTGGAAGAGATATAGAAAATGAGTTGACTTCCCTTTGGTTAGATGTTCTACAATATTCAATTGATTCTGCAACTCTAGAAAGAGAGTATAAACCTAGAGGTTTACCTTCCGACATTGAACAAAAAAGAGATAGTCTCCTAAGGAGAATTCATCTAATCGACACTTAAATTTTTTCTTTATTACAAAACAATAAGAATCATCTCATTCTTATATAATTTCCTGGAGCACCTTTTTTGTTCGCCTTAAAATATCACACAACCGTAGGTGTTTCGGCGGGAGCAGTCGATCTTTATGGCATCGCCGTGGATTTTTAAGAAAAATGCTCCATAGGGGTTTGAACTATTAAAACATCAATTTAATATCCTTATATAAATATAGCATAAGCTCAAGAAATGGACGAAGATTGCCATTAAGTGTTGCTGTTTCTAATGCTTGGTAATACTTGAACTTAATCTTGCTTGGGATATTTATCATAGGATATTTATGTTTATGCAAAATAAAATTCATCAAGAGCCTTCCAACTCTCCCGTTTCCATCTACGAAAGGATGAATTGTTTCAAAGGCAATATGAAAATAAGAAGCTAGAATTAATGGATGAAGCTCATTTTTATTTAAAGTGTACCATGATAAAAGATCTCTCATTTCTTTAGGAACATCTTCAGGTTTAGGAGGAAGCCAATCTCTTCCCCTAATATAAACCTGCACATCCCGATATTTTCCTATTTGATTGTTTAAACTCTCTTTTAATGTGTCTTTTACCACAAGTTTATGAAGTTCTAAAATAAATTCTTTAGTTATATCTTCTTTGTAATTTAAAATATAATCAAAAGCTAATTTATGATTAATAGTTTCATTTATCTCTCTTAAAGATTTGGAGCTTGGAACTCTTTTTTCAAAAAGAAGATAAGAAGTTTCTTCTAAAGTTAAACTATTTCCTTCAATTGCATTAGAATCATAAGTAAATAGAGAGGTAAATGTCTCATATCTATTCTCTTTGTTTTCTTTTGGCTCTTTTTCAAATTTTTCTTTAATTTCTTCTAAAAACAAAAGCTCTTTTTTTTCTAATAGTGTTGATAATATTTTTAGTTCCTTATCTGCTTTTTCTTCTGCTAGAACAACATCTTTTTTTTCTAAATCCACACCAAGGTAAACTCTTTCTTTCTTAAATGATTTTCCTACTCTGAGGTTTTTTACTCTATAATAATACTTCTTGCCGTTTCTTTTAATAATCTCCGTGTATGCCATAGTATATATAAGGGCACGACATTTATATATCTTTCTATAGTGTGCCCTTACAGAATAAATCTCTATAAGAGCACACCATTTTAGCTTAATGGACTAGCGTGCCCATACATGGATTTAATCTAGACAAGTTTTATAAACCCCTTCCATCGCAGACAATCAATAAACCTTGCCAAACAAGAAATCCCATTCAGATGCCAAAAAGGTAAATAGTCCGGCGGGAGCATCCACTAATCCGTGCAGGATTTAGTGATATGCTTTTTTTGTGGGGTTTTAGAGATTAGCGAGAGCCATCGTGATATAAGGTCTAGAATTGCGCCAGAGATATAAAAAACAAAAAGATGTACCAAATATATACAAGAAGTATAAAAGTAAAAAAGTCTTGCAAAAAGTATGCAAAACCTAGAACAATGAAAAAACACAACATGGCAAGGTTTATTGCCAGGAGAAATAAAAACAACAAAACCCTTAATATAAAATGAAGATAGACCCATATAAACACCAGCAAAAGTACACACACTGGAAAAGTAAAATAAATGGAAGAGTTCCAGATTTGACTAAAGAGAACTCGGATTTATTATTAAAATTCTTAAATGATATGGAGATAGAAATAACAAACATAAATGACGAACAGGTTAAGAAAGAACCTCAAGAGCCAGATCGGATTACCATAATAACTAAACTTATGGAGAGGAAACCCGAATTGTTAAACGGATAGTTTCTATTGTCAATAGAAGCTATTGTGCATTACTAATGAACAATATTGTGCAATGCCATTGCACAAAAATAGGCTATTTTGTGCAATCAGAATGAACAGAAGCTTCTATCCTCAATAGAAGATAATGTCTATTGTCAATAGAAAGGTTTAAAAATAACAAGATCTAAGAATTAACATGATAACTAAAGAAATAATAAAAGAAGTCATCACATTACAGAGAGAATCCTTAAACAAGGCAGAAATAGGAACTCCCAGAGAAGAACAGAAGGAATTAACTATTTTAGATTCTTTTGCTTTAATAATAACCGGAGTAAGAAGATGTGGGAAAAGCACCCTACTACATCAATTAATTAAAAAACAAAAAAAGGCATATTACCTTAATCTTGAAGATCCCCGTTTAGAAGGGTTTAGTTTAAGCGATTTTAATAAAATTGAAGCAATTATGGAAGAGATGTATGGAAAAGGGGGGATTTATTTCTTTGATGAAATACAAAACATCCCTCAATGGGAAAAATATATAAGATATTTGGTAGACAAAAAGGAAAAAGTAGTTATAACTGGCTCTAATGCAGATTTGTTAAGTAGAGAATTGGGAACAAGGTTAACTGGAAGAAATTTAAGATACGAATTATTCCCCTTCTCTTTTAAAGAATTTCTTAATCTAAAAAAAGCAGATCCATCAATAGACTCATTTAAAGATTATCTTTTTCAAGGAGGATTTCCAGAATTTCTTAAAAAGAATACGCCCACAATTTTTCATGATCTATTGTCAGATATTATTATGAAAGATATTGCAGTTAGGTTTAACATAAAAAATATAGAGATGCTAAAAAAGATAGCCATTTTCTTGATTAGTAATGTTGGAACAGAGTTTTCTTATAATTCTATAAAGAAAATGTTGGAGATAAAGTCCGTTCAAAGCGTTATTGATTACGTATCTTTTTTTGAGAATGCCTATTTAATATTTAGTGTGCCTCGTTTTAGCTATTCATTTAAACAACAACAGATAAACCCTAAAAAGGCATATTCTATAGACAACGGCTTCTCAAATAATAACTCTGCTTCTTTTTCAAAAGATTTGGGAAAGATGCTTGAAAATATAGTTTTTCTTGCTTTAAGAAGAAGATATGACAACATATTTTATTTTCAAGAGAAAAAAGAGTGTGACTTTGTAATAAAAGAGGGAGAGAAGGTTACTCGGGCTATTCAGGTTTGTTTTAATTTAAAAGAAGAGACAAAAGATAGAGAGATATATGGACTATTTGATGCCTTAAAGGAATTCAAATTAAATGAGGGTTTAATATTAACATATAATCAAGACGATCATTTTGAAATAGAAGGAAAGACAATTAAAGTTCTGCCGGTATGGAAATGGCTTCTTGACGAAAAACTATAATACTTTTAAATCAGGCTTGGCGGGAGCATAAGGAAAAAATTCAAATCTCCAACAGAGGCAGACAAAGAATTAATCTTCTCTTAATTTTTTTCTCAATATCTTGACAATCGCTGCACCAATTTTTTTAAGTTCAATGAGGTCTAAATTTAAGCCACGGGCAGCATCCTCTTTTTCTATTAAGTTATCTCTTAGTTTTTCAAAATAAACAAAAATAGTTTTCTCCCTGCTGACAAATCTTAAAATTTCTCTTGAAATGTGGCTTGTATCAATATATAGTGGGCTTGTCATCACATCAAACTTTTTTCTTCCAGATTTTAAGTTAGCAATAATTTTTTCCAATTCTTTTTTATTTAGATCTTTTTCAGTCATCTTTATTGAATTCTTATAAAGTTCTATATTCTTCTCAATGCAATTTAAAATATTCTCAAAATATTCAATCTTTTTTTTAAATATAATATCTTTTCTTGAAGATTGCCTGGCTATCTTCTGGTTAAAATAATTGCTTATAACTGCTCCAATAACAACCCCAAATACTCCTGTTAAACTTGAAACAACAAGCGATGATATTTCAACCATGCTTTACTCTAAGTTTGATCTCTTAAAAACATTATTGTAATCAAATTTAAATACACAATTTTTATGATAAATTAATGTTTGATAAAATTTTGCTAGTTCATAAGGATAAACTACCTGATTCCAGCTTAGCAGATCTGGAAAAAATAAAAGAAATTTTGAAAGATAAAAAATTATTGATTTTAGGATATAATGAATTTAGCCACCGTCATGCAAATAATTTTGATCTAATTATTACATTGGGAGGAGATGGAACATTTGTTAAGGCAGCAAATTTAATTAAAAATTCGCTAATCTTGGGAATAAATTCAAACCCATTGTCAAGCGAGGGAGCCCTTACAAGCCTATCTATAACTGATCTTGAACAGTTAAAAAATATAATTCATGGAAAATTTCAAATTTTAGAAAGGCAGAGGGCAAGAATAACTCTTAATGGCAAAATTTTAGATGAACAGGCAACCAACGAGGTCTATATTGGTTCTATTTCTCAGTTTCATAGCTCTAGGTATAAAATAAAGTTCAAAGAAAAAGAAGAAGAGCAAAGAAGTTCTGGCATAATTATCTCCACTGGAACAGGCTCAACAGCATGGTTTAAATCTGCAGGAGGAAAACCTTTTGACTCAAGTGAAAAAAAACTCGCTTTTCTAGTCAGAGAGCCATATTCTGGAGAAAGATTATTTAAATCAAGTCTACTTTCAGGTGAAATTCTTTCAGGTGAAAAAATTATTATAGAATCGCTAAGAGATTTTGGAGGAGTCTTATCCATTAATGATTCTATTTTTGATTTTAATAATGGAGATATTGCCCAAATCGAGCTTTCAGATCAACCATTAAGGGTTGTAACAAAAAGACATCAAGAATACCTTTAAATATCCTTAAAACTTTATTAGAATATGAAAAAAGAGGTAGTGAAAGAGGATAGATTTAACTTTAAGACTTTTTTTATTTGTTTAATTATAGTTTTTTTAGTTGCATATATTGGAAGTTTATTTACCTCTGATGCAGTAAACTCTCAATGGTATGAGCAAATAAAGTCATCAATTACCCCTCCCAATTATATATTCCCAATTGTTTGGACAATTTTATTTGCTTTAATTGTTGTCTCTCTGTATTTTGCCTGGGAAAATAGTAAAAATAAGAAAAAGGTTGTAATAGTATTTGCAATTAATTTTATACTAAATATATTATGGAGTTATTTTTATTTTTCAGCTAAAAATATAAAATTAGCCTTATTTGATTTGATCTTACTTTGGTTTTCCATTTTAATTATGATATATGTTACAAGAGAAATAGATAAAAGATCTGCTTATCTTCTTGTTCCATATTTGTTGTGGGTAAGTTTTGCAGGCATATTAAATTATTTATCCATATTTAAATAAAATGAAAGGAGGTGTAATATGAGCTGGAAAAATAATTTTAGCTGGAAGAAAAATCCAATAGTCGCAGCTTCTAATTGGGTGGGGGCAATTGCAGTAATCGTAGGAATAATATTTATGGACCTGGTGACATTGGCAGTAGGAATAGCATTATTCCTTGTGGCATATTTATTAAAGAAATCCAAAAGTTCTTCAGTTGAAGAAGTAGAAAATCCCAAGAAGAAAAAAAGATAAATTTATATTTTTAAGTTTTTTATTTCTTTTATAGTCTTCGTTTTTACTATTTCTTTTCTTATTTCTTTTGCATTTTCTTTTCCTTTTGTAAAATAAACCGCTTGTTGTTTTATTTGCCTGAAATGCAGATTATACTTTTCAGCCAGAGATAAATAATCTGAAAAATCTAGTTTTATATCTTTTTTTCCAAAAATTCTTGCAAAAATTCCAGGATCCCCCAAACAAGCTCGGCCAATCATAATAAAATCAAATTTTTTTAATAGTTGCTTAAAATTATGCTCATTAACATTTCCAGAATAAATTACAGGTAATTTTGTTCTTTTCTTAATTTGCAATGCAAAATCCAAGTCAGGTTCTCCGCCATATCCCTGAACTTGGGTTCTTGGATGAATGCAGATAGCATCACAATATTTTTCAGCGATTTTTATTATTTTTAACGTATTTTTACTTTTTCTTATCTTAATTGTTATTGGCTTTTCTGTGTTGGATCTCATAGTTTTTAAGATTTTCTCTATCTTATCGAGTTTATTATGCATAAAACTTCCAAATCCATCTTTTCTGGCATTTTTTGCAGGACATCCAAGATTAAAATCAAATAAGCTAACTTGAGACTCATATTTTTTAATAAACTCTTTAATTCCTTTTTCATCTTTGCAAAAAATCTGCAATGCAGGTTTATCTTTAAGATCTAATTTTTGTTGAGTTAATGGATTAATCATGCCAGTATAAGTCAGACCACATCCAGCTTGCTTGCACAATAAACGGAAAGCAATGTCATTTACTTCAGCCATCGGAGCTAAAAAAATTCTATTCACCAAATCAAAATTGCGGATTTTTATACTCATCTTCTTCTTTCTTCAACAACCCCCTTTACTCTAAAACTAATTAAAAAAAAGACAAGCATAACTCCCCCAAATAATAAAAAAACAAATTTAAATGGAAGAAATATTAGCAAAACTCCGGACAAAACTCTGGCTGAAAAACTTCCAATATCAACAGAAGTATTATATGGCCCATAAAACTTTGGTTCCTCTTTCTTAGAGGTTAATACATCAAAGAAATGTGCTTCTGTATTTGGTTCAAGCATTGCTATTCCAATCCCACTGGCAATAAGTATAATAAAAATTGCATAAATATTGCTGACAAAAAAACACAATAATGCAGAAATAGATAAAATAAAAAATGCAACTGAAAAGATTTTTTTAAATCCAACTTTTGCTGCAATTTTAGCAAATTTATACTCAAATAAAACTAAAGGTAATGTAAATGCAAAAAGGAAATAGCCAATCCATAAAACCCCCAGCCCATTTTGTATTATATAAATTGGCATTAAAATATATATAATTGAATACCAAAAAGCTTGGCCACAAAGCATAAGATATGCAAAAGTTCTATATTTGTTTTTAAAAAAATCTCTAAACTCATTAATTAAATTTCTATCAAGCTTTTTTCTTATATTTAGATCTCTTATTTTGAAAAATCTAAAAAAAACAATTGAACAAAAAACTAACGCAGCTGAAACTAAAAAAACAGAGGACATACCAAGATTTTCAGATATATATCCTGCGATTAATGGCCCGAGCAACCAAGAGATATTTAATGCAGTATAAATTATTCCCTCGTTTCTTGATACAAACCGCTTATTTGATTTGTCTCTTATCATAATTCCAAAGGAAGAAATTCTTAATGTTACAAATATGGTAAGAATAATTGAAGAAATAATGAATAACAGAGCATTTTTACTAAATGAGAACAAAATATAACTTAATCCAATAAAAAATAAAGAAAAAATAAATATTTTTGACTTACTATACTTCTCAACAACAGGAACTAAAGAAAAATAGCATATAAAAGCAACCACTGGCAGTATAGCAGAAACAAAACTAACTAAAACCATGCTATGAAAAATATCTTCCATATAAACAGACCAGATTGTATCCACAAAAGAAGCAGCCAAAGCAATTGCAATGCCTACCAAAGCAAGCCGGGCAATACAAGTTAAGCAATAAATATCATTTTTTTTGCTTATTAATATTCCCATAATTAAATAAAGAAAAACTTCTTTTAAATCCTTTCGATTAAATAAAAAATCTTTTTTTACTATACCCCCAAATTCCCAATTTATTATAAATCTTACATATAAAACAAAATAAACACCATATCAATACTCTGCAGAAATCTTTAAAAAATAACTCCTTGTATTTTTACAATGGATCTAGAAAAAAGATTAATCTCCAAGTTTAAGAGACAGGCAGGAAGGATTTACCATCATTTTAGGAGAAAGTTTTCAGAATACATTAGAGTTTATCGCAACCCATTATTGCCAGGAGAATTAACCGCATCGACTTATATTCACAGATTGGAGTTTAAGGTAGATGAATACATTTTTAAAAAAAATCTCTTTTTATTTTCAAAAAGAGAAATGGGTTCTATAACTGCAAAAGGAAAAGACTATCTAAAATATTGGGAAAATGCATTAGAAAGAACGAGAGATCGGCTAAAAGAAGAGCTTGTTTCAGAATTTTATTCATTTATCTCAAATCGCAAATCTCCAGAGCCCGTTTTTACCTACAACTAACTCAAAACAGAATATACAAAAACCTTATCATACGGAATAACCCACCCTACACATTCTTCCCTGGACTTTCTCTCCAAAATCTTTCTGAATAGTCTAATAGAATTGCCATGAGAAGAAATCGCAACACTAACTTTGTTCTTTTTCATAAACTTTTTTAAAAATTTAATAAAATTAAAAACTCTTTTTTCAACCATTGCAAAACTTTCCCCTTTTGGTGGCTTGTCATAGAATCCGCGATGCCACTTGTCATACTGGTCTTGCCCAAATCTTTCTATTATTAAATTATGTTTTAGTCCATTTAATTTTCCATAATTTCTCTCTATCATTCTATTATCTACAATTATCCTTTTACATTCAGGATGATATTTTGATACCTCCTTTAGTGTATCTTTTGATCTAGATAGTTTGGTGCAAAATGCTACCTGAAATTTTTTATTTTTTAACTTTGTAGTAACAATTCTTGCCTGTGTTTTTCCAAGTTTTGTAAGTTTTGCATCCAACCAGCCTGTAAAAATTTCATCCCTATTAAAAGTAGTCTGCCCATGCCTAAAAAGATATATTTTTAACTTCACCATATTTTTATTTTAAACAAAAACAACTATAAAAACTTAACTTAGTAACCTTTTTATAGATAAAAAACCTTAATAGTTTATGTTAATAGAAATAATTTTAATCACTCTTGTTGTGGTAATAATTGGATCATATTTTATAAGAGTTAGTCATATAGGAAAGAAAATAAAGCTCATCTTAATCGCCTGTTTTTTTATTTTCTTGATTGTTACGATTAGCTCGATAATTAACCAGAATGATATTCAACTAAACTCGTTAAATGGTTATATCCAACTATCTTCTTTATACTTGCAATGGCTAGATGATTTTGGAAAGCAATCTGTTCAATTTACAGGAAATGCAGTTAAATCTATCGCAGATATGTTCAAATGAAATTAAGGATAAGACACAAATTCAAGCGGGAATTTAGAAGGCAGTTAAGAATGGCTATATCTGCTGCCGCAGGTTTTATTATTGCATATTCCTGGAAAGACGCAATCTTTAAATTAGTAGAAACACAGGTTCAAAAGCTTACAACAATGACTTCTGCACTCCATGTAAGTTTTGTATCAGCAATTGTTACAACAATTATTGGGGTATTAATTATACTGCTCGGATCAGAGTCATTAAAGGAAAGATAAAACAAAGATTTAAAAAGCGGATTCAATTTATTTATCTATGACATTATTTTGGTGGGTAACAGGTGGTGCGGTTCTATTGATTGCAATAGTTTTCTTTAGTTATTATAATCGTTTTGTCTCATTAATAAATCAGATAGAAAATTCTTTTTCACAAATAGATGTTCAACTTAAGAAAAGAGCAGATTTAGTCCCTAATTTAGTTGCATCTGTCAAAGGTTATATGAAACATGAAAAGGGAATAATTGATTCTGTTACAGATGCAAGAAAGGCACTTGTAGGTGCAAGAGATTTTGCAGGAAAAGTTCGTGCAGGAGATGTTTTGCAGAATGCTCTAGGAAAATTATTTGCAATTGCTGAAAATTATCCAAATTTGAAGGCAAATGAAAATTTCCTGCAATTACAACAAGAGATGTCTGCTATAGAAGATAAAATTGCATACGCAAGGCAATATTACAATGATGGCATTATGTCTTATAATACATTATCAACAACTATTCCAGGTGTCTGGTTTGCATCTTTATTTGGATTTAAGAAGAAAGATTATCTGCATATTCCAGACAAGCAGAGAGAACAAGTTAATGTCGAGTTTTAAAGAGATTGAAAGAAATGAAAGAAATAGAAGCGTTAGTAGAAGTTTTCTCAAAAAAAGAAGAGGTATTAAATAAACTTAAAAAATTTAAGTATCTTGGAATTAAAGAAGTGAAAGATATCTATTTTTATGATCCATTAAGAAAAAATTTAGTTTTAAATAAAATTGGAAAATTAAATGAGTGTTTCAGACTAAGAAAGAAAGACAATAAATGTTTTGTGGCGTATAAATTGGATCATTTTGATAACTCTGAAAAATGGATTTATTCTGATGAACATGAAACAAAAATTGAAGATTTTGAATGTATAAAAAAGATAATCTCTCTTTTAGGATTAAAACCTCTTTTAGAGATAATTAATAAGAAGCATACATTTATTCATGAAAATTTTGAGATTGTTTTAGAAGAAGTAGAAGAATTGGGATTGTTTTTAGAAGTAGAATATACATCTCAGATAGAAGAGGATATTAACAAAATAAAAAAAGATATTTTAGAATTTATTAATAATCTTGGGATAGAAACTAGTTCAGAGCTTAATTCTGGAAAATTGGAACTAATGATAAAAAAGAAGAATATTCTTTTTAAATAAACTGCGATTTTGATAAACAATTTAGTTAATGCTTATGGTTTCAGTTTCGCAAGAAACCCCCTCAATTTTTGCGAGAGCAAACTAACTATCTTAAAACTTAAATACCCTCATGATTTTAAATAATCATGGAAAAAACACGATTATCCTTTTATGATGAAATAAGAAAGAACAAGATTTATTCTGTCTTGCTTATGGGAATTGTTTTTGTTATTCTTATATTGATTGGCTATGCAATATCTTTTGCATTTTCGCCCGATTATTTCTTTTCTATCTTGGTTTTATCAATTATCATTTCAATTCTTTACATTTGGATTGGTTATTATAATTCTGCGAGCATTGCACTTGCTTCTGTTGGAGCTAAACAAGCAAATTCAAGCGAGCATAAAATGTTTTATGACTTAGTTGAAGGTTTGACTCTTGCGTCTGGTTTGCCTATGCCTAAACTTTATATTATGAAAAATGAGCAGATAAATGCATTCGCATCAGGAAGAAATCCAGAGAATGCAGTCATATGTGTTACAACCGGTGCCTTAGAAAAACTAAGCAAACAGGAATTAGAAGGTGTTTTATCTCATGAATTAAGTCACATTGCTAATTTTGACATTCGATTTATGACACTGACTGCTGTTTTAGTTGGAATGATTGCAATTATCTCTGAAATTTTTTTAAGAAGCTTGTTTTATGGATCTCGAAGTAGAGATAATGACAATAAAGGAAATACTATTTTTTTGTTAATAGGAATTGTTCTCGCGATTCTTGCTCCGATACTTGTGCAACTAGTTCAGCTCGCAATTTCAAGAAGACGCGAGTTCGTAGCAGATGCATCAGCAGTCAAGTTCATGAGAACTCCCACCGGTTTAATAGGTGCATTAACAAAGATAAAATCAAATTCAGAAATGAAAGTTTCAGGTGCTGTTGCACCCTTATTTTTGGCAAGGCCTTCTCATTCTTTAAACTTGTTTGAAACTCATCCGCCATTAGAATCCAGAATTGAGAAGTTAAGAAGAATGTGAATCTCACAAAATCTTTTTAAATTATGTTTTTTCTTTATTAAAATGTTGTTAACAAGGGCAGAATATTTAAGAAGATTTGAGGGGGGTGTTTTTGCAGTTATACAACCGCTGATTGGCACAAATGATGTGAGAAGAGAGCAGGAAAGAAGATTGCAAGGATTGCTTGGTTTTAATGATTGTCACCCATTTATTACCTACCCCCGCACGCTTCCTAATGGAGAAAGAATAACAGAAAGATATAATATCCATATAGGCGATGTATTAAAGCATACAGAGCAGGCCAAAACTGGAGAATGGATAGTTTATGAAATAGTTTATGCTGGACTCTAAATTCTCATTATTTCAGTAGGCAAAAATTTTGTAGAAACAATAACTTTTGGTTTTAAATCAAATCTCTCTTTTATAAGAGAATTAAATGTTTTTAATGCTACATCTAGTTTGTTATTTGTCTCGCTTAGATGTGAAAGAATAACTCCCTTGAGATTTGAAGAAGCATACTCTAAAATTCCTAAGGATGCCTGCATATTGGATAGGTGTCCAGTGTTGCTCTTTATCCAGTTCTTCAGAAAAATTGGATATGGGCCTTCTTCAAGCATCTTTAAATCGTGATTTGATTCTAAGCAGAGAAAATCAGCTTCTTTTATATTTTCTTCTATATTTTTGCATATAAAACCCGCATCAGTAATTATTGATAATCTTTTTTTATTTATTATTGAAAAAGAAATGGGATCAACTGCCTTGTGAGATTTAGAAAAAGCCTCAATTGTTAAATCTCCAATTTTTGTTGATTCATTTTTTCCAATCTCTCTAATTAGACTCTTATCTGAGCACAAGAAGCAATCTTTTGCAACTTTTTCAGTAGAATATATTGGGATACTCAAAGAACGTGCAAGAACATCAATTCCTGCAATATGGTCAGAATGTTCGTGTGTAACAAATATCCCTTTAATATTTTCTGGTTTTTTTCCAATTATTTGCAATCTTTCAAGAACTTGTTTGCATGAAATTCCGCAGTCAACAAGAATTGCATGCTTATTGCTTTCTACATAAAAACAATTTCCACTCGAACCAGATGATAAAACAGATAGTTCCATTTTCTCTTTTTTAATATAGTTACATAGAAAAGAGATTTATAAATTAAACCTAAAGATTTAAATATATACACAAAATATAGTAGTTATACTAAATAAAGTCTAAATACAAAATGGCTACATTTACAATATCAATACCTGAAGAATTGAAAAAGAAAATGGATGAACATCCAGAGATAAATTGGGCGGAATATCTTAAACAAAGATTTGAGCAAAGAATTAAAGAACTTAGAAAATTTGAAGAATTAAAAAATAGCGGTAAATTGAGATTATAATGGTTTCTTTAACAATGTCTGTATCAGAAGAAGTAAGGAATCAGCTAAAGATGTTTACGTGGGTAAATTGGAGTGAAGTAGCGAGGCAGGAGTCAATTAAAAGGCTTATTTTTGAGAATTATATAAAAATAGGCAGTATAACTGATGAAGAATGGAATTTCTGCGAGAAAATTGACTGGCATCCAGTAGACGAATTGCCATTAAAAGAAGAATTTGTAGAAAAATTAAAGAAGATTAAAAAAGAAAAGTCTATAAAGTTTAATTCTGTTGATGATTTATTCAAAAAGTTTAAGTAAAGGTGAAGATGTATTCAAAAGAAATAAAACCTTCCTGTTTAGATAGCATTGAAAAGTTATGCAGGAAGAATCCAGTTTTAGTAGATGCATTAAGTAAAAAGATGAATGAAATTATCCAAAATCCCCAGCATTATAAGCCATTAAAGTATGATTTTGCAGGTGAAAGAAGGGCCCATATTATGAAAAGTTTTGTGTTAAAGTTTGAAATTGATGAGTTAAACAAGAAAGTTACATTTTTATTCTTTGGGCACCATGATGAGGCGTATAGAAGATAATTATAATTTATTTCATAATTTCTAAAACAATCCTATTTTTGTTAGGTATAGAAACTAATATCTCCTCCCCTGATTTAAGATTCAGGCATTCAATTACATCTTTGTTAAAATACATTCCAAGCCTGTCTTGAGAGAGTTTGATTATTTTTTGCCTTATCTTTAAATGTGCTTCTTTCTCTTTAATTTCTTTGATAACATTGATAGTGCTTTCTGGTTCAAAGTTGTAATAAATAAGTAGTAACACATTTAGAGATAAGATAAACTTTTTATCCCCCCTTTATAAAATCATACGCACTCTTAGCTGCAACAGCACCTTCACCTGCAGCTACAACAACTTGCTTTAGAACATTATTTGTTCCGTCTCCTGCTGCAAAAACACCATTAACAGAAGTTTTTGCACCTTTATCTGTAATTATATAACCCTTGTCATCAAATTTTATTCCTAATTGCTTCAAGATTTCTGTTGCAGGTGTTGCACCTATTTCAATAAAAACTCCATCTAATTTAAGATTTATCTTTTTTGGTTTTTCATCAGGTTTTTCTTGTGTTATTTCCATTTCCTCAACTTTTTTATTTCCTATAATTTTTGTAGGGTTTGAAAAATAATAAAATTCTATATTTTTTGTTTTCTTCATTCTTTCAAAGATAATTGGCTCGCATCTCATCTGTTCTCTTCTATATATAACATAAACTTTCTTTGCTATTGTAGACAAATACAAAGCTGCTTTTGCAGCAGAATCAGCCCCGCCGATTACAGAAACAACTTTATTTTTAAAAAACATACCATCACAAGTAGAACAATAACTTACTCCTTTTCCTAAAAATTCTTTCTCACCTTGTATATCTAACTTTCTATGTTCTGTTCCCAAGCAGATAATTAAAGATTTTCCATGAATTTCCTTGTCAAATAATTCAAAAACAAATCCATTTTCATCTTTTTTTATTGCTTTTACCTCTGCTTCTAAAAAACGAGCTCCAAATTTTTCTGTCTGCTCTCTAAATCTTTTCATTAAATCCAAGCCAGAACCAAGAAAACCAGGCCAGTTTTCAATTTCACCTGCTAAATTAGCTGTTCCTCCAAGTGATTTTGCAATTACAGCTGTTTTTAAGTTATACCTGCCTGCATATAAAGCAGCAGTCATGCCTGCTGGTCCTGCTCCAAGTATCAAGACATCATAATGCTCAATTTTCTTATGCTCTGTCCCTTTTGGATAGATGTTTTTTACCATTATTCTTGATAGAAATTGATACTTATAAATGTTAATTTTATATTTGTTATAACTTGACAGGAATTACATTAGAAAAGTTTAAAAAGCAAAATCTGATGAGATAGATACAAAAACCGAAGATTATAAAACAATGAGAGTATTATAAAAACAATGAATTATCATCAAAGAAATAGAAATTGTGCTCAAAATGGTCGTCCAACCCTAACTGGAAGACCATTAGAAATAGTAAATCCTGCAAATTTTCCACTTAGACTTAATTTTGATAGATCTGGTTTATCAAAATTAGTTATTCTACCAGATTATTGTCCTGGAAGATATTTTGCAACAGGGACAGTAAGTGTTTTTGATGCCACAGGTCATAATATTCATCCAGAATATCTTGGTGAAGATATTGGGTGTGGAATGTTATGTGCAGGGCTAAGAGGTCAAGAATTGCATGATATAGAAGATATTATAGATTCTCTTGCAACAGAATTAATAGAAAATAGAAATGGTTTAGGAAGTTTGGGGGGAGGGAATCATTTTATAACTTTATATAGGGTCTCTCATCAAGAAAAAGAACTGTTATTTGGAACAAGAGATTCTATTCTAGTGATTCATAGCGGAAATAGGGGTGCCGGGGCAAGAGTTTTAGAAAGAAAATATGATGTTCAAGGATATTTAGATAGTCAAGCAGATATTGTTGAATGTGCAAGAGTAAATAGATTAAGATTACTTGATAAAGCAAGGTTAATATTTAGGGCACCATTTGAAGTTCTTTTTGATAGACCCCATAATTCTGTTCAATCCCGTGGTGGAAGAATAGTTTATAGAAAAGGAGCAGTAGCATTGGAGCCAGGACAAAAAACAATAATTACTTCTTCAATGGCTGGAGATGCGGTTATTGTTAGTGCAAAAAAAGAGATTGTAGAATTAGAAAGTTCAATGTCCCATGGCACAGGGAGAATAGTCCCAAGAGATCAGGCAAAATTAGATAATTTTTTCTTAGAAGGTTTGCCTCAACCGGTTTATACTCCTAGATTTATTTCATTAGAACACCTGGCTTCAGAAATGCCTCAATGTTATAGAACTATAGACGAAGTTTTACCTTATTTAGATAGATATGTTAAGCCAATTGCAAGATTGACTCCGGTTGCTTCTGTAATGTTGTAATCTCTTAGGTAATCTCTATTTTTCTTTGATATTCTTTTCTATCAAAAGTTGGGTGATTAGGACTATAACTCGATTCTACTCTTTTCCCAATATCTAGACCAACCCCCCAAGGAGAACTTTTGTCAGTTCTTCCATCAGCCATTATCCCAACAAATTTTAGTCTTTCATCTTGGGGATCATCAGTTATAATTAAATGTCTTTTTATTTCACTGCCATTTTCATCAAACATCTGAGCATTTAAATGTAGCCTATTTTTTAGAACTTCTCCACCTCGAGACCTTCGTGAATAACTGCCCCCCATACTATAGTCTTGAGATGACATATGAATCGTAGGGGTCTCAGATCCATGTTCAAATTCTACATCTCTATATAAATGATTTCCTAGCTTTCCTTTAGCGTTTTTCACAAAATCAATTATACCATCTAATTCCCATCGAGAGATAGTTACATCTTGAAAATTATATTTAGAATCAAATATTTCTTGAGCTCTTCTTTTATAATATTCATCAAACTTTCTTTTTTTTGCACCTTTATCTAATTTTCTTCTAAATGAATTGTCTATACTTCTTGCATCGGGTCTGTTTTCCCATGAATATCCGATAATCTGCCCCAATCTTTCAGCTCTTTCAGCTCTTGTTGGGACAGCTCTATAGATAGCTAACAGCCCAATTATGATACAAAAAATCGCCACTAGATAAAACCAAATTGCCCTGATTGTTGCAAAATTAGAAGCAATTGCCAGCCCAGTTATGCTTGAGATTGGCTGTAAAAAGAAAATCGCAATGCCTATGAAAATTAAAACAAAACCAACTCTTTTTTTATTCATCTTATTTTTATGAGTTTAGATTTTATAAATTATTCTAAGGAAACAAACTCCGTCTTAATCTGTTTTAAAGATGTAATTGAAACAGATTTTTTAAAATTGTACTTTTTTACCATGCTCTTAACAACCTCATAATATTCATCTATATCTTTTGTTCTCAACTTAATTATTAATTCATAATCTCCCGTGCAGATATCTATACTTTCCACTCTCTCGTCTTTTGCTATCTCTTTAGCAATTTTTTCAGGATCTCCGTAATCATCTTGAGATAAATTAATAAAAATAAAAGTGCAATGTCCTTCGTTTATTTTTTTATAATCAAAAACAGCCTTATAAGATTTTATTGCGCCTTCTTGCTCTAATTTATGGATATTATAATGAATTGTTGTGCTCGGTTCTTTCAGTTTTTTTGCGATCTCTGAAATTTGGGGAGCGCAATTTCCTTCTTTAAATAATTTAACTAGTTTTGGGCGGATGTCTTTCATTTTTAAGATTCAATTATTTCCTTTGTTTTATTTAATAATACTTCTGCTAATTGTAAAAATTCATTATATAAAGATTCTTTTAAAGAGATTTCAGTTCCATATTGATATTTCTCCCTTATTTCAATAGCTGTTTTTTCTTCTCCTTGAAACTGATTAATCATCGCAATTCTATCAATTAAACTTTTTTCTAATTCTATTTTCTTCTCCTCAATTAAGGAATTGATTAATGCAATGGTGCATTCTTGATTTCTTGATTCATATCCAAATTTTATAGCAATTGCCAGCATGCAATGATAAGCAGAATAAAAAATAGTGCTGGCAGAAATATCTGAAAAATTTCCATCCTTTAAGTAAACACTTGCATCTAAATAATGCTCTGCTTTTTTAATATGCTCCTCAGCTTTTTCTTTATTTGGAGAAATTTTAATTAGTCCTCTGTGCTTTTCTCCTTTTTCAAGCTCTTTTTTTGCTTTATCTAAACACCATTTAATCTTATTTTCTATATGGCCCATTTTTCATAAATCCAACCCAAAAGTTTATTTTCTCCACTAACAAAAATCCCTTTTATTGCCTCTATAATTATTTTATCCTGTTTAAGCAAATTCTTTTTGAAATCACTTTCTGATTGATAGACCGGATGAATCTTTTTTATATTTATACTATCTATTTTTTCAATTTCTTTTTTAAGAGTTTCAAATTTATCTTGCTTGACTATAAACAAAACATCAATATCATTTGCTTCTTTTTTTCTTAAAATAGAACCAAAGATTATTGAAGCTTCTGCACTTTTAGTTTTTTTAATTTCATTTATCCAAACTTTCAAATAAGGAAGAGCTTTTTCTTTTTCTCTGCTTAAAAGCATTTGAATATAATGTTGGACATAATCTCTGTTCATATTAAGTTTATATATTTTAGACTTGCCGGTAAGTTTAGATGAGAGGATTTTCTCTTCCTCAAGCTTTTTAGCTATTTTTAATGCACCCATTCTACTAGTTCCAATATCCTTAGAAATAGAACTTGCACTATATTCTTTTTCAGGCGATTTAAATATGCTTAGCACAAAAAGCATCTCTTTTTCAGTTATTCCTTTCATTTTTAATTTAATATGAAACTTTAAGTTTACATATGTAAACTATTAGTTTACTATGATTAATAAAGCTTTTGTTTGAGAGATTTTAAGCAAATCTCGCAGTTTTCTTAATAAATTGAATAATATTCAGTTATTTATAAACTTTTCGCCTAATATTTGAATATCTTTCAACAATATATATTAAGGTAGCTTTATTGAGTATACTATGGTAAATTCAATTATTAACCAGATAAATAAACTTACCTTAATTTTAGGCATAGGTGGAATGAATGGAACAATTAGCTTGGCCTCTTTAGCTAGCTTATTTAAAATGGAAAATGCATTTATGATTTCTGTTTTATTCATGGCCGGCCCAGGAGCAATAACAACCGCTTTTTTGTTAGATGGAGATATGAAAGAGAGAATTCTGGCAGCGCTATTTGCAGGAATGATTGCAACAATAATCGTTGTTTTAGCAGCAGGCATTGGAACAAAAGCAATCTCGTTTCTAAATTTAAATGTGCTAAGAATCAGTGGGGGAATTGCAGTTTTATTAATTGGTTTTCTAATAATGGGCGTAAAAATTCCTGATAAAATTCCTTTAGGGATAGTCTTGCTAGGGGTTGTCTTGGGAGCAATTCTAAAATGAAATACCAAAATTTAACACAATCTCAAAGAGGATGGATTGCAGAAATGCAGAGAGCATCATCTCTTAATAAAAATAATTTTATTTATGTCCCGAGGGTTATTTGTGATACTGAAACAGGAGAAGTTTATAGTATTACTGAAGGATTTTTTGGAGGATTTGAAATTATCAGTAGAATTGGTTCTATACCAAAGAAAGCAGTCCCATACAGAAATAGGAGTTTTGGCGGAAAAAGAACTTGTAGAATAAGAGAAGAAACTAAGCTTTTAGCAGAAGGGCAACCATGGTAAACTCAACTAAACTAAACATAGGAGGAAAACTAAATGGAATTTTATAGAGTATCTTTTCGGCTAAAAAGGAATGGTCCCCTTTATGAAGGACTTTATTCAGTCCAAAACTTAGAATTGCTTAGGGCAGCATTTGAAGAACAAAGAAGAAAACTTCAAGCTGAAGGAGTAGATATTATTGATTTTTTTGCTTCATTGAGAAACTCAAAAGAAATAAAGCCAGGATTAATTGAAGTAGAAGCAAATATACCCCTTTCACGAGATAGAGAAAAATGAGGAAAGCAAGATTAGATTTTTATTATTGTTATCTCTTAAAAATAGTGACAAATAGAAAAGCTTAAAAGTAAGCTTTTTTTAATTTTATTATGAACTCTGAAACTAGCAGACCAGATGGACAAGTACCCGATGAAAGACTTCCTCCGGGAACTTTCTTTGCACATACAATTCCAGAAGAAGAGTTAGATTCTTTAGTGAGAACTACACTAGAAAGAACAGGACAATATCAAACTATTCAATTATCTCATATAAATAAAGGTAGAACAAGAATTTGTTATACTGCTTATTATACCCCTAGCAGATTTAATTGTCCAAGACCTGTTATGGTAAAAGTTGACAGACCAATGGATCAAATAAGTGGAAGGGCAAATCTTCATGTTTTAAGGGGATGTGATACTGCAAACGATGTTGGATTTTTATTAAATCTTAAGCATCCTTCAAATCATTATATTATACAGCCCTTTACCCCCATAGAAGTAACTGGACAAAATGGAGAGAATTTGGTTATTTCAACAGAAGAGTTATTTAGTATGTCTATCTCTTTAGAAGAAATGGTACTTGAGGAGTCTGGTTCATTAGGGAAAACAGGATTCACACCAATTTTTTTTCAGGTTATAGAAGCAATTAGATATTTTAATAGTGATGAAGCATTCTTAGGTGGGGTTGGAGCATTTCATAGAGATCTAAATCCCCGCAATATTTTAATAGGCCCACGGAATTCGGTACCTCGGTCAGGATCTTTTGAAAGATCAGAAGTAAGAATAACTGATTTTGCAAATGCATGCAAAAGAAATGAACCTCGTTCAAAGCCAATGCCAACAGCAGGCGGGCATTTTATTACAAACCCGTTTTTATTTGAGTGTTTTACAGGAGACCTTGCATCTTATGATGATAAATCAGAAGTTTATGCAATAGGAGCAAATATGTATTTTGCTCTAACAGGAAAATATATGTTTGATTGCAATCCCACAATAGGAACAGGAACAGCAATATTAGATGGGCAGGAAGTAAATCTTCTTGATAATCGGGGAAGGATTAGAATTCCATTATTTAGAAAAGTAATCAAAAATAATTTGGGATCAATGGTTGGAACAGATTGGCATGCAAGAGTGATAGAAAAATGTCTTCTTTCACCATTAGGGCAAGGATATGAAACAGTTGAAGAACTTCAAAGAGATTTTAATCAGTATGCTGATAGAGATCCCGAATTTATTCATTGGCTGGCTAGTCATAATGGAGTTGTAAATGGCCATGCGACCAGAGAACAAGAAATAGCACAAAGAACAAGATCATTAACAAGCCACTTATTTGTAGCTAATGCAGTAGCAGTAGCTTTACTTTTAACCTTAAATAAAGGATGTTCATTACAAAAGGAAAAGCCAGCAAATCCAGCATTTGAAACTTCAGAAAGATCATTATATTTTCCAGTTAGAAAGTATCATTCACTTATGAGGGATCAATAACTCCGAGAGATAATCATCCCAACAAGCGGGCTAGAAGCAAGGTAAAATGACCTAATTGCAACAAACAAATGATATGCAATAGCAAAATTCTTAGCTTTATTAATTATAGAATGCTGCCAATCATACGAAAAGCCACTATGCAACTGTTCTATTTTTTTAACATCTTTTTTATAATATGCTTCTGTTAAAATCTTAAATGCATTTTTTGTTTTTTCTAATAAAAAAAAGTCATTCTTGTCTGCCTTTTTTCTATATTTTTTTAGATATCTAAGTAAATGATAAACTTCTCTTTGTGCATGGATTAATGAAGATTGAAATGCAACCATTGATTGAGGAAGTTTATGATTTTTTGATATAACCCTTCTGCAAAAATTATCATACTGGTTAATTCTTATTTCAGTCTCTTCAAAATCAATATAATCTCTTTCAAAAAACTTTTTAGCTATCTCAAATAATTCTTCAATATTCATTATCATTTTTGAAAATATATTATTAAACTGCTCTTGCGATGGTTCTGTTATATTCTCTATTTCACAGCTTTTTTTATCTGCATTAATAATATCAAATCCAATAAGATGATCCTTTATAATTCCTCTTATAATCGCCAATGTGCTTGCATCATCAAAATTTATCTTAATTCTATCAAATCCAATTCTATATGCATTTACTATTGCAATTCTTACAGAAGATTCTTTAATTGAAGATAAATTTATTTCTGTCTCGCTTTTGTGGGCAGATAAATCAAGGCTTATAACTATGCTTTTTCCAGTTTCTTCTATCTCTAACTCATCTCCCTTGTCTAAATTAAACTTTCTTAGCCATTTGCTTGGAAGGGAAATCATTAGCGTTGATTGCCCATGTTTTACTAATCTGCGTTTCATGATAACCCTAAGAAAAACATATTTTTAAACTTTTCTAAAATGTATACATATTTACACAAATGTTTACAATGTAATAAAAAAGTTTAAATTCAATTTTTATATGTAAATTACATGTAACTTAAAAATGATAACATGCCCTGGGAAAAAGATGATAATAAACCAAGAAAAACAAAAAATGGCAGGAAATAAAACAAGAGACGGATTCAGAATAGCTGATGTAGCTAGAAGTGTATCTCGTTTATTTGGAATAATCGAAGTAAGAAATGGAGACAGGCATCCTTTTGTTTTGTCTTATCCTGGAATGTTTCCATGTGCATTAGCTTGTTCAACAGATGTTAGAAGACAAATTTCTCCGTGGATCGCACAAGTTACAGGTTATTCTTCAAATCAAGTTTATCAAGCAATAAGGAGTGGAAGATTATAAAATGGCATATCGAAGAGCAATTGTGAATTGCAGAAGATGCTACTCATTAGCAAACGAAGTAGATGAATCATTAAGACTAGGTCATGCAGAATTATGGGTAGCAAGAAACGAAGCAATGAAAGCATTAGAAAGAGCAATAGAAGAATCCTATAGTTTAATCCAAAATCCAGTAATAAATAGAGAAGCAGAATCATTAAGAGAAACAGCACAAAACTCATTTATTCGAGCTCTTGATTCATGTTTAGATTGTCAATTCAGAACACCAGGAATAGTAGATGAACTAAGAGGAGAATCAATTTAAAAAAATGGAATTTAAAGAATTAGAAGGCCAATTAGACAGCACAGTATTCAGAGGAAAAACATCTTCAGAAATAGAAGTTATTGTAGAAAGAGAGGTTGGAGGATTTGTTACTGCCAATGCTTTTTTACCCTTTGGAAGTTTAAATTTATTAATATCTAGTTTTAAATATCTGGAGAAAATTAATCTTAAACTCGCTTCAATGGGAATTCAAGCATCATCATACCTCCCATTAGAAAGCAGGGGCATTCTTGTATATTATGATGTTGGAAGAAAAACTTCTCAAGAAGTATTAGCTGCATTTACACGGGCAGAAGAGGTAACAAGATGTTAGCATTAGAACAATTAAGGCATGGAACAGCAGAAAGAATAGAGAGAGTAAGGAAACAAAAATCAAAAGCAAGAAAAAAATTAGAAGCAAGGAAAGCTAATGAAGTAAGAAGAGTAGAACAGAGGTATCAAGTTGAGATAGATGCCCAAGATACAGAGTTTAGGAGAAGAGAAGCCATAGAAAATGAAGGTTATACAAGAAGAGCTTCTAAAGAATTACTTTTGGGATTAGAAGGAAGCTCAACAGCCTTAGAACTAGTAAGCTCTATTTGTGATATCCCGAGAGAATCAATGGATAAGGCAAGAACGATTTACAGAAGATTTAAAGTAATCCAAGATGAAAATCTAAGAACTGCATTAATGGAAACTATTGGCGATATAGCAGATCCACAAATAAAAAGAGCATTAGAAGTTATTTCTCAAGGAAACGATTGTCCTGGAGGTGAGATTGTTTCATACATCTCATCTTCTGCAAATGGGGTTTCTATTCTTATTCCAGTAAGACAAAACGAATCAGTTGCATTAGCAAGAAATTTAGAAGCAAGAGTAGACAGCATAATCAGCCTTAGCAAGATTGATTCAAGAAGAGCAAAAACAATACCTTCAGCTAATGGAACTCCTATCGGAAGTGAAAGGGGCTTAATAGAATTTGAATTAGAAGATGACAATTTTTATAATGGTTTTTACTTTTGTACTATCTCTCCCAAGGTAAAGTCAGAAACAGGCCAGTTAGAAGTTGAGTTAAGATCCAAATTAATAGAACTGCAACCAGAAGGATTTAGAGAAGCAGGATTAACACATGTTGTTGAAGTGGTAGAACCAGAAGTTTTAACTTTTTTTAGAACACACTCAGGACCAGGGATGAGTGCTCCACGAGATACTTTAGTAGAGTATTTAGATTCAGGCACGGCAGAAATTAGTTACGAATTCGCAGCATCTTTAACTGAAAGAAGTATAAAATCAATTATTGGACTCGTTAATTCTGGAAGGGTGCAAGCAGGGCAAGAAGGAAATGTAGAAATTAACTCATTAATTAATTACCTTGATAATGTAGAAGAACCAACAAAAAAATCTAGGCCATCTAATAATGCTCAATCAAGGGGATTAAGATTTAGCTCAACAAATCCAGCAGAAATAAAAGAAGAAGCAGATCAAAGAATGAGAGAGTTGGCTGGAAAAGGAAAAATAAAATTTGATTCAGCAGATGTTGCATATATTTTAGGATATTCAGATAACTACTCAGGAACAATAAGCAGAATTGCTGCAAGCGAGGAAGTAAGATCCCATATATCCGTTGAAGAAGCCCATCCTCATAGAAGACTTTTTGCTCCAGAAGCAATAGCTTTATACATAAGTAGAAGGCAGGTTGTAGGTGGAAAATGGATAGTTTCTTCAGAATACAAAAAGAGATAATCTCGCAAAACTTTAAATATCCTTTAGTTCTATAGAAGATATGGCAAAAGAAGACTCAAAAAAATTGAGTGTTGATGAAAGGCTAAACTTGATAAAGAGTGTTGCAGATGGTGGTGAGATAATAGGAGAGGACGAACTTAGATTGATGATTGAGTCTGGAAAAGAGTTAGTTGCATATGATGGTTTTGAGCCTTCAGGTATAGCACACATCCCATTTGGAATTTTAAGAGCAGAAAACATTAAATTAATGCTAAAAGCAGGAATTAAGTTTAAATTATGGCTCGCAGATTATTTTGCTTTTATTAATAATAAGCTTGGAGGAGATTTAAACAGAATTAAAAAAGCAGGAGAGTATTTTATTGAGGTCTGGAAGGCTTGTGGGGTTGATACGAGCAAGGTAGAAATAATCTGGGCATCTGAAAGAATGAACAGCTTAAGATATTGGGACAGAGTTTTGAAAATAGCCAAGGAAACAACATTAAATAGAAGCATCAGGGCAACAACAATAATGGGAAGAAAAGAAGGGGAACTGCAATCAACAGCACAATTATTCTATCCAAGTATGCAAGCATCAGATATATTTGAATTAGATGTAGATATCTGTCAGCTCGGTTTAGATCAGAGAAGAGCAAACATTCTTGGAAGAGAAATATCAGAAAAACTAAAATGGAAGAAACCAGTAGTAATTTCGCATCATATGATTATGGGTCTTCAAGGAATACAGCCCGGAAAAGATAAGGAAGAAATAATCATTGCAAGTAAAATGAGCAAGAGCAAACCAGAAACTTGCATCTATATGCATGATAGCGAAGAGGATATTAAAAGAAAAATAAACAAAGCATACTGTCCAGAGAAAGTAATTGAAGGAAATCCTTTATTTGATTATTTAAAATACTTAATTTTTAAAAGATATAAAAAAATTAAGATAGAAAGACCTGCAAAATTTGGAGGAACAATAGAAGTTAATTATAACGAACTTGAAAAAGAATTTTCAGAAGGCAAGGTTCATCCAATGGATTTGAAAAGCGCAGTTTCATTTTATTTAAATGAGATGATCAAGCCTGTTAGAGAATATTTTGAAAAGAACAAGCATGCTAAAGATCTTTACGAAGAAGTAAAAAAGTATTCTATCACAAGATAATTTACTCTGTCAAAAATAATTTGATAGTCACTAGCGCTCTCATCAGATTATTAATAACTTAAAAGGAGCCAAAGGCGACTACTAAATAGCTACTTTGTAAACTATTTGTCCGTAGGACTTTCTCAAATAGCAAGATAACCACAAAACTTATATACTAGCATCACTATTATTTATTATGGAAGGACGAAGAGGTAATTATTGGAAGAATTCTTTATTTGGTAAAACCTCTACTCCAGATTATAGTCTGTTTTGTGTGATTAGACATTAAAACAGCATTCTTTTTTAAAAAATGAATAAAAAAATGAATGCTGTTGTGCAGGCATTAGATTTAGAAAAAACAAAACACACAGATTGTTTAAACTGTCACGAGGCAATTTTTAATCCAATCTGCCCAGAATGCATATTAAAGCAGTTAAAAAGTTGGATTAATATTTATCCTGGATTAAAGAAAGTAGAAAAAAATATAATCACATTTGTAAGGAGAAACAGAATATTTAATAATAATTCACAAACCTGTATCACTTGTCATAAAAACAGCGCGTATATCTGCCCATATTGTTTTACAGAGCACATATACAACTTGCTAAAGCAAGCAAGGATAACAAAAGCAATTCTCTCCGAGTTTCTTTTGCTGTTTAATTATGACTTTGAGCACACCGGATATTACAAAGAAGGAGAGAAGTTAGGCATATTCTGAATTTTACAACTGGCTTAGCTTCTCTCTTCTTTTATATTAAGAAATAACAAAGTTTATAAACTATAGCCACTATAGCAATTATAGAATGGAAAAAACTACAATACAATTAAGCAAAGAAATGAAAAGCCAGTTAGAAACATTCGGCTCAAAAAGCGAGACTTTTGAAATAATATTAAGAAGGATTTATTCTCTAGCAGTTAAAGAGCAGTTAAGAGAATTTTTGCTTTCTTCCGAGGGATGTGTAACTGCAGAAGAAGCCCTTGAAAGAGCAAAGAAAAGATGGCAAAAGTAATCTTTTCTAAAGAATTTGAAGAAGATATTAACAAAAAATTTAAGGGGGAATCAGTTGAAATTTTTAAACTTCTTTATTCTTTAGAAGAAAATTCAAAAAAAGGAAAAGAGCTTGGTAATGTTGGGGGAGTAGTTATAAAAGAATTAAAGTATAAATCTTTTAGATTTTATTTTATAACAGATGGATTTAAAATAAAAGTTCTTGATGAAAGCAAGCTTGTAGATTTGCTTATACAATTTGTCAGGATGTCTGACAAGAAACATCAGCAAGAAACAATTAATGAAATAAAAAAGATTTTACAGATAATTGGTCCAAGAGGGTTTGAATAATCTAAGATTTATCTTAGCTGATCAAATGCATTGATTATATTATGTTCCAAATCAGGATTTTTTTGTTTAAATCTGTTAAATAGTTTAGAGATCTTGTCATCTTTATCAGATCTCTTTCCGCTTATGCCTTTTATTCTTGCATATAACTCAATTTCTTTATCTGATAAGTAATATAATGGACTTTCATTTTTTATCTTATTATTAAAATTACCTACTAATATTTTAAAAAAAATTCTTTCAGCAATTTGTGATAAGCTCGTGGTATTAATTCCCGTTTTTTCTGCAAAATTAACATTAAACTTCTTTTTTAATACATAGGCAACAACATTTGCATTAAGCGATTTATCATTTTTTATCTTAAACTCCCTATTTTTTGGCATGATACCAAACTTTCTTATCGTGGCAAATATCTTCCTTTCAAAATAATCACAAAAGCAATTCTTGCAAAGCTGTTTTTTGTTTGTAAATTTCCATACATAGTTTTTAGAACAATTTTTACATCCCATCTCTATTTAAGTAACCCACAATTTTTTTTAGGTATGAAAAGTCTCCTATAAGAAAGTCAGGATTTGCTTTTTCTACCTCTTTTTTTGAGTTCCATGCACATTTTCCAGAGATAATTGCTCCAATGCATCCAACATCTTTTGCTAATCTAACATCTGCAACTCTATCTCCAACATAAATAACCTCTTTTGGATTAATTGAATGTCTTTTTATATATTTAGATATAAACTGAACTTTCTCTGAAAAATCATCTGCACCATAAATTTCTTTAAAATACCTATTTAATTTAAGATGTTTTATAATCGGAAGCATAAATTCATCTAATGAATTAGATACAATAATTTTCCGGCATTTTATTTTTCTTATTTCTGAAACAGATTTGCACTTGTGAACTTGTTTTAAATAGCTTTTAACCTCTTGCATAATTTTTCTATGCAAAACCAGTTTAGAAATAAATCCTAAGCCAAGTTTATCTAATGTAGCCTTTAAGCTCAGTCCTTCATCAACAAGCTTTTCAGATTGGTTCTTATTAAATCCTTTTTCCTTAAGATTTTTGAGAATAGAAGAATAATATGCCTTTTTTGTGTCTGCAATTGTTCCATCAAAATCAAATATAATCAGTTTAATCATGTTTCTAAATCGGAAATAATATATATAAAGATTGCTTTTAGTATTATTGACGCCTCAAAGAATTAATTAATTTTATATTAGCAAAATTAAATACTAAAAGAATTAACTGTGTTGCATTCTCTTTAATAGATCATCGAGCTTAGATTCATTTTCAGACCTATTTGAAACATATAGAATAGAATAAATTTGAATATTGCTGATCTGGCCGGCCTTTTCAACTCTTAAGTCCCTCATTAGTTTTTTTCTAAAATCTTCAGAAGCATAGACCTTATTCTGTTTTAAGTCAGCCATCTTTTTTGCAAGCAAGATAGTATTACCAATGCTAGTATATTTTAATTTTCCCTCTTCAGTATTTGAGATCAAATCTCCATTATTTAATCCAATTCCAAAACTAAACTTGTCAGACACTTTATTATTTAGTTCTACAAATAGTTTGTATATC
>Ga0172375_10001402_pt1 | contig 38816 bp, 43 predicted proteins | sample LakKiv1m_FD_114537 | JGI IMG/M metagenome (GOLD analysis project Ga0172375, IMG submission 114537) | Freshwater microbial communities from Kabuno Bay, South-Kivu, Congo - kab_092012_11.1m | ecosystem: Environmental > Aquatic > Freshwater > Lake | place: Democratic Republic of the Congo... | reverse complement strand
ATATCTTTAAAAGACTACCGATAAATTATTTTTAAATTTTGATTTTGATGAACAACAATGTATTTTTTTATAAATTTAGTAAGACAAATCGAGCTATGAGTTTTATAATCAAAAGAATATGACGACGGCAACAGCAGCAGAAAGAAGTTATCCACAGATTAGAGAACTTGATTTAAAAGGTTTATTGGCAAGATTGTTTGCCGGTTTAAGAAGAGTTTTTGCTAATGATAAGTCACCAGAATTGCAACCGGTCTGTGCGGCTAAGGTCAGCCAACTAGGTGAAGGATATCGATCCGATCAAATATCAAAAGATTTACCAATGATTGATGACTTAATAAGAAATGTTGGTGCAGTGGTTTTTAGAAAAAAAGAAGTGGCAATGAAAGTAGCAAAAAAAGCTGAAGTTCCGTTATTTAGTTTTGAGATAAATTCTGGCACTTTTTTTGTTTTAGGTAGAAAACAAGATATTAGTCTTGTGCTTGGATTCTTAGAAAAAAAGTACGTTGGCCAGCATAACGTCTTGTTAAACATGAAGGCTGATAAAACGTTGCTTAGGTACAATGAACAACTTGTCTATTGGGCAAGGAGCAGTTATTTTCAAGTATCTGAAGATAAAACAATTACGTTAAGAGAGTGGCTTGAATTGGCAAGATAAGTAATTAAGAAATACTTTGCTCTAAACTAATATCAATTTCTTTAAAGCCACATTTTTTATAAAAGCTTATTGCTTTTGTGTTTTGGAAGTAGGAGTTTACAAATAACTTTTGATATCCAAGCTTTTTGGCATAAGCTGTAGATTCTTTTATCAGTCTTTGCCCGATTCCTTGTGATCTGTAATCTGGAATAACTCCCATGTCTGCAATTTCAAAATAGCGTGATTTGCGATAACCAAAAGTTTTCGGTGCGCAGGCAATATAACCTACCGGTTTATCAGCGTCCCATGCCATTAGACACAATCTAGTTTGGTCTTGAACAAGCTTGGTGAAATAGTCTTTTCCAGTTTGTGAGTCTGCCCAGTCAAGGACAAGATCTGAATCATATTTAGCATTGTCTACGAAAGATTCATTGTTAATTTTTTGTAAATTGTGAACATTGGTCACTGTGGCTGGTTTGATTGTAATGTTGTGCATAAATAAGTTTAAACAATTATGGTGTTTTCGTGTCTGTAGCCAAATTTTCCTTCAAGATATATACCCGGTTCAATGGTGATAATCATGTTTGATTTGAGTTGTACTGGGTTTTGGCCATTGAGAGAAGGGGGTTCATGGATCTCTAGCCCTAGACCGTGGCCGGTAGTGTGAGTAAACTGTGCACCAAAACCAGCAGAAGTGATCACTTGCCGCGCAGCTTGGTCAAGCTGCGCGGCAGAAACAGCTTGTCCCTGCTTAACTTTCAAAAGCGTTTTTTTGGCTTGTCTGTAAGCATTTTTAACTACAGCCTCAACTTTTAAAAATTTTTGAGTTGGGTTTTTACCAAACCAGATGGTTCTTGTCATATCTGAACAGTAACCTTGATACTTAACTCCGCAATCAATTAAAACCACGGTTTCTGATTTAAGTTTTTTATGAGAAGGTTGATGATGAGGGTTGGCAGAGTGGTGGCCGAAAGCGATGATAATAGGAAAGGCCAGCTCTGCATGAGGATATTTTTTGCACTCTGACTCAAAAATTACGGCCAGCTGTTTTTCGCTGACTCCTTCTACTAGACTGTTTGTGATTTTAGCCAATAGCTTTTTGTTTAAGTTTTTGGCTTGACTGATTTTGTTTTTTTCTGTTTGATCCTTAATCAATCTTTGCGACCAAACAAGATTTTTATTTAGAGGGAAAATGTTTAAATTAATTGTTTGTTGTATGAGTTTCAGTTCGTCCACAAAAAGCGACGAGTAATCAACAAACAAGCTGGTTGCTTGATCGCGGCTTACGAGATTCTTAATGTTATTTTGCAAGTATGTTCCGTGACAGCCCTTGGAGAAATTGACACCTTGGATTTTTTTAGAAAGGGAGAAGAAAGAGGCGATAAGGTCTGTTTGGCAATCTTGACTTAGGTATAAAAATGCTTCTCTTTCAGTAGGGACTAAAAAATTTGAAAATCCGCAAAAATATTCAATGTCAGCTGGACAAGCAAAAAGCACCGATGTCTTAGTTTGATTAAAATTGGCAAGAAACTTTTTTCTTCTTTGTAAAAGGATTTGATCAAATTGGTTATTGCTTGGCATCTGAATTGTCAGTTTGAGCTAAAAATACCACGCTACTGGCGTGAAGCGCATCCTTTTGTTTGTTGCCAGCGATTAAAACAGCAATATCTTTTTCTAGATTTTTACTATCACTGCTTTTCCCATCAATAGTTTGAAACTTGGTCTGTTTGGTAAAAAACTTTAGCTCTTCTTTGGTTTTTCTGGTATCAATGGTGACAGTGTCTTGGTCAAAACTCTTGATAGTGCCAATAGTGACAAACTGTTCTTTTGTCACAGGACTTGATTCATAAACATAGATCAGTTGCGGCTCAAGAGCATTGAGCAAATCATTCTGTTTTTTTTCTCCAATCTTGGTGGTGCCAATGATCAAAGCCCAGTTGCCAATCTCGATGTTTTTGCTTTCAATTTTTTTGTCATTTTTTTTGAAACTTAAATCTTTATTAATCGCCACCACAAAGGTGCCTTGTTTGGTAGAAATTGAGACAGAGTCATCGGTGATTTTTTCTACTTGACCAAAAACTGCTTTGCGCCATGTGTCAAGTTTCTCTAGGTTGGTGGCGGACTCTGTTTGTTCTGCCACCTTTTTCAAGATAAGATCTTTGATCGCGTCTGTACTACTGGCGTTGGTGGCTGATTCTACTTCTTTGCCATCAATTACTACTTTTTTTTCTTGATTTTTGTCAGAAGGTGTTTGAGCGATCGCTTTTTTACAACTGATAAAAAAGAAAGAAAAGAGTAGCGTGGCCAAAATAATTTTTATTTTCATATAGTTATTGTATTGGTTCATACACCAACAAAATATCTGTTGTGTAAGTATTACCGCTGTTTTCCAGTGCAGTGAGATTTATAACATTTGGTCCTTTGGCCAATTCTAGTTCAACAGAAAATTGTTTTTCGTTGTTAATTTGAGTAACGATTTCTTTATCGTTGACAAAGATTACCAGAAAAGCTTGGGCTGGTCCTGATCCCTTGATTAATGTCTTAGGTTGGTTAAGTATCTCGCCATCTTTTGGTGTTTCTATAATGATTTCCTGATTTGCCGATTTTTGTGGTGTAGGGGAGGGAGTCTCTTGGGCAAGATCAATTTCTGTTTGGGGTTGAGTGGATTTTTTCCATTGATAAACGCCAAAGGTCAAAATTAAACCTAAAACCAACCCAATTGCAACTGCTATTACTGTCTCTTTGTGCATAAGTGAGTGCTTATTATACACATGAGTGGACAAGCATGGAAACCATGGTATTATGAAAAATGTATGCAAATAACTTATCTCGGACATTCCGCCTTTAAACTCAAAGGTAAAACGGGTGTAGTAGTGACTGATCCTTATAAGACAGAAGCAGTTGGATTGCACTTCCCCAGCGTAAGCGCTGATTTAGTCAGCATCTCCTTTAATGATGCTGGTCATAATGCTTTGGAAAATGTCAGCCCCAATACTTCAAGAGAAAAAGTGTTTGTAGTTTCAAAACCCGGAGAGTATGAAGTCTCTGGTATCTCTATTTTTGGTGTACCTACTACTTTTAAAAATGAAACTGGACAGAGTACTGTGGAAAATAATATTTTTACTATTTTGCTTGAAAACTTGAGAATTTGCCATCTTGGCCAACTAAATAGTGAACTGACAGCCAAGCAGGTTGAGGCTATTGGCAGTGTGGATATTTTGCTTTGTCCGGTGGGGGGACTTAATACCATTGATGTTGCTCAAGCAATCAAAACTATTAGGCAGATTGAGCCGTCCATAGTTATTCCGATGTACTTCAAAACTGCCTCTCATCGATTGCCAGAGTTTGCCGATCTTGACCCGGTGGAGAAATTCTTACATGCTTATGGGGTTGAGACAACACCTGTTCCCGCCTTGGAAATTTCCTCTTTGCGTTTGCCGGAAGAAACAGAAGTGGTTGTGCTAATACCCACTGCCGCATAAATAATGAAACTATATGGCTAGTAGACGTGTTCCACCCAATTTTTTTGAAGCCGAACAATCGGTGTTAGGTTCTATTTTGATTGATAGCGAAGCGATTGTAAATGTAGCCGAGTTGCTTAAACCAGAAAGCTTTTATCACGAACAACACAGAGCCATTTATGAGTCAATGCAAGTTCTTTACGAAAAGCGTCAGCCTATTGATGTAGTGACCTTGACCAATGAATTAAAAAAACAACACAAATTTACCCAGGCCGGTGGATCAAGTTATTTGGCTAAGTTGTCGGCTTTGGTATCTACTGCGGCCAATGCTGTTCATTATGCTAAGAATATTGCTGATGCTTATGTTAAACGTTGTTTGATAACTCTTTCTTCTGACATTACTGACGCTTCTCTTGATGAGTCTAAGGAAGCGAAAGACGTTTTGGATTTAGCAGAGCAAAGAATTTTTTCTGTCTCGCAACAACAAGGTCAACGCTCTTTTGTTCATCTGAAAGATACCTTGGTAGAATCTTTTGAACGTTTGGATGAGTTACAAAAATCTGGAGGTCAACTAAGAGGAGTACCCACTGGTTTTAACGATCTTGATAGGATGTTGGCAGGTTTGCAAAAATCAAACCTGATAATTCTAGCGGCACGCCCAGGCATGGGGAAAACTGCATTTGCTCTCAACATTGCCCAATTTGTTGCTGCTAATGCCAAGAAGAAGGTAGGAGTCTTTTCTTTGGAAATGTCTAAAGAAGAACTTGTTGATCGTTTGTTGGTCAGTCAAGCGGATATTGATGCATGGAGACTAAAGACTGGCAAACTTGACCAACAAGATTTTTTGAAGCTTTCAGATGCTATGGGTGTTTTGGCTGACGCCCCGCTTTTTATTGATGACACTCCGGGTTTATCTATCTATGAGATGAGAACCAAAGCTAGGAGATTAATGGCTGAACAGCAGATTGACCTTTTGGTGGTGGATTACTTGCAGTTGGCTAGGGGTAGAAATGTGGAAAACAGAGTGCAAGAAGTAGGAGAGATATCACAAGGTTTAAAAAACATTGCAAGAGAACTCAAAATCCCTGTGTTAGCTTTGTCACAATTATCCAGAGCAGTGGAAAACAGAGGCGAAAAAACTCCCCAGCTTTCTGATTTGCGCGAGTCTGGATCAATCGAACAAGATGCCGATGTAGTGATGTTTCTTTATCATAAAGATGAAAATATGCGTGAGGCAACTAGTTTGAAAATTGCCAAGCACAGGAATGGTGCTTTGGGTGAGATAGACTTATTTTTCCGCGGCGACAGAATTAAATTCTACGGTATGGAAAATAGAAAAATTTAGTTTTTTTAGCTTTTGGTGGTGAAACTAAATAAAAAATAAAATAATCCAGACGAGAGAGCGATAAACAAAACCAAAATTCCCAAGTTGGACTTGGCTTTTTTGTAAGCCACTTTTTCTTGGTTGTCTATACTGGCAATAATGACTCCGGCTATCAACAACCAGACTACTCCTCTGGCAACAACAGACCAGACGCTTGATGCATCAAAAAATTCCACAAAAATATCAGCGAGTTTATCCATTATCTTTCTAGTATGGCTTTTTGTTCTATAAAATGCAAGGATAAATGTTACAATAATGGTTTAAATTAATTAGCCGAGATGGCGGAATTGGTAGACGCGTAGGTCTCAAAAACCTATTCTTGTCAAAGGGAGTGAGGGTTCGATTCCCTCTCTCGGCACTCTATGTTTCCAACGCTTTTTTTTCTTGGTCCAGTTGAAATTAAAACCATGAATGTTTTTTTGGTACTGGCTTTTTTAATGAGTAGTTTTTTCTTTTGGAAAGTGGGTAAGGAAGAGCATTATAGAGAAGATGAGCTTTTTGATGGATTTTTGTTGTCATTTTTAACAGGTATAGTTTTTGCACGGATTGCTCATGTTGTCATACATTTTTCTCAATATGGTTGGCAACTTTTCCAGTGGTTTAATGTTTTTAGTAATTTTGGTTTTTATTTGCCAGCGGGACTGGTGGTTTTTGGCATTTCTCTTTATAGATTTGCTGGCAAGAAAAAATGGGAACAATTTGCGATTTTAGACATGATGACTCCAGCTGTTTTTTTGGGACTTGCGATACTGCAAATTGGAGTTTTTTTTGAACAACCGTTGGAGACCATTTTTTCTTTAAAGCCATGGTTTTTTTCTTTGCATTTAGTAATCAGTTTGCTGGCTTTCTTTTTTTCATGGTATACAAGGAGAGCAGAGTTTCACTATCGCACCTATAGCTGGTACAGAAGTGGTAGGCAGGTGGCGCAAACAGGCTTTGTGTTGGCGATAGGTTTGGTTTTTTTAAGTTTGTTACTTTTGCTTGTCAAAGAGTTTTTGGTTTGCGCCACTCTTTTTGTTTTAGGTTTAACAATACTTATTGGTAGATCAGGTTTTTCTCCCAAGTTTTGGCGAAGCAAAAACTGGTTTTTGAGAAAAAAAAGTGAAAATTAAAACTACTATTTTGCATTCTTTACCTTTTCGTTTGATCTTTGTCGCGTTGATATTTTGCCTTGATCGTTTAAGTAAATTTATAACCAAGGGAGTGGGAGAAGGTGTACTCAACTCTAGTTTTTTAGGTGTCAACTCTACAGTTGTTCTACTGGTTGTGCTTGTTTGCTTGCCGTTTTTCTTTTTTTGGTTGTACAAAAAAGACGAGTATTTTACACTTGGCAAAGATATGTTGTTGGTAGGAGCCTTATCCAATGTTTTTGATAGATTAATGTTTGGTGGAGTATGGGACTGGTTGCCGATGCCTTTTGGATTGGGATTAAATAACTTGGCCGACTGGTCGATTGTGTTAGGGTGTTTGAGTATACTAATAATCAAAGATGCAAATAATCCAACAAAAAATTGAAACTTTGTACGAAGATCAGGATGTGGTGGTGATTAACAAGCCAGCTTTGTGGGTAGTAAACAATGCTGTAAGCGTGGTGGGGCAGACCATCCAAGATTGGTGGTCTGCCCAACTAAAGATTACTGACAAAAGCGAGTGGGAAAAGCTACTACCCAAGGATTTTTCCGATTTGTACGGCCGTCCAGAGCAAATTTTTACTCAACGTGGAGGTATTGTTCATCGCTTGGATAAAGATACTAGTGGAGCAATGATTCTCGCCAAAAATCCTGGAGCATTGTGTGCGTTGTTGGCAGATTTTAAGTCAAGAAAGATACATAAGGTTTACCAATGTTTGGTATATGGTAGGCTAAAATTGAATCAAGATGTTATTAAGTTGCCCCTGGCCAGAAATCCAAGGAACAAACAAAAAATTAGTGTGGACTTAACGGGGCGGCCGGCCGAGACAGCTTATCTTGTTACCAAGCTTTATCGTTTGCCAGACAGTATTGATAAAAATCAAGATCTTTTATCATTAGTTGAGTGCCGGCCGCTCACAGGTAGAATGCATCAGATTAGAGTACACATGGCGCATATAGGTCATCCAATTGTGGGAGATGAAAAGTATGCGGGGAGGAAGCGCACTAGGCGCGACCGCGCATGGTGCGCTAGACAATTCTTACACGCCACTCAAATTGAGTTTTTTCATCCGAGAACAAAAAAAATAATTGCATTAAAAGCATCTTTGTCACAAGATCTAAAAAAGTCATTAGATCAATTAACTTTTTGTTCCAAATAGATTCAGGCGCGTGGCGCATTGCTAGTTGGCAGGTTTTTTGTTGTTTGGTACAATCAAATATGGCTTTCACGAATCACTGGCAAAAAATTCCAAGAATTGCCCAACATAAGTTTCCCAATGACCCAATTGTGTATATTTCTCCAAGCTTTTCTCAATTGGAGGCTTTAACATATCAAGTTTCAAGGCAGGTTTTAACAAAAGATGATTGTTTTGATGTAATTGTGACACTTGCTAAGGGTGGTTGGCCCATGACTAGATCCTTGGTGGATTTTACTGGAATTAGGGAAATTGCCAGCATAGGAGTCAAATTTTACTCTGGAATTAACCAAAAATTATTAAAGCCGGAGATTTATCAGGATTTGCCTATAGCAGTCTCTGGCAAAAAAATCTTGCTTTTTGACGATGTAGCAGATAGTGGCGGTTCGCTTTTGTTCGTCAAAGAATTATTAAAAAAACGCAAAGCCAAACTAATACGAACCGCCACTCTTTTTTATAAACCTCATTCCATTGTTAAGCCAGATTTTTTTGCTACTACCACCAAAGCCTGGATTTTGTTTCCGTTTGAAAAGTGCGAAATGGGCAAACTGCTCTGCCAGAAATGGCAAAACCAAGGGGTTTTGCCCAAAGAAATCAGTTCAAGATGTAAAAAATTGAGAGTAATTTAGCCGAAGTGGTAGATGAACATTTTAAATAAGTATGTCACGACTCTCTGAAAGATTGGTTTACTGTTTAGAAACACAAGGCCAAGTGTATTTTTCAACTCTGGCAAGCTCAGTTCTATTGAGAGAAATTAGTCAGGACGATTTGCTTTTTATTAATGGTGATCCAAAACCGTTGGTTTTTGGAGCTACGGGCAATACTGCTAAATTAGATTCCTATGCCCTGGCTACTGGCGTGTCTAATTCTGCTAAATTGATTTTGCCACCAGGATTGGCCTTAAGAGGTTATGAAGAGCCAGATTTTGCTGATGCCGCTGATGTGGCCAAAAGCAAGGTAGAAGAAGTTATCGCTAATTTAAGAGCGGCTGTTGGTAGGAGAAAGACCCTGTTGTTTGTTTCAAAAGATGGAGAGAGCCTCCATACTAGAAAAGGTCAGGACGTAATAATTATGGCTGGAGATGTAGTACATTTTGGTGTCGGAGGGGGTCAGCTAATCAACAGTCAAGAACGGGAAAAGGATGAAGAATACAATAGATTGCGCGGAGTTTATCCTTTGAGGCCGCAAACCAATCTTTCTAGAAATATGAACGAAGTTACTGGAGAAAAATTGGCGATGGTTGTGTCCCATCTACAGCAAACTTTTTCCCAACAGTCAACAATTTTGGCTTGGGATGTAGCCTTGGCTATGGGTAGGTACAGTCCAACTACTGGTAGAACAGCAAGAATTTCTACTTGTGATCGCTACGTAGCTTTGTTTGGTGAAATCCCGCCAGAAATCATTAAACAAGTTTTTGAGGACTCTATGCCTGATCCTTTAAAAATTAATTCTAGAATTGGTCTGATTGAGCACCCGCTTTTGGTTCCATACTTGCGCTGTTTAGTGAGAATCAATCAAAATGGTTTAATAGATGGATGCGGACCTGTGGATGGCTGTGAAGATCCAAGGGCATATTTTAACGATTTTGGATCAGCCCAGCTTGACCCAAATTTATTAAGAGAAGCTCAGGTGGCGATTATTGGTAATGTACCAGGTAGGTTTGTTGAGCTTTTAAGACAAACACCTACTTATAATGGTTGGCGAACAATTTAATGGTATGATTTGGGTATGTCAAGTAAACAAAATTTAGTAAGTAAGATTATCGATCAAGAGTTACAGCGTCAGCAGGAGACGATTGGCCTGATTCCTTCGGAAAATATCACTTCGCCGGCCGTCTTGGCAGTTTTGAGTAGTTGCTTGTCCAATAAATACGCTGAAGGGTACCCTGGCCGGCGATATTATGAAGGAAATCGTTACATTGACGAGATTGAGCGCTTGGCGCAAGAGCAGATTAAAAAGCTTTTTAGTGTGCCGTATGTTAATGTCCAGCCATATTCTGGTTCTCCGGCCAATTTAGCTATTTTAATGGCTTTGATGAAGCCAGGAGAAACTTTGATGGGGTTGAAGCTTTCTATGGGAGGCCACTTGACGCACGGTCACCCGCAGGTGACAGCATCTGGGAGTTATTATCGTTCAGTACAGTATGGCGTGGATGCAAGTGGCCGCATAGATTTTGCCGAGATAGAAAAGTTAGCCCAAGAGCATCAGCCAAAAGTGATCTTTGCAGGTAGCACTGCGTATCCATTTAAACTAGACTTTGGCCGGTTTAGAGAAATTGCTGATCGGGTAGGAGCTTGGCTAGTAGCTGATATGTCCCATGTGACAGGTTTGGTGATTGCGGGAGAACATCCATCGCCGGTAAGTTATGCTGACGTGATTATGAGTACCACTCATAAAACTTTTCGTGGTCCCAGGGGTGCGATGATAATGGTGACCGAAAGAGGGCTAAAAAATGATCCAGAACTTGGAAAAAAGATTGATTCAGCAATTATCCCTGGGCTTCAGGGTGGGCCGCATAATGCCACTACCGCGGCGATTGCCATCGCCGCGCAGGAAGCTAGTGCTCCGGATTTTAAGAAATATGGTCAGCAAATCCGTAAAAATGCCGATGCTCTAGCTAAAAGATTATTAACAAATGGTTTAAATTTGGTTGGAGGTGGTACCGAAACTCACCTGATGGTGATTGACCTGACTGCTATTAGTCCAGGGCTTGGTACTCAAGTAGCTTACGCCATGGACGTGGCTGGTTTGGTAGCCAACAGAAATACCGTTCCCAATGAGCCAATTAGCCCATTTTATCCATCAGGAGTGAGGATTGGTACGCCGCTCGTTACCACTCGCGGCATGAAAGAGCCGGAAATGATCAAAATTGCCGATTGGATCACTAGAGTGGTGGAGATCGTCAAGCACCAAACTTTGCCCAAAGAGAAAACCGAAAGAGCAAAATTTATTAAACAGTTCAAACTTTGGGCGAACAAAAATCAAGAACTATTGCACGTTAACCAAGAAGTAAAAACCTTGACCAAAAGTTTCCCGATGTTTTTTTGGAAGTAGTTATTTTTGTTATACGTCATAATGAGCTCGTTTAAGCATGGTCTATCTACCATTTGAGAGCCTTAGAGTGACATTTCCAATCCTCAAAGCAACGGTCATTGATGAGCACTGATTAAAGTGAGCCCTTTAGTTTGTGACTGGGTGGTTTGTTGACCGTTCTTCCAGAGAGTAACTTCAAAGTTTTGCTTTTCTAGCAGTGTGAGAATGTCGGTCAAATTATTGCTTGGTCTGGGGTGGAACTCGATGAAGATTTGCCTGACGAGGCGAAGTTTGCCCATGGCTTCGCTGATTAGCTGTTGTTCCATTCCCTCAACGTCAAGTTTGAGCAAATCAACAGGTTGATCTAGCAGTGAAGAAAGGGTGATGGTCTCAACTGCTACCGAATTGGGCAGGGGCTGGTTGGTCCAAGTGGTGGGATTCAAGCTAGAGTTGAGTTGCCAATCGTTTGGCTTGGGGTTGAGATGTAGTGATTGTTTACCAGCATGGTCGGACACAGCCTGATGCAAACAGGTGACCCGATCTTCAAGCCGATTTTGCCAGATGTTTTCTTCTAGAATTTTATAGGTGAGGGGATTGGGTTCTAGGCTAATGATCTTGGCGGTGGGGTAGTTTTTGGCAAAGTAAAGACTGGCCATGCCAATGTGGGCGCCGACATCGATGATGGTCGGCGCCTCACTTTCTAGCTCAACGTAGTAACAGTGCCCGCCCCAGATCTCACGTTTAAGATGATGAAACTCTTCGCGATTGGCGAAGCTGACGGTAAAGGGTAGTAATTTTGTCTGGAGCATGTGTTATATTGTAACTTAAGTTATGTCGGAAAGATTGATTGGCGCCCATGTTTCATCTGCTGGCGGAGTAGAAAAAGCAGTGGAAAGAGTGGCTGGCATTGGTGGCAACTGTTTGCAGGTTTTTTCTGGCAGTCCCAGGGTTTGGGCAAAAAAATCACTCGAAGATCATAATTATTCACAGATCAAAATTAACCAAACTAAGCTGAAAGTGAATACAATATTTACTCACGCAATTTACCTAACAAATTTGGCCAGTGTTAAACCCGAATTGCTAGACAAAACCAGACGAAGTCTTGAGTATGATCTCAATTTCGATGCTCGAGTGGGTGGCAGTGGGGTAGTAGTACACATTGGCAGTCACATGGGGAGAGGGTGGGAAGCGGTGCGAGAGCAAGTAGCAAGGAAAATCGTTGAGTTGTTGGTCAAAACAGATCCTAAGTCAACTTTTTTGATTGAAAACTCGGCTGGTCAGCAGGGCAAGCTTTGTTCGCTGATGAGTGAGATTCGGTGGTTAATTGACCGAGTGAATAAGTTGAGGGGAGAAGGGAAGGATGGGCGGTTGGGGTGGTGTTTTGATACCTGCCACGCCCACGCCGCGGGCTATGTGTTAACAAAAAATTTACCACCCCAACCGCCTAAAAGCAAAAATATGTCTTTGGGCAGAGCATCTGACGATATTAGCAAGTATGAACTTTGGCAAAACTTGCGTTGTATTCACGTCAATGATAGTAAGGATTTTTTTGGGGCTGGCAGAGACAGGCATGCCAACTTGGGCGAGGGTGAGTTACCGTTAGAGGCTTTATTTGATTTTCTCTGCCAGCCCCAACTTGCCCAAATCCCTCTAATCCTCGAAGTCCCCGGAACCGATGATTCTGGTCCGGACAAAATCAATATTGATAGATTAAAAAAACTTGTTTTTTAATCTTAGGATCACATAAAAACTGCAATTGCTTTTTGTGTTAAGCTTTGTAGAATGAAAGCTCTTCTTTTACTTATGAAAAAACTCCTTTTTGTTTTATTGGCGATAGGTTTGGCAGTAGCTACTGGTTATGGAGTGTATGTTGTTTTTTTTACACAACTTAAACTTGATACTGCCAATCCTGCCAATCAACCTCCGTTGGTTCTAGAGCCAGAAAAAAACCTTCAAGTAACAGAGTACAGTTTAGTGGCTACTGCAAGCGGCCAGACCGCATTGGGCTTACTTGAGTCAGCTCAAGAAGTTGAGCTGAAACAATATGATTTTGGCGCCATGATCAGTGTCATCAACGGTCTGGCCGCTAACAAGTCTTACTATTGGGCTTTTTATATTAATGATGAGTATGCTAAACAAGCAGCAGATAAAACTGCACTCAATGCTGGCGATAAAGTAAAGTTCAAGTATGAAAAAATTGAAGCGTTTCCTCTTTAGTAAACCCAGCGTCAGCCAGTTGCTTTTTGCCGGTTTAACACTGGTTTTGCGTTTTGGGTTCTTGCCGCCCAATGTGAGTGGAGTGGGGACTTTGGGTTTTTTTAGCAATTCGATGATTCCTTTGGTCGTGACTACCTTGGGTTTTGATCTGATCAAAGGTGGTCTTTACTCTAGTTTTTGGTGGACATATCTTGGCTTTTTTGGGTACTGGTTACTTGGTCGATTAGCTGGCAAAAACATCAAAAAACAAGTGATGTTTTTGCCTCTAGCTTCGTTTCTATTTTTCCTAGTTTCCAATTTTGGTGTTTGGCTTCACTGGTACCCGAACACTTGGGAAGGGTTGATTACCTGCTATACCTTGGCCTTGCCGTTTTATAGAAATACTCTGATTGGAGACTTGGTGTTTGGATGGGTAATTATCTTGGTAATTTATTTAGTAAAAAAACCAATGATTGATAAACGATTTTCTCAACAAAATTCAAAGACCAACTTTCATCAGCGATGAGTTTGCTGAAACTAATTTATGGAGTAAGGAGTTTTAAATTTGGGACGCGCTGATAGTGATTGTGATTGTTAGTGACCAGAATGGCGTGATGAGCAAGACAAGTGGCAGCTATCAAGGTATCTATGTCGCCAATCAAGGCGTTTTTTGCTCGTAGTGTGTGGCGGAGCAGTCCAAACTGCTCCGCCACAATTTGATCAATAGGCACAATCCGTACAGTTTTTAGGAATTGTTTAAACCCTGCTGTTTTTTTTACCGACCTAACAGTCAACCCTTCGGTGATTTCACCAATTGATAAAACACTGATTGCCAAATCTTGATCTTGAATCGAGCTGATAACCCCAACAACTTTGGGATGATTTTTGAGAAAAAGAATAATCACGTCGGTATCAAGTAGGTAAGATGACCTCATAACTTGGGTAAGACTCTTGATGGAGATTCTAGTTTTCTGGCTTGATAAATTTTAGCGATTTGCTTTGTGTCTTTTGGTTGGAGTTTGCCCCACAAACCTGCGCAATCAAGGATTGATGGTTTCCTTTCAGTAGGTTTGATAGATGATAAGTAGGCGATTGCTTGACCACGTTTGTGAATAGCGTAAGTAAGGTTTTGCATAGCGGCTTGACTAAGAATCTCAAAAAAATTGTTGCGAGCATTGGTGGCAGAGATGATTTGCATTAATGTACATTAGTGTACATATTAAATCCTTCATTGTCAAGAGTTGCCCATTGGTTCCATGCTGGCTTTACCGTTTTATAGAAATACTTTGATCGGAGATCTGGTTTTTGGTTGGGGTTGGGTGTTGGTCAAAACCTTACTTAGCAACATCAGGCTAAATGTTTTGGCTGTCAAAGCTTAGGAAGATTTGTTTTTAATCTTCAGTTTTAACTTCTGCGACGGCGGCAGTAGCTCGATCGGCCGCATATAGAGTCGCTACTTCCGCATACCATTCATCCACATGATCAGCTAAAACTTCTGCCATTTTTGCTGATTCTGCAATAAGAATAAGAGTCGCTACTTCCGCATACCATTCATCCACATGATCAGCTAAATAAGTTCGCCACTCTTTCGCTGCCGCTTTTGTTAATTGTGCAATATCCACTTTTTCCTTTGTGGTCAATGATCTACCTTGTTGCACGGCTTGAACTACAATTGCTGCAGCGCTCCAAAGGTAGTACAGAGAATTTTCTTTGTTTTTGCACCATTCTATTAATCCATCGTAGCCTTTTTCTTGCAATTTTTGTAAATAAAGATCTACTGGGTACAAATTGCAATTTTTATTGAAAAGATCAAAGGCTTCTTTAAATGTTGGCAATTGATCAGCTTCTGCAGAGTTTGGTGAGAGTGGGGGATTATGACCTTTTCTGATTTCTAATGGCAATGACATATTGATATTATCCTTTGACAGATATTAATACTGTCTGTATTTTCTTCTTCTTCTTCTTCTTCTTCTTTGTCAAGCGCAAATGATATTATTTGATGTTTATTGTTATATTTAACATTGTTGTGGTGAGTTTATCGAAGTATGTCTGCCCCTCGATAAACTCATAGTGACACTGTTCAGCGTGACTGTGAGATAATCAAGAAATATGGAAACAGTGGTTTTTGATGGAGTAAAATTTGCCTCAAAGCTTGAAGCTCAACTTAAAACAGAAGTAGCAGAGTGGGTGAGAGGTGGCGGTAGGCGGCCGAAAATTGCATCATTGGTTTTTAGAGAAGACAAAACTAGCTTGGTTTACACAAGAATGAAAAGCGAGGCCGCCGTTCGTGTGGGAATTGCGTTTGATCCAATATTTCTTTCAATCAACTGCAACATAAGTAAGATAGAAGAATCAATCCAAGAGTTAAATAATGATCAAAATATTACTGGAGTGATGATTCAAAAACCCACTCGCGTTATTTGGGAAAAATACTATACTAAACAGGGTTCAGATAAAGGATTAATTGGTGAGGATTTTTCAGCTTGGTGGCATAAATTAACCAGTTTGCTTAATCCTAATAAAGACTTAGACGGTTTACATCCCAGTACTCAAAAAGCAATTGTTGAAGGCAGTTGGCAAAAATTGCATTGTTGTTTGCCAGCCACGGTAGTAGCAGTTTTAAGAATCTTAGACCAAGCAGAAATTCAGACTTCAGACTTAATAAGTATTATTGGTAAATCAGAATTGTTGGGTAAACCACTTTATTATGTACTCAAGAAACAAGGCTATTCGGTTGAGCTAATTGGTGCTAGAGAGTTGGTGAGGCGTCAAAAAAATGGTGAAAAACTTCTAAAAAGTGATGTGATTATTTCTGCTACTGGTCAAGCTAGTTTGGTGACTGGATTGATGGTGAAACCAAAAGTGATTGCTATAGATGTTGGAGAGCCAAAATCAGATTTTGATTTTGGCTTAGTTAGTGCCAAGGTTAAGTTTATTACGCCAGTGCCGGGGGGAGTAGGACCGGTGACAGTGGTAAGTCTGTTGGCAAACGCATTAGATCATGTTAGAATGCAGACCTTATTTAGTAGTAAGTATTAAGGTGAAGCCGCAGGAGTCCTGATTTTTCTCGGTTTCACCTTTTCAAAGAGAGCATTCCTCTTTTTGGAAGAACAAGGACAGAATTATGAAGATAGACTTTTCTAAACTTGCAAAAAAAGCTCCCGAGTTTGATTTAGAAGCACTCTTTGATGCCAATTTGCATTATGGTCACAAGGTTAGCCAGTGGCATCCTAAGATGCAAGAGTGGATCCACTCGCAAAAGAATGGCGTTCACATCTTTGATTTGGAAAAATCTGCCAAACAACTAGCAGTGGCTTACGATTATTTTTATGAACTGGGAGCACAGGATAAACAAGTGATAGTGGTGGGTACCAAAAAGCAAGCCAAAGATCTAGTAGTGAGCTTGACCGCTGGATCAGGTGTCCATTATATAGTGGCACGCTGGTTGGGTGGATTTTTGACCAACTGGGACCAGGTCTTCAAATCTCTCAAAAAAATGAATACTACAAAAGAAAAACTGGATAGCAACGGTTTTTCCAATCGTACAAAATATGAAGTCATGAGGATTGAGAAGGAGCTTTCAAGGTCAAGAAGATTTTTTGATGGTGTCAAAGATTTGAAAGCCAAGCCAGACGTTCTTTTAGTCATTGATCCTAAAAAAGAAAAAAACGCAGTTAAAGAAGCCAAGCTTGAGGGAGTGTGTGTGGTGGCTTTGGCTGATTCTGACACCAATCCCACACCGATTGATTTGTTGATTCCCGGTAATGACGATGCGGTTAAAAGCATTGAGTATGTTTTGACCAAGCTGGTTGAGGCTTATGTGCTTGGCAAAAAAAGCATTGCCAAATCAGTAAAAAAACCAAGTGATGAGGGAAAAACAAAATGAGTTTCACTGCAAGTGATATAAAAAAATTGAGAGCAGAGACCGGTGCTGGGGTGGTGGATTGCAAACAAGCCTTAACAGAAGCTGAAGGTGATTATAGTCAAGCAAAAGAGATCGTAATGGCTCGTGGTTTGGCCAGAGCAGAAAAAAAAGCCTCAAGGCAAGCGCGCGAAGGCGTGATTGCCAGTTATGTGCACGCCAATAGCAAGGTGGCTTCTATGGTTGAGCTATTATGCGAAACAGATTTTGTGGCTAGAAACGGAGAGTTCTGTGCATTAGCTCACGATTTGGCAATGCAAGTGACGGCTATGAATCCGGAGTCATTAAGTGATTTATTGGCGCAGGATTTTATTAAGAATCCTTCTGCTTCTGTAGAAAATACGATCAAACAGTTATCTGGCAAAATAGGGGAGAAAATTTCCTTGGCCAGATTTGTGCGTTACCAATTGGGTGTTGAGTAGAGTTTTTTTATAAAATAAGCATGCTGTCGCCAAAACTGTAGAATTGGTATTGGTTTTTTATCGCCTCCGCATAACCTTTTCCTGCCAAACATTTTTGGAATTCAGTGAATTTGTGGCTGGTGTTGGGTTGGGAAACAAAAGCAGCCACCAACATGAGTAGTGTGGTTTGAGGTAGGTGAAAATTGGTAATTAAGCCGTCTATAGCTTTGAATTGGTAGGGTGGGTAGATGTAAATCTGTGTTTCTCCAGTTTTTGCTTGAAAAACTCCATTTTGATCAATTGAGTCTTCCAAGACTCTCACAGTGGTAGTGCCTACGGCAATAATACGTTTCCTGTTTTTTTTGGCTAGGTTAAGCTTATGAGCGGTTTGAGCATCAAGCTCAAACCGCTCACCATGCATAAAGTGTTTAGTAATATCAGGAGTTTTTACTGCCAAAAAAGTGCCTAGTCCAACATGCAGTGTGAGCTCCAAAATCTGTACACCATTAAGTTTGAGTACGTTATCAAGTTCTTTAGTAAAATGCAGACCAGCGGTAGGCGCCGCTACAGAACCCAGTTTTTTGGCATAGGTGGTTTGGTAAGTTTCTCTTAACTCTTTCTCTGTTTGTTGGGAGTGGATGTAAGGTGGAACAGGTGTTAAACCAATGGAAAAAAGTGCGGACTTGATATCATCTAAACCGTAAAAATGAATGCTTCTTAAGTAAGTTTGAGCAGTAGGTTTTTGTGTATCAATAGTGGTTATCAAGGCTTTGAGTTTGGAATTTTTGAACACAACTTCAGTGGCTTGTTTGATCCCTGGTTTAGTAAGACAAAGCCAATTATTCCAGCCAAAATCCAGTGCTTTTTCAAGTAAAATTTCTATTTTGCCACCAGTGGTTTTTTGACCCATGATTCTGGCTGGTAGAACCTTGGTATTGTTGCGGACAAGTACATCACCTTTTTTAAGAATTTGTGGCAATGTAAAAAAATGATGATGAGAAATGCTATCAGTTTGTTTGTTAAGCCAAAGTAGTTTGCTACTATCACGTTTCATACGTGGCTGATGAGCAATTAAGTGAGATGGTAAGTGGTAATCGAACTGATCGAGACTTAATTTTTGCATTTTTTCTAAGGGTATTTTACCCGAAAAGTTGTTGTATTATATGGCTTAAAGTTTTTATATGATCAATGAATTTAATTTTAAATTGCAAAGTAGCAAAAATTTGGCTAGAGCTGGTTTGATTACTACCCCACATGGAGTGATTGAAACGCCGATTTTCATGCCAGTAGGTACTGCTGGCAGTGTTAAATCTTTAGACTCTGCAGATATTGCCAAATTAGACGCCCAAATCATATTAGCTAACACCTATCATCTTTACTTAAGGCCAGGTATGGAGGTGATAAAACAAGCTGGCGGTGTTCATCAATTCATGCGCTGGTCTGGTCCAATGCTCACAGACTCTGGTGGTTTCCAGGTTTTTTCTTTGGGTAGGCAAAAAAGTTTGAAAGGCTCCAGTTCTTTAGTGAAGATTTCTGATGAGGGAGTAGAGTTTAGCTCGCACCTAGACGGTTCTAGGCATTTTTTTACGCCTGAAAAATCTATTCAAATTCAGCATGAGATTGGGGCAGATATAATCATGTCTTTTGATGAGTGCTCGCCGAATGATGTTTCTCAAGAATACCTGCAAACTTCGCTTGATAGAACTCATGCTTGGGCGGAGAGAGGTCTTAAGTATCACCAGCAACACAAAGGTTTGAGTTTTTATGCCAAAAAGCAGGCGCTTTTTGGCATTATTCAAGGTGGGGATCGCCAAGATTTAAGAGTCTTGTCTGCCAAATTTTTGACTAATTTACCTTTTGCTGGTTTTGCCGTGGGAGGGGGGAGTATTGGTTTTAAAATGGACAAAACAGTAGAAATAATGTCATGGATAGAACAGTTTTTACCTAAAGATAAGCCGCGCTACGCTATGGGCTTGGGAAGAGATCCTAGTGATTCAATTACTGCTGTTTTGTCTGGTTTTGACATGTTTGATTGTGTGGGCCCCACGAGATTGGCAAGAAATGGGTCTCTTTATTCCGGCAGAGTTAAACTAGGTTTAACTCTGCCGGAGTTTATCTCTCCTTTTCCCAATGGTCGTTTGGCTATCGGTAATGCTCAATTTACCAAGGATCAAGGAGTTATTTCTCAAAACTGTCAATGTTATGTTTGCCAGTCTGGTTACTCCAGAAGCTATCTTCATCATCTTTATCATGCAAAGGAGTTGAGTTACTACCGGTTGGCCAGCATTCACAATTTGCATTTTATGCTAAGCTTGGTAAAAGAGTTGCGAGCTTGGATAATGCAGTAGAGTTATGTTAAAAAAGCGAATCCTTTACCCCAAACCGAGTAAAAACCGAGTCAAAAAATTTTTGATTTCAGTAATTATTATTTTTTTACTTTTATTTGTAGCAGTTGGCTTAATTGTTTATTTTTTAGTGGTGCGTTACCAATCCTCATTTGCCATCCCTACAACAGTGGTTTTTTTAAGCAAACAGTCCAGTGCAGATGCAGCTAATCATTTGCTTGTGCTTAATCTTTCTCAAGATGACACAGAAAGTGGACTGTTCTTGCTTTCTGGTCAAAACCTGCCGGTTATTGATAAACCTTATGAGTTTACTGCTCATTACGGCGTGTTATCAGAAAAGATCATCAAGTTGGATTATCTGGCGGAAAAGGAAAGCTTAAAACAAGATTTAGCCAATGATGTTTTGGATCAGATCAAAGCTCTTGATCGCAATCTTGGTTATACCGCACTAGCTTTGGTTATGTCTCTTCGTGGCAAAGTGCAGTTTCTTTATCAAGAAGGGCGGGATTTAGAATTTTTCAAAACCAGTTTTAAAATGCAGTTCAAGTCTTCTGGTTTGTTTAGTGCGCAGTGCCCGATTACTGTGAGCAATGCAACAAGAAAAAGTGGGTTGGCTACCCAAGTGGCTGATTTACTCACAACTCAAGGTGGCGTGGTAGTAAGAGTCATTAATCATGATCAAGTTCTAGATAACACAACTGTTTTAATTGATCAAGAAGACAAAAACTGTCTGCAGTTAGCTAAGTTGCTTGCAAGCAGTTTTTCTCAAACGGGTGAAGTAAGCTTAGTTAAGGGACTTTTTTTTGATTCAAGATCACAGATTGAGATAAGAATAGGGGAGGACGCGACAGAGCGCTAGAAGTTTAGTGTTCTTTCTTGATCGGCCTCGCTATCTGCCTCTTCTTTTTCTTGGTCATCAACAATCTCAACAGGAATACTGTCTTCAAGCATGATGTTGTTTTCTTCTCCTTCGTTATTTTGACGGTTGATGGGGAAGGAGTTGATGTCTTGGTTCTTGGCTGAACGGTGGGTTTCTTTAAGGTAAATACTGCAGTTTTTTTTACTAGTGGCGTGTAAGTAGCATGAGTATTGATTGCCTTTTTCTATTAATCTGGATAAACGAAACGAGATATCTTCTGGTAACGCACCAATGTATTTGCCGTCAATCTCCACTGAAATGTAACGTTTTTTGCATTTAAGCTGACAAGGTGTGCCGGTGGCAAAAGAGTTTAGACATCCTTTATCTGCCAATCGATGAAGCTCAACCACTCTAGTTTTTCCCGGTTCTTCAATAAAATGTGGTTGGGAAAAACTAGGCAAAACGTGCGTATTTTTTGATTGAATCCTTTGCAAATTTTTCTTGGCAATTTGATTATTTTTATCAATATCCAACACTGTTTTAAACACAGATATGGCTTTTTTATTCTCCTTAATCTGAAGATACGCCATACCTAAACGATTGAGGGCAGCAGTGTTTTTAGGGTTTTCTGCGATCAATTGAGAGTTAATATTGATAGCTTCTTGCCAGTCACCTTTTTTGGCAGCAGACACAGCTTGGTTGTGAGAATTTATCATGACCGATAAAATAAAATAGTTCTGCAGAGAATAACGGCAGTTGGCTTGGTTGTCAACTGACAAATCTAGGAATACAATAGGAGGTGCAAAGGAGGGAAAAAGTGTCTGGTCATAGCAAATGGAGCAACATCAAGAATCGCAAAGGCGCGCTTGATGCCAAAAAAAGTAAGATTTTTGGTCAGCTAAGTAAACTCATCCGCATTGCTGTTAAGGAAGGTAAGTCTGGAGATCCACAACACAATTCCAATTTACGAGCGGTTTTGGAAAAGGCAAGAGCGCAAAACATGCCTAAAGATAAGGTGCAAAGGGCTATTGATTGTGGTTTAGGCAAATCTGAATCTGGCAGAGAGTTGCTGCAAATTACTTATGAGGCATTTGGTCAGTTTGGCGAGGCCTACCTGATTGAAGCCATTACAGACAATCCCAATAGAACCAGTGGAGAGGTCAGGTTTATTTTAAGCAAACACAATGCTTCACTAGCCGGACCGGGGTCTGCTAAGTTTTTGTTTGAACGTACCCAAGATCATGTTTACCAACCCAAAATTCCCATGGTTTTAACCGATGAACAAATGACAATGGTTCAGGAGCTGGCTGAAGAGCTTTTAAACAACGAGGATGTGGAAGAAATATACTGTTCTACCGGAGGTGTCAATTGAGGCGTAGAGAGAAGTTTGTTCTAGTGGCTTTGATTTTGAGTTTGCTATTATTTGTGACACAAGTTGTAGATATTTCTTTCAGGTATGTGGCTATTACTGTCTTTGCAGTGGTTACTTATTTGCTTTCTTCATGGGCTTTAATTGAAGACCTACAGAAACATGAGTATTTCACAGTCTTGTCTTTACCCACTTTCTACGCCTTGAGTATCGCGTTATTTAATCTGTTCGTGCCGGAAACGTGGGTGAGTAGAGTAGTGCTTTTTGTTTTTTTCGCCTTGGGAATGTACGCAATTTTACTGTCCAGCAATATTTTCTCTGTGGCTAAAGCCCGAACTATCCAGCTTTTATATGCCGCTCAAACTATTTCTTTATTTTTTACACTGATTATCTCTTTTCTTTTTGTCAGTATTATTTTTGTTTTAAAACTTCCTGTTTGGTTGACTGTTCCTTTGGTAGGAGTAACACATTTTCCTCTAGTATTTTCTTCAATTTGGTCAATTAATCTCAATTCTAAATTGGATAGGCAAGAGCTGACCATTGCTCTTTTACCCACCTTGGTAGTTATGCAGTTTTCTTTAGTTTTTTGCTTTTTACCTCTGGACGATTGGTTAATAGCTTTACTGGTTATGTCTTTGCTTTATTTATACTTAAACTTTACCCATAGTTATCTTAAAGGCAGATTATTTGACAACACAATTAAAGAGTACCTAATGGTGGCTGCAAGCATTTGGGTGTTGATGATCACATTTTTTCCAGGCAAATAGTGTCTAGCGAAAGGAGAATTTCACAAGTAAACCTGTGGAGTAGGGGAAGCTGATATAGTTTGATATATACACAGATGATATAGTTTGATACACAGGTGTGGATAACTTTGGTGTTATAGGACATTAATTTGCACAGCTTATTATGTAGGAATATGGGTTTTTTACTCTGGCCACACACCCAAGTTAGAGTGGTGGCGAGTAAAAAACCCGAAATACTATCTTGCTTAAGAATCTCTACTTGCAAGAATAAAGGCTTGTTTCGGCAGAAGAGGCTTTCTGTGGTCAATTTATGGTTCTAAAATTTGGTGAGACAACCTGGGAAGAGTGAGGTTAAATGAATGATTAAAAATACGAGTGTTATTCTTAATCATTCTACTTCTCTTACTCTCTTTGCTTTGTTTATTTTTTTTGGCTGGCTAGGTCATTCTGTGTTATGTCGCACAATATTACTTTTACGACATAACGTGATGAAATAGATAGCCAGCCACTAGCCAATTTGTTTGTCTCACGAGATCCAATGTCTCTAATCTTACCTTTATTCTCGACTTCAATTTAAATATTTTGTTATTCCCCTTTTCTTGTATCTCAAGTTTGTTAATTTATGAATTTGTTTTTTTTATCCAAAAGACATACTTTGTTACATTGGAATTGCAAAAATACCTGACCAAATGATCGTTTTTTTAATTTAAACACGATTTTGAGGCATTTAGAACGATAGCCAGATATAGATACTTAATAATTATTTGATTTATAGGTATATTTCAAATAATCAACCAAATAATGTCTTTGATTGCTCGCTCCCAAAAACCCCATTAACGTTGTTAGAGCTTTTTTAAAATTTTATACGATTCAATTTGTGGTTAAAAATTTAAAAAGTTGGAGAATTTTATTTAGACAGATTGTAAATGATCAAACAATATCAATGCATAACACTAGAAGCCGATTTATTACAAACTAAAAAATTTATAGTGCAGCTAAAATACAAGTATCAAACTAAAAAAAGATTGATTTATAGGAATAAATGCTCTTTTTAGTAAATTAGCAGAGATGCGGGACATTTGCTAATGTCCCGTAGTATAATGAAACAACGGTTATGACGGTCTCAACTTTACCCCAAATTGCCAAGGTGAACTTTCTAGAATCCATTGAAGTGGAGCGTAATTTAAGTCCTTTGACAGTGCGTAATTATAGTCTATATCTGGAGAGATTCTGTCACTGGTTTCTAAACCAAGGTTACACAGACTTAAAGCAACTTGATCAAGATATTGTACGTAAGTACAGAGTGTTTTTGGCTAGATTAATAGATGATCAAGGTAGAACCTTGTGCAAGAGAACCCAAGGTTACTATGTCATTGCTTTGCGTTCTTGGTTAAAATGGCTGATTAGAAGGGACGCAGAGGTATTAAATCCCCAGAAGATAGATCTGCCCAAGGGAGAGGCTCACCAGATGAAATTTTTGACATTAGAACGTCTGGAAAGACTGCTTGCCCAGCCAAAAATTTCCAAGCCCCAAGGCTTGAGAGACAAGGCTATTCTAGAACTGTTTTTCTCTACTGGCTTGCGGGTAAGTGAACTAGTGGGACTGAATCGTGAACAACTTAATCTTAATTCTCAAGAGTTTGGAGTCATTGGAAAAGGCAGAAAACCTAGAGTGGTATTCTTGAGTGAGCGGGCGAGAAATTGGTTGGAAAGATGGTTTAATTCCAGAGAAGACAACTGGTCTCCGGTCTTTATTCGGCTGTCTGGTAGCAGACCAGATATTCTATCTGATGGTGAGGAAATGAGATTAACTACCAGAAGTGTGCAGAGACTTGTGGATAAGTACTGTCGCATGGCTAGATTGCCAATCAAGATCACTCCTCATGGCATTCGTCACTCTTTTGCTACTGATCTTTTGGGGAATGGCGCCTCTTTACGCGACGTTCAAGAGATGCTTGGACACAAAGACATCTCTACAACGCAAATTTATACTCACGTTACCCAACCCAAGCTTAAAGAGGCGCACGAAAAATATCATTCCAAGCTAGATTAGCAGTCATATAACTTATTTGCTAATTAACGCTTTTTAAAAAATAGATTGATCAATCAATTAATATCAAAGTATATCAATAATCAATCTAAACTAATCAAAGAAAATCAATGAATATCGTAAATATCTAATAATGTATATTAATATATCTTAATCTCTCCCCTACCCTTTCATTTTACCTATCCGCAAGGAGTTGTTTCAAGCATCGCATTATATTACGAGAGTTATATTTGTTGCCTTTGTCAGTTTTGAAAAAGACAACTCTCAAGCTATTTGATACAATAAACGCCTCTTTTAAATATTGTAAAAGTTTGTTTGGGCCGATAGCTCAGTTGGCTAGAGCGCCTGCATGGCATGCAGGAGGTCAGGGGTTCGAGCCCCCTTCGGTCCACACGCACGCTTTCAGAAATATCTCGTGGTTACTCTTCCTCGTCTTCCACTTGTTTGAACGTCAAAGCTACAGCTGCCACACCATCATTAGCTTTCAATCTGATAAGAATTACGCCTTGAGTGGGTCTAGTTAAGATAGGAATGGATCTTTTGGTCAAAGGCAACTTAATGGTTTGACCGTCTTTGGTAGAGATCACTACATCTTTGTGTTCTTTGGTAGTGAGAATCGCGGCTGCTAGATTGCCTGTTTTGTCATTGATAGCTGCTACCTTGACTCCTAGCCCAGAGCGCTTTTGTTTGGGATATTGAGCAAGCAAGGTGCGTTTGCCTAAGCCTTTTTGGGTGACTACCAACAGAGCAATCTCTGTATCAGTAAGAGTTTGGCTACTGATTGTTTCTGCACCAACCACAAAATCACCATTGCGTAGGGTAATGCCTTTAACACCTTTGGTATCTCTTTGTGAAGACTTGACCTCTTTTTCACTAAAACGAATTACCTTGCCTTGGTGAGTGACTAACAGAAGATCATTTTCTCCAGAAGTTAAGGCGCTTTTGACCAATTGATCGTTATTATTAAGTGCAATGGCAATAATGCCATTTTGTCTGATATTTTGGTAAAGACTGACAGCACTCTTTTTTACCAGTCCTTGCTTGGTAATCAGCGAGATGTATTTTTCTTGATCTTTTTGCTCGTCAATAATTAGCAGAGACTGCACAACCTCGTTGGTTTGTAACTCGATCAGATTAACGATGGCTGTGCCCTTGGCTTGTCTGCTAGCTTCTGGTATTTCGTAAGCCTTGAGTTTAAACACTTTGCCTAGGGTAGTAAAAACCAGTAATGAGTCGTGTGTTTGAGCTGATAAAAGAGTTTTGACCATGTCCTCGGTCTTCATCTTTAACCCTACTTTGCCTTTACCACCCCTTGATTGTGAACGGAAGGCGCTGGGGTTCATACGTTTGATGTAACCACTTTCTGTTAAGGTGATTACAGTAGGTTCGTTGGGCACCAAGTCTTCCTCACTAAACTCACCAATTTTTCCCTTGACCAGTCTAGTTCGTCTATTGTCTTGATAATTGCTTTGTAACTCTTCAGTTTCTTTTTTGACCGTTTGTAAAATCAAGTTGGGTTCTTTAAGTAGGGTAATCAACTCGTTGATCTTTTGTTGAATAGCTTTATACTCATCCTCAATTTTTTGTCTTTCCAAAGCGGCCAATCTTTTAAGTTGCATGTCCAAAATAGCCTGGGCTTGTACGGCGCTTAATTGAAACTTCGTCATTAAAGCGGTCTTGGCTGTTTCGCTATCTTTAGATCTGCGAATGGTTTCAATCACTGCGTCAAGATTGTTTAAAGCTATCAACAAACCTTCTAGGATATGTGCTCGGTCTTTGGCCTCTTTGAGCTCGAATTGGCAACGTCTGGCAATAATAATTTGTCTGTGTCCAATGTACTCACTTAATATTTGTCTAATGTTCATTAACTGGGGAACACCATGACTGTTGAGCGCCACCATGTTCATGGGGAAATTGGTTTGTAATTCAGAATATTTAAATAATTTGTTGAGTACGACTTTTGGTTTGGCGTCTCTTTTCAGATCAATAGTGACCTGCATGCCCTTTCTGTCAGAGTCATCATTAAGATCCTTAATACCTATGATTTTTTTATCTTTAACAAGCTCGGCAATTTTCATGAGCAATCTGGCTTTGTTAACTTGGTAAGGCAACTCTGTGATTAGAATTTGTGCCCCGTTTTTACTTTCCTCAATGCTGGTTTTGGCTCTAATCACTACTCTGCCTTTGCCGGTGCGGTAGGCTTCTTTTATGGTGTTGAAGTCGTAAATAATACCGCCAGTGGGAAAATCTGGACCATGGATATACTCCATGATTTCATCGGTAGTAATAGTGGAGCTAAAATTGCCGGCCAGATCCTCGGCTTTAAGCTGTAGCAAAAACTCAATTTCTTGAGTTTTTGCTACAGACAAAATTTGCTTTTCTGTGTCCTCTTTTTTACTGGCTTTACCTACTTGAATCATAGTAATCAAAGCTTGGCAAACCTCGTTCAAGTTGTGTGGGGGAATTTTGGTAGCCATACCTACTGCGATACCCTCGGAACCCATAAGTAGGAGGTTTGGTAACTTGGCTGGCAAGACACTTGGCTCTTGCAGTGAACCATCAAAGTTGTCCACAAATGGAACGGTTTCTTTGTCGATGTCAGCCAAAAGATCGGCAGTGATTTTAGCCAACCTAGCCTCGGTGTAACGCATGGCGGCTGGACTGTCTCCGTCTACAGAACCAAAGTTACCTTGTCCATCAACTAATGGATAGCGCATGCTGAAATCTTGGGCCAGTCGTACCAAAGCCATATAGACTGAAGAGTCGCCGTGAGGGTGGTACTTACCCAAGACGTCTCCTACGATTCTTGCTGATTTTTTATAGCCACTGCTGTGGTGAATGCCACTTTTATGCATGGAGTATAAGATTCTGCGATGGACAGGTTTCATGCCATCTCTGACGTCAGGCAAGGCTCTAGAAACAATCACGCTCATGGCGTAATCAAGATAGCTCTGTTCCATTTCATCGGTGATAGAGGTGTGCTTAAAAGTCCCAAACCTGGTTTCTTCAAGCGTGCCGATCTTGGAAACAAGATCGGCAGACTGCAAATTTTGGTCAGCGGGTTGAGATGCTAGATTTTGGGTTGGTGTTTCTTCATTCATATTTTTGAGTTAACCAGCAGTTTTTCTCCTACCTCTGCTTCTTTCCAGTCTTTGAGTTTGACCCATTTATCTTTTTCCAGATCTTTGTAGTGTTCAAAAAAATGTCTAATTTCGCGTTTTTTAGCTTCTGGAATATCCGCCAAGGTTTGCCAAGCGCCGCAGATTGGGTCAATCTTGGTGCTGACAGGTACGCACACAAGTTTATTATCAATGCCAGCTTCGTCTTCCATCTCTAGCAAACCAATAATACGGCTCTTGATTACTACTCCGGGTATTACTTGACCGTTGATAAAAACTAAAGCGTCAAGAGCGTCTCCGTCTTGACCCTTGGTGCCTTCCACCAAGCCGTAATTAACAGGATAACCCATGGCGGTGGGCATTAAACGATCCACCATCAATTGACTAGTCTTTTCATTAAGTTCATACTTGACTCTTGAACCTTCAGGAATTTCTATCTTAACTAGTACAGTTTCTGTCATATTGGTTTTTTCCTTTCTTTTTATTTTAAACATCAAGCTGGGCTAAATGAGCATGAGTTTGAATAAATTTTTTACGCGGTGGAACATCATCACCCATTAGAGTGTTAAACACTTTATCGGCTTTGTCTGCATCAGCAATAGTGATTTTTTTAAGCATCCTGCTAATGGGATTCATAGTGGTTTCCCAAAGTTGTTCTGGATTCATCTCACCCAAACCTTTGTAACGTTGAATATTAGGCTTGCTTCCTTCTTTTTCTTTGGTCAACTCATTAATGGCAGTTTCTTTTTCTTGGGCGTTGTAAGCGTAGCGGATTTCTTTACCCAAAGTGATTTTGTAAAGAGGTGGCATGGCCACGTACAAATACCCCTCGGAAATAAGCTTGGGGAGTTGGCGGAAAAAGAAGGTCAAGCCTAAGGTAGTAATGTGTTCACCGTCTACGTCTGCATCATTCATTAAAATAATGCGATGGTAACGCAATTTTTTAATATCAAAAGTGTCTCCGATACCAGCGCCCAAAGCTATCACCAAGTTTTTAAGTTCCTCAAACGCCACGATTTTGTCAATGCGCGCTCTTTCAGTGTTAAGGATCTTGCCGCGCAGAGGGAAAATTGCCTGAAATCTTCTGTCTCGGCCTTGTTTGGCCGAGCCACCGGCACTATCGCCCTCAACAATGTAGATTTCTGACTCTGCTGGATTTTTGGATTGACAGTCAGCTAGTTTGCCCGGTAGCGAGCTACCCTCAAAAAGTCCTTTTCTGACAACCGCGTCTTTGGCGGCGCGCGCAGCCATGCGCGCGCGTGCTGTGAGTAAGACTTTGCCAATAATAATCTTGGCTATGCCGGGATTTTCTTCAAGAAAACTACCAAACTCTTCTTTAAAGACTTGATAAACAGCCGATTGTGCCTCGGCATTGTTCAGTCTTGATTTAGTTTGTGATTCAAACTGCAGATCATTGGAAGGCATCTTAACAAAGACTACAGCGGTTAAACCCTCTTTGAGATCCTCTGCCGAGAAGTTTTCTTTTTCTTTAAGTAGTTTGTGTTGAGTGGCGTAGTCTCTTAAGACCTTGCCCAAGGAAATACGAAAGCCATTGACATGAGCGCCACCGTCTGGCGTGTGGATGACGTTGACATAAGACTCCAGCCTTTCTTGAAAAGAGTCGTTGTACTGCAAAGCTATCTCCACAATCATTTTCTTGTGGGTGACGGGGTCTTGCCATGGTTTTTCTGCATGAAACACTTGATGGATGGGTTTTCTTTGCATGTTGAGGTGTTCCACAAGTGAACGAACACCACCTTCAAAGTAGTAATGTTTAACAGTCTGTTCAATCAAGTCATGAAGCTCAAAGTAAATTCCTGCCATAAGGTAGGCGCGGTCTTTAATGATGCCCACTAGTTCTTTGTGATTAAAACCAGTGGTAGAAAAAATGATTGGATCTGGTGTGAAACTTACTAAAGAGCCAGTGGATTTGGCGATCAGGCGATCTGCCTGCTCGCCAAACATGGTTTTTACTTCACTTTCTGTGATGACTTTGACAGCAGCTTGAGGTATACCTTGGCAGTAAGCTTGGTAATGGTAGCTTTGATCTCTTTTTACTACCACCTGCATCAAAGCCGAGACAGCATTAACAGCCGAAGAGCCAACGCCATGTAAACCGCCAGAAGCTTGATAAGCGGTTTCTTCAAACTTGCCACCGGCGTGTAGTTTGGTCATGACTACTTCCAGAGCAGACACTCCAGACTCATGCATGTCTACAGGAATACCGCGGCCATTGTCCACAATAGTGATTGTTTCTTCACCGAATTTGTTATTTTTGATCAAACTTTTGGCTTGATCAGATGTCATAGTCCGAAAAAGCTGAATAGTTTTGCCGTAGCCGGCGATAGCCTCATCCACAGCATTGTCTAGGATTTCTTTGGCTAAGTGATGAAGTCCTTTGGTATCGGTAGAACCGATATACATACCTGGCCTTTTTCTGACAGGTTCTAAACCTTCCAGAACTTTGATTTCGCTGGCGCGGTATTGATTGTTATCTTTTGTCATAGTAAAAACCCAAGACCCCTTTTATATCATAAAGCATGATCTAAAGTAAGTATTTGAAAAAAGCAATTTTCCAAAACCAATCTCACGTTGCCGTTCTGTTGTAGTTGAACTAAAGCTAAATGTATTAGTTTGCTTTTGTTCCAGTTTTTTGGCTGGTTTTTTTGGTTCAAAAAAACCAGCCACTCTTTAAGTTTCTGTTCGGCTTTCTCTTTGGTTTTAAAACTAGAGGCTAGCTCAATTACTTGAGCAAAAGAAGACAAAACAGGCATTTCCATTACTTGATCTTCGCTCGACTCGTTTGGATTTATGATTGGTTTTTGCAGTAAACATCTAGACAAAATAGTGGGCAAAATCGCCCCTTCATTTGTGGCAGTAATGATAAACTGCAGCCTCTTTGGAGGTTCCTCTAGGGTTTTTAATAAGGCGTTTTGTGCTTCTATGGTAGCTTTATCTAGATTTAAAATAATAAAGTAGCGATTACCTTTTTGAAAAGGAGCGTACTGCGTTTCAACAATGAGTTTTCTCACAAGAGCGATATTGAGATTATCTTGGTTGGTATTAACCCAGTAAACGTTGGGATCATTATGAGGCTTGGTGGAGAGATTATTGTTTTGTAACCACTGACTGATAAACAATTTATGATCACTTAAAACAGGTAAAAAATGTACTGTTGGTTTAAAACTGGGTGGTTGAATTTGCGTGCTCATACTGTTTCTAGCTAGTATAACAATTAAACGAGAGATCAAAGAAGATCTTTTTCCTATTGCCCCTGCCGTGGGTTTAAGGCTATATTAGGGACAAGTATGCAACCTTCTGCCCAGGTTCCTAGCAATCCTCAATCCCAGATGAAGTCTTACGATAATTTACTGTCTGTCTTGGTAGAACGGAAGGTTTTCACCATAGAAAAAGCCAACGAAATAATGGCCGAGAGCGTTAAACTGGGAATGGGAATTGAGCAGTTTATAGAAGAAAAAAATCTGGTAGGTGAAGAGGAGTTGACCAAAGCCAGAGCGCTTTTTTATAACCTGCCATTTGTTGATTTGAGCGAGGTGGGGGTTTATCCAGAAGCTCTGTCCAAAGTATCTGAATCACTGGCCAATCACTATAACCTTTTGCCTTTCACATACAACAAAGAAGAAAACTCTATTGCGGTGGCTATGAAAGATCCGTTGGATGTGATGGCGGTGGATTTTATTCAACAAAAAACTGGTTTGAAAGTTATTCCATATTTTGCCGTGCCTACAGAAATAGAGAGAATGGTGGCGGAAAATTACTCGCAGAATCTTTCCAATGAGGTAAACGAAGCAGTCAAGCAAACTGCTAAAGTTAAAAACCAACAAAAACTAATGGAGGAGGAAGCTGCCAACGATGGAATGATTAGGCAAGCGCCTATTACTAAAATTGTGAGGACCATTTTAGCCTTTGCTCTCAAGGCTAGAGCTTCAGATGTGCATATTGAGCCACAAGAGAAAAAGACCAGAGTGCGTTATCGCATTGATGGTATTTTGCAAGAAAAACTGATTTTGCCCAAATCAGTGCAAAGCGCGGTAGTGTCAAGAATCAAGATTCTATCCAATTTAAAAATTGATGAACGGCGTTTGCCACAAGATGGCCGGTTTGATTTTTCTGATCAAGGCCAAGATGTTGATTTGCGTGTTTCTACTTTGCCTACCATCCATGGGGAAAAGGTGGTGATGAGACTTTTGCAAAAAAACTCTCAAGTTCCAAGTATGGAAGAGCTGGGTTTGACTGGTTTGGCGTTAAGCAATATGCAGGTTGCCGTGAAAGTGCCTCACGGTATTATTTTAATCACTGGTCCTACCGGTTCTGGAAAAACCACTACACTCTACTCTATTCTTCACACTATCAACTCTCCTAGAGTCAATATCATGACGCTTGAAGATCCAGTGGAGTACCAGATGCCTGGTGTCAATCAAGTGCAGATCAATCCTCAAGCGGGCTTAACTTTTGCTTCTGGCCTACGTTCTTTTTTAAGACAAGATCCCAACATTATTATGGTGGGGGAGATTCGTGATAGCGAAACGGCCAACCTAGCTGTGCAAGCCTCTTTGACAGGTCATTTGGTGTTCTCTACCCTGCATACTTCTTCGGCCGCCGGTGCTTTGCCGAGACTGATGGATATGGGAGCAGAACCATTTTTACTGGCCTCGTCTATGACACTGGTGGCGGCCCAAAGAATTGCACGTAAGATTAATCCAGAATACAAAGAGGCTTATAAACCGGAAAAAGCAGTGATTGAAGACATGAAAAAAGTACTTGGACCAATATTTTTGCGTTGGTTACAAAAAAGCGGTTTAACTGAAGATGAAATAGTTCTCTACCGAGCCAAAAAAGATAGGCCAGAATCAGAGCCAGAGTACAAAGGTAGGATAGCGATTTTTGAGGTGATGAAAATTACTGAAGAAATTGGTAGACTGATAATGGAACGTAAACCTGATGTTGAGCTGGAGAAGGTAGCTTTGGCGCAGGGAATGATTTTTATGAAGCAGGACGGCTACTTAAAAGTATTGGAAGGTATTACTACTATTGAGGAAGTTTTAAGAGTAGCAGAAATATAAATAATATGAACATTTATGACCTTTTGAATCATCTAGTAGAAATTGAGGGTTCTGACTTGCATCTTTTAACTGATTCGCCAGTGACTTACAGATTGCATCGTATTTTGTTTCCCGTGCCAAATTCACCCAAATTGACGGGTGAACAAATTTCACAATTGATTTTGCCTATCCTGACTCAATCCCAGGCCGATTACCTTAAAACCAGCAGAGAGCTAGATTTTGGGATGCAACTGACCGATGGCAACAGATTTAGAGTCAATGTTTATTATCAAAAAGGGGAAATGGCTGGGGCTTTTCGCTTGATTCCTAATAAAATCAAGACCATTGAGCAGCTGGGTCTGCCGCCGGTTTTACACGAGTTTGTCAAGTATCCGCAAGGATTGGTGTTACTTACTGGTCCTACTGGTGAGGGAAAATCTACTACCTTGGCGGCCTTAATCAATGAAATTAATCTACAAAAAGCCGTGCACATCTTGACCATTGAGGATCCTGTGGAGTTTGTGTTTAAACCTGCCAAGGCAGTGGTTTCTCAAAGAGAGGTAAATAGTGACACTTTAAGCTGGACCAATGCTTTGCGCTCGGCTTTAAGAGAAGATCCAGATGTAGTCTTGGTGGGAGAGATGCGCGATTTTGAAACTATCGCGGCAGCTCTGACCGTGGCTGAAACAGGCCACTTGGTTTTTGCTACTCTTCATACCAACACCGCGCCAGAGTCAATTAATAGAATTATTGATGTTTTTCCGGCCGCTCAACAGGGACAGATCCGCCAGCAATTAGCTAGCTCTATTATGGCGGTAGTTTCTCAAAGATTGCTCCCCGCTAGCGCTGGTGGAGTGGTGCCGGCCACAGAGGTGATGATTGCCAACTCGGCCATTCGTAACCTCATTAGAGAAAATAAACCCTACCAAATAGACTCCATCATTCAGACTAGTTCAGAAGCGGGCATGTTGATGTTTGAAAAAGATCTGGTTTCTTTGGTGGAGCAAGGTAAAATCTCTGTCGAGATGGCCAAGAACAGCGCTTTTAGACCAGAGGAGATTGATAGATTACTTTGAAAAAATAAACTATGCCATTTTTTAATTACACCGCCAAAAACAAGCTGGGAGAAAAAGTCAAAGGTAAAGCAGAGGCGCGTAGTTTAAGTGAAGCATCCCAGCTTTTGTCCGAGCGAGATTTATTGGTGATCTCTCTTAACCCAATCACCGACAGCTCTTTTCATTTTTTGTCCCAGTTTTTCTCTGGAGTTAAACATAATGATGTGGTGAATTTCACAAGACAGCTTTCCACTATGATTGGGGCTGGTTTATCTCTGTCCAAGGCTTTGAGTGTTTTGGTCCAGCAATCCAGACAAGCTTTTGTGCCCATAGTAGCCCAGATATTACAAGATGTAGAAGGAGGAGATTCTTTTTCCAAAGCCTTGTCTAAACAGCCCAAAGTTTTTTCCAGACTTTATGTCCAGTTAGTCAAGGCCGGTGAAGTAGGTGGAGTTTTGGATGATGTTTTAAACAGATTGGCTATTAATTTAGAATCTGCCAAAGAATTTCGCGCCAAAACCAAGGGAGCGATGATTTACCCGGCTATTGTGATGATTGTGATGTTGATTGTAGGCTTTGTAATGATGACGTTTGTGGTGCCAAAGTTGACGGCTATGTATCAAGATTTTGGCACCACCCTACCCGCTCCCACTAGGCTACTCATTGGTATTTCTAATATTTTTGCCAATTATTGGTATTACATTTTGGCTGGGGTTTTTGGCGGGGTGATGCTTTTCCGCAAGTGGAAAAGCACAGAAAAGGGTCAAAGAACTATGAGTAAAATTATTTTAAAAACACCCTTGATTGGTAGCCTAGTGCAAAAAATTATGATTGCTGATTTTGTGCGCACTCTTTCTTTGCTTTTGACCGCTGGGGTGACTTTATTAGCTGCTTTGGAAGTGGTGACTGATGGAGTGGAGAATGTGTTGTATAGAGAAGCCCTGCAAGATGCCAAAGCAGCGGTGGAAAAAGGTAGTTTACTCTCGGAAAGTTTGGGTAGGCACGAGATTTTCCCACCTATTCTTTTTCACATGACTGCGGTGGGTGAAGAAACGGGCAAACTAGATGAAGTTTTACTCAAACTTTCCGAGTACTTTGAGCAAGAAACCAGCCAAGCGGTCAAAAACTTGACTACGGCTATAGAGCCTTTGATTATTGTGGTTTTGGCGGTGGTGGTGGGCCTGATGGTGATCGCGATTATCATGCCTATTTATAGCTTGACTAGTCAGTTTTAGCCACTTTCTCTTGACTAAAACATGATTTGACAATAGAACAAGATTTAGTATAGAGTAAATACAGGCGTTTATTTTGAAGAAGGAGCCATTTTATGCAAGTGAGGTTGATAAACAAAGCCAAAAACTTTGGTTTTACTATGATTGAGTTATTGATAGTGATTGCCATTTTGGGCATCTTGGCTGTGGCCGTGCTTTCGGCTATCAATCCGGTAGAACAAATAAATAGAGGTAGAGATACTGGTATGAGGTCTGACGCCGAACAGTTGCTTAATGCTATAGATCGGTATGATGCCTTTCAAGGTTACAAGCCATGGGCGACGTCTGCTACTGCTACTGCAGCACAACTAGCAGTCACTTTTACTCTTGTTCAAGACACTTCTGGAGGAGGCACTGCTTGGGTTGATAGCGCCACTGGTAGTGATTGTGCAGTCTTATCTAAACTTGCTAATGGTGATACAGGTGCAACAACAACTTGTGTGGGTTCAAACGAGATTAAATCCTCATATGCTACTAGAATCTCTGATTCTAATTATAGGGGTTTATTTGTTTATCAGAGTGATGACGAATCGGCTAGTACTTATGTTTGTTTCTTACCCCAATCTGGTGCTTTTAGACAAGAGGCACAGACGAGATGTGATGGAACAGCACCTGACGACATGGATATTTGGGCAGGCATTTGCGGAGATGGAAGCTTAGATGATAAAACTGGTAGTGCAATAGAATCTCCTATGGTTTGTTTACCATAAGCTAAATAGATTAAAAAAACTTTTCCACCCCGCCTACGCTAAAGCTTCGGCGGGGTGGTTTTGTTTTGGCGTGGTCAAGGTGGGCTAAATTCCTGTAAAATAAGTTTATGCTATTAATCTGGTTGGCGATTTTTTATCTGGGGGCGATCTTTGGGAGTTTTATTCATGTAGTGGTAAGCAGGTCACTTAAAGGCCAAACGTGGATAAAAGGTAGATCGTGCTGTGATCATTGTCGCAAACAAATCGCTTGGTTTGATAACATTCCACTACTCTCTTTTTTCTTGCTTGGTGGTAAGTGCCGTTATTGTAATAAACCGATTGACAAACTGCATTTTGTGGCAGAGCTTGGTGGTGGATTGATTATGCTTTGGTGGTGGGCTTTGGCCGGTCAGTGCCTGACCGGCCAATTTCTTCCTTGGACTTTATTAGTGGCTACAATCTGGTTTTTGGTTGGTTTAATTTGTTTGATTATTGTCCTAGCTGATCTTAAAGAAATGATTATCCCAGACAAAGCTAGTCTAAGTTTATTGGTTTTGGCAGGGGTTTATCTTGGCGCCAAGTGGTGGCAGGGAGAGAGTGAGTTTGTGTTTAACGCTTGGCTTTCTTTTTTAGCTACTGGAGTACTTTTTGTTTTACTTTTTGTCTTGACCAAAGGCAAAGGTATGGGTTTTGGAGATGTTAAACTGGCTCCAGTTTTGAGTTTGATGCTAGGCTGGCCGGCTGCGTTGGTAGGGCTTTTTACTGCGGTTTTAAGTGGGAGTTTAGTAGGAATTATCTTACTTTTGGCCGGCAAACACAAAAGAAGACAACCTATTGCTTTTGGCCCGTTTTTGATCCTTGGGTTTTTATTTGCCACTCTTTATGGAGAGATGATTTGGCGTTGGTACTGGACTTTGGTCTTCTAGGCGTAGTAAGCTTAAAGTGCAATGGAGTTTTTAAGACTACTTTTTAAGCTTTTTGTGGGTTTGAGTTTGGTATGCTTGCTAAGTTACTTGGGTGTACGTGAGTACGTTTTATTACAAGCATCTCAAGATCTAGAAAAAAAAGTTTTAAGTCTTGTGGATAGTGAGCTAACGCAAACAAGTTACAGACGTTGTTTGGAGCTTGGTACAGGATTTGATCGCGGAGGAGAGTCTTTGGTGACGCCACAGCTACGTTTTATCTCGGACAGAGAGTATGTTTTGGAAAATTTGTGCGCAGGGTTTGAGTTTTCACCTATTGTGCTTGGTAACTATACTTTGCCTATGGGAGTGGTCAAGAAACCCGGATCCTCTGGCGTGGTTTTGGCTTCTGGCGCTTACTCTTTAAGTTTGCTTTTTAGACCAGAGTGGTTAGAAAGTGTGCCTTTGCCAGAGTTTTTGCTCTCAAGAGAAAAGACTCTGTTTTTTGAAGATAAAAGAGTGGTAGAGAAATTGAGCCAAGAAACAGACAATGTCCGGCCGGCTACGTTGTGTGCCGGGTATGGCTTTGAGTGTTGTGATCAGGTCACTGCGGTGGGTCAAGGAGATAGCCGGCCGGCTACAGATTGCAGTGAAGGCTGTTTTGAGCGTTGTGTGCCCAAGCCTTTGGTTTTATCTTTTTCTGCCAAAGGTTACGATCAATACAGTAGAAGCTTATCCATTAGTCGCAATGGTCAGGCGGAGTTTTTTTTCACCGCTAGTGCCAAACCCAAAACTGTGGTGGGTTTAGACTTTGGCGATGGTCAGTCTTGGCAAGGGGATTTGAGTACTCAAACTGTTAACCATACTTATGATTGTAGTTTATCTATATGCGAGTACATAGCAAATATAACTTTGACTGATCCTCAAGGCTTAAGCTCTTACCAAAATCAATTAAGTAGTATCACGGTGACGGTGGAGTAGTAATGAGAAGTGCTATACTGAAATAACTATGAAAAAGTCTGGTTTTAGTTTGATTGAGCTATTGGTAGTGATCTCAATTATAGCTATTTTGGTGGCTATTAGTGTGGCCTCATATACCAAAGTCAGACAGAACGCCAGAGACAGCCGGAGAAGAGTTGATTTGGAAAACGTGCGTCAGGCTTTGGTGATGTATCGGTCGGATAATGGCTGTTATCCTGGCGGAGATGACTTTTCCGCCATGATGGGTATTTTAAGTGGTGATTATTGGTCTGGGGCAGCGCCAGAAGATCCTAGTCCGGGTGGGGTTTATGTATACGATTCCAGTGGTACCAGCGCTTGCATTAGTGTTGGAAACGGAGCTTTAAGTTTTACTTTGAGAGGAACTTTGGAGAATGGCGAAACATATACTCTGCCAAGCCCATAAAACTGGTGTTTTTCAGTCCGGTTTTACTCTAATTGAGCTACTAGTGGTGATCGCAGTGATTGTGGTTTTGACCGGTGGTGGATTAGCAGCTTATATCCGTTTTAGTGACAGACAATCAGCGGAGGTTCTGGCTAGAGAAATTCACAATACTTTTTTGTCTGCCAGAAGTAAGGCGCGCTTCAAAGAGCGCGCCAACTGTGCTGCAGCCGAAGGTGTGATTGGTTTCCGAGTAAACGCCGGTGTTTCTGCTGATGGCAAATCTGGAGAGTTTAGAGTGTTGAGTATTTGCGGTAATGACAGAGTCAGTTACGCTAGTCCCAACCCAGTAACGGACCTTGTGGAGATGATTGATTATAAAATTAATCAACAAGAGGTCTCCCCCTCTCTCGCGTCTCCTTATAATGTGGACTTTTACTCTCTTTATGGTGGAGCCAAGCTTCCGGGTGGAGCAGATAAAATGGAGATTACAGTTTCTCACGGTGGGGCCACTTATGGTTTTACAGTAGATAGAGGTGGAGATATTAGCCCAGTAGCCAAGGAGTAAAGATGCATGATAAACAAAAAGGCAACACTTTAATTGAGTTGT
>Ga0172375_10001400_pt1 | contig 38826 bp, 27 predicted proteins | sample LakKiv1m_FD_114537 | JGI IMG/M metagenome (GOLD analysis project Ga0172375, IMG submission 114537) | Freshwater microbial communities from Kabuno Bay, South-Kivu, Congo - kab_092012_11.1m | ecosystem: Environmental > Aquatic > Freshwater > Lake | place: Democratic Republic of the Congo... | reverse complement strand
TATTGGTACTACTCAAAGACGGACAAAATAAGAGTTTTTAATAATCTTTTGAACAGGTTTGGGGAAATAAAAGTGATATAATTTGTGCATGTTGGATAGATTTTTTTGTAGAAATATAAGAGATGTTAGTCCTTTTGAGCAAGTACAAAAAGCTATAAATAGAGCTTATATTGGAGAAGGTTTATGTGTAGATGTATACAGATCTGATAACCCAGAAGAATCAGTGGTTCAGATATGCAATCTTGATGGTATTAAGAGAATGTTTGTAACCGATAATTTGGCAGGTGATAGCTTTCAAATTGATGTGGAAGATGAAGGTTTACAAGTCCGGTCTTGGCCAAGACAAACTTTAATAGAAGGTGATGAAGGAAATTTGATATCTGAAATTGCCAAAAGATTTTTGGGGTTGAGAGGTGGTAATGAATATAAAAAAACTTTGAGAATATTGAGAAGGGTGAGAGATTAGGAGGATTTAGTACTGCCGGTTTTGAAGAAAGTCGATGAAGGAAAGGAGCTGTTGACGAGCGGGATTGGCTGATAAAAAATTTAGTTCAGAAATAAAATATTTTTTTGCTAAATCGGCATATTTTTTAATTAGTTTTCGGGAGTAATCAAGGCTACCGTATTCTCCCATTTTAGAAATTACAAAAGTAACTTCATCGGCAGTTTTTTGAGAACGAGATTTAGATAAAATGGAAATTATTTTTTTCTTGTTTATAGTATTGGCGTGTTTTAAAAGATGGACTAACATAACGGTCCGCTTACCTTCATAGATGTCATTACCAACTTGTTTCTTATGACCGGCAAAATCTGAAGTTAAATCTAGCAAATCATCTTGAATCTGAAAGCAGTATCCCAAGTATTTGCCAAATTGAAAAATTTTATTCAATTGAGCGGGAGTGGCATCGGCTAAAATGGCACCAAGCCTCATAGGGCCGGCAATAGTATAGTAAGCAGTTTTGCTTTCTAAAATAAAAAGGATGTCTTTGTCGGTCAATCTAAGATTGTTTTCTTGAGTCCATTTGATTTCAGCAGTCTGGCCTAAAACGGTACGAGATAGCATGGTAAAAAATTCCTGCTGAATTTGATAAGACAAAGATGGACCTACAATTTTTTGATTGTCTGACAAAATTTTCCACATTAAAATATGAAGTCCATCACCGGCATTGACCGCTAATTCCTTACCTATTTGATGATGAAGAGCGGGTTGGCCACGCCTTTGCTCAGAATCATCTTCCAGATCATCGTGAATTAAAATCCAATCTTCGGAAACCTGCATAGCGGCGGCGGTCAGGAGTGCCTTTGAAACCGGAAAACCAATAGAAGAAGCAGTTAACAGAACTAAAGTAGGGCGAACGTATTTACCCTGACGGTGGGGATAATCTGAAATAATACTTTTATTAAAATTAACAAGAGGTTGGTATTTTGGAGCTGGTTTACAAAAGCTTGGGAAATTTACTAAATCGTCCAGATAGGGCTTGATAATTTGCCAAACTTGGGGACGGTAAATTGAAAGTGTGTTTAGAAAATCAACTGGTTGGTTCATCTGTTTTTGGTTTTGGTCTGGCGGATTTAAGGATTAAATCGAAACTATATGGAGATATTATATAGATAGCTTCAAAAGTGGCAACGGATAATTCGAAAGCGGAAGGGATTTGATTGGTGATAAAAAAGGCACCGGCACCTAAAATCAGGGCATTTTTGAAACTATTACGAAGATTTTGACGGGAAACTTTTTTGATGACATTGTCTTCGATATCCGCTTTTTTAGCTTCGATAACAGCTAAATTGTTTCTTTTAATACCAGCATGAATAGTGGTCAGAAAAGTGACAACGGCTGTGAATAAATTTAGAGGAGTGTTTTGACGGGTGAGATCAAAACTTAAGATAATGGGAGTGACTTTTTTGGGAATATTTCGAAGAAGAAACAAGGAAATGACAAAAAGAGTGCCTGAAAAACCACTGATATAATTGACAGCCCGATTGTAACCGATACGGGCGGAAAGTATTTTTTGGTTGTTTTTTAGGATGAATTTGACTAAACGCCAAAGAAACCGGGGAATAATAGCCAAAGCTAAAGTAACCGCCCAAAACTGAAAAATGGTGGACCAAGGCAGGGCAAAAGTTTCATCAACCCTGATAAATGGCGGAGTAAACAAAGTACCTTTGAGAGGATATTTGGGATAGGTAACAAAACTATATAAAAACTTAGGGTCAAGTTTTTGGGTGTAAAAATCAATTAAAAATATGCGACCAGCAGAAAAGAAAGCCATGGCGTTAACAATAAATTCAAGGATAAAAAATATGGCAGAAGTATCCCCTTCCCGAACTTTTTTATTGAAAACAAAATATTGTTGATCGTCTTTGGCTGATTCGACTGTGTCTTTGAACTGCTTGACTCTGTCTTCCATTAAAAGCCCAATAAATCGAAGCGGTAGAAAGGCAATATTTTGAGTGATACCAATTAAAATAACTGAAATCCAAATTTGACCGGTAAGATTGTAGAGAAAGAAGAAGACACTGGCGTAAAACTTGAAAGTACCACCGGTAAAAAACCAGGTAAAAAGAGCGATAAGTACGATAATAAAGAGAATAGATTTGAAAGACAGAGATCGACTACGTTTGTCAATATCAGAAAGCCTAACTGGTTTGTCTTTTGGAAGTGGCATGGATTTTACAAATTATAAACTATTATAATCTTTTACAACTTTAAGCTATACTTTTAAGTATGGCAGAAAGGAAAGAAGAGCTACTGAAACAAAATGAAAATATTAACCAAACCTTAGACAAGAGCGGTAGACGGGAGCCAATCAAAATAATAGATAGACTAGTACCCAGAGACAGAACAGACCATGAGGTGGAAAACTGGCTTGATAAAATCGAAAAGGATCCCCAACAGATACAAAAACAACAGATGGGAAATACGGCTACAAACTTGCAGGCAGTGGCTCAACAAACAGATGATTTGTATCAAGTGCCGGTCACTAAAAGAAATTTTGTAGCTGGATTTAAACAATCAATTGATGAAGCAGCTAAATGGCTGTCGGTATTTATATTAAGAATTGTAAAAAAGAAACAAGGTAAGGTAAAATTCAGACAAGAAGATGAATGAAGATTTGTTAACCAGACCGTTGGAATATTATGTACAAAAATTGTTTTTGTACGGTGGGCTTCTAATGGCAATATTAATACTGATGGCGGGATTGGGATTTGGACTGATACTATGGTTAAGGTGGAGGGATAGGGAGAAGAAATCACTAAAAATGGTCAACTTACTTCTGTCAATGCCTGAAGATAATGAAGTCAAGGTGGAGGCAATGGAGCAGGTAATATCATCTTTTGCCAATATGTATGAAAAAAAGAAACCAAAATTTTTGCAGTTTTTGGTGGCACAGCCAAATGCTTCTCTGGAAATAATTGGAAATAAGGATGATATAAGATTTTATGTGTGTGTGCCGTCTGATTACAGACAAATGATAGAAAAACAAATTTATGCGGTTTACCCAGGAGTAGAAGTAGAAGAAGTGGAAGATATAAATATATATAGTACAAATGAGGGAAAGGTGGAATATGCCCTAATGGGAGCAAAGAAAGATGCCTATTATCCAATAAAAACATATAGAGATATACCGGTGGATACATTATCGGCGGTAACATCGGCCATGAGTAAACTAAGTGAGGGTGAAGCTATTGCTATACAAATAGTAGTGTCGCCAACCGACGAACAATGGGCAAAACAGGGCAAAAAGTTTATCTCGGAGACTAAGAAAAGTGAGGCTAATCCAGAAAAAGCATCTTATAAAGTGGATGCCAGACAGCTGGAAGCAATTGAAAATAAGTGCAGTAAACACGGATTTGAAACAGCTATAAGAGTGGTGTCGGTGGCACCAGATAAGGGCAGTGCTAAAGGAAATCTAAGTAACACCAAAGGAACCTTTTCCCAATTTGAATCGCCATGGAACAGTATAGGAGGGCGGAAAATAAGGTTTAAAGGGATGTTTTTGACTGATTTTATCTATAAATACCCAATTATATATTGGCATAAAAATGTGAGCATAATGTCTGCTGATGAAATTGCAACTTTGTTTCATCTACCTAATAAAACGGTTGACAGCCCAAACGTATATTGGATTAAAGCTAAAAGAGCAGCAGCGCCGGTCAATATACCAAGTGAAGGAATGTACATAGGTGATAATTTTTACCGAGGGGAAAAGAGAGCATATAGGGTTAAAGATACCGACAGACAAAGACATTTTTATATAGTCGGGCAAACGGGTGTAGGAAAATCGTGGCTGATGGCCGATATGGCCTTAAAAGATATTAAAGAAGGTAAGGGGGTATGCTTTATAGATCCGCATGACACATATGAAAGCATATTGGAAAGAATCCCCCCGGAAAGAGCTGAAGATGTAATTTATTTTGATCCATCTAATACGGAAAGACCGATGGGGTTTAATGTGATGGAAGTAAACACCGAAGAGCAGAAAGATTTTGTGACGTCCTCAATAATTAACCTGATGTATAAACTGTACGACCCATACAAAACCGGAATAGTAGGACCAAGATTTGAACATGCTATCAGAAATATAATGTTAACAGTAATGACGGAGCCGGGGGCAACTTTTGTGGAAGTGGTCAGGTGTCTGACGGACCAAAGTTATGTACAGGCATTATTGCCTAAAATAACCGATCCGATGGTAAAGAGATATTGGACTGACCAAATAGCTCAAACCAATGAGTTTCACAAATCAGAGGTGTTGGATTATATAGTGTCTAAATTTGGCCGGTTTATTACCAATAAAATGATGAGAAATATAATAGGACAGGCAAAATCTTCGTTTGATTTTAGAAAAGCCATGGATGAGGGGAAAATTTTAATAATAAACCTAGCTAAGGGAACAATTGGTGAAGAAAACAGCGCCTTTTTGGGATTAGTGTTGATACCAAAAATTTTGATTGCGGCCATGTCTCGCCAAGATACAGCTGAAGAAAATAGGCGTGATTTTTATCTATATGTAGATGAGTTTCAAAATTTTGCCACTCAAGATTTTGCCATAATCATGAGCGAAGCCAGAAAGTATCACTTAAATTTGACTGTTGGTAACCAATTTATCTCTCAGATGGAGGAAGATGTTAAAAATGCAGTGTTTGGAAATGTGGGAACAATTGCCAGCTTTAGAGTAGGAATAAGTGATGCTAATTACCTGGTCAGACAATTTGAACCTCAATTTAGCGAAAAAGATCTGATGAATTTACCAATGGCCAATATTTATATGAAGACAATGATTGATGGAGTACCACAAAAACCGTTTTCACTACAGGTGAGCGCAGAAGAAAGAAAGAAACCGGGAGATAAGAAATTGGCAGAAATGATAAAGAAGCTATCATCTCTAAAATATGGTCAACCAAAGGCTTTGGTAGAGGCGGATATTGCCAAGAGAGCAAGGTTGTAAAAAATTATCAATTGTTCAATTACGAATTACGAATTAAGACTATTTCTTCGTTTAAATTTTTCTAAGATATCTCTAATTTGAAAACTATCGGGGTATTCATGCAATTTTCCATCTATAATAAACTACACACGGCCTAAAGGCCGTGGTATTTTGTTTCGCTTTAAGAATTCACTTCATCTCCGACATAAATGTCGGAGTTCTTTGTATCTTGAAATAAATAGCCTATAACCATTTGCACGGGGAGAAACTCTACTACATTTTTCATTTAAACTTATTTCTGCTGGTGTATCTTGATTGATGTAAGAACCAAAATCATGAACTATTGAGCAATCGACACAAGGGTGTTGAGGAATACCTAATTTATCAAATAAAGAAATTCTTCTAGGACAAATGCCGTCAAGTCTTAGTTGGCAAGAATGTGGAGGTTTATTCTCAAACATGATGTAATAAATGTGTATTTACAACAAAGACAAGAATAAGACAGTAAGAAAAAAATCAAGGAACAGAAACCCTCCCCTAACTTTTTCTATCCAACTTAGTAGAGACGTGGCATGCTACGTCTCTACCTCGAAATTTAAACGATAAGTAGGGTGGAAGAAAATTAAAGTTCCTTTAATTTGATGCTTTTGGCCTCTTCGGTTTCGGTGATAAGTTTGAGATATTTTTCAGTAGTAGAAATGCGTTTGTGGCCAACAACAGCGGAAACTACATCCAGAGGTACGCCTGATTTTAATTGATGGGCAATAAAGGTATTGCGAAGGTCGTTGACTTTGACATTTTTGATACCAGCTTTTTTGAAATAGCGATTAAGTAGACTTCTAATGTTTCTGGCTAAAAGAGTCCGACCGGTTTTGGTAACAAAAATACTTTTTGATTTGGCATCGACTCTATCATCTTTAATATAACGGTTTAAAGCAATTTTGGCAGAATTGTTTAAGGGAACTTTTCGTCTTAAATGGCTTTCGTAAGGCTCAACAATAATATCGTCACCCTGAATTTGATCCATTTTAAGACTTTCAATTTCTTTGATACGAAGACCAGCCTGAAGCATAAGCTCAACTATGGCTGTAGTACGACTGTCGTTTCGGCAGACATCCCTTAGGGCACGATATTCAATAGGTTCAAGAATGCGGGGAATATCGTTTTGATATTTGGGATGTTTGACATCGGCTGAAGGGTCGACAGCTATTAATTTTTCCTTTTTTAAAAATGAAAAGAAATTTTTGATGGAATTTAGTTTACGGCTGACAGATTTGGCAGTATATTTGTTTTTTTGCAAATCATCCTTGTAGGCTTTGATATCATCGGTGGTAACAGTGGTAACATCGGCTGCTTTGTTTTGGCCAGCCAAAAATTTAATCAACTGGTTTATATCGCCTCTATAGGCTACAATTGTATTTATTGATTTAGAAGCTTTTTCCAAGGACTTGACGAATAAGTCGAGAGCCTTTTCCATAGAAAGATCCATATTAATCTTATAGTAACACAAACAAGGATAAACCGCAACTATGGGTAATAAACTAAAGAAACTAGGCTATACGATGATAAAAGTGATGTGGTTGGTGTTTATTTTGGCTAGCATAAATAACATGGTAAAGCGGATACAGTCGGCAAATAAAGCTGTGGTGGAAAACAAAAAAATTGAGGAGGAAATTAGACTTTTAAAAGAAGATAATATCAAACTGGAACAAAATATAAGATATGCTAGCAGTAGCGCTTTTGTGGAAGCTTCAGCGCGAGAATATTTTGGATTGGGTGATCCAAACGACTATTGGCTAAAGCTACCGGATATGAGTGTAGAGGCTGACGTTGAGGATATAAAAATAGAGACTGATGTGAGAAATTGGGAAAAATGGCTGAATTTGTTTACAAAGGGAATGTAGACGTGCTAGAATGTGGCTGTTAAAAGGCAAATTAAACGATGTGCGGGGTAGTGTACGGCTGCACGTGAGGCTCATAATCTCACAGGCTGGGTTCAACTCCCAGCCCCGCAACCAGGGTTATCAAATAAAAAAACCGCTTCGGCGGTTTTTTTAAACTCTAAAATCTTCCGCCAGAGGCGGATCAGCCTTTGGCTGAAAATACTAAACTCTAAACGTTTAAAAATAGAATTGTTATGATCAAAAACCCTCCCCTAAGTATCTTAACTAAAATTAATTTTTACTATGATCAAAAACCCTCCCCTAACCCCTCCCTTGACAGGGCGGGGAATAAAATCGTTGAATAGAATAACGGTTTAGCAATTGATATAATTTGGCTACTTGGCAGGTCCCGCCAACAGCTAAAGCAGTTTTGGCGGTCAGGTAGGATTTAAAAATGTGGCAGGGTAGCTCAGTTGGTTAGAGCGGTCGTTTCATAAGCGACAGGTCGCGGGTTCGAGCCCCGCCTCTGCTACTCAGGTTATTAAGGCTTTGCCACCAACCTGGCAGGCCAAGAAATCAGGGCATATAGCTCAGTCGGTTAGAGCACCGATCTTATAAGTCGGGGGTCGATGGTTCGAGTCCATCTATGCCCACAGTTTTGAAGAAGAAGGGTCGTCGGGAAGGGCGCTCGCCGCGCTACCTTTGAAATAAAGTCCGAATTTTTTCGTAAAGAGTCCACAGTAATTAAATAAGGCCGCCTACGCTAAAGCTTCGGCAGGCTGAATCGGGGGTCGATGACCCTCCTTCACTTATGTTACGGCGGGTAAATTCTAGTCCCCCACCGAAGCGGGGTAGGTATCTATACCCACAGTAATTCAATTTTTAATTTTCAATTTACAATTTATAAACAATTTTAAATATTAGAATTATAAAATTTTAATTTGATAAAATAGGTCAGTTTAGAAAAATAAAATATAAAATGACAAGACCAGTAGAAATAAGAGAAGCAATGACAGATAGACAGATAGGTATGGTGTTGGTCAGAACACCTGTGCCAGAAACCGAAGATGCTGAAGATGCTTTAGAATGGCTAGCGAAAAATGGAAGACGAGTTTCTTTTAGATTTGGAGTAGAGGCGGCAAAGCAAGAGGGTAAGAATTTACTTGGACAAATTGTAAGTGGTATTGGAGAATTTTTAAGAAGACCTTAAAATCTACTTGACCGATTCGGTGTCGGGGAGGGTACCAATGACTTTGAGAAGACCATTGTCTGGTCTTAATTCATTAAAATTGACTGAAGGGTGATTGAGAACTTTTTCTTCGATAAATTCGACTAATTTATGAGTATAGGAAGCAACAATACCTGAAGAAATTGGCAGATTACCAAGTTTGGCCTTGGAAAATCTGATTTCAACCTGGTCGTTTTGAACATTTCCAGTAAAGTTTAGATAGAAGGCAGGAGAACCAGATAGGGGCATATAACTACTAACTTGTTGAGCTTCCTTATCTGTCATACCACCAAGAACCTGAATATAATTAATGAATTTTTTAATATCAACATTGCCTGAAGCTTCGACAGTATTGTCGGGGTTGAATCTGATTTGGAGATTAGAAAAAGGGTAATGTTTCCAGGCACGTTCATTGATCCAGGCAGAAACCTCGGCAGAAGTAAGAGTGTCGTCAACAAAATGATTTTGGGGAGAGAGAAAAAATTCCCTTTGGTAATCATCGGAAATGACCTTTCTGTCAATATCTGTTTTCTTATGGGCTTGAGAATAGTCTTGTTGGGTATAACTAATACCAAGATCTTTAGGTTTAGTGGCACCGAACAAATCCGATAAACCAGGGATAAAACCTAAAAAAGCCAGTATAAGAATAGGGATGGATATAAGAAACAAAAAGAAGATGATTATTTTTCTCACACTAAATTAATGATAAGCTGTTATTATGAAAAAGAAAAGTGTGATTGGATATTTCGGACTATTTGGACTAATAGTGATGCTGATATGCACGGTCTATCCAAAAACAGCTTTTAAACAAGACGGGGTGGGGTTGGAAATTGAAAGTCAATTTTTGGAAGCGGAAGCTAAGGGTGTGTTTAGAAATAAAGAAATTGATGTACCAATAGGGTTAATTAGAAACAGCATAGAAGGTGAGGTGCTAGGTGAAGAAAATGAAGGAGAAGTAAAACAAAAAAGAATTGAAGTGGATCTGACTAATCAAAAATTATATGCGATTGAAAACGGGGTAGTAGTACATGAATATTTAATATCATCGGGGACCTGGAATAGAACGCCAACAGGCGAATTTAAAATTTGGGCTAAAATTAAATCGCAAAAAATGTCAGGGGGGTCAAGAGAATTAGGAACATATTTTTATTTGCCTAATGTACCAAATATTTTGTTTTTCTATAACGATCAAGTCAGAAAAGAGGTTGGCTATAGTATACATGGAGCTTATTGGCATAATCAGTTTGGTCGGCCAATGTCACACGGTTGCATTAATATGACAATTGATGAATCTAAAGTGATTTTTGAGTGGGCAGATATGGATACGCCAATAGTAATATATGGAAAGATGCCTGTAATACAATTGCCATGGGCAGAAAGCTAAGTACTAGATTTAAGATTTAAGAAGTAAGATTTAAGAATAGCTACAGAACTACAGAAACAACAAATAGATTTAAGATTTAAGAAGTAAGATTTAAGAAGTAAGATTTAAGAATAGCTACAGAACTACAGAAACAACAAATAGATTTAAGATTTAAGATTTAAGATTTAAGATGTAAGATTTAAGATGTAAGAAGTAAGACGTAAGAAACCTAGTTAAGTTTCATGGCCTGTAAGACTTGATCGAGAGTGGTTTGGGCTTCAGCTTGAGCTTTTTTGGAACCAGTAGTTATAATATCGTCAATTAGACTGGTCTTTTTCTGATATTTAGCTCTGGTTTGGCGGATAGGCTCGAGAAAATCGTTGATAGCCAGGGCTAATTTCTTTTTAACTTCGACATCGCCAACAGTCCCCTTTTGGTATCTGGCTTTGAGGTCGGCGACTTCGGATTTGTTGGGATTGAAAGCATCGTGATAAATAAAAACAGGATTACCTTCAACTTTGCCGGGATCGGTAGGATGAATACGAGTGGGATCTGTGTACATAGTCATTACTTTTTTGGTGACAGTATCAGAATCATCTGATAAATAGATACAGTTGCCAACTGATTTACTCATTTTGGATAGACCATCAGTACCGGGAAGAGTGCCAACATCACCAATTAAGGCTTTGGGGACCGGGAAAAGATGGCCGTAATTTTTGTTAAAAGTGTTGGCAATTTCCCGGGTTACTTCGATATGCGATTCCTGATCTTTGCCAACCGGAACTAAATTGGCTTTGACCATAAGAATATCGGCAGCCTGAAGAACAGGATATGACAAAAGTCCCAAGGATGGTTTTTCGATATGAAGATCTTTTAAAACATCTTTTAGAGTAGGAACACGCTGACATCTGGGAACTGTAATAAGCATTGAAAAAAGTAGGGAAAGATAGGTGACTTGGGGGACACGACTTTGCTGATAGATGACGGACTTACCCGGATCTATACCAACAGATAAATAATCGAGAACTAATCCTCTACTTAATTCATTAATCTTTGAAGTTTTTCCCAAACTTGGATTGGTAGTCAGAGTATGAAGGTCGGCAATAATAAAGAAACAGTCATACTTGTGCTGCAGTTCAACACGGTTTTTGAGAGTGCCAACATAATGGCCCAAATGAAGCGGACCGGTGGGACGATCTCCAGTTAAAATACGTTGTCTGTTTATTGATGTCATAGGCTTATATTAACATCTAAAGGGAATGAGTGAAATATATGCTAAAATAACGAGTTAAATTTTAAGGGTCTCCTACGTTTAAACTACGGAAGACCATGGCATAACGGCCATAAAAATATGAATAAAAAACAAAGACCAACAATAGAAGCCAAAGTCCGAGAAATGAAGGGCAAGAAGGTTAAAAGATTGAGACAGATGGGAATAATGCCTGCAAGTGTCTACGGTAAAGATTTTAAATCGATGACAATTCAAATGGACGCTAAGGAAGCTAATTTGATGTTTGAAGAGCACGGAGAATCGGGACTAATAGATTTGCAAGTTGAAAAAGAGACATTTCCAGTATTATTTAAAAACCCACAATTTCACCCAGTAACCGGAGATTTGGTGCATGTGGATATGTATAAGGTTGATTTGAAGGAAAAGACAACAGTTGAGGTACCAATAGAAATAATCGGAGAATCGGCTTCAGTAAAGCTGGGAAATGTTCTTATTAACGTAATTGATAGTGTGGAAGTGGAAGCATTGCCGACTGATTTACCAGAAAACTTTGTAGTGGATATTAGTAAACTAGCAACTTTGGAAGATATGATTACAGTGGCAGATTTGGAGTACGACAAGGCAATTATGACAGTAATAACCGATGCCGAACAAGTGATTGTCAAGACTGAAGAGCCAAAAGAAGAAGAGGTTGTGATTGCTGAAACTTTGCCTGAAGTGGAAGGTGAAGCAGAAAAAGCTAAAGAAGAGGGAGGAGAGGAAGCAGGAAATGGTGAAGAAAAAACTGAAGAAGTAACTAGTAATGAGTAATTAGTAATCGATATAGAAATAAGATTTAGGATTTAGGATTTAAGAATGGCTACAAAAATGGTCTTTGTCTGAGTTTTGGATTGACAAGTTATTGAAGCCCTTAAGTAGAGACACCTGTGAGATTAGTAGAGACGTAGCATGCTACGTCTCTACTGCAAATTTGGGAGGACAAATAAGGGAGATGTTATTTTATTTTTGGAGCTGGTGGAGGAGGGCGTCGATATCTGACCTGATGGGATCAAGCTGTTTGGCTTGAAGAAGAAATGCACGACTATTTTCTAAATCCGCCATTTGGTAATAAAGCAGGGCAACTTCGATTAGGTCATCAGTAGAACGATTGGGTTTTTTGAGGATTTCTTTGATGGTGATAGTAAGAAAGCTGGGGTGATGATGCAAAGCATAATAGGCAGTGTCCTGACTATCTAGTTTTTTGGCAATTAAATCGGCTTGAGTAAAATTTTTGGACATAACCAGACTGCGCCAACGATTGAGGCGGGTAAAATAAATGTCACCTTTTGATATGGGAACGAAACAAGAGGTAAGATAAAGAATCGAGGATGTAAGAAGAGCTACAAAACTAAGTTTGAGTTTTAGGCCAGGATGAGGAAGCAAGAAGGTCATCGGTTAATTTTAACTTAAGACGGAGCTGTTGGTAAATAGATTCGGTGACAAAGGGGGTAAAGGGGTGCAAAAGCTTGAGACTGGTGAGCAGACAATGAAGTAAAACTGGAGCGACTTCCGGTCCCCTATCTTTGGTTTGTTCAATGTAAATGTCGCAAAAATAGTGCCAAAAATAAGCATATAAGACTTCAGTAGCTTGGCCAAAATGATACTTTTTAATTTTGGCGGTAACCGAATTGATGGTGCGATCCAACTCTTTTAAAACTTTTTTATCATCCGGTTTTAATTTGGATTTATCAATTGTAATTAGATCTAAATTGGGATTGTCTTGGAGAAATTTATCGATAATAATGGTGACAAAGCGGCTGGCATTCCAAATCTTGTTAACAAAATTGCGCATGGATTCAATTTTTTTATCAGACAGAGATATGTCACTGGCCGGGGCGACACCGTAAACGAGAGCAAACCTCAGGGCATCGGCACCATATTTTTCAACAACGTCTGAAGGGTTGATAACATTGCCCTTACTTTTGGACATTTTCTGACCTTTATCATCGGTAACTTTGGCGTGAAGATGAATAGTTTTGAAAGGAGTATGGCCGGTTAAATAAAAGCCAAACATTTGCATCCGGCCGACCCAGAAGAAAAGAATATCCCAAAGAGTATCCATAAAAGAAGTGGGGTAAAAATAGTTGAAATCGGGGTGACTTTTGGCGGGATCATCAACATTAAAACCGAGAGTGGTAAGCGGCCATTGGCCGGAGAGAAACCAGGTATCGAAAGTATCGGTTTCCTGTAAAATATGTTTACCACCACATTTGGGGCAAGTGTTTGGTTTGTCGATAAAATAGGTAGAATTTATGGGGGCAGTCAGTGTCTGGAGGCCGGAGGTAATAGTGTTGAAATCAAATTTCTTTTTAAGAGAGGTATAGGTATCTGAAACAACTTTTTTGTCTTTGGTGATAAAGTTTAGCTGGATAGCTGGATTGCAATCGAGACAATACCAAGCCGGCAGACGGGGACCCCAAACGTTTTGACGGCTGATGTTCCAATCTCTGATATTTTCCATCCAATCCAAATAGACTTTTCTAAAACGAAGGGGAAAAATGTGGGTAAGATTGGCTTTAACTGATTTGATGACGGGCTTGGCTAAGGGAGTAGTTTTGACGTACCATTGAGGAACGGGTAAAGGTTCAATTAGGTTTTTACAACGATAGCAGACAGAGACAGTGTGAGTCAGAGGCTCGGTTTTAATGAGTTTTCCCTCTTTTTGTAAAAGCTCGATAGTTTTGGCTCTAGCTTGTTTGGGATATAGGCCGTCAATTTGGGGAATGGTGTTGTACATCTCTCCTGTGTGCTTGATACAGGATTTGAGAGCTAATTTATGCCTCTGGCCAATTTCAAAATCGGTGACGTCGTGAGCAGGAGTAATTTTGAGGGCGCCGGTACCAAAATCCTTTTCGACCAAATCATCGGCAATAATGGGGATCTGCTTGTTAATTAGAGGGATGGTGGCCATTTGACCGACCAATTTTTTATATCTTTTGTCTTTGGGATTGACGGCAACGGCGACATCAACAAAAATGGTTTCGGGACGGGTGGTGGCAATAGAGATAGGACCATAATCCAGGTAATAGAGAAAGTCGGATCTTTCCTGATGATCGATTTCCAAATCGGAAAAAGCGGTGCCACAATGAGTGCAGTAATTAACGATACGGTCATCTCTGTAAAGAAGGCCATGGCGGTGCATTTTTTTAAAGGTGGATAGAACCTGTTTGATGATAGCCGGCTCTAAACTGTAGTGGTAGCGGCTCCAGTCAAGGGCAAAACCAAGCTGTTTTAATTGAAATTGATTGAGTTGCCTATTTTCTTCGACAAAATCCCAAATCATTTGATAAAGAGTAGTCCGATCAAAATCGAAGCGAGAAAGGCCCTTTTTGGCTAAATTCTTTTCAAAAACGAATTGGGTTTCGATACCAGCGTGATCAGCACCGGGAAGCCACATAACGGGGTGACCAAGCATTTTGTGAAAACGGACCATAATATCCTCTATGACAAACATGGCATGACCCATGTGCATGGGATCGTTGGCGTTGGGGAGAGGAAGAATAATGGAAAATGGCGGTTGGTCGGTTTTTTTGGTTTTGGTGGGGAGTTTGGGTGAATATATTTTTGATTTTTCCCAAAGAGAATAAATGTCTGATTCACTACTAGGATTGTATCGGCTATCCATACCGGTATTATAGCAAGAAGAAAGGGATAAACTCATGACGTGCTTTAGTAGAGAGGTGATTGTAAAAAGGTTTGATAAATCAAACCCCTACATAAAATGCTCTTGTGTTTAGTAGAGACGTAGCATGCTACGTCTCTACAAAAATGACCTTATACGAAATCTTCGGAAGGACATGCAGGAAAAGAAACCCTCCCCTGACCCCTCCCTTTATCCTCCTTGGCTAAAGCTACGGAAGGACATGCAGGGCGGGGAATTAACTTCATCTCCGGCATAAATACCGGAGTTTTTTCATATCTTGAAATAAACTACACACGGCCTAAAGGCCGTGGTATTTTGTTTCGTCTTAGGAATTAACTTCATCTCCGGCATAAATACCGGAGTTTTTTCATATCTTGAAATAAGAAACTGTTTAGAAAAATTGAGAAAGGGTCGAGAAATTAGGTGAAATTAGCGACGTCTTTCTCTGGAAGTAACATTTCTTAACAAAATTTCTGTTGTTATAGTATTAACAGGATCGCCTTTAAATAGAACTGTGGGGATAATTAATACTTCATTTTGACCTATACTAAACCTTTCACCAACTTCTTGTATACCTAGTCTTGTATTGACCTCTGATGGTGGTGGATTGCATGTGTAGTGAATAACCCCAGCTTTAGTCAAAGAAGTACCTTCTGGCCGACCTTTACTATTAATATGAAATTCACCCATACTGTCGTGAATCGTAACGTATAGATAGAGAAAAGGCAAGAAGAAATTTAAAACCCCTCTTGTGCCTTAGTAGAGACGTAGCATGCTACGTCTCTACAGAAATGACTTCCTACGCCATGCTATGGAAGGACAAACAAGGGAAGAAACCCTCCACTAACTTATACCTTAGGTAAAACCCCTCCTCAATCCTCCCCTTGACAAGGGAGGAAGAGAACTACTAAACCTAGGTTTAGGAAGAACAAGCAAAGCGGGGAAAAAAAAGATGGTAAAATTGGCCTATGGATAAGATAATTAGCAAAAGCACAGAAGAGACGGCAAAATTGGCTGGGGAAATAATAAAAAAAGTCGGTTTAGAAAAACCGATAGTATTTTTATTGAAAGGAGAGCTAGGGGGCGGAAAAACAGTCTTTGTGAAAGCAATTGCGAAAGCTTTAGGGGTAAAAGAAACGGTAACATCGCCAACATTTATTTTGTACAATACTTACAGGATAAATCCTAAGCACGAAATTCGAAACTCTAAACAATATCAAATGATCAAAACTCAAAATTCAAAAGATTATTTAGTGCATTGGGATTTGTATAGGATAGAAGACCCGAAAGAATTGGAAACGATTCGATTTTGGGAAATTATTAAAAAGGTCAGTATAGTCTGTATAGAATGGCCGGAGAGGATGGGTAAAAAATACTTAGAAAAAATAAAAAAAGAGATGAAAGTGATAGAAATAGAATTTGAATATGGAGGAGGACTTGAGGAAAGAGTAATTAGGATTGGCCGATAAAAGCGAAGGATTTGATGAATTGATCACATTCTTTGACAAGATCAGGAAGGCCATTGTGAACACACTGGAGAGTAATGAAAAGACCGGAAGGAGAATTGAGATCAATAACTTTTTGGGATGAATTTTCGTAAACAAAAGTAGGTTGACCTAAAAGGGTATATTTGGTGGTCAACTCCCTACCTGAATGAGTCCAGGCCCAGTCATTAAGTCCAACATGAACAACAAAATTACCCTGCTGATTGACAAAAACAAAACGACTGTCGGTATTGGTATGGTCTTCAAAAAGGGTCCGGGTAGACCAGTAATCAATTTTAAAAAGATATTTAGAGTCCTGATAAGTAGTTAAATAAGGCTTGTCCGGAGTAGGAGTAGGCTGGTCTACGGGAGATGGGGTGGTATCGGCTGAAGGGCTGGCTAGCGGAATAAGACTAGGCTCGGGAGTAACAACAGGGTTGATGGTGGGCTTTAAATGGGAAGTATTGTAAATTGTCATTTGGGTAGATAGTCTTGATAAGGCGTAATTGTAGGCTAAAAGACTTAGGGCAATAAAAATAAGGCTGAGAATGAAAAAGAGAAAATAGGGTGGAGTTTTAGCTCCTAATTTGTTGAGATCGGCACGAGAATTTGATTGGGGCATTAGTTTATTATCAATTATCAATTAAAAATTATCAATTACGAAATGGTTCTCTGGTTCTCTAGTGCTCTAGTACTTTAGTGAATTAGTAATTTGGCGTTGGAGAGACTCGAGAGTGTCGGGGTCGGATTGAGAGGGTTTATTAGATAAATAAGTAGATAAAGGGGTGAGACCGTGCATGGGGTAGAGTTTGGCATGAATATGATCGATGTCAAAACCCTCAAAAACAAGACAAGTACGAGAAACATCGGAAAAAGAAGAAGTGAGAATACGGGCAACTTTTTTTGAGGCTAGAGATAGATCTTTTAATACAGAATCTGGCAATTTGGAAAAATCGCTACTATAGTGCTGTTTACTAATAACTAAAGTTTGGCCTATGGTAGATGGAAAAATATCGAGAATAGCTATAAAATTTTTATCCTGCCAGATAGGATATGAAGGGATATTTCCAGCAACGATTTTACAAAAAAGACAGTTGGACATTTGGAGTAATTTAACGGTTAATTTGAATAGTTTATGTTAACATATATGATGAAGATATTGGCGATAGATACCAGCTGTGATGATACCTGCGCGGCAGTACTAAATGACGACAGGATTAAGTCTAACGTAGTGTCAAGTCAAATTGAAATACACAAAGCCTGGGGTGGAGTGGTACCAAATTTGGCCAAGAGGGCACATGAAGAAAAAATAGACACAGTAATTGAAGAAGCACTGAAAGTAAACCCTCCCCTAACCCCTCCCTTGACAGGGTGGGGAATTAATTTATTAAAGAATATTGATGTGATAGGGGTGACGGTGGGGCCAGGGCTTTCACCTGCTTTGGGGGTGGGAGTAGATAAAGCCAAGCAATTGGCAAAAAAATACAAGAAAAAACTGATAGCTGTAAACCATATTGAGGCACATTTGTTGTCTGTTTTTTTGAAAGATGAAAATGGGCAACCTGATAGAGAAATTAAATTACCGGCTCTAGCTTTAACCGTATCGGGCGGACACACTAAGATTGTCGGGATATCATGTTTGGATACTGCATCCAAACACCATCCCGATTTTAAGTACAAAGTTATTGGTGAGACTCTGGATGATGCAGCTGGCGAAGCATTGGATAAGGCGGCAAAACTGTTAGACCTGGGATATCCAGGAGGACCAATAATTGAAAAAATGGCTAAAGAGGGAAAGTCTGATTTTTTGAAGTTACCGATACCAATGAAAGGGCAAGCCGGATATGATTTGTCATTTTCGGGGCTAAAAACTGCTTTTTACTACGCCATAAAAGATTGGTCTAAAGAAAAAATACAGAAAAATAAAGCAAATTTGGCCTCCAGTTTCCAAAAAGCGGTATTTGATAGCCTAATAAATAGATTTGAGAAAGCGATTGAAGATATCTATCCAAAAAGTTTGATTGGGGTAGGAGGAGTGATGAATAATGAAGATTTGAGGCAAAGATTGGTAGAATTGAGAGAGAAGAGAAATATGAATGTGTATTTCCCCTACTCTAAGGCACTGAATGGGGACAATGCGGCCATGGTGGGGATGGTGACTTATACAAAGGCTTGCAGGGGCGAATTTGTGGAAGATATAGATGGGTTAGATAGACAACCTAAGTTAGATTTAGGATTTAAAACCCCTCCTCTATCCTCCCCTTGACAAGGGAGGAAGTAGTTAATAAAAGATAATGGCGACGAATTGGAGATAGTGATTTGAATTGAACCGTCGGGAAGAATTTTATATTCAAATGTTTTACCGAAAAGATTGAAAGTATCGTCTGTCTGCAACTGAGTAGCACCAGTTTTAATACCAAACCAAGAGGGACCATAGTTAAGGAAAATAAAGGAATTTTGATTGTGATTATAAAAAACATAGAAATAGTTATCTATATGTTCGATATTGGTCGAAAAATAGTAAATATCACCGGGTAGAGGCGAAAGAGTGTTCGTATTATCTAAAGAATGTAAGCTGGCCTCGATCCAAGCACCATCGTCTGTCATAAGATAAGTTTTAATAAGCTGGGGAGGCAGGATTTGCCTTTTTTGAAGAAGAAAGCGCAAAGGATTGGATAAATCGGGAGCGATAATAGTCTCTAAATCCAGATTATTTTCCTGAATAAACGATTTTAGATCAGCTAAATTAAAGGTTTCAAAAACGAGATCGTCGATTGATTGATAGTCTTTGAGTAAAATGTTTAGATCCAGTGACCAGACTTGAGCGGTAGAGCCAATATCCTGAATATGGAAGAAGCTGGTATCATCCGGTAAATTGTTGAAGGTTTGCCAGAAATCTTTATCTGCCGTACTGCCAAACTCATCGATTGTGGTTTGAGAGTTATTGGTAAAAGGTAGGTCGAGACTAAGATCTACAGTTGTGTCAGAGGTAGGTTTACCAAAAGTACGATCAAATAAGTTTCTTAACTCGATTAGATTGTCTTTGACGACAACCAAAGGAGAAGATGGAGAAACTTCTACATCTTTTAGATCTTCTAACTGTTGTTCAACCCGGGCTAATCTAAGATTTAGGTCAATTAAACTTAAGGGGTCTAAACCACCTTGAGTGATTAATTCCAGAATAACGTCGGTGGTTCTTTGGCCCCATAGATTGGCCATACGGAGGGATGATTTGTCCTGTCTGACAAAGAAACTATGAAGCCAGATAAGGAAATTTAGTTCGAATTGTTCGGGGTCGTTTCTAAAGTCGTGATCGTTGGCTGTACTAAAAGCCCAAGTCCACTCTATGGCATCTTTGCCTTTCTTTTTGGCCTGGTCAATAAAGTCTTCGACTTTTCGACGGACAAGAGCACAACTGGAACAACCGTCGGGGTCAAAAGATACAACTTGATTAATTTTTATTGAAGCGTTTGCTATTGTAGTGTTTTGGTCGACAATCTTAAATGTACCTCTATCGGATGATTGTGAATAATGTGAAGACATACCGCTATCTACGTTGGTTACTCTTGGATCTAATGTTCGACCAGTCATTCCTTCTCTTTGATCATGTCCGTGGATAATTTTGCCCTGATCTAAAGGAATACTGAATGTTTTTAAGATTGAATTTACGAGACCAGACTTCAATATACTACCTTTCCTATATCCTTCTCCTTGGGTTATTAATCCAGCTAAATCTGATTTTGTAATAGATTTGGTGGAGTCAGTAAGCGGATTCTTTATTTGATGACTTCCGTTTTCGACTACATGACGCAAATTAGCATTAATTTCATCAATAGAAGAACCAAAATTTCTATAATCATAGCTATTTGAATGGAAATAAAGAGAGTTATCAACCTGGATAATAAATGGCAGAGATTTTATCCAGCTAACCAGATTGGGATGGTCATATAGATACAGAATATCCTGAGGGTCTATATTAAATCCAAATCCTGATACATTGGGGCTAGATGCGATGTTGGCAGCTTCTTGTTTTTTAAGTCCACTGTTCAACATATTTCCAAAGATGTCTAATACTTTTAACATAATTAACTCATGATTACCCATCAGGACGACAACATTATCATTACCTTGAGAATCTTTACCGGCTCGTTTTTGAAGACTCATCATATTTTCTACAACTTGATAACTATGCTTACCCCTAGGAGCACGGTCGAGCATGTCTCCTAAAACAAGCAGCCTGGTACCTTGGGGGGCAATCCAGTTGCCTTTTTTATCCAAAACTGCCGGTGAATCTGGTTTTGTCTGACTAGCTAATTTAACAAATTGATCCCAATCTCCATGAATGTCACTTGTAGCAAATATATTTGAGGCTTGACTTGTCTGATAACTGAGATTATCAATAACAGACTGATAATACCTCGGTTGTGAACTTGAAAAAGACATAGCGAGCTGGTTGGTAATAGATCTAACTTGACTGTCGGAAAGCTGTTTATCAGTGTCTAAAGCTACTATCTGTAAAGCAACTGTATTCCAAAGCCACATTTGTGTGTCATCATATGGTCGTGGATGTCTACCTTTCTTGATTAAAGTAAATGTTTGGTCAAATGCTTGACGAATAAATAGATGGAGTTGTTCGGGAGAAGAAAATGATCTCGAAGACATGAGAGTATTTATTTGTTGTGATAAATAATTAACTAGGTATGTTTGTAGAGATGTTTGAATTTGAGAATAAATATGCCTTACTCTTGACACAATACTTAAATCTTGAAGTCTTTGTGTAAGATTATCGGTAGAGATTGGAATACCTGTTTTGCTATCAAACTTAGCAAGCGATCTAATTCCTAGTTGAGTTTCAAGTTGAGATATTTTACTTTTAAGTGAATCCAAGATTTTATATAACTTTAATAGATCAACATAAACATAATTCATAAATGGAATTTTATTTTCTGTTAACCATTTGACAATGTTGTCAAGTTGACGGAGATTAGTTATATCTGTAGGTAATGCTTTAATTCCTAATTGTGAAAATTTATAAACTAATTCTTCTTCTTCCGATGAAAATGTTTTGAGTATTCCTCGACTACTTCGAAAATCTCTAATGGGTTTAAGGTGATCTAGTAAAGGTGTGATGTCTACATAAGTAGGGTTGTTTATAATAGGTAAATAATCCTGTCCAAGTATTAATTGAGCAGATTGCGAGGAGTATTCTAATGGCTTGTTTACAAGAGCTCCACTATCAATAATTTCTGAATAAGTACCATAACTAGTCAGTTTAGAATCGGCAAAAATGATTCTGTCTATCCATACTTTACCTGATTTGTCATAAGCCATAACCCAAAAAATGGGTCGATTATCTAGAGTGGCGGGATATGTTTCTAGGGTAATATCTCCAAGGAGAGTGTGCTGGCTAGTTTCAGACTTAATTGGTGATTGTGTAAAGTCAGGAACAAAACCAGCCGGATAAGAAAATAATTCAAAAATACGTGGAGTTGGTTTGTTTCTGGAATAAGTACCGGCAGGATATTTTTGAAGCTCAGATAAAAGTCCATGATCATCATAAATTGTCTGTTCAGATTCATAGGTATTTATGCCTTGTTTTTCTAATGTCGCTAGGAGGAACATATCGGAAACTAATGAGTCTTTACCGGAATATTGAATTACCTGACTGGGATCATTTTTTTGCTCGTTTAATAACCTAAGAATAGCTTGGTGAATTTTTGTTTCTTGTGTATAAACACGATCTCTTCCCTTTGAATACAGACCAGAAATATAGCCGGGGGTTGCTCTCCAACCACCATCAGAATTTGAAAGCCATAGAGGTCGGGGTAATACTAAGTCTTGATCGTTTAAGCTGAATAGGATTGATTCGTATCTTTTTGCATGCTCAGAGTAAATAACTTTGGAGATAAAGAAATATTGTCGACCTTCAATGATTATTTTCTTAACAGGGAAATATGTTGGATTTGAAAGCAAATCTCTGGTTAAAGCTGGTTGTTTACGGTCAGTTTTAGCAGATTTGAGAATTTGTAAATCTTGTGGAGATAGATCCATTACTCGATAGTCTTGCGGTGATAAAGGAGTCAAGGGTCTTAATTGGTCTATGTCTTTAATTTTTTGATAAAGTTGTCCTCCTAGACCTTGGATGTAAGATTCAAATTCCTGATCAGTAATACCGGAAGTAGATCTTAGATCAGCAGTTAATCCTGACGATTCAAATAGAGCAACAATAAGATGTTGGTTTTGAGAAATGAAATCGTCTTTGGTCATACCTTCCTGCCATTGGTATGAAGAAAAATCAGTAGCGGACATTGAAGAGACTTTTTGATTAATAGTGGTCAAGATTTCGTTAATTTTTATCCAAGCAGTGATTGAAGCTGTTGTAGCTACTTGAAGACTTTGTTGGACTGATTGGGTAATTTCAGTTAATCTGTCAATTATATTCTGAACAAAAACAGGTGTCCTAACTAATGGTTGTTTGACTTCCTCTAGTGGTTGATCTGATTGAGGAGCTGGTAAGGCGAGTTGAGATGGTTGAGCAACTATAGACTGTTTTTGGCGTAGACTATTTAATAAGGTAATAAAATCAGTTGTGATTTGGGAATTGTCAAAAGAAATATAACCTTGCTTCTTTATCACATTATCATGCAGAAGTGAATATATACTTGTTTCACTTTTCACTATGTTGGTAGCGTCGATGATAATAGGAGAATAGCCATTTGCAACAAGATCTTTAATATAGGGGATGACGGATGGATCGGAAATATTTAAGAACAGGGTTAGATCTTTTTTGGTTGAGGGATTTTGAGGGTTTCTAATGTATATGGTGCATAATTTTCTATATTCTTTTAATAGAAGTAAACGTATGTCTGGACTATTCTTGTAATGATAAACAAGTAAATCATAATTATCACTTGGCAACACAGATGTTTTGATATCTGCTTTTTTTAGTACATCAACCAAACTTGGGTAGAAAATCCGATCTAATAAAGAATCATTAGATAAACCTACATGACTTAGGTTTATTAAATCTGATTTCATTTGGCCGTTAATTTGTCTAACGTAAGATCCAACAGGGTCTTCGGCGGCACCTACAAAAAATGCGTCTGAAGAAGCTTTAAAGAAATTAGATAATTTACTTACTCCAGAAGAATAAGTTTGAAAATTCGTGACAAGCGGATCAACTTCGAAATAGAAAACAATATAATTCTCAAAATATTTAAATGTTAATCCAACTCCAGTTTGAGATAACTCGTCTGTTATTGTTTTTAATGAGCTTAATAAATTTATTAAATTTGTTTCTGATTTTGGATATACATAGAATTTTGACAAAGGAGAAGTTGTTTTAGTGGTGGGTTCGATTAATCGGTAATATGTTTGATTTTCCTGCGAAGTCCAACTGCTTGTAATAGTGATGCCTGATCTTGATATGGCAGTTGGTAAATAACTAGTACTTGGTACAGAATCTACCTCATCGTATAATTTTAATCTTTCTATAAGTAACCATTCAAGTCCGGCTACGTATTGATCATCGTTGTAGGTTGTATCTGGTTGGATGATTCCATCTCTTACCGTGTAATTGAAAGGTGCCTGTTGTGATTCGGTTGATGAAGATTGTTGATCAATTTGGTCAACTTCTGTTTGATTAGAGGCGATTTTGGATTTGACTTGATCAATTTTTGATTGAATATTAGTATTGAGCTGTTGGAGATCTGAATTGGTTTGATAGAGAGGATTTGATTGAAGTTGTTGTTGAATCTTAGTAAGGCTATCCAAAGATTGTTGGAGAGTGTCTGAATTGTCGGAAGTCAGATCAATGTCTTGTAAAGGGGTGCTCAGACTGTTTATCAGAGCTTGAATGGCTTTGGCTTCTTCTTCGGCTTGTTTAGCTTGGGCTTCGGCTTGGTCTTTTTGTCTGGCCTGGTTGGTAATCTCTGTTTGGGCACGGGTTTTAAAAGCAGAGAATGTTTCGGAAGGATTAACTGACCTAAACTTAAGACCTGAATCGGTCTCCAACTTGGCAATATCAGCTTTGATTTGGTTAACATTGGTTTCAACTTGTTTGAGTGTCTGACCGGATACTGTTACACCAAAATCAGTTTTGGCTTGTTGTTTGGCATCGGCTAAAGCTTTGGCAATTTGCTCGGCTTGTTGTTGAGCTTCGGTCTGGGTAATAATTTCATTAATTTTGTCTCTTCTTGGTCTACCTACTAGTCGTCCAGCAGCTGAGATATTTATGTTTTTATCATAGGCTTCTTGCTGTGCGTCGAGAACTTCTTTGGTAATTTTGTCAATAAGTTTTTTAACATCATCTTGAGTAGTAGCTTCGGATAATTCCTTATCTGTAGCACCAAGATTTTTAGCTTTTTGTTTGATGGCATTTAAAGCTTCTTGGACTTGTCTTTCGGCTTCGACAGTGGCTTGGCGCTGAGCATCAAGTTCTGTCTGTTTGGCCTTAACGGCGGCTGACATATCTGAAATAGTAAGTAAACCAGTGCCAAGATCTAAACTGATGTCTTGGGCTTGTTGGTTTAATTTTTGGGCTTGAGAGATATAAGAAGTGGCTCTGGTTTTAAAAGTTGACCAAGGTTGGTCGCCAATACTAGCTTGAAGTTCGAGGTGAAGGGCTTGGGCGGTGTCAATCAACTGTTGTCTTTCTTGCCACAAACTATTAATACGATTGGTGTAATCTTCAACAGATTCCTGACTACCTTTGGAAGTGGTACGAAGAGTATTGGCTTTATCTATAGTATCCTGGCTGACTTGAGCTTGAGCCGGAACGGTAACCGGTTCTTCAACCGCTTGCTGTTCAACCGGTTGTTGAACTTGGGCGGGTTCTTCGGCTTGGTCGGCAGTGGCAGAATCGGCAACATCGTCTGCCTTGAGAGATTGGGCAACAGGACCTGACATAATAGAATCAATGACAGCTTGCCTTAAAACGGTGTCGTCAATTAAAGGGGTTAAGTTTAGTTGTAAAGCCTGAATGAGGGTAGATTGAGTAGTAATTTGACCTGAATTGACTTGAGAGCTAATGTGACTAACGGCTGTGGCGATATTTTTACCCGACCAAATACCCAAAGTGGTCTGAAGGAGGTTGGCAGTAAGACCGGTAGTAATGTCATAACCTCTGGGGATTTCTAATTTACCTAGAGAATCGGCAATTTGGTTGACTCGAGTCTGAACATCAACAAGTCTTTCTTGGACTATGGATTGTCTAATAACTTCAGTTTGGATGGCAACAGTATCGGCATCGGCAGATTGGGCCCAGGCATATTTGGGAAGATCTGTTTTTGTATTGGTCATAGCCCAGTTTCTGACTAAACCGGAAGGACCGATTAGACTTAGATCGGGAGTTCTAGCCGGACTAGCTAAAATTTGATCGAAAGTGGTACGGGCAATATAAGGCTCATCTATACCTAATTGACGGCGGATGACCTCAGCTTCTTGAGTGGTTAGTTTGTATTGATCGACTATAGTGTCTACTCCTGACTTAAGCTGATCGTATACTCCTTTGCCCCGATTGTAGACAACGTCGGCAATTTGATCGGAATCTAGCGGTTTGTAAAAAATTTCAGTAACACTGGCTCTAATAACCCTGTCAACATTAGTTAAAACGGTATCAAGATCGGCAGAAATTTTTGCAAAATCTGACCTATCAGATAAAAGAGATCTAACAGTGTCGATACCGCTTTTGGGAGTTTCGGCGATTTGCCTTAGAGTAATGTCAAAATTATCTCTGGCTAATTTTTCGATTAACCTAGTTTGATAAATATCAATAATATTATCGGCAGTAAGATCGGTATTTCCGCTTCTAACCAGAAGAGAATATTGGGAAAATTCGGTTTTTATAGACTCATCCCAGGTTTCTGCGGCTCCGGTACCGGCGGCAACACGATTTCTTTTCCAGGCTTGAGTGATATCTTCCATGGTATTGGAGTCAGAGGCAATAACTGTCCAAGCAACAAGTTTGCTGGTATCTTCAACTTTTAAATCGACAGCCCGGGTACGACCTTCAAAGACTATGGCTATCTTTTGAGGATCCTGGGCTAAAGATTGGTGAATTTTAGCACCCCAGCTATCTTGGTCAGTAAAGGTGTCGGTAATTTTTCTAATAACTGTACCATCTGCATTTCTGGTGACTGTTTCAAAGAAATATTCGGTCTTTTGGTCACCTTCCAGCTCGGTTTTGTATTTAGTACGAGCCAGAGTAATTTCATTTTGGCCTCTAAGCTCCATTTGGCGAGACAGAAAAGTATCAGTAGTGTTTTCGTAGGAAACACCATCGTCTGCGATAACAACAGCCAAAGCTTGATTAGAATGCTTGGTAATATAGTCGGAATCAATTCCCTTTTTGATTAATTGAGCCATATTCTCATCGACGGCAAAATTGGTTGGGTTTTTGGGTCTTTCAGATGAATCAGTAGCTAGAACACCGATAGCCCGAGCAGCGGTATCGGGGGTGGCATCGTAACCAGCTAATTTGCCTGAAGCAGCTTTGGCCCGAAGTATTTCTAAATTGCTTATTTTAAAAGAATCAGGAGTATAGGTGAGATCGCCAATGGGTGCAATTTTATCATTACCAATATCGATACCAGCTGATCTTAGCATGGCAAGTCCATCGGTTTGCATGGCAATCAGATCGGTAATTTGAGAAAATTTCTCTCCACTGGTACCTCCTAATTTCCTAATAACAAGATCACCGAATTCTAAACCAAAATTGTTACCCGGGACCATGGACATAATATGCCATTTGGATTGAAGATAGGAAGTCATATAAGATAAATCAGTTAAAACAGAAACATCGTCTCCTTGTTGAACTTTTTGCAGCGTATCGGTGAATAATTTTCTGGCAACTTCACTGTCTGTTTGCGGGTCCGTAAGCTTTTGAGCGATTGCTCTAAGCTCGGCTTCGAATTGAGGAGAAATTTTGCCATTGGCCCGAACTAAGGCAACATCAATTAAAGAAGCGTAAGAAGAGTTTACAATACTAGGATCTTTGGGATAAGGCCGAGTAATTCCATCAAATTCGAAAAATAAATCCCGATTTGAACCACCTTTTGATAATTGGTCCTGAACTTGGGAGAGTAATTTTTTAACTTGGTCGATATTGTCAACGGTCTTACTGGCGCTAATCAAATCAGAGACTTTTTTGTAGCCATAAATTTGGTTTGAGTCAGTGATTTGGGATAACTTAACAGGTTTACCTTGAGAAACGGAATATTCACCCTGAACAACAGATCCAATTTCATCAACAACTAGATGAAAATCTCTGGAACCAAAAACAGCGTCGTAAATAAATCTATCAGAAGGAGAAAGGTTTTGACGGCCACGAATTGTTCCCCAGGCATTATCAGCTGAAGTGGTAACTATAATAAAACCTCTATGAGTGGGGTCGGCTTGGGCGGCATCGGCCATTTTGGAAATTTGATCAAAATCAATTTGTCTGGCTTTAGTGATATTAAAATCACCATCTATACTTAAAAATCCCCTATTACTATCATAGTAGACAACCTCTAAACCCTGTTTGGTATAAAAATCGGTTCTGGCTTGAACATCTCTGACAAAGGATTCAGCATCGGTTTGATTGGGCATAGCAAAAATTACATTTCTTCTGGCAATGGCTTCTAAATGAGCCATAACAGTGGTTTTACCACCTCCGGCTTGAAGTTGCATAATCGATTCTGGTTTTAGGAGTAGATCAAGCTGGTTTTGACGAATGGGATGACCAAAACTGCCTTCAAAATCTGAAATAACTTTGTTTAATCTGTCAACAGTATCGATAGTTTCTTGACTGGCACTGGCTTGGGTAGTAAGTCGGTAAACGGGATTGCCCTGATCGTCAGTTGAAGGTTTAACAGTGACGTGACCTTGGCTAATATTGTCGGCCAGACGATTGAGATCCTGATGAGTAAATGGAATTTCGGCTGGCTTGATGTCTGAAACAGCAGGCGGAGCTGGTCTAAAAAATCCAGCAATTTTGTCTAAAATATTTGGTGATTTTGGCGCGACCGGTTGGTCTGGCTGATCCGGTTTCTTAACCGGTTCAGCTTGGGCAATATCGGCTGATTTGGGTGGAATAATTTCGCTTAGTGGCTTGAAGGTGCCATCCGGGTTTCTATAAGTGAGAGGCTGACCGGCATCATTGGCTTTGATAACGGCATCGGCAATCAGCCTGGCGTCGGCTATGGCTTTGACTGAATAAGCATCGGCAACTGATTTTCTGAGACCATCTAAATCCAGACGATTACCATCGGTATCGATAATTCGAGCCGGAAGGGCGTTATCGGAAATAAATTTAAGAAGTGTGGGTTCATCCATTTGGTCAATGGTAGCTTTGGTTTGTTGTTCATAATCTCTTATAATAGGGTTTCTTTGGGCTAAAATAGTTTCGACTTCCTTTTGGACATCAGCAATAGGTCTGGGGATACCCTGGTCATCGGCGAGAACGATATTTAAACCGTCTTCTTGGATTCGGCCTAATAATCTGGCGGCGTCATAGATCTGACGGTTTTGGGTGGTTTTATAAGCTTCGATTTGCTGATCAAATCTGGCATTGATACCGTCAATATCATTTGGATTTGAGTCTAACTGTGCTTGTCTTAAGGCATTAATTCTGGCAATCTCGGTATCAACATCTAAAGATGTCCTTTGGGCTATTTCGGTTAGATATCGATTGACAGGATCTGAATCGGCAATATTTCCTCTAATGGTTTGATCGGTGGCTTGCTGAAGAACTTTTTTGGCATTGACAGATTGACCTAATTGACTAGCATCGTTTAAGAGGGCAACCATATCTCTGATACAATCTTCAACTCTGGTCATGTCGGAGGTAGCGCTAGTGCAAGAAACAGTGGCCTGGATTAGATCTGAAGTATTATCAACTGTAGTGGTGGTGATTTGGGCAATTGAGACTAGACCACCTTGACCTGAAAGTGATGAAACAAAACGACCAGCAGAGGTAACAGCGATAGTTGCGTTAACAAATGTGTTGAAACTTAATCCTTCCTGCTGATAGCTTTGGACTGTTTGAGCTCCGAAAATTCCGGTACCGGCTGCAGAAACTAAAGTATTGGCAACTTTTATACCCGTACCAGTGGCAAAAGAACTAGTACCTAATCTACCAGTAAGTCCTAATAAACCGGAATTAGTGGTTGATTGAGAAATAAGATTGGCACTAGAAGAAACGACACCTATACCGGTACTGGCGGCCATAAAAGTGGTCCGAGCGACTGCCATGGCACACTTACTGCCATCCATATTATCTCCACCGCAAGTTTCAGCAGTATAAGAGAGACTATTGACTGTACCAGATATTCCCATACCAGTACCAAGATAAGTAAGAGCAGCGGCACCCCCAAAAGGGGCAGCTAAAGCAAGAGCTCCTATACCTGCAGCCATACCAGCGGCAGGAGCGGCATAGATTAAATTACCTCTAATAAAATCCCAGGTAGTAGCATCGGAGGCATAGGCAATATCAATACCTCTTTTGGCGGCACCAACTGTAAGGTTGTTGTAGATGATAACGGCGTTTATGGCCGGATCGGTTGATCTTAATTCAGCTAATTTTTGTTCAAGCTCAACGAAAGATTGACCTTGGTATTTTGGATCCAATAGACCAGTATAGGGGTTGATAATGCCTAAATTAGTGAGGGTTTTGGCGATACGATTGTAGGCGTCTAATTCATCCTGACGTAGCTGTTTTTGACCTTCGAGTTGAGATAAGAAGTAGCTATAATTTGAATCCGATTGATCGGGTGAAGATAATTTTAGCAAAAATGCCAGAGCTGATTGTTTATCTTGACAACTTCCGCCTAATTCAAGACATTTACCGACTAAATATCTTTCTTCTTCGGCACTGATATTGGTATTGGCTGATACCAATGAAGTATTTTGATAACGGGATAGAATCTCAGCTGCCTGTTTTTGCTTGATTAGGCGGTCTCTGTCTGCCTGACTTAATCCGGATAAAAGGCTTTCAGGGGAAAAGTTATTGATACAAGAAAGATTTGATTGACAATATTTGCTAAGAAGATCCTGTTGACTTAGAGTCATGAAGTCTTGAATCTTTTTTTGGATTTCAAGATCGACTTTTTGTTGTTTGATTGATTCGATTTCTTGCTGGGTTAAGCCTGAAAGTAAACTATCAGGATTAAAACTGGTTATACAAGACTGAATGCCATTGCAATATTTTTGAGCCAGGGACTGCCTGTCCATATTTAAATAATCAAGTTTACGAAGAGTGGCTTGCCTTAAATCCATGATGGTTGATTCAAGTGTAGGATCAAGATCTCTGAGAAGATTTTCAATGTTGGTACTAGTAAGACAGCTTTGAATTTGATCAGGAGTGCCGCCTTTATTTTGACAATGTTTGCTGATTAGATCTTGGTCACTAAGAGTGAAAAAATCCTCTGAAGTAAGGTTACTGGTAAACTTGATTTGGTCGACAGTCTGGGGAGAACCACATTGACCTTCAAGACAACCGTAGGTACAATATTCACCACATTCTATTTTTCCGTTTTGACAAGTACAAGGTTGACCGGCAAAACACCATTTGGCATCGTTTAGTTGACCATTAGTACAGCCTGTATTAACAGTACATTCGGCTCTAGGGTAACACCTATAGGCGGTTTCACAAGAACCATCAGTTAATCTTTTGCCTGTTTGGACCTTGAATTGAATTTCGTTTAAATTTGGACAATAAGAACCACATTGGCCTTTTCTTTCTAAAATAATGTAGTCACAATTGTTGACGACTTCTGTACAGCGGTTACCAAGACAGCCATTGGTGCAGGTGGCAACAGAGCGCCAGGTGTTAGCAGTGCAGATATATTGTTTGGCGGGTGTGCCACCACACCAGACCGGCATTGAACCGGTACAGTAACCACCTTCAGTAACACCACTTGGATTGATGGCAGAGGTAGATGTAGGAGTAATAGTGGGAGTGGGAGATGAGACAGAACTAGTTTGAGAAAATTGACACTTCGATGGGTCGGCTTGATAAGCAGGGCTGGTTAGACTACTAAGAGGGCTACAGGACGAGCCTGAATATAACTGACATGTTTCAGTAGCTGATGACAAAGAAGTGGAAACGCTTCTGATACAGCAACAAGTTTTGGGTAAACATAGACCGTCCTGACAATATTTAGCAGAACCGCAATCAAGCCATATCCATTGACCGTTTTGTGAACAAGTGCCAGCTTTGTTGTTGGTAGTATCACAAACTGTTTTGTCTGGTCCATAATATTTACCTTGAAAAAGACAAGGTTGGGTACATTTACCAGCTTGACAACTACCACTGGGACAAGTGATAACTTGCCAGCTACCGTTGCTAGTACAGGTACATTTCTGACCATCTTTACAGCGACTTAAAAGACCACCACTTCCACAAATTTCAGCATCAACGGAATATTGTTTACCATCGAAAGAGCATTTTGTATTTGAAATGGTAGGTGTAGGACTGGGAGGAAGGGTTGGTTTGTTAGCGCAACAGACTTGACCTTGAGGACAAGTGCCGGCTGTATCAGTTTGACCGTAGGAAGCACAATTAGCCCGGCCACCACCGGTATCTCTACAAATATTTGGTGATTTACAGGTGTAGGCTGGTGGATATTTACAACAGATACCAGTTTCACAAGTACCAGTGGAAGTTTCCATACCATAATTTGAACAAGAGGAAAAACCAGTTGATGGGCTATTAAGTTTACATATTCCGTTGCAAGTGGGAGCGGGGGTATTGGTAATATAAGCATCACATAAATTTCCATTACATTGATCTTTGCAATTGTGAACAAAAGTCATGTCTGTGCCAATGGCATTACAGCGGTATTGTTTATTATCTTTACAGACAGGAGCATTGGGATTACAAACAAGAGTTGGAGTAGGCTGATTGGGAACGGAGGTGGGAGCTAGTTTACAGGAAGCTTTGATAGAAGATTCTGTCTGACAACCCCAACTACAACTATCAAAATAAGAAATACCATTAAAACAGTAACCTCTTTGAGAATTGGTTTGGCACCAGGTGGAATAGTTTGGATGGCCATTACAACTTTTATCAGGCAGGGAAGTGGGTAAGGGGGTGGGTGTAGTATCTGAGGCACATTGAGAGGGAAAATTGATACACATGTCTTGCCTACCACAATCAGTGTTTTGGACGGTACATTTTTTTTGACCAGATAAACAAGTGCCAGAAGCACCGCAATTAGAACAAGTATCCATAAGAATGGAATAGTCACAGGAAAGATTACAGGTTTGTGTATCCTTACAACCCGTCAAACATCTTTCTGATCGCCATTGGCCACCGGTGCATATGTACAGATAGCCTTGACAACAGTCTACTTGGGTAGAACTGCAAGATGACCCAACAGAAGGACAGATTGGTGCAGTTGGAATACGGGTAGGAATGCTGGTGGGAGTATTGGTGGAAGAAGGGGTAGAGGTGTTGGTTGGAATTGGAGTATTTGTAATGTAAGCTTTACACAGAGTACCTTCACAACCACCCAGACAATTATGGACAAAATCCCAAGCTGTACCAAGTGGGTTACACTTAAATTGCTGGTTGGACTGACATTTAAGTGAATTAGGAGAGCAAAAGGGTGTTGGAGTAGGATCAGACGGTTTGGTGGTAGGTGCCGGAGCACAAACCGCCCAGGTAGAACTGTTGGCCTGACAACCATAAGAACAACTTTCGAAGTAGGTATTTCCACCAGAACAATAAGCTCTCCTACTACCGTCGCACCAGCTAGAATTATTTGGATGATCACCACAATTTTGTGAAGGTGGTTGGGTTGGATTAACTACACATTGAGAAGAAAAATTCAAACATTTCCACCCCTTAGTACAATCATTATTAGTTACATAACAGCTCTTTTCGTTAGCTGCACAACCTTTACCACACGCTTTACAATTAGTAAAACTATAATCACAACCAGGTTTACAATTGTTACCTTCACAACCCAAAGGACAATTTGCAACAACAGTCCAAGAACCCCCTGTACAAACTAGCTGTTGTTTGGTGGTTGAACAACAAGTTACCTGTGTTCCACTGCAAGAACTGCCAGCACTTGGACAGGCAGCGAACTGTCTAGTATCCTGTTCCTGTTGGGATAATCTAGTAACGACCGGAATGGCGATGGCCATTATTAACAAACCGACGATGATAGATATTTGAGCTATACCTTTAACATTTTGTGATTTGAAATAAAAAAACCTCCGGGCTGTCACTTGTTATAAGATCATCTTAACTCGTAACTAACAACAATGTTCTTGGTTAACTTGAGTTGTGGTTGACCATCTGAACCAATTTCAGATATAATATTGTTGGTGTCGTCGACAATATTAACCAGTCTGCCTGGCCTTTTGTTTAGATTTTTGGCCGTTTGATTAAGTTTTAATTTGGCATCGTCTATGGCGTCAGCTCTAACTTGACCATCAATTTGACTCCAATCATCGACACCATAGGACATTTCAGAGATGGCAGTAGCACCATTGACATATAAACCCTTAATCAGATTATCAACCTTATCCAAATTTCGATATTTTACAGAAATGGTATTGACAACTAAATATTTACCATCTGTTTGAGGAGTAAGCTGATAAACACCTTTACTAATATCGGCGTCGGCTGTGCCAAGTGTTTTTAGATATAGGGTTAAATTTTCCATAGATGTTTGACTTGATTCAACAGCAGTGACGGCACTAGTTGAGCTATCGACTTTACTGATAACAAAAGTAACCCAGTCGGCTTTAACTACACCTGAAGCTTGGCCGGAAAAAGTAAGGGTAGAAGTTTTGTTAAAAATCCTAAAATAAAAAACAGCTATTAAAATAATAACGATAATAGGTATAAAGAATTTCTTTGGAATCTTGGGTATATTTATTGATGGTGAGACTTTGTTTGAATTGGCTATGGGGGTGGACGTAAAATTGTTGTTCATTTTGTTTGATTAATTGGTAAATTGAGTACTATAAACATGATATACGAAATTGAAAGATATTTGAACTAGATAGACAACCGAGGTTAGATTTAAGATTTAAGATTTAAGATTTAGGATTTAAGAATGGAAGGTAGTGGATGGGGAATTAGGTAGCAGATGTAGTAAAATAGATATATGCAAAAAAAGAAACTAGGGTTAGCGCTGGGAAGCGGGGCGTGGAGAGGATTGGTACATATTGGAGTATTAAAAAGCCTTGAAGAAAATAAAATAAAGATAGATTATATTGCCGGGTCGAGTGTGGGGGCGATGATTGGCGGACTTTATGCTTATTTTGGCAAAGCCAGCGAAATCGAAAAAATAGTTAAAAGCCTAAAGTTTTCCGATATGGTGAAAGTACTGTGGGACAAACCATTAAGGAGGGGCGAAGGGGTAATATGCGGGGAAAAATATGATAGCTTTTTTAGAAAGATTGTGGGTGACACCAGAATAGAAAAATTAAAAATTCCATTTGTGGCGGTGTGTGCTGACTTGAAAAAAGGCGAATTGGTCAGACTTAGGAGGGGTGATCTGGTAAAGGCCATGCGAGCCAGTAGTGCTATACCGGTAGTGTTTAAACCGGTTAAAAGAGCCGGAAGGACACTAGTGGATGGGGGAGCAATTACACCAGTACCAGTGGAAATCTGCCGACAGATGGGGGCAGAAATTGTAGCCGGAGTCAGCTTGTATGGAGGGGTGTTTCCAGTCCAAAGAGATAAGAAACCAATGTCTAGATTTGAAATGGCCAAAGTGTCCAGATTTTTACCTCTGAAAACTTTAGCCGACCATGATTTGGAAAAAGCGGATATTATAATAGAACCAAAAATCGAAGGTGAAGACTATGGTCTGTTTGCTAACTTTGTAAAAAATAAACAAGTGATAGATTGCGGGAAAAGGGCAATGGATGAGAAAATAGGCGAATTAAAACAACTTTTAGGGTAAAATAGCCAATGATGGATTATTGCAGTAAGGAATATAGATTTTGGCAAAAGGCCTATATACCAATAATATGGTTTGTGTATAGGGATACAGGTAGATTGATGACAGTGATAAGTAATCAAATATTTAAAAATATTGAGGAAATAAAAAGCTATCAGAAAGGAATGACTGAAATTTTGGCTAAAAAAGAAGGTTGTGAAGTAACCGGGATTAATGTGTTTGAAATTGGACTCAAAAAACTAATTAAAAATAAAAAAGAATATTGGACTAAGATACCAAGAAGCCAAAAATTTGAAATTGGTGCGTATGAAGGACTAATGGGTTGGATTGGTAAATTTTTAAAAAGTCCAAAACTTTACGATATATTGGTGGTGGTGAGAGGAGAAACAGCCGGTGAACCTGTGTTTGATTTGGGAAAGATATTTTTTTTGAAAAGTAGTGATAATATGAAAAAAATTGAAGAATTTATGTATTTTTCTGATCAAGTGGTAGATCCGAGATCAATGCACAGTGGCTTGTATGACGTAAAAGGAGTGTTTAATTTGAGCCTAAAAACAGGAAAATTGTATAGGACTAAAATACCAAAAATTGATGAAAATGAATTGATGGATTGAGGCAGGTATAATTACCCATGGCAGAAGTAAAAACAGATGTAAGGGTGGATGTACCATGGACTTTGGGTGTTGACCAGGAAGCGATGGCAGATAGTGTTGATAGCTTGCTTTTTTTATTGAAAGTGCCCGAAGATCCTTCGTTTATTATGTACGGGAGTACTGATATAGAGATTGTTAAAAACAGGAAAGCATGGATTATGGAGATTGGAGAAGAAATGGAGAAATTAATGAGGAATGTATGGGGAATTGAATTGTATTCAGAAGCTGAAATTTTTTATTTTACTGCACAGGAGAAAAAGAAACAAGATCGAATAGAGAAAGAAAGGAAGGCTAAATTGCAGAGAAATCCAAATTGGAAACCAAAAGTGCCTAAAGAACAACACATGGTCGGACAAGTGATAGATTGGAATACTGCTACACCACCAATGTTTCCTGATGTTTATGAACAAATAGATGGTCTTGAAGATGTGACAGAAATACTTAGATATTGGAGATCATCTAAATTCACAGCTCAAAAATTGGTTTGGGGTGAAGATGTTAATGCTGGAAACAGAGCTATTAGGACTACTCCAGGAAAATTAGAAGAAGAATTTGGAGTTAAGATTATGGAGTAGGGCCGCGGCGGAAGACGGCGGCCCAAGGGGTGTAGCTACTACTAAAAGTTTGCTGATGTAAGATCTGACCATCACGCTCGACTGTCCAATCAAAAGCTGTTTTGAGACCAGGGATGCGATGCTCAATTTGAACAAGCTGACCTGGGGCAAGAGTGGGATCATCTATATACTTATCCGGTGGTGGCTGGGAATAACCCCATTTCTTATAATTGTCGATAGTAACGGTACGACCATCGCTGGTGCCATAAATTTCATAAGCCAGCTTTTTGTTGGTACCATCGTAAAAACTTTGAATAAGGATATGGTGACCAGTATCATTTTCAAATTTTAAATCGGGACTGGGAAGAAAGACGGTAGCGTCAAAACCAGGATCGGAACCTTCCTCGTAATAAGAAACACGATAAGCATGGGGACGACGTTCGATAATAGGTAAACCTGAATTTAGGGCGGCTCGAAACATAGTAGTACTGACCTGACAAATACCACCACCGACGTCAAGTTCTGTTCGGCCTTCTCTTATAATATAGGCCATATAATAACCATTTTCAGTGGAAACATCACCAAGATTTTTGTTGAAAGAAAAAGTTTCGCCAGGTGGAACTAAAATAAAATTAACAACTTCGGCTCCCCTTTTGACATTTTTGTTGCGGATAGCACTACTATGAGAAAAAGAAGATTCTCCCCGACCCAATAACTCTTTGATACCTAAATTGTTGGCATCTTCGTTTCTGATGACAGGATCAACAAATTGAAAAGGAATATCAAGAGGAGAAACAGAAAGATCCGCCAAAAGAGATTTTACAGAATCAGTAAGACTGGTAACTAAAGCCGGAGAATCGATAAAACGACCAGACTGACTGGATCTGAACTGACTGACTTTGCCCTGTTCAAACTGAAAAACGGCATCAATGGGATCGGTTCTTAGACTCTGATTGAGCTCATCGATAAATTTTAAAAGTTTGGTCTGATCTAAGGGAGAATAATAACTTAACCAAGACATCAGAGTAAGATCAGTAATGGTATAAGGATCGGCATTGGGAATGTTTAGGATAAGCTGTTTGCCTTTGAGCTTTTCAGCTTGGGCTAGAAGTGCTTGAGTTTGGTCGTCGGTGGGAAGCTTACCTTGAGAATTTAGGGAAATACTAATAGGAGTGGAATCGAGATAAGACAAGCGATAGACTAAATCTTCGATAAATTGGGCAGTATCGAGAGATTGACCTAAAGTACCCGGAATAATTGATAAATTGCCATTTGAATCAACTTCAATTTGAGGAGGGATAAAAGGCTTGTCAACTTTGGCTTGAATGTCAGCAATAATTTGATCTAAGAGATCGGTTTGATAGTCTACAGACAAAGGATAGATTTTGGGCTGGAAAAAATTGAGTTTTTGAACCGCAGTTGGGGAAAAAATATTTGAGATGGTGATGTCTGAATTGATCTGGGCTGAAATTGAAGCGGTATTTAGGTCAAAAATGGAAGTGCCTTGATGGGTAACAGAAATGGCTTGGGGAAGAATGATAGATTTTTGAATTTCCTGATTTACTTCAGATTTGGTTGAAAGAGAAATGTCTTTTGATAAAAGAAAACTATTGGGAGGGGTAAGAAAAGAAAAAAGTAAAAGACAAAGCAGAGGAAAGGAAATAAGGATAGTAAAAACAAGGGTGAATGGTCTAATGTGTTTAATTTTTTTGACCATGGTCCATGGCTAAATTGGCTAACTGGTCGGCGATTTTATTTTTATGACGTAAAACATGGGTAAAATGAACCGGAAATGAAAAAGCGGAGAGAAGAGATTTGACTTGGTTAAAAACGGGAATAAGATTGGTGGCTTTAACTTTGTAGGCACCCTGAACTTGGCGGACTATAAGCTGACTATCCATAAAGAAATCGACTGAAAAAACGGGGTTTGATTGGGAATAATTTTGAAGCCAAGTAAGGGCAGACAATAAACCAGCGTATTCAGCTTCGTTGTTGGTCTTGATGCCGATGTACTGAGAACCCTGGTGAAGAATGTCTCCTTTGGGGCAATAGACAACAAAACCAAAACCGGCATGACCGGGATTTCCCCGAGAACCGCCATCGGTGTGAATTGATAAGTGCATAGGATATTATAGTTTAGAAAGTGAGAAAGTTCATAAGGTAAAACCTTTCCCTTGGGTAAAACCCCTCCTCAACCCTCCCATTGACAAGGGAGGGAGTAAACCCACCCCCTTGCCCCCCTCCCTTGACAAGGAGGGGGTGAAGTTTGGAAAGTAAAACCCCTCCTCTGTCCTCCCCTTGACAAGGGAGGGAGTAAACCCACCCCCCTGCCCCCCTCCCTTGACAAGGAGGGGGTGAAGTTTGGAAAGTAAAACCCCTCCTCTGTCCTCCCCTTGACAAGGGAGGGGGGG
>Ga0172375_10001398_pt1 | contig 38839 bp, 22 predicted proteins | sample LakKiv1m_FD_114537 | JGI IMG/M metagenome (GOLD analysis project Ga0172375, IMG submission 114537) | Freshwater microbial communities from Kabuno Bay, South-Kivu, Congo - kab_092012_11.1m | ecosystem: Environmental > Aquatic > Freshwater > Lake | place: Democratic Republic of the Congo... | reverse complement strand
TTGTAGGGACGAGACCCTGTCTCGTCCGATTTTTGGACGAGGCGCTGCCTCGTCCCTACAATAAGAATCTGTATATATTTGTGTTATGATTTAATAAATAAAATTTATGAATTAATCAAGTTAAGTAACACTTTACTATTCTGAAGCTCCCTGATTGCCTCATTGCGAATCAGTCGAACGGCTGATGAAGCAATCTATCTATTTAATCATGGTCAATTAGACTTTATCTTCTCTGACTAATATCCCGAAACAAATTTATGCCTTATACTGCCTTTCACGATTTTTTTCCCGAAATAGCCGAAAGGGAAACACGGACACTAACCGTTTTTAAAAACAACCAGTGGGAATTACCAGCCGCACAATATTCTCTTATTGAGATGTTTTGCGATGAACCGGGCTGCGATTGCCGAAGGGTAATGTTCTATGTGTTATCGTCCAAATTCGGAAAGCTTGTTGCGGTGATTGCCTATGGCTGGGAAAGTGAGAAGTTTTACACTAAATGGATTGGGCAAAAGATTAGCCCTAAAATGATGCAAGAGCTGAAGGGACCTGCGTTAAATACTTTGAGTCCGCAGTCTAAAATTGCGCCGTTGATACTGCAATTGATTATTGAAACTGTCCTCCAAGACCAAATTTATATTGAAAGAGTCAAACGCCACTATAAAATGATGCGGGATTTGATCGATAATGAAACTAGACACCAGAAGCTGGATACCAGCCCAATGGCAAATTTGGAAAGAACTTTAACCAACGAATCGGCAGTCACCAAAGGATCCGTCAGCCGCAACGCGCCCTGCCCCTGCGGCAGTGGAAAAAAATATAAAAAATGCTGTGGAAAATAATACTGTCTGTAATCTACAAAAAGCTATGAAACAAAATCACTACCCAAAAATCGCCTCGGAATTAACCTTAACCTCCGCCCAGATCGCCGCGGTCGACGAACTTCTGTCCGCCGGAGGAACTATCCCCTTCATCGCCCGCTACCGCAAAGAACAAACCGGCAGCCTCGATGAAGTGCAAATCACCAAAATCCGCGACCGCCTCGCCCAGCTGATAGAATTGGATAAACGCCGCGAAGCCATCCTGAAATCACTGGAAGAACGAGAACTGCTAACCGAGGAACTGAAAGCGCAAATCGACGCCGCCGAAACTATGTCTGTTTTGGAAGACATCTACTTACCCTTCCGCCCCAAACGCCGCACCCGAGCTATCATCGCCCGCGAACGCGGCTTGGAACCCCTCGCCCAAGCTGTCTTTGCTCAAAATCCCGATTTAAATCCATCCCTTGAAGCGGAAAAATACCTCGACCCGGAAAAAGGCGTCGCCTCAGTGGAAGACGCTTTAGCCGGCGCCCGCGATATTATTGCGGAAAATGTAAGCGAAGACCAAAACGCCCGCCGCGAAATGCGCGGACTATTCATCCGTGAAGGCGTTCTGACTTCCAAAGTTTCCCCCGGCAAAGAAGAGGAAGGAGCCAAATTCCGCGATTATTTCGATTGGAAAGAACCCGCCGCTAAAGCCCCCTCACATCGCATGTTAGCCATCCGCCGCGGTGAAAATGAAGGATTTCTTATTATGAGGATACAGCCGGAGGAAGAAAATGCGGTGAAAATTCTCGACCGCCTCTTAATCAAAAACGACAGTTTATCCGCCGCCGAAGTCCGTGCCGCCATCCACGACAGTTATAAACGCTTGTTAGGGCCTTCGATGGAAACGGAAATGCGTGTGGAATTGAAAATCCGCGCCGATAAGGAAGCTATCCGCGTCTTTGCGGAAAATCTGCGCGAACTCCTGCTTGCCCCCCCGCTGGGCGAAAAAAATGTGATGGGTATCGATCCCGGATTCCGCACCGGCTGTAAAGTCGTCTGCCTGAACCGGGCGGGAGATTTACTGAATAATGAAACTATCTACCCCCATTCCGGGGATAAAGCCCGCCTTCAAGCCGGAAAACTGCTGGTGGAAATGGCGGATAAATATGAAGTGGAAGTCATCGCCGTCGGCAACGGCACCGCAGGAAGGGAAACCGTATCTTTCGCCAAATTCCTCGACTTCGCCCGCAAAATCCCCGTCATTATGGTCAACGAAAGCGGCGCTTCCGTTTATTCCGCTTCCAAAGCGGCGCGGGAGGAATTCCCCGATTACGATGTCACCGTCCGCGGCGCAGTGTCCATCGGACGCCGCCTGATGGATCCCCTGGCCGAACTGGTCAAAATCGACCCCAAATCCATCGGCGTCGGCCAATATCAGCACGATGTCGACCAGAAAGAACTGCATACCGGACTGGAAGATGTCGTCGTCTCCTGCGTCAACGCCGTTGGCGTGGATGTCAACACCGCTTCCCCTCATCTGCTGGCCTATGTCTCCGGTCTGAAACCCAGCATCGCGGAAAATATCGTAGCCTACCGCAGCGAAAACGGCCGGTTTCAATCCCGCCGGGAACTGTTTAATGTTGCCGGTTTCGGCCCCAAAACCTTCGAACTGTCCGCCGGATTCATCCGCATCCGCGGCGGGGAAAATCCCTTGGACGCCAGCGCTGTGCATCCCGAAAGTTATCACATAGTTGAAGCAATGGCGCGCGATCTGGACTGCGCCGTCGCCGATTTATTGACCGCCAGTGATCTGCGGGCCCGCCTGAACCTGGAAAAATACATCGATGACAAAATCGCGATGCCCACCTTACAGGACATCCTAACCGAATTAGCCAAACCCGGCCGCGACCCCCGCAAAGAATTCGAGATGTTCGACTTTTCCGAAGAAGCCACGGACATCAGCCACCTGAAACCGGGAATGAACCTGCCGGGAGTGGTGACAAATGTGACCAATTTCGGCGCTTTTGTCGATATTGGCGTGCATCAGGATGGCTTGGCGCATATCAGCCAGCTTGCTGACAAATTCGTCAAACACCCATCCGAAATTGTCCGCGTCAATCAAAAAGTCCGGGTGACTATTCTGGCTGTGGACATTCCCCGCCGCAGAATCACCCTGTCAATGAAAAAAAATCCGGTCATTCCTTCGTCAGATAATTGACTATGAATGTAACCGGATAACTCTGCTTCCGGAGATTAACGCTGTGCTGTCGACCCTCTGGGATTGACAGCATTTCCTCAATAATCAAGGTGTTGGTGTCGACCGCTGAGGATCGACACCACAAGTTTGGCCTTATTTTTAATTGAAATCAGTGTTTTGATCAAAGAACTTTATAGATACTTTCAAGCTAAGTTACGACCCTTAACGGCATGAGGATTTATCTTGCATTGCTCTTTCTAACGACCAACGATCATTTTTTTCCGATTTTCCCACTAATTTCCGGTAATTGATTATGAAGTATCTCCGTACCCTCGCCATCATCTTAGTGTTCGCCGGTATCGCATCAGCCGCCGAAACCGTCATCGGTAATCCCGCCGCCAATCCTCAATCCATCGTCGTTTCCGGCAGCGCCCGCTTCACCATCCTCGCGCCGGAACTCATCCGCCTGGAATACTCTACAAACTACGCTTTCGAAGACCGCGCCAGCTTCACTTTCATCAACCGAAACCTCCCCGCCCCCCCGTACGAAATCTCCCATTCCAACGGCTGGCTAATCATTTACACCGAAAAACTCACCCTGAAATACCGGGAAAATTCCGGTATCTTCAATTCGGAAAACCTCTTCATCGAATCCGCTCCGTTTGCCCATCCCTATTTCCTCTGGCATCCCGGCAAACCGGACACCGCCAACCTTGGCGGCACCATCCGCACCCTCGACCAGGTATCCGGCTGGACTGAAATCGGTGACGGTCTGCTATCCAAAGGCGGCTGGGTATTGTTGGACGATTCCGCTAATCTCCTGTTCGATGGAACGGAATTAAATTGGCCCTCCTCACGGATTCCCGGACACACTGACTGGTACTTTCTCGGCTATGGGCATAACTATAAAAAAGCGCTTTACGACTATGCCCAAATCGCCGGTAAAATCCCTCTGCCGCCCAAATGGGTGTTCGGCGCTTGGTGGTCGAGGTACTGGAACTATACTGATGAAGAGTTCAAGCAAATTGTCCGCGATTTCGGAGAGAACGATGTCCCCCTTGATGTGCTGGTAGTGGATATGGACTGGCATTTGGAAGGATGGACCGGCTATACCTGGAATCCACAATATTTCCCCGATCCGGTAGGATTCTTGGAATGGTGTCACGGTCAGAACCTGCATGTGCCCCTGAACCTCCATCCCCACCAAGGCGTGGGCCGGCATGAAGCCGCCTTCCCTGCATTCGCCCGCTTTATGAACCTCGACCCGGATTCCGTAGACCGCATCCCCTTCGCTCCCGCCGATCCTCAATTTATGGAGGCGTATTTTAAAATCCTGCATCATCCTTTGGAAAAACAAGGAGTCGATTTCTGGTGGATCGACTGGCAGCAAGGGAATATTACTCAAATTCCGGGTCTGGACCCCTTGTTTTGGCTGAACCACCTGCATTGGACTGATATGTTGAATAATCCCGCTCGCAAATCCCGCCCCTTGTTTTTCAGCCGTTGGGGCGGGCCCGGAGGACACCGTTATCAAATCGGCTTTTCCGGGGATACCCACAGTGTCTGGAAATCGCTGGATTTCCAACCCTATTTCACCGCTTCCGCCGGGAATGTCTGTTATCCCTATTGGAGTCACGATATCGGCGGCCACTACTTCGGTCAGGTGGAACCGGAATTATACGCCCGCTGGATTCAATGGGGCGCGCTGAATCCCATCCTGCGCACTCATTCCACCAAAAATCCCCAAGCCGAACGCCGCATTTGGGCTTTCCCCCCGGAAATCTTTTCCGCCGCTAAAGCCGCTTTCAAACTGCGATATTCCCTGATTCCCTACATTTATACTGCCGCCCGCCAATGTTACGATACCGCGCTTCCCTTAGTTAGACCTCTGTATCTGGAATATCCGGATTTGGAAGAAGCCTATCATCATTCCGGCGAATACCTCTTCGGTGACCAAATCCTCGCCGCCCCGGTAACTACTCCTGTCGATCCTTACAGCAAGACCGCCGTTTCCACCGTCTGGTTTCCTCCGGGCAAATGGTATCATTGGTTTACCGGGCAGCAATTTTCCGGTCCGGCGGAATACAATCTTAACACTCCCCTAAGTCAAATCCCCTTCTTTGTCAAAGAAGGCGGCATTATCCCGCAGATGTTTAAGACCGTTGACGGTCAGCTTACCGATGCTTCCCGCATCGGAACTGATGCCTATGATACCATAGTCCTGAATATCTTCCCGGGCGATAAAGGCGAATATGTTTTATACGAAGACGACGGCGATTCCCGCGGCTATGAAACCGGACAATTCGCCACAACTAAAATCGCTATGTCCAGGAAAAACTCTATTGTCAATATCACCATCTTCCCCACTGAAGGCGATTACGCCAACGCTCCTGAATCCCGCCCCTGGCGCATCCGCCTGCACAATGTCCGGAATCCCCAAAAAGTTTTAGTCGACGGGAAAAAAATCGATATGAACCACCCTTCCGGCAATTGTCGTTTGCGATCTAATCCTTATGAAATATATGCCGAGATCATCCTCGACAATAAAGACTCCCGGGACACCGCCAACATTAAGATTGAATTGAATGATAAATATGAAAAGGAGATTAATGAAGGATTGAAAGGAAAGATATCATTCCTGGATGAACTTGACCGGCTTTATGAAAAAGACACCGGAACTCCCCGCCGATGGAAAGAATTTATCCCGGCTTCAGAAAAAAATGCTCTATTATACATTATTGAAAACTGGGAAAGACTCTGTTATAGCTGCTGCGATGAAAAAGTCTCCGATGACTTCAAAACTATGCTTCTGATGCGGATGTCCGGCATTTCACTCGATTTTAACTTGGCCGATAAGGATAACAACCGGCTCACCTATATCTGTAAAGTAAACCATCATGGATGGTCTCATTCGCGACCATCCACCTCGAATAATGAAAATTGCGGCTCGCGAGGAAACGATAATTCTATTCTTAGGATAAACCGCCATGGGCGGCTGGAGTCGCGACCATCCACCTCGAATAATGAAAATGGCGGCTCACGAGGAAACGATAATTCTATTCTTAGGATAAATACATCTAATCCTGAAACTAATATTACCGCCGATATTAAAATAGCCGCACCCCCGGACTGGACTCTGGTTAGTTACACGGATAATTCCGTTGTCAAACCAAATCCGTCTTGTCAAGCCGTCTTCCTCTTGCCACAAGACTGCCAAAATGCCGTTATCGAAGCCCGCGCTGTCCTGCAGCTCGACAGCATCGCCGCAAAAATCACCCTAAGAAAAGAAATCCTCCCATCCATTAATTCCTGGTATCTCCTCGGCCCCTTCGATAATCCCTGGCAAAACAGTTTGGAAACAGTTCATCCCCCGGAAAAATCCCTCGACCTGCAAGCTTCATATTCCGGTAAAAACGGACAAGAAATCCGCTGGCAAAAAAGCGTGAGGGATTTGTCGGTGAATACCGATTTGTCATCGGAATTTTTCCTCGATTTGATCGATATTTTTAACGATACCCTTAACTGCGCCGCCGTCTACGGATTGACCTATATCGACGCTGATTCCTATATGCCAGCGCAATTAGCCGTCGGTTCGGATGATGGCCTGGTAATTTGGCTGAACGGCGAAGAAATCCACCGTAATGACATCGGCCGCGGCTATGCCCCTAAACAAGACCTTGTCCCCATTTCCCTGCGTCCGGGGCGGAATACCCTGCTCATAAAAGTCGTACAAGGCTGGGGCGGTTGGGGCTTCAGCGTTTTTCTGCAAGACACAAACGGCGAAACTTTAACGGGTGTGAAGACAGGGATACAATAGGTTCATCATCAGCAAAGGCTCTGGATTCCGGTTTTTCCCGCCCCGCCCCGCAGGGGTCACTGCGTGACAGGGGCTACTGCGTAGCAGGGGTCACTGCGTGACCGGGGCTACTGCGCAGCGCTCGGAATGACGCCTTCGGGCGTTTATTATGTGTCAGGCGAGGGCGCCAGACACCACAAATCCGGTCAAATTATCGACAGTTTTTAGTCGATGTCATATCGCTAAGCGCTTAAAGCCAATCCTCTAAAATCATAGGACGAACTTTGCAGCTCCTTAACTCCCTCGATTGGACGACCATCGCTTTGTATTTTCTCCTTGTCTTCATGGTCGCCTATTTTTTCTCTTGGCGGGAAAAAACCACCCGCGCCGATTCCGCCGGATACTTCTTAGCCGGCAGAAATGTCGGATGGTTCATCATCGGCGCTTCCCTCTTCGCTTCCAACATCGGTTCCGAACATTTGGTTGGTTTAGCCGGCACCGGCGCTTCCAGCGGTGTGGCCGTCGGACAATTTGAAGTGCTGGCTTCGCTGATCCTGCTTATTTTGGGGTGGGTGTTTGTCCCCTTCTACCTGAAAAGCGGCGTTTATACTATGCCGGAATTCCTGGAAAAGCGCTATTCTTCCGGCGCCCGCTGGTACCTCGCGGTAGTATCTATTATCGGCTATGTCCTGACCAAAATCTCCGTCACCATCGCCGCCGGAGGTATCGTATTCGAAGCGCTGATGGGCATCGATTTCTGGACCGGCGCGCTTATCGTGGTCATCGCCACCGGCTTCTATACCGTCATCGGCGGCTTGCGAGCAGTCTTATACACCGATATGATGCAGATGTTTGTCCTCATCGGAGGGTCAGTCGTGATCACAGTCACCGGACTAATGAAAATCGGCGGATGGAACGAACTTAAAGCTTCCGTCCCCGCCGATTTCTTCAATATGTGGCTGCCTTCTTCTGATGCGAATTTCCCCTGGACCGGCATTCTCTTTGGCGCGCCTATCTTAGGAGTGTGGTATTGGTGCACCGATCAATTCATCGTCCAAAGAGTCCTTTCAGCCAAAAACATCACTTCCGCCCGTAAAGGCGCTTTTTTCGGAGGATTTCTAAAACTCCTGCCACTTTTTATCTTTGTCATCCCCGGCCTTATCGCTTACGCATTAGTCCAATCCGGGAAAATTGTCCTGGAAAGACCCGACCAGGCTCTCCCAGCTTTGATCGCTTGCCTTTTACCTGCAGGATTCCGGGGAATTGTCGTAGCCGGACTTTTAGCCGCCCTGATGAGTTCCCTATCTTCCGTCTTCAATTCCTGTTCCACACTAATCACCTGGGACATTTATCACAAAATCAGACCGAATGCTTCGGAAAAACGCTTAGTGCGGGTTGGGCAAATTTCCACGGCTGTTTTAGTCGTATTAGGGATACTGTGGATACCCTTTATGAAACTCATTTCCGGGCAAATCTATCAATACCTGCAAAGTGTCCAAGCTTACATTTCCCCGCCCATAGCGGCGGTCTTTTTAATCGGTATCTTCTGGAAAAGGGTCAACGCCAAGGGCGCGATGGCAGCGCTGTTAAGCGGCTTTGTTCTGGGGATGATTCGGCTGGTAACGGAATTAAATAAAGACTCCCTCACCGGATTTTTCTACACCTACGCAGACATCAACTTCCTGCATTTCGCCCTCGTTTTGTTCCTCACCTGTTCCGCAATTTTAATCATAGTCAGCGTCTTATCCGAACCGCCCGCACAAGAAAAAATCGCCGGTCTAACTTACGGGACTCCCGCACCCGAAACCACCTGCGATGTACGCGAAGGTTTGGCAAAGGATATTATCCTTAGCATTATCCTTGCTTTAGCTGTCAGCGCAGTCTGGCTTTACTTCACCGGCTGATTATAATAGTCATTCCGACTAAAATTCATCGCGTTAATTCTGCCGGCCACCGGCCATCGCTTTTACTTTATACCGTTTCTTGAAATAGTTTTCCAATGTAAGGGCAATTCATGAATTGCCCTTACGAAAACATGCGAAAAGACTTTTTAGAAACGGTATAACTTGTTACTTGCATTGACTTTTAAGGTTAGGTACAAGATTCTTTTAAAAAGGAGGAGATTGCTTCAAGGCTTTCAGTCTTTCGCAATGACGAATTGTACCTAACCTTTAAGAACAATACAGTTACTTGCTACTTGTTACTTGTTACTTGCTACTTCTTTTAACTACCACCCTCTTTTCGTTTTGACCTTTTCTATCGATTCTTCCATCCTTTTCTGGAATAAATCGGCTTTCTTCACCTGAGCCGTGCGCACTAATTCGATAAGTTTATCGATTTTTGCCGGTTTTTCCAGAAATTCCACCGCACCCAATTTCATCGCCGCCACACTTTGCGGCACCGTTGCGTGCCCCGTCAGCAGAATGACTTGCTGGTCGGGATTCTTTCCTAATATTTGTCCGAGAGTTTCAATTCCATCCATCCCCGGCATCGCCAAATCGAGGATGATGGCGTCGTAGTATTTTTTGCATACTTTCACCATCGCTTCCGCGCCGGATTCCGCAGTATCCACATCCATCTCCCGACTGCGCATTCGCTCCGCTAATAATTCCGTGAATTCCTTCTCGTCATCCACCAATAATACTCTTTCCTGCGCCATAAATTGGGCTCCTTACTGTTAATTTGGAATTTTATAGTCTAAAACTTCAGTCTGTAATAAACAATCATATCTTTTAGGGTAATATCAAAGCTACATTTCGCCCGCCCCGCAAGTTCCTCTATTATCGATATTTCCGGCGCTTCCGCATCCGGCAGTTTCTCTACTAAAATGATCACTTTACTGCTGGATTGATTTATTTCCAGGCGGAGTTTTCGTTCCGTATTATAACTGATAAATGAACTTTTAATCAAATAATATAGTAATAATTCCAGTAAAAACGGATTGGTATTTATCTGTATCGAATCCGCGGAAAAACTTGCAACAATTTCAATCTTCTTTTGCGAGGCCAGCCTCTGCATCAATCTGGCAAAGTTATCCGTCAGCTGAACTATATTCACCTGCTTGACCGCTTCGTCCACGGAATGAGCGAAATAATTCATCCGCTTGATGATGCGGACACCACGGTCAGTCTGAACGGCAATTTTATCCACAATGGAACGAAGTTTTTCCTGAGGGACCGGCTTCCCCGTATCAGCGCTGTATAACAAATCGTCCAGCAGACCCCCTGTCTGGTCGATAATGGAGATGACATTGTTCAATTCATGTGAGACCGAAGCGGTGACAGCCCCGAAAAACTTCAGAGAATTATCACAAATTTCTTTGTCGCTCATATTTTGTGATCCTTCGTTCGCTTTTTCAAGACTCCCTGAATTTTTTCCACTAAGACATCTATTTTGATGGGTTTAGGCAAATAATCCACTATCCCCGGAGGGATTTCCTCCCCATCCAGTGAAAATCCATGCCCGGTCATTAAAAAAAGCGGCAAATCAGGGTATTCTTTTTTTATCGTGCGGATTACCTCGGCGCCGCTCATTCCCGGCATCTTCAAATCGATGATTATTACATCGTAAGGATTTGCTCTTACCTTGTTAAGAGCCTCCACTCCTGAAATCGCGGAATCAGCCACAATATCGCGGTACTCCAGCCTTTCAGCCATGGTAGTGACTAATTCACCTTCGTCGTCGACTAATAGTACTCTGATTTTATCCATTTTTCCAGTAAGAAATAATATATTTATTGACAAACGATATAATAATTAAAGATTTAGCCGAATGTTTTTTAAGGTCTATGAGCCGCTTGCACCCGCCGCCGGCAAAAATATCGTAAAATTCGTACCTTTACCCAATTCGCTTTCCACTTGAATATTTCCTCCGATCTTTTCGACGATTTCCTTTGTAATGGATAATCCCAGCCCGGTGCCAAATTGCCCTTTAGTGGAAAAAAACGGTTCGAAAATATGTTTCAAATTCTCCGGAGAAATCCCGCTTCCGCTGTCTTTAATGCACACCGCTACCGTTTGGTTGGTTTCCGGCTGCACGGTAATTTCGATCCGTCCGTTGTCCTTGATAGCGGCGATACTATTGTTGATAATATTTAAGAAAACCTGCTGCAATTGCCCCCTGTCGCTTTCAATCGCTGGGGCGGTTTTATCGAAATTATAGGCTATTTCAATATTTTTATGTTCCGCTTCTTTCCCTAGAAATCCCACCACTTCTTTCATCAGGATTTCCAAATCGATGAGCTCCTTATGCACATCCATTCTGCGGGAAAATCCCAGCAGCCGGTGCGTCACATTACTGCACCTTTCCACCGAATTTTCTATCGCTGTCAACAGCGTGTAAGACTTATCCTTCCGGGGAAACTCCTCAGTATGCGTTACAATATCTTTTAGCAGTCCGGCTTTTTCGTTGATGATCGCCAGTGGATTGTTGATTTCGTGCGCCACGCTGGCGGCCATCCGCCCGATGGTCGCCATTTTATTGGTGTATTCCATATTATGTAAAGCCTTAGCGTGACGCTCGTCGGAGGCTCGCAGCCGGTTGACCATATAAGTACTGCGGTAAACTATGAAAATAAAAATAACCGCCATAGTTACGCCCAATATCCACAATAATTCGCTCCGCCGCACCGCCCAATGCTTGATGGGATTTTCCAGCTTAGTGCAGGCGTAACCATAAAACGGCGAACCTTTGATATCCGTGTATCCGTATGTTTCAGACTTTCCCCTGCTCTCGCTTTCGGAAATATATATTTTCCCCATCGTCCGAGGAGGAATTTTTATCCCGGAATGTTCCAAAACACTGCCGCGAAACTTCGACGCAGTCTGTAAAATCCCTTCACGGTTGATTATAAATACATCCGTATCCTCTTCCAAGTCCAATGCGAAAATCTGCCGGTTGATCAATTCCATATCGATAGTGGCGCGCAGTACATAAAAATCCCCGTCCGATTTGTCCGCTTTAACTGTGATAACAAAATGCGGAAATTTGCGGTAGCCCATAAATACTTCGCTGACATACACTCCCCGCAGACTCACTTCATGAAACCAGGACTGGTCGCGATAATTCTTCCCTTGTAATTCATAAGGTCCGGTATATGAAGTCTGATTCCCTTCGGAATCGATCAATCCCAAATCGACAAAACCACCGAAAGAATTCTTCAAATTTCGTAATGTCGCCGCTAAACAATCGCCCCGGCGTAACTCTTCATAACTTTTATCCCGTACTATCATCGTCAGTACCGACTGCCGCTCCTCGATGATGAATTCCAGCGTGCGCTTAGTATTGTCCAGTATCTGATTGATACGGTAATGAATATCCGTATTATAGGACTTCTGATCCTGATAATAATTCACCACGATCATAAACAGCAAAGGGACGAAAGTTGTCAGCGTCGTTATGATGATGGTGAACCGCCATAGCCTTTCGTACCTTCCCGAAGAAGCCAGGTTATATTTACCCAGATGTCTAAAACTAGCGGTTATCTTATCGAATAATGACATTTTGGTAGTAGTAAATTTATTATAGTGTCCCGCGTTCCCGCTTGACACTTTCGATTCATATTTTTACTTGAACACCTCTTTCGACTCACCAACTTGCTGACTTCTTAATTTGAAAACTCATAATCCTCCTCAAAAATTCCCATCCTGCTTGTCCCCCGGATTCCCTTTCTTATCATTGACCTTCTTGTAGGCTTCCTTCATCACTTGAGCCAACAAATCGATATTCACCGGTTTATGCAAATAGGCGAAAGCGCCCAATTCTTCCGCTAAAGTCTCTTCTTTATCCGAACCGTGCCCGGTGAGGATGATTACTTCCACATTGCTGTGTTCCCGTTTGACTCTTCGTAAAACTTCAATGCCGTCGATGCCCGGCATCTTCAAATCCAGCACCATCACATCCGGTTCATCCTTCTTCACAAATTCCAAAGCCTGTTCGCCATCGTAAACTACGGAAGATTCCAAATTCCGGGTAGACAGCCTTTCCGACAAAGTATGTACGAATTCCTTTTCATCGTCCACCAGTAATATTTTTGAAGGCATTTCTATTTCCTCCAGAGGGATTATCGAAGGCGGAGTGAATTTCGGACCGGTTTTGCTTATGACAGATTGCACGCTTTCGATTCTGCCGGCGATTTTCTTCAATTCCGCTTCGTACTTTTCCAATCGGTAAACATATTTATTAATCAGTATAGTTACTACACCTTCTTCGGAATACACATCCGGAAAATGTCCTTCCGATGCGAGTTCCATTTGGACTCTGGAAGAGAGCAGGAAATCCTTTGCCGCCTGAACCGAAATCTTTGTTGTCTTCACCGCCTCGCTTCGGGAATGTTCGACAATCAACTTCACCGCTTCTTCCGCCGAACTATCCTGCATAGCGATGACAATATCATAGAGGCTGTCGGTGAAAGGCGGCTGCCCAAGAACGAAATCGCTCCACCCCGATTTCAAACGATCGTCTTTTACTATCAGATTGTGCGCTTCTTTTGATGAACCACCGGTCTGTTTGACAGCTAAATCCACCCGGTAATCCATATTCGCAATTATACAGACTTTCAGCATATGCGTAATCGCCCGCGGCAGCAAATGGCTGGCGTTACCGGTGATAATGATCCCGTCTCGCTGCGCTATTTCCGCCAGCGCTAAACGGATCGCCGCTGTGTTCTTCTCCTTTTCACCGGTAAATTTGCTGAAAGCAGAGAGCGTCCCCGCAAAAGTTTGCTCTATTTTCTTTTGGGAAATATGATACTTGCTCTCAAGCGCTTTCACCAATAAATCGTCGACAACCTCAAATCCGAGTTCAAGCGACAGTTTGTCGACAATCTCCTCAGTTCCCGTATAAGCGCCGCCAAAAATAGAAAATATTGCCATAGAAAGTCATTATGTTAATGATGAAAATAAGTTTGCAAGTCTACAAGTCAACAAGTCTGCAAGCATTCTCCGTAGGTTTGCAACTACGGCTATTCACATTCAATCCCTTCGGGATTGTATTGCTTTTACTAAAGTCCCAAGTCTTGAGACCAGAGACAAAAAACCAATAAAAATTTTAAATATCTTTGGTTAGCTTTGAGTTTTAAGCTTCAAGCTTTTGCCCAGCTTTAATCTTCCCTCTTTTCCGGATTAATCTTCACCTGATTCGTATCCAATTTTTGAGTTCCCGGAGGCGGCGTCCATCCTTCCTTTTTGAACGCTTCCGCGACTTCAGGCGGTATCTGCAGCCCTCGAGTCACTACTTCTTTCAACGGACATTTGCCTTCCGCTGATCCACGGTGAGTCCGTTCATAGAGAAAATGCACTGCAATCGACACATTGCCGAAAATGTTGTTCTCCCCAATACTGCCGATTAAGTGAGTCCTGATCAACACATCCATTACATTTTCATTGACCCCGCTCAGCGATAATCCGATATTCTTCTCTTTCAACCGGCGCACCAGCACTGACATCGTTGCTTCTCCCGAGGCGTCCAATTCATTGATGCCATTACATACTATATGGATGTGCCGCAATTCCTTCATTGTGGACACAAGTTCCAGGACTTTATCTTCCAGATAATTAACATTGGCGAAAAACAGGGAATTATTGAACCGAACAACGGCGATATGCCGGCATTTTAGCAAACCCCTGCGGTCGGCATTGCGGTAAGTGCCGTCGGTATATTTGGATAATATCGCCATATCCGGCTTGATGTTGCGGAAGAGAAAATACCCCACCGAAAGCGCCACTCCGATCATTATTCCCTTATCCAGATGCGGGGCAAAAGCCAGCGTGAAGACAAAGCTGACAATGGCGATAATCCCGTCATATTTCTGAGCCTGATAAGCGTGGATGAAACCTTTAATGTTTAAAAGTCCGATTACCGCCATCATTATTATCGCCGCCAAAACCGATTGAGGCAGATGATATAGCAGCGGGGTGAAGAACAGCAGTGTCATCATCACAATAAAACTGCTGAAAAAACTGGACAATCCGGTCACCGCCCCGGATTGGATGTTCACCGCCGAACGGGAAAACGATCCCGATACCGGGTAACACTGCGTAAATGACCCCGCCAAATTCGCTAATCCCTGACCGATTAACTCCTGATTGGGATTTAGCCGCTGTCCCGTGCGGGTCGCCATCGCTTTGGCAATGGAAATCGCCTCCATAAATCCCAAAATGGAAATGATTACCGCCATCGACAACAAATCCAGCATCACACTGAAATCCATTCGCGGTGTTTTAATTTTAGGCAATCCTTGAGGGATGGACCCCACCACCGCTCCCCCGCTAGCCAACCATAATTTGTTCAGATCGAGCGGCTTGTTTCCCACCTTCAGCTTCCATTTCCTTTTTTCTATTTCGACATCAGCCGGAATATCGCCCTTGGCGTAAAAGACCGGCTTTGCCGACGCAGTTTTTTTCTGATAGAAACAATAATTCCGCAGCGCGTTACGGTTAGCCGAAATATGTTCACCCGCATTGATAACCGCCTGTTCAATCAGCGCAAGTTTAAATTGTATTTCCAAAAAGATTTCACCATGCTTGCCGGAACCTTTTTCCGCTTTTTTCAATTCGGAGGAAATCGCAACTTTCACTCCCATCAAACTGTCTAAATCGGCAAGACTGTGATTGAAGCGGTCGGCGGTTTCCGTAAAAGACTGTGAAATAATCTGTTCCTGCGAAACCGAAACATTTTTTTCGTAGCCAGTGAACTTAGCGATAATCGTAGTTATCAGCACCGCCGCCAAAACATTGGGAATCTTGCGGTTCAACCGCTTTAAAAAATACATGATGGCGAAAGCCAATACCGCTAAAGCTAAAGTGGGCCAATGTGTGGATTTAAAAGCTTCTATTAAGGTATAATATACCATTTCATATTGATGTTCACAGCTTTCCACTTCCACCCCGAACAGTTTGGACAACTGCGACGATGCGATTATCAGCGCCGCCGCATTGGTAAAACCGTTCACCACCGGATGCGATAAAAAATTCACCACCAGCCCTAATTTCAACACTCCCAAAAGAAATTGAAAAACTCCGACGACTAATGCTAAAATAATCGCGTAAGCGATGTAATTTTCGCTTCCCGCTGTGGCTAAAGGCGATAGCGCAGTTGAGGTCATTAAGGACACCACCGCCACCGGTCCTGTAGCCAGCTGATAACTGGAACCGAACATCGCCGCCACTAACGGCGGCAAAAACGCCGCATACAAACCGTAATAAGCTGGCAGCCCCGCCAGCTGAGCGTAAGCCATCGACTGAGGGATCAATACCAGCGCAACAGTTACCCCGGAAAGCAAATCATTGCGGACATTGGTCAAATTAAAAAATTTGAACCAGGTAAAAAACGGAAATATCTTAGCAAACAAATCGGTTTTTGCGTGATTTGTGTCTTCCATAGATCGGGAATATATCAGTAGAGTGAAAAAATTTCGAATCCAATTAGAATAGCCGGTCAATTTTGTTCTCTATTTCACAATATTACAATTTATCAAGCAAAAAGTCAACAAAAATATCAAAAATTTATCAGTTATGGCTTTTCCGCCTGGCGCAATCTTAAAATAAAATCCATCCTGCCTGTGCATTGTCAGGATGATTCTGTATTATCCTGATAAATATTTGCTTTTCAATTAAAGTCTGCGTATTATTTTATCGATATTGTTCCCCGCTCTTTACCTCGACTAAAGTCTCGCCAAAGATATTTGAAATTTTTCAATGACTTTAGACTTTGGACTTTAGGCTCTGGGCTCAAGGCTTTCAGCCTTTCGCAATGACGCTTTTATTGTAATACGATCTCGAATGCCGATACAATTAGCTTTTAAATTGCACTTCAATCAACTTGAGGAATATCTATGTCTGTTCAAGTTAAACTTGATAAAATAATTGACGCTTTGGAAAGTGTTTCCGATACTCAAAACGCTTATTACAACCGCAGCACCGGTGAAGTAATTTGTGTTTCCGAAGACGATTTCAGACTCGCCGAGCGTATCGAAGAAGGTGAAGAATCCTTTGATAATCTTCCTCAGTGGGAAGTATCCGTCATCCAAGATGCTATCGATATTCAAAATGATGAAGATGAAAAATACATCGAATTGCCTACCCGATATGACATTGATGAGTACTCTATAATGGAAGATTTTATCAGGTCGATTCCTGATGTAGATATTTCTCAAAACCTGGCTTCTTCAATTAGAGGTTCCGGCGCGTTTCGACGATTTAAGGACACTATTGCCCGATTCGGTATAGAAGACCAGTGGTACAAGTTCCGGGATGCGGAAATAAAACGCATTGCTCTGGAATGGTGTCAGGATAATGAAGTGCCTTTTACCGAAGATTAATCGTCATAGAAGTCCCCTGACCGCCTTGCCCGGAAATTCTTATTCTCTTCATCAGGAACGGGAACTTTTTAATCCAAATCTCGATCAACTGAGCCCGCTTTTGCCTTGTTTTTGCTTTTTCCGCCGACTATCGACCAGCGACCAACGACCGCTTTTCTCTAATGTCACATAATCTCACATACTTTTATGGAGAATTTAAAGTGGCTTATTCTGTTCCCAAATATCTTTCCCCTTCCGCCCGTCCAGGGTTATTCTTAATAAAATCACTCTTTCTTATAATAATCGGTATATCATTTCCGGCCTGCTTCTCTTCCGCAGAATCCCTCAAATTCGACCACTTGACCATCGAACAAGGACTTTCGCAGAATACCGTTTTCTGCATCCTGCAGGACGCTCTAGGTTTTATGTGGTTCGGCACTCAGGACGGTTTAAACAAATATAACGGCTATGAGTTTATTTCCTACCGTAATAATCCTAATGACAGTAACAGTCTGGCGCATAATACTGTCTTTGCCTTAGCCCAAGACCAGACTGGCGGAATCTGGATCGGCACTTATGGCGGCGGGCTCGACCGTTTCGATCCTCAGACCGAAGAATTCCGTCATTATTCTCACCAATCGGATAATTCCAACAGCCTCTGTGACAATAAAATCTGGTCGCTCGAATTCGACCGGCAAAACCGCTTGTGGATCGGCACTGAAAACGGACTTGATTGTTTCATTTCCGAAAAGGACCTATTCACGCATTATACTCATAAAACCGATGACTCTAATTCCTTGAGCAGCAACTACATTTTCCAAACTATGCAGGATGGCGAAGATAATATTTGGATAGTCGCCCGCGGCGGAGGTCTGGATAAACTTGACTTGCGAACCGGTACTATCGAACACTTCGTCCATCAGCCGGGCAATCCCCAGTCCATCTGCGATAATCGTGTCAGGACTATATGTCAAGGCGATTCCGGTATTATTTGGATCGGTACCTGGGGCGGAGGGATAAGTAAATACGATGCCCGCTCCGGAAAATTCACTCATTTTTCTGCCGAATCGCCCCAGTGTCAAGGATTGACCTCCAATATTATTTCCGCCATTTATCAAGACCAATCGGGACTATTATGGATTGGCGCTTGGGGCGGTGGCATCGTCCAATATAATCAATCCAGCCATAAATTCAGTAGTAATTTAAATGACCCGGCGGAAATCAACAGCATCTCCAATGATAAAATCCGCGTCATCTATGGAAGCGCATCCGGTCTTATTTGGATCGGTACCGATGGAGGAGGCCTCAATGTGTACGACCGGGAAAGACTAAAATTCAAGCACTTTTATAACCGGCCGGGAAATAAAAACAGCCTGAATGATAATTCCGTCAACGCCCTTTTTAAGGATGGTAAAGGCCTCCTCTGGATCGGCACCTATATGGGAGGCTTGAATTGTTATGATAGTAAAACCGGCAGCTTCACCCACTATACTAATAATCCGGCAAATCCCCAAAGCATCAGTAATAATTATGTGCTGTCTATAACCGAAACTGCGGATGGTAATATTTTGTTGGGTACCGGCGGAGGCGGTTTGAATTGTTTTAATTCGCATTCGCAAAAGTTTCTCTGTTTCCAGAACCACCCCGATGATCCCCACAGTCTTTCCTCGGATTGGGTACTGACTATCTGCCGGGGTGATTCTCACACTTTCTGGCTCGGCACTATGGCCGGACTGAATAAATTCGATTATCGGAAACACAGCTTCGAGAGGTTCGTCCATATCCCCGGTGATGAATCCAGCCTAAGTCATGATATTGTCACCGGTATCATCCCCGATGGCAAAGGAAAATTTTGGATTGGCACCGATGGCGGCGGACTTGATTTGTTCGATCCGGCTTGCGGTAAATTCCTTCATAATACCAATCGTTCCACCGATACTAATTCCATTTCCAGCGATCACATCACCTATCTTTTCCGCGACACTGCCGGCAGACTCTGGATTGGCACTTCAGGCTATGGTCTCAATTTATTCGATGCGGAAAAAAATACCTTTCGCCGCTTCGATGAAAAAGACGGTCTCCCCAACAATGTCATTCACGGTATTTTGGAAGACACCGGCGGAAAACTGTGGATCAGCACCAATAAAGGGATTTCGATGTACGATCCCGCCGTTGATAAATTCACCAATTACAAGAAAGAAAACGGTCTGCAAAGCTATGAATTCAATGTCGGGGCTTGCTGTAAAGGTGCGGACGGAAAAATGTATTTCGGCGGTATCGACGGCTTCAATTCCTTTTTCCCCGACAGTATTTCCCTTAACCGCTATATCCCGCCCATTGTCATTACCGATTTTCAATTGTTCAATAACTCCCAAAAACCGGGAAAAACATCGTTGCTGCCAGTCAGTATAAGTTTTCTACCTGATATAAAACTATCCTATAAGCAGGACATAATTTCTTTCGAATTCGCTTCCCTCTGCTATAATATACCTGAACTTAATCAATACGCTTATAAGCTGGAAGGATTCGATAAAGATTGGAATTATATCGGACACCGCCGCTACGCTTCATTTACCAATCTTCCCGCGGGAAAATATATCTTCCATGTTAAAGGCTCTAATCACGAAGGTATTTGGAACGAAGAAGGCGCTTCGCTCAAACTGATAGTGACTCCCCCTCCCTGGCAAACCTGGTGGGCTTACACCATCTATGCCCTCCTGCTCGCCGGCGCTATTTATTGGTATGTTCGGATGAAAACTATCAAACAAACTCGAGAACTGGCCTTTCAAAAGCAGCAATTGGAAAATGAGCGGAGGGTTTCCGAACGCCTGCGCAAAATCGACCGTATCAAGGACGAATTCATCGCCAATACTTCCCACGAACTGCGCACACCCCTTAACGGCATCATCGGCATCGCCGAATCGCTAATATCCGGAGCTGCCGGTGAAGTCAACGCTAAAATCAAATCCAACATCGCAATGATCATTTCCGCCGGCAAGCGTCTTGCCAGTTTAGTCAACGACATTCTGGATTATGCCAAACTCAAAAACGAAAATATCGAATTAGTGCGCAAGCCGGTCGATTTGAAGGCACTGAGTGAAATCGTGGTCAATTTGCACCGTCCTTCAATCCGCGGTAAAAACCTCAAAATCGTCAACGATATTTCTCCGGGGCTTGCCGCAGTTTATGCGGATGAAAACCGCCTCCAGCAAATCCTGCACAACCTTATCGGCAACGCCATCAAATTCACCGAGTCGGGCGTAGTAAAAATCGACGCTGTCGAAAGCGGGAATATGCTCGAAGTATCTGTTTTGGATACCGGCATCGGCATTCCGGAAGATAAACTGGAAACAATCTTCCAGTCCTTCGAACAGGTGGACGCTTCCATCCAGCGGGAATACGGCGGCACCGGATTAGGGCTGGCCATCACCAGGCAGCTAGTTGAATTACACGGTGGACATATCCGGGTGGAATCCCAGCTTCCTCAGGGTTCAGTTTTTAAATTCACCCTCCCAAAATCCGATTTAATTCCCGTCGAATCCGATAAAGTCAGTCATCCTGCTGTTCAAGAGCCGCCCGAAGAAACTCTTGAGGAAATAGAACTACCCCCCGAAATGCACAATGCGGAAATCTTCCGCATCCTCATCGTCGACGATGAAAGGATCAATCAACAAGTCCTGAAAAACCACCTCCGCGCCGAAAAATTCGCTGTGGCGCAGGCTTTTTCCGGCTTGGAAGCGTTAAATTTCCTCGAACAGGGGGAAAAATTCGATTTGATTTTACTGGATATTATGATGCCCAAAATGTCCGGCTATGAAGTCTGTCAGAAAATCCGCGAAAAGTACCTCCCCAGCGAACTCCCTATAATTATGATCACCGCCAAAGATCAAGTTTCCGACCTCATTGAAGGTTTTTCTTCCGGCGCTAACGACTACATCGCTAAACCATTTTCCAAAGGCGAACTCATCGCCCGGATTAAGACCCATCTGAATCTTCTGAAAATCAACGCAGCTTACGGGCGCTTTGTCCCCCGTGAATTCATCCGCACTTTGGGGCGGGATAGTATCCTCGATGTCCAACTTGGCGACCAAGTTCACGGGGCTATGACCATCCTTTTTTCCGATATCCGCCAGTTCACCAAACTGTCCGAGACAATGACTCCCAAGGAAAATTTCGACTTCCTGAACAGTTATTTGCGGCATGTCATCCCCCCTATTAGAAAAAATCACGGCTTCATCGACAAGTACATCGGCGATGCCATTATGGCGCTCTTCCCCGTCAGCCCGGATGATGCCGTGCAGGCTTCCATCGAAGCTTTACAGCTGCTGCAAGATTACAATTTGATCCGCTTTAAAAACAAGCGTGAGACAATCCAAATTGGTATCGGACTGAACACCGGCGATCTGATGCTGGGCACTATCGGTGATAAATACCGGATGGACGGCACTGTCATTTCCGACGCCGTCAATCTGGCCAGCCGCATAGAAGGTCTGACTAAAAGGTTCGGTGTATCGCTGTCCATCAGTGAACATACCCTTAAAGGCCTGCAAAATGTCGATAAATACCATCACCGCTTCCTTGGTAAAGTGCAGGTTAAAGGCAAACAGGAATATGTCTCGGTATACGAAATTTATGACGGCGACTTGCCGGAAATCATCCAATTGAAATTAGCTACCGGTAAGGATTTTGAGACCGGACTGGAACATTATTTCCATCGTGATTTTGCCGAATCGGTAGGGCTGTTTAAAAAAGTCCTCGACCAAAATCCTCAGGATAAAACCGCCAGAATCTACCTCGAACGGTCGGCGCAATATGTTGTACACGGCGTCCCTTCCGATTGGCAGGGAATTGAAGTTATGGAAGGAAAATAATCTCATATTTTTATAACCAAACTCTTGACATTTTGTTTTTTTCTTCACATACTATTAGTATACTTTTCGTTCCATATCACACTCCGAATACTCCGACTACTTGTTGTATCTCTTATTCCGTTCCTCCTGTGTGGGAATAATGTGAGCGGTCTTATATCCTTCTTGCCCGCGCAGCTATCTGTCTGAAAACGCCCGGAGCCGTCATTCCCGCGCAAGCGGGAATCCAGTGACTTATAAATTACAAATACTTACAATTGTTGCTCTCCAACGCCCAACAACTATCGACCCGCGGCCGTTTTGCTTTTCACTTGTTACTTTTCACTTGTTACTTCTATTGACTTTCGACTTTTAACTCATAAACGCAGCAGGGGATAGGTATGCTTAAGATTATAATTATATCATTACTTACAATCATCTTCATAGCCGTATCCTTCGCGCAAATCATTCCACCGGATACGCTGTGGACGCAGACTTTCGGCGGCAGCGGTTTCGATGAAGGACGGTCGGCAGTCAGGACTGATGACGGCGGTTATGTCATCACCGGCTCCTACACTTTGGCTTCCGTAAGCATCTTTTTAATCAAGACCGATTCCAACGGCGTCCTGCAATGGGAAAAAACCTATGGCGGAATAGGTGAAGATAAAGGTCACGATGTCCGACAGACACTTGACGGCGGTTACATCATTACCGGTTATACTACCCAAGGGGCAAATTCTGCCGACATCTATTTAATCAAGACCAACTCATCCGGCGATTCCCTCTGGACCCGAACCTACGGCGATGTTCTCGATCAAAAAGCCTTCAGCGTCCGACAGACTCTGGATGGCGGCTATATCATCACCGGCTACACCACCGATGAAGTTGACGGCACGGAAGTCTATCTGATGAAAACCGATAATCTGGGCAACTGCCTATGGGATACTTCTTTCGGCGGCAGTATGAACGATTACGGCTACTGTGTGGAAACTACACCTGATTCCGGCTTCATCGTCGTCGGTTCCCTATTTTCCTTCGCCGATTCCAACGAAGTCTATCTGGCGAAATTCTCCGCTTCCGGCGTTATGAATTGGGATAACATCATCGGCGGCGCCGGCGCCGATGTGGGAAAAAGTGTCTATCCCACCGCCGACGGCGGCTATATCATCACCGGCTACACTTCGTCCGGCATCGCCGACGACCCCAGCGATATTTACTTGATAAAGACTCGTTCCAGCGGGGATACCACCTGGACTAAAACTTTCGGCGGGACCGAAGCCGAAGAAGGTTATGCCGTTGTCCCCACCCTCGAAGGCGGCTATATCATCACCGGTTATACCGCTTCCGGCGGCACCGATTCACATCAAGCGATTATGATTTCCACCGACACCTGGGGCAATGAAATCTGGACAAAATACCTCGGCGGATTAGGTAACGAAGGCTGCTACTCCATCGAACAAGCTGAAGATGGCACCTATATCGCCGCCGGTTTCACTGATAGCTACGGCGCCGGCGGCTCCGACGCCTGGATGGTCAGGGTGAACGCCCATCACGATGTCTTAGTCGAATTGACTCCTTTCAATCCGCCCATCATCGTCCCCGCTTCCGGCGGTAATTTTACTTTCGATATGACCGTTACCAATAATACCGCCGCAGTTTTAAACGTCGATGTGTGGACGCAGATACATTTGCCCGGGCAGTTTGCCGTGCCGATCATTACAATCTTGGAAACTGCGCTTCCTCCGGGTGTTCCGGTGGTGCGCACCAGGGTTCAGAACATTCCCTCTTTTGCCCCGGGCGGAGTTTACTATTACTATATCTTTACCGGCGCTTACCCTTGGGTAGTGGAAAACAAAGACTTCTTCATCTTCACTAAAGAAGGCGCGGACGGCGGGATAATGGGGCGTCAAGCTGATTGGCTGTGCCGCGGTGAACCTTTCCCCGGCGAAAACACCATCGAATCATTATCCCCGGATAATCACCTTTTACTGTCAGCGTACCCCAATCCCTTCAATGCGGAAACAATTTTAACTTTCAATATAAGCGAGCCCGGGCTAATAAATCTATCGCTTTTCAACACTTCCGGGCAAAGCGTTCTCGAATTGGCGGACGGCTATTATTCCGCCGGTTCGCATAGTATCATCTTCAATGGCACAGACTTTTCCAGCGGGATATATTTTGCCGTGCTGGAAGCCCGGGGAGGGAAAACAGTGCAGAAATTACTGCTGGTGAAGTGATTATTTGGCTCAAGGCTCAGGGCGAACAAACTAAAGTCTGTTCGCCTGTATGGGAGGTCAGACTTTAGTCTGACACCTTTTAAATTGAAAAAAATCTCATTTTTCGTATAGAGGAGTAAACCATGAAAACGCGCAGGTTTTCAAGCTTAATCACGCTTTTAATTCTTTTAGCGTCATCTGTAGCGGTTATAGCGCAGCCGCAAGCGCCGGATGTTCTCTGGACTAGAACATTCGATGGCGGGACTGTCGACATGGGATATAGCGTCATTCAGACTTTTGACGGAGGCTTTGCAATTGGCGGCACGACTCGCCCTTCAACAGTATATAATGATTTCTGGCTCATAAAAACTAATTCTTTAGGGATTGAAGAATTCAATCACTCGTATGGCGGGAATAATGAACAGGAATGTCACTGTTTAATTCAAGATTCGGATTCAGGTTTTGTAATGCTCGGAAAAACAAATTCATTAGGCGCTGGTTCTGACGATATATGGTTAGTAAAAACTAACTCAAATGGTGACGAAATATGGAATCGGACTTTTGGGGGTGTAAATGGAGAAGATGGACAGTTTGTTCAGAAAACAAATGATAATGGATTTATTATTACTGGAAACACTGATAGTTATGGAAATGGTGGTGGCGATGTATATCTTATTAAAACTGATTCAAACGGAAATTTGCAATGGACGCGAACATTTGGTGGAAATCTTCTTGATTGCGGATATTGTGTCAGGTCGACTTTGGATGGTGGATATATTATTGTCGGATGTATTGGAACAACCAATTTTGGTCCACAAGTTTATTTAATTAAAACTGACTCTAACGGAATTTTAACATGGGAACGGCAATTTGGCGGCGTAATTAGTGACTTTGGATACAGTGTTCAACAGACTGCGGATGGCGGCTATATAGTATGCGGTAAATCTAATTCTTTTGGAAGCGGAGATTCCGATATTTATTTAATTCGTACTGACGAGTCGGGTGATACGCTTTGGACTCAAACATATGGAGGAACTGCTGTGGATTGTGGCGAGTCAGTAATTGAAAATAGTCAGGGATATTTTATATTGACCGGTTGGCTCGGACAAAATAGCAACGATTTGATAGCGATGAAAGTCGATGCTAATGGTGATTCTATTTGGACGATTATTTCTGGTGAAGTTTATCCAGACGAAGGTCGTGAAATAGCTTTAACAGATGATGGCGGTTATATTATTGCAGGGAATACACAATCATTCGGAGTAAGTAGTAAAGATGCCTTTCTTATTCGGTTAGATAGCGATATCGTTCAGACTAACCTACTTTCCGGCCCCCTTTCCGGCTCCGTTGGCCCGGGGACTTATAATGTAGTTGGCGATATCTCAATCGAACAAGGGCAATCTCTCAATATCGCGCCTGGAACTACCTTTCTCTTCAACGGTAATTACCAATTCAATATCAATGGCTATCTCTACGCTGTGGGGACGGAAGATGATAGTATCAAATTTTTACCTCAAACAGGAATCCCGTTTTGGAACGGGATACATTTTTATGACACTGCTCCTGATTCTAATCAAGTTGGGTATTGGCGGGTCAGCGGCAGTCATCTTCATGGAATTCTATGCAGCAGCACCAATCCGGGAATATCAAATTGCCTAATCGACAATAATTGGGCACCCAGCGCAGCTGGAATTCATTGCTATAGCGCTAGTCCAACGATATCTGATTGTATTATCACCAATAATGCAGCCCAAGATGATGCGGGAGGGATAGGATGCCATATGGGAGCAAATCCCAATGTTAGTAATTGTATAATTTCGAATAATACTTCTAATCATTGCGGGGCGGGCATCAATCTTATCGAAGGGACAGCTAATAATCCAACTTTCGACCATTGCGTAATCGCCGACAATCACCTTAACGGATTGAACGGCGGCGGAATCCATATCGCCCCGGGCTCGCGGGCCGACCTGATCAATTGCGTTTTTTCCGGCAACAGCGCGTTGAATAATGGCAGCGCTATCCATATCGGCTGGAATTCCAGTACCGAAGTGATTAACAGTATTATTACCGGTAATACCGGCACTCAAGCGGTGAATGTGGAAGGCGGTTTTTCCGGGCAAATCATTTACAGCGACTTTTATAATAATCCGGCGGGGAATTTTTGGGGCAGTCCGCCCGGAGGATTAGGAACGATTACTACCGTCAACGCCAATAACGACCCTTGCGACCAATATTTCAACATCTTCCTCGACCCGCTCTTTTCCACCAATCCCGATTCGCTTTACCGTTTGACGGAAAATTCACCCTGCATCGATGCGGGAGATCCGGCGAGTCCGCCAGATCCGGACAGTACGATTGCCGATATGGGGGCGTATTATTTTTGGCATGAAGAAGAGCAGAATTTATCGGGACCGCTTTCCGGCATCTTGGAAGCGGATGAATATCATGTTGTAGGGGACATATCGGTCGAACAAGGGCAATCTCTCACCATCGAGCCCGGAACTACCCTATTATTCGATGAAAATTACCACTTTAATATCTATGGCTATATTTTCGCCAATGGTTCTGAAATTGACAGCGTCAAATTTATGCCCAATCCCGGAAATTCCTACTGGGGTGGTCTGGAATTTTTCGATTCCGCCAGCGATAATAGCGCCTTGGAATATTGTCTTTTTACCGGCGGTCGAGCTGATGGTACCTATAATGTCGGCGGAGCTTTATACATTGCTAATTGTAGTCCTCGCATTTCTCACAGTACCATTACCGGTAATACTGCTCAAGGCAGCGGCGGCGGCCTCGGTCTCTCCATTTCCGGCGCAATTATAGAATATTGTGTCATTACCGACAACATCTGTGAAAACTATTATGGCGGCGGGATATGGATGACTTCTTCCTGGCCGATTATCGATCATTGTGTCATTGAAGGAAACTCCAGCGCCAATTTATGCGGAGGAATTCATATAGAACAAAGTAATTCGGCGCAAATTAAAAATAGCATCATCGCCGATAACCAAAGTTCCGGTGTAAATTTAGTTAATTCTCCCGGATATATTAGCTATTGTGATTTATATAATAACAGCGGCGGAGCTTTCACCGGTTCTACTGGTGGAGTCTATGGAGTATTGTCTACAGTTAACTCAAATGGAGATTCCTGTGATATCTTTAATAATATTTTCCTTAATCCGCTTTTCTCCACTAATCCCGATTCGCTTTACCGCCTGACGGCAGCCTCCCCCTGCATCGACGCGGGGGATCCGGGGAGTCCGCCGGATCCGGATAGCACGATGGCCGATATGGGGGCGTATTATTATGACCAAGCTGGAATTCCGCCTTCTCTTACACTTACTTCCCCCAACGGCGGTGAATACTACACCATCGGTCAAACGATGAATATCCAATGGTCGAACGATCCCGGATTTGCCTCCTTCGATCTTTCCCTTTCCCGGAACAATGGAATTGTTTGGGAATCTATCGCCAACGGATTGACCGGGAATTTCTTCGCTTGGAATGTCACCGCTCCTGAATCGGATAGCTGCCTGGTTCGTATCTTAGGGCACTGCGGGGCGCTGGAGATTTGGGATGTCAGCAATGGCGTGTTTAGTGTAGCTAATGCAATGCTCGCCCCGGACACGCTGTGGACCAGGACTTTTGGGGAAAGTGGAGATGAAGTTGGATTTTGCGTTCAACAAACTTCGGATGGCGGATTCGTTCTTACAGGCAGTCAAACCTCGCCTGATACCTTCTCGAATGTTTATCTTCTCAAAACCGACTTTGCAGGTAATCAAAGCTGGGTAAAAACCTTCGGAGGAACCGCCGGCGATGCTGGTAGTTCTGTTCAACAAACTTCAGATGGAGGATATATCATAACCGGTTATACCAATTCTTTAGCGGTGGGTTATTTAGATGTATATCTGATAAAAACCGACGCCGCCGGTAATCAATCTTGGTACAGAACCTATGGCGGTAATAATGATGACCGTGGAAACTGTGTTCAACAAACTTCTGATGGCGGATATATAGTTGCCGGAGTATTCAACTACACCGGACAATACACTGGTGATGTTTATTTGATAAAAACCGATGCCGATGGCGATACCCTCTGGACTAAAACTTTTGGGGGTACCGGAGGAGAATGGGCGTATAGCGTTCAACAAACAACAGATGGAGGATATATTATCGCAGGCTATACTACCTCCTATGGCGCAGGTTCTGATGATTTTTATCTCATTAAAACCGATGCCTTAGGCAATCAACTATGGTATAAAACTTTTGGAGGAATTGATTCTGATATTGGTCAGTTCGCTGAGCAAACAACTGACGGAGGATATATTTTAACCGGTTGGACACAGTCTTTTGGCGCGGGACTTTATGATGTTTATCTCATTAAAACAGATGCCTTAGGCAATCAATTGTGGCATAAAACCTTTGGCGGAATAGATTATGATGAAGGTTTAAGCGTTCAAAAGACCTATGAAGGATATGTTATTGCCGGTTGGACTCAATCTTTAGGAGCAGGATTACCCGATGTTTATATTATAAAAACTGATACCTTAGGTAATCAAATCTGGTACAAAACTGTTGGCGGAATAAATAATGATCAAGGTCGCAGCATTCAGTTGACTTCCGATGGCAGCTATATTATTGCCGGAAAAACCTGTTCCTATGGAGCCGGAGGAGAAGACGCCTACCTCATCCGCCTCGAAGGCGATGGCACGATTCCGCCATTGGTAAGCCTCACTTCCCCCATCGGCGGCGAATCCCTAACTATCGGCGAATCCGCAATAATTTTCTGGTCCTTCACCGGAGAAATCGATAGTTTTGCTGTTCAACTTTCCCGCAATGGCGGCGCTTTGTTCGAGGAAACTTTAGCCGAAGGGATTCCCGGAGATACCACGCAATGGACTTGGAATGAAATCACGCCGCCCACATCAGACAGCTGTGTCATACGCATCATCGGCTATTTCGGGCAATTTCAGACCGCAGATCAAAGCGACAGCCTCTTCTCCATCGTCAATCCGCCTCCTCCGCCCGTAATCACGGTGATTTACCCCGACGGCAACGAAATCTTCACCATCGGCGATACCGACACCCTCCGCTGGAATTGTTCCACTGTCTTCGATAGTCTGAATTTACATCTTTCCCGCTCCGACACCGCCAATTGGACGCCGTTAGCGCAGGGATTGGCTGGAAATTTAGTCGAATGGATTTGGCCCGGCGTCACGGGTCCCGCTTCAGACAACTGCCGCATTAAAATCGAAGGATATCTTAGCGGATTTGTCTATTCCGACATTAGCGACAGTCTGTTTTCCATTGTCAATCCTCAGCTTCCGCCGGATACGCTTTGGACTCATACCTATGGCGGCGCGGCCAACGAAGAAGGCTGGAGTCATTGTCAAATCCCCGCCACCGGCGGCTTTATTGTCACCGGAGCTGCAGCCTCGGGTGCATCGGATAATGTCTATTTTATAAAGACAGATGCCAATGGGGGATTTGCAGGAGAAAGCAATATTGGCGGTATTAATAACGACGGCGGCTATTGTATTAAAAAGACTAACGATAATAATTATATTGTCGCCGGTTATACCTATTCCTACGGCGCTGGTTCGGCGGATTACTATTTAATCAAGATCGGTGAAAACCTACAGTCTTTGTGGACTACTCCCCACACTTTCGGCGGCAGTTTGGAAGACCGCGCCTACAGTGTAGTGGAAGTCCCCGGCGGCGGCTTCGCTATGACGGGTTTCAGAACTACTTCCACCACCGGCAAAGATATTTATATGGTAAGAACCGATGCCGCCGGTGTCTATACTTGGCATCAAACCATCGGCGCCGCCGGTATTGACGAAGCCCGCTGCATCGAAAATGCCGCAGGCGGCGGATTCATCATCGCCGGCTGGACGGAAAATTTCACCGCTGATTCCATCGATGCCTTAGTCCTAAGAACTAACGCGGCCGGTGAGGAATCCCTCAGTGTTGTCATCGGAGGCGCGGGAGTGGAAAAAGCTTACGACATCATTCAATTGGAGGATGGCAGCTTTGTCGGGGTCGGTTCCACTACTTCCACCCCCAATGGCAATGAAGATGTCCTGTTATTCAAAGTCAGCGGCGGCGTGACACTGCAATGGACCCAAACTTATGGCGGCGTCGGCAATGACGCCGGTTATTCGGTTAAGAAGACCCCCGATGGCGGCTTCATTATCTCCGGTAAAACCGATTCCTGGGGTTCCGGCGATACGGATTTGTACATCATCAGGACTGACGCTTCCGGGATACAGACTGAAGAAATTGTCTTAGGCGGTCCGGAAGACGAAGCCGGTCGCTGTGTAACTTTGGTGTCCAATATCGGCTATGCCGTTTCCGGTTTCACCGAATCTTACGGCACCGGCGGAAAAGATGTTTGGCTGGTGCGTTTGGGAGCGGGAATACCTCCGGTATTAATAACCTTGACGCCGCAAAACCCGCCTATTATCATTCCCGCCAACGGCGGCAGCTTCAATTATACCATTGCGGTCGATAACACTACGCTGGTACCGCAGACTACCGATGTCTGGTCGCAGATTATTTTGCCTTCCGGCGCGGCGGTACCGATTTTCACAGTTTATGATATTACTTTCGGTACCTTTACCGTAGAAAGATTGAAAACGCAGAATGTGCCCGGATTCGCTCCCGGTGGTATTTATACTTATTACGCCTACACCGGCGATTATCCCTGGGTGATCGAACATAGCGATCATTTCAATTTCCAGAAATTAGGACCCGCCGACGGCAGTATCGGCGAATCCTATGACTGGCTCTGCTCCGGTCAATTGTTCGACGGCGAAAATTCCGTCTTCGCCTCGATCCCCCAAGAATACTGCCTAAACCGTCCCTATCCCAATCCCTTCAATCCCACTGCGACCATAACTTACGGCTTGCCCGTAACCGCCAATGTGGAGATTATTGTCTATAATATCCGGGGACAGGAAGTCGCTCAGCTGGTCGATGAGCAGCAATATCCCGGTTTGCACAGCGTCACTTTCGACGCCGGAAACTATCCCAGCGGCATCTACTTTATCCGCATGTGCGCCGGTAAATTCTCCCGCACGGAAAAACTTATTCTCTTAAAGTGAAATTATAGCAATTCTAAAAAGTCTTTTCGCATGTTTAGGTAGGGACAGAACAGTGTTCTGTCCCTACAATCGGAAAATATTAATCAGAATTGGTATAATCACACCTCCAGCCAATCATATCGCTCCTTAGTGATCTCGCTCTTGACACTGCCGGTGTGAGCTATTCCCGCCGGTTCGAACAGAATTAGTTTGATTCTGCCGGCCGGTACTACCCGGTGTTCCATCCTCCGGGGCACGATACAGAATTCCCCTGATTGCAATATGACCTTTTCTTTGCGAGTATGAACTTCCAAAAGGCCTTCCACTACCCAAAATAATTCATCTTCCTGATCGTGGATATGCCACGGCACTTTATCCCCCTCCAGCCATACCACTTTAATATGCTGACCGTTCAATTCCCCTATAATTTTCGGCGAAAAAGTATCGGAAAACTTGGTATAGCATTTCTCCAGATTGACTACTTTTAGCATGATATCTCCGTTATAGAAGTTAATTAAACGCAAATTTTGGTTATACAGTTTCTATGCCTCGTCCGGGACTGTGCCCGGAAGATGAGGCTGCGCAGCTGAAGTACCTTAATGTCTAATGTAGGGACGAGGCAACGCCTCGTCCAAAAAGCTGGACGATACAGGGTCGCGTCCCTACAAATACAGTAAACATTGAAATCAGAATGGTGTCAGGTGAGGACACCTAACACCACAGTTTCGACCAAATTATCGACAATTTTTTGTCGATGTACGAGCGATAAGCGCCTAATTATTGCTTCCCGATTGTAGGGACAGAACACTGTTCTGTCCCTACCAAACAAGCGAAAAAACTTTGGGAACTTGATTACACTTTAATTAAGTCATCTTTAGTCACAATGTCAATTTTTTATGAAATCGTGAATTCGATTACTTACCTGAATAATTCATTAATTAGACAAGATTAACAAGAAAAAACTTTGTATTATTAATAGGTTATGTTATAACCTAAATCCGTGAATTGATTTTCACGGTCTCTTTTGATGATTTAAAAACATCTCTTTTCGCTTAAATATACTGTTTTGATAGCAAATAAAACTGGTGACTTTTTTATCTTTTAATCAAGAGAATTTGTTATAAGTTTTAACTAATAGCAGGTTTTCGATTCCTGGAACTGACCATCTGGTTCCAACATCGGCTCTGCGGTTGATTTCACGCATTTCCCGTTCTACCGGCGAAGTTGTGGGATAAGGCAGTCCCTGTTCTTTCGCTATAGTGATTTCTTTTTTAGCATTTTGCAGATGGACTAAGCTATGGTAATACTTTTTTTCTTTTAACTCGTTGATTATTTTGCTGTAACCTTGCAGCATCGTTTCCACGGATACGCTGTGATGAAGCGTATTTATCAGCTCTTTTATATAAGGTTTTTTAGCTTCAATGCCCAACCCGTCCTGCCATAGGAAGTGACCAAGTTGATGTGGAAGATGCCAAAGACAGCGTTGAATATAGTCAGCGCAGCCGGTCAAATCCATATCGCCGTCATGAACTATCGCTTTGGCTTTTAACGATTTAAGCTGTTCCTTAATAACATCCGCTTCACCGGTTTGCAAGAACATAAACTGCTTGTGCATACGCGGACGGCCCTGCAGGCTATACCTCGGAATTGCCGTTATCGCCAAATGAATGGATTCGCCGCGTTCTTTCAGGCCGGCTTTAACTTTGGTCGAATCTTCAAAAACGACTTTCCCCTTGGCTGAAACCGGTTTAGAACGAATTTCCGCAGCTTTTTTGTCTATCTCGCGTCTGATTTTCATCGAGCTAACTTTAATATCTAAACACGCTTTGACAAAATTGCCGGATTTATCGTAAGGTATTTGGCAGGTCAAAGATAACTAAGGTAATCTATCGCTCTCTTTTTTTCAAATATTCTATAACCTGAAAAGGTCACCAATAATTTATACTATCAAGTGATTTAAAACTTGATTTTGACCGATAATTTTTATAAATTTCACCCACCTTTAGCACTCCTCGCATTAGACTGCTAATCATATCCATTAGTAAAATATAATATTATCAATAATATCCATTGACAAAAATTTTAACGATACCGGGAACTTTTTATTTTATGCTTAGTATGATTAAGCGAATGGCAGAAACAATTACCGGATTTTAATCGAACCGGACGGGAAAGCTTATCACCCTGCCCCTACCGTTCACTAATATGATAAATAATCTAATAAACTTCAACTCTCATAAGGAAATTGGAGAAAAATATGAACCTCAAGCCAGTAGATGAAAGAGTCATCGTAAAACCTGACAAAGAAGAAGAGAAGAAAATCGGGTCCATCATCATCCCCGATACCGCTTCCAAAGAACGCCCTACTATGGGCAAAGTCATCGCCGTCGGCGATGATGTCGCCAAAAAAGAAGGCGGCAAACCGCTTTCCGAAATCATCAAAGTCGGCGACCGCATCGTCTTTTCCAAGTACGGCGGAACGGAAATCAAGATCGATGAAGAAGAGTATTTAATCATTTCCCGCGGCGATATTTTAGCTGTGGTAAAGTAGTCACTGGTCACTCGTCACTGGTCACTCGACATTGACCTTGACTACTTCCTTAATCCGTCATTCCCGCGCAAGCGGGAATCCAGCACTAAAACCAATAATTTCAAATGTTACATTCTAACTGAACCAATTTCGGAGAAATAAATATGTCAGCAAAAAATTTAACTTTCAACGCTGAAGCCAGAGCCTCCCTGGTCAAGGGTGTGGACTTGATGGCTAAAGCTGTGAAAGAAACTTTAGGCCCCAAAGGCCGCAATGTGGTCATCGAAAAGAAGTGGGGCGCTCCCACCGTAACCAAAGACGGCGTCACCGTCGCCAAGGAAATCGAGCTGGAAAATCCCGTGGAGAATATGGGCGCGCAGATGATAAAGGAAGTCGCGTCCAAAACTTCCGACATCGCCGGCGACGGCACCACTACCGCTACCGTGTTAGCTCAGTCGATCGTGAAAGAAGGTATGCGCAATGTTACCGCCGGAGCTAATCCGATGGATCTGAAACGCGGCATCGAAAAAGCCACTAAAGCCGCGGTTGCCGGTTTGAAAGGCCTTTCCCGCCCCGTGAAGGATAAAAAGGAAATTTCCAATGTCGGCGCTATTTCCGCCAATAACGATATGGAAATCGGCGAACTGATTGCCGACGCCATGGACAAAGTCGGCAAAGACGGCGTCATCACTGTCGAAGAAGCCAAGACTTTGGAAACTACTTTGGAAGTGGTCGAAGGTATGCAGTTCGACCGCGGCTATCTGTCCCCCTATTTCGTCACCAATGCGGAAAATATGGATGTAGTGTTGGAAGAACCGCTAATCCTGATTTATGATAAGAAAATTTCCATTATGAAAGACCTGCTTCCCATTCTGGAAAAAGTCGCGCAAATGGGCCGTCCTTTATTGATCGTGGCGGAAGATGTGGAAGGCGAAGCTTTGGCTACCTTAGTGGTCAACAAACTGCGCGGCACTTTAAAAGTCTGCGCGGTGAAAGCTCCGGGATTCGGCGACCGCCGCAAAGCGATGCTGGATGATGTGGCGATCTTAACCGGCGGACGCGTTATCGCGGAAGAAGCCGGTTTCAAGCTGGAAAACGCGGTATTGTCCGATTTGGGCAAAGCTAAAACTATCACCATCGACAAAGATAACACCACTATCGTCCAAGGCGGCGGCAAATCCGCCGATATCAAGGGCAGAATTCAACAGATCAAGAAGCAGATTGAAAACACCACTTCCGATTACGACCGGGAAAAACTGCAGGAACGGCTGGCGAAATTAGCCGGCGGCGTAGCGGTTTTGAATATCGGCGCGGCAACCGAAGTGGAAATGAAGGAAAAGAAAGCCCGGGTGGAAGATGCTTTGCACGCTACCCGCGCGGCCGTGGAAGAAGGCGTAGTCCCCGGCGGCGGCGTGGCTTTCCTCAGGGTTATCCCCGAATTGGATAAGCTGGAACTCACCGGCGATCAACTGCTCGGCGTCAAAATTGTCAAACGCGCTTTGGAAGAACCGATTCGTCAAATCGTGTTCAACTGCGGCGTGGAAGGTTCCGTGGTGGTGCAGAAAGTCCGTGAAGGTCAAGGCGGTTTCGGTTTCAACGCGCTGACCGAGCAATATGAAGACTTGATGGAAGCCGGGATTATCGACCCGACTAAAGTATCGCGCACCGCATTGGAAAACGCCGCTTCGGTGGCGGGCGTGCTGCTGATGACGGAAGTCACCATCAACGAAATCAAGGAAAAAGAACCCCCGATGCCGGCTGGCGGAATGGGCGGCGGCGGCATGGACGGGATGTATTAGTCGATAGTCGATGGTCGATAGTCGAATGTGGTTGGATTATGATAATAAATAGATAGCAGAGTAATAATATAAAGAAAAGGCGTCTCAAGTGGATCGGGACGCCTTTTTTATATTTCACAAAAATTACTTCTGGGTTTAAATTTAAGCAACTATGCTTTATTTGGTATAGGTTTATCTAAACTTATTACCTGTAATTGCTGAAGTTGCTTTTGTAAAGTGCAACCAAAGGAATTTTCAAAAATCTTTATAGCCGGGGACCGTTCAAAGTGTAATTCATATAAACACCATAATTCCCATATTTTTTTTGAAAGGATTTCATTATCCGGAATACTTAAATCCATTATTTTCATTTTTAATTGTATACATTTACCAATCCCTATTGCTCTATTATGAGACAAAGTTCTCTTGTGAGAAGAGAAATATTCCATAATAGATTCAGGTTCTTTGCAATTTACCTCGTCTCTGTACATATAATCCCTTAACCAATCGACTGCAAGTTTTTTAGATAATAAAATTGCATTACTGCATCCCCTTAGGAGACCAATAGTATATTTACTTAATAAGGGAGTATAAGCTGGGATAGCATTTGGACCTTCTTTCTTAAGAGCTTCTTTCGCATCTTCGAAACCATCTAATATATCTTCTGCTGCTTCTCTCTTAAAACCATCTAAAGAAGGATATTGCACTTGAGGGTCTATAGGCCCTAACTCACTCCTATAATCCATTAAAATTTCATCCCCTGAAAGTACCATTAGAGTCGCCGCAGATTTTGCGCAATTCGGAACAATAAATCGAATATGAGTAAATTTGCTTCTTAAAAACCTTACAATCGCTTCAGTAACTTCAGCAAGACCTCCCGGACTGTTTATTAAAATATCCACTCGTTCACTGGTAATATTTTCTACTAGATCTGAAAAATAGGTTTTATCTTCCGGCAAGATAATATTGTCTGGTTTTCTAAAATCAGAAACATATACTAAAAGTGGAAAACCCGTAATCTTTTCGATCTCTTTGAGTAAATATATTCTTTTATCAAGGCATTCTTTAGGCGTTTTTATAGAATCAATAATGTTCTGGTAAGTTGGCATAATAAGTCTCCCTTATTTCAGAATTAAGTGTACTTTCAAGGTTGACGCTGGATGTACACGGAAGGTTATTAGATAATAAACCCATTGAAATCATTGTTTTTTCATAAATATCTATACTTCTCTCAGTTAATTCAATTGACCTGATAACCTCAATAGGTACAGTACCCAGTTGATTATAAAGACTGTTTTCCATTTTTTCCTCTTTAGATATTGATTTTAGTTTAAGTTATAAAAAATATAACATTTTTAACAAATTTGTCAATTTTTTTAACGACTATTGGCCAATATATTTTTCATTTCTTGACTATTATCACAGTTTTTCTTTTATTATATCTTCAGTCCCCCCACCGGAGCGTGGGAACGAGGAGTATTGGTGTCGACCGCAGAAGATCGACACTACCCGTGTGCTGCAGACTCCCTGCAGTCTGCATATAGATGCAGCCGATCCCTTTAAGGCAGTCCACGAAAAAGGTTTCCTGCGATATTAAATACCCCGGCGCACTGCTTTCCACATGCCGCTCTTTCAAACAGGGATTAAGCTTGATCAGTTCCTTCATCTCTTCTTCGGAAAGGATGAAGCCGTTTTTTTGCACTTCCTGTTCATAGCGCAGCCAGCGGTTATGTCTCGTTTTCAAATCGTGTTTAATCCAAATGCTGCGCACAGTGGAAGCGCAGACTTACACCCCTTCCAGAACCGCCTGCGCCGCCAGCCGGTCTTTCCCCCAGCTGGGATGTTCCAGGGTTATTTCCAGCACTCGAGCGGTCACCGAATCGCTTTTCTTGTTCGGATGCGTTTTGGGTATGGGCGGAAGATTTTTCAAGGCTTCAAAACCGCCCAATTCAAAACGATGTCTGATTTCATAGAACTGGGAACGGGGAACTTGCATATACTTGCAAGCCCGGCTGACATTGTGCAATTTTTGGCTAATTCCAGCAGGTTTAATTTGTTTTTGCATCTTTTTCCAGTAAATTTTGGGTGGTGGACATGGGATTCTCCGGGTTAGTTTTAGTGAATTTTGAGGTTTATTTAATCAAACCTTTTGGAGGATAACATGCCACCTTTTTGTTTAAAAATGCTTTTCCTTCCCCTTCCCCTTAAGGGTAAGGGGAAGGAAAAAACAGTGGATGCTTTCCTCTCCCAAGTGTCCAGAGAGAATATAATAATTCAGGTAAAAGCAATTGAGAAGCAAGGTAAAAGACTGGATCCAGCGCCATTACTTGTTACTTGATGCTTGCTGCTTATTGTTGGACACTTTTCCCCCAAATCTCCGCCAAATTTCCCTCACCTTACGCAAACGCTAAAGAAATCGATTTATCTGCCGATAATTATTATAGATGGTCTGGAAAATTCGTCAATCACAAAATACAGGAGGTTCTCCGGAAACCTGAACAGGGGGAAGGAGAAACTGCAAAATGGAAACTATCAGTAATCTTCCCAACACCATAACCGTGGATATTACCAAAGTGGTGGGCGTCGGCGATGCCAATATGCTGGAAGTTCAAAGAGCTTTAGGCGCCAGCCATCGCGAAATCGAAAATATGCGCTACGACGCCAACAAAATCAAATCCGACGGTGTGGATGTAAAAGCCTAAAAGCGTTCCGCGCGCTTGATGCGGAAGCGATGCAAGTTTATCCCGACTTTACCGACATTTGCATACCCCCTGGCATAAAAACCGGGGGGATTTTTTTTGCATATCTCAGCGCCTCTGAAATGAACGCTTTTCCGTTTTTGTTTTTGCCGGCCGCCGACTACTGTCCACCGAAAAAATTGACATTTCCCTTTTTTCCCTGTATCTTTTAATAAAAAAAGTTCTTCCGGAGATCTTCGATGAAAATCGCTTGTTTTTTCCTTGCCCTTCTTCTCCTTTCTCTGCCGCTCTGCGCCCAGGAACTCCAATTCCAGCAGGAACAGTATCCTTTTCCGCTAACCTTCTCCGGGGGCAGCTCCTCGGCTTGGATTTACCGGAGCGGGTACATATTATCCTCATGATTTTGGAGACCTTGATAGTGATGGAGATTATGATTTAGTGATTTGCTGTTGAAGCGGGTGATGTCATTATATAGTTGTTAATAGCTGTTATGGAGTGGCGCAGGGTCCCTGCACCCTTCGCCAAGTACTTGTAATATTGATATATGCTGCAGACTTCAGGGAGTCTGCAGCACCCTTG
>Ga0172375_10001397_pt1 | contig 38854 bp, 31 predicted proteins | sample LakKiv1m_FD_114537 | JGI IMG/M metagenome (GOLD analysis project Ga0172375, IMG submission 114537) | Freshwater microbial communities from Kabuno Bay, South-Kivu, Congo - kab_092012_11.1m | ecosystem: Environmental > Aquatic > Freshwater > Lake | place: Democratic Republic of the Congo... | reverse complement strand
GCAGCCGGGTCGCGGCGCCGTCCGCGGGCAACGCGACGTGCCGCAGCGCGAAGTGATATCCCACCGGGCTGGTGAAGAACTCAGGCAGCAGTACCCACTGCGCGCCGCGTCCGAAGGATTCGCACACCAGCATTTCTGCGCGCGAGAGATTGCCGGCTACGTCTCCGAGGCGCGCGTCCATCTGGATCGCCGCCGCTGTTATGGTTTCTTCCATTGTGCTCGCTCCCGGGTTGCTGCATAGCACGAAGTCATGCGCGAGATGAGCGCGGCTCGGTGGCAGCGGCGAAGCTCTGCATCACGGTACGAAACAGCACGCTGAGCGGTAGTGGTGCAAGGAAGGTGACGTGTCTGCGGCCGATGATGCTCCAGAACTGGTCGCCGGGGCCTGCGGTAGTCTGGTCCACGCGCGTACCTCGCGCACAGATCTGCCGGTCGTTGGCGTCCAGGGTCAGGGTCTGGTCGGGCACCGGCGGCGTCGCAACGCTCGTTCAACCGCGATGAACGACTCGCAGCCGAAAGATGACGGCAAACCTCTTTTCGCACCGATGGTCGTCGGTTAGGATGCCACCCGACGCAGCGTGGAGGGAACGCGCTCGTCGCAGGGGGATTGACGACATGAGAGGAATCGGTTGGCTGAGGCGCGATCGCCGCGCATGCGATGAGGCGGTCTATGTGCAGCGCGCGACCGCGAGCGAGCTCGGCGCGGCATGGCCGTGCGGCGTGTGCCTGTCGTTCCTTCTGGTCGCGCTGGTCGCGGCGACGTCGGCGCAGGCCGAGTGCGATGTTCTGGACGGCAAGGTGTCGGTGCCCGAAGAGTGCGACGACGGCAACGTCTTCAACGACGATGCCTGCAAGAACGATTGCACGTGGAATGTGTGCGGCGACGGCATCGCCTGCACGCAGGCGGTCACGCAAGGTTCCAAGTGCGGAGTCGACGGCCCCACGGTTCTGGAAACCTGCGACAAGGATGGCGACAACGTAGTCTGCGACGGCGATTGCACGGCGGTTGCGTGCGGAGACGGCTACCCGAACATCGTTGCCGGCGAGCAGTGCGACGACGGTAATCAGCAAAGCGGCGATGGCTGCGACGCGATCTGCGCGTTTGACAAGGACCAGCAGGTCTCAGCCTTCGACGACTTGAAGAGCGCCTCGCTGACACCGGTCCAGGCGTGGATAGAAGATGGCATCCCGACTTCGATCCGTATGCAGATTCCGATCGGCGGCGCCGCCGACGATCCGGTGACCGGTGCCCTGGCGTTTCTCGACACCTATCGCGCGCTGTACAAACTCGGCGATCCGCGAACGGCGCTGTTCCTCGATCGAGTTTCCATCGAGAACGGGATCTCGGCGGTGACGTTCGGGCAGAAGGTCGGCTCGGTGCCTGTGGTCGGCGGCGAGATCGTCGTGCTGCTGAGCGAAAACCGCGACGTCGTCGGCACTCACGGCCGCTGGAACACGCTGGCGCCGCAGATCGCCGAGACCCCGCAGCTCGAACCCGAAGAAGCCGAAGCGGCAGCGCTCACCGAAGGCAAGTTCCTGACCGCAGCGAACCTGAGGGGTTCGACCAAACTCATCTACTTCGATCCCGGATTCCTGCGCACGCCGCCGGGAAAACCGCGTCTGTGCTGGCGCGTGGTCGCCAGCGGCACACGTTTTGACCAACACGACGCGACCGCCGATTACTACGTCGATGCGTTCACGGGCGAGGTACTCGAGATCTCCGACCGTGAGCGGACCGCGCGCGACTACGACCTGAACACCGCCAACAACGACACCTCGGACACCTGCTGGTCGATGCCCTGGTCCGATCCCTCCGACCAGTGGTTCACCGAGGACGGTCCGACCGACGACTACCCAGGCAGCTACCCGGGCGGCAATCGCGATGGCGACGTGATGTACCAGCGCACCATCGCCACCTACGACTACTGGCTCGGCCACTTCGGGCGGCGCGGCAGCGACGGTTCGGACGAACAAGTCGAAGCCTACTGTCACGTCGGCAGCGGGTGGCAGAACGCAGCGGCGAACGACGTCTGCATGGTGTTCGGCGACGGAGTTATGACGCCGGACATCTTCGGTCACGAGTATGGTCACTCCGTCGACAAGGATTCGTGCGATCTCACCTACGAATGGGAGCCAGGAGCAGTGTCCGAAGCGCTCGCGGACTTCTTCGGCGTTGCCGCGGCGGGCTATGACAACTGGATTCTGGGCGACGGCTCGTCGCTGCCGACGCCTTGCGGGGGCTACGACAGCGGAAGCATCCGCGACATGTCGAACCCGACGGCCTGTCTTGCAGCGTGCAACAACAATCCGACCGCCTTCTGCCCGCAGCCCGACCACTACTCCAACTACGTCAACATACCGCAGCTCGAGTGCCCGAGCGGTGGCGTGGACCCTTGTGACAAGGGGGGAGTGCACACCAACTCCGGCATCCTCAATAAAGCCTTCTACCTGCTGGCGCAGGGCGGCATTCACCGCGGCGTCACCATCGAGCCGCTGGGGATCGCGCGCACCGAATTCTACCTGTACCGGATGATGACCCAACGACTGTCGAGCAGTTCGCGGATGATCGACGTCCGCAATGAGTTCATCAACGCGATACTCGGAGTCGGCGACAGGCGGCCGCCCGCGATGTTGAATCCGCCGATCTCGATGTGCGATGTCGTCAATGCGTTTGCCGTGGTCGGCCTCGGTACCAATGCCCTCGACTCCGACTGCGACGGGACTGCGGACGTCAGCGACGCCGACAGCGACAACGACGGCGTTCCCGACGCGCGCGACAACTGCGATTCGACGCCGTCGATGAACCAGGCCGACAACGACGGCGACGGCTTCGGCGACGTCTGCGACGGCGACGACGACGACGATCAGATCTGCGACACCGGCGGGCCGCTGGCCGCGGGAACGCCCGGAGTTGCAGTGCAGTGCAACAGGGGCACGTTGTCGCGCGACAACTGCCAACGCGTGTGGAACCTCGCTCAGGGCGACGGCAACGGCGACGGTGTCGGCGACGCCTGCCAGGACAGCGACGGCGACGGATTGAGCGACGCGCTGGACAACTGTCCAACGATGGTGACGTCGGTCGTAACCGATGTAGACAGTGACGGTGTCGGCGATGCCTGCGATCCCGACGCGGACGCCGACGGCATCTGCAACCTGGGCGGTCCCTTCGGCCCGACCGCCGGTGCTCCGAGCGGCTGCAGTGCATCGGCGTTCGGCGCCGACAACTGTCCGAACCGCTCCAACGCCGATCAGGCCGACACCGACGGCGACTCGCTGATTTGCGCCGACCGGCTCGCGCCGACGCACCCTGGCTACGGATGCGGAAACGCCTGCGACAACTGCGCCGGCTACGCCAACGCCGATCAGCGCGACCTCGACCGCGACGGCCTCGGCGACGCATGCGACGACGACCGCGACGGCGATACGGTGCCCGACTCCTCGGACAACTGTCCCGACGTCCGCAACCGCAATCAGGCCGATCCCAACGGCAATGGCCGCGGCTGGGGCTGTGACGCGGACGACTGGGCGGCGCTCGTCGCCGGCAATGGGAGTATTCTCGTTGGCAACCTTCAGTTCGACGATGTGCAGTCCCCGTTGGAGGTGCTGATCCCGAGCTGCCTGCCGTCTGGCTGTTCATCGTGGAGCTCGCCGTTGATCGAGCACCGCTTGCTGTTCGAAATGCCGATCCCCTTGCGCGTGCAGATCGTCGACGACGATGGCCGCACGGTGGCGAAGGCGGCCTCCGACCTCGACCCGATGCTGCGCTTCACTCCCGATCCCGAGACGTATTACCTGGCACCGTCGGTACTGCCCCAGATTGGCGCGGCGTCGAGCGGTGCGGTCGCACTCGATGTCGAGGCGTACGTCGGCAAGTCCTACACGCTTCGGATCGTTCCCGAGCAGGGAGCGTACGCGGGCGTTCCATACGCGTTCGGGTACGGCGCAGTCGCGGCCGCCAAGTGCAGCGCCGAGCCCGTCGAGGCCTGCAAGGTCTCACTGAAGTCCGGCAAGTCGCCGCTGACGATCAAGAACAACGGCCACGGCGGTCGCAAGCTGGTATGGAAGATCGCTTCGGCCCCGGATTCGGTGGCTTCCGACTTCGGAGCGCCGACCAGCGGCGGAAGCTACGCGGTGTGCGTCTACGACGAGAGCAGCGACGTTGTGCATCTGACCTCCGAGTTGCTGATTCCCGGCGGCGGCACCTGCAAGAAGGACGAGCCGTGCTGGCGCGCCCTCAGGCAGACCAAGCACGGGACTGGCTTCAAGTTTGAGGATCCGCGCGCGCTGCACGACGGCGTGACCGACATCGTCTTCAAGAGCGGCCTGGGCGGGAGGTCGAGCCTGATAGTCAAGGCGAAGGGCAGCAATCTGCGGTTACCGTCCTTGCCGGTTTCGGTACCGCTGCGTGTGCAACTGCAGGCCAGCGACGGCACCTGCTGGCAGGCCTCCTACACGCGGGCGAGCGTCAGCGTGAACAAAGACGGAGCGTTCAGCGCGGCTGGAGACTGAGGGATGTGGCGCCGGGCGCGTTGAGACACGCGGCTCGCGGCGTCGGCCGGGCCGCGTGTGTTCCGATCACACCACCGGCCGGTTCGCTTCTCCCCGCGCCTCGCGCACGGTGGCTGTGTCGCGGGCACGGGGCATCGTTCTTGAGGCCGTCGAAGATCCCCAGGCCCGCGCCCATCCGGTACGCCTGCAGCGGCGTCAGTTGTCCCAGGCGCGACAGCGACAGTTGCAGCTGCTGCTGCGCCTCGTCCCCCTACCGCCGCAAGGAGTTCCGCTTCGAGGCCGGCCTGTGACATCGACCGCCGCGGCGGTCAGTGCCTCAAAGTGGATCTCGCCGCCGCCGCCGCGCCGACAGCCGGTGGCGGCGAGCGACATCGAAGAGGTTCTCGATCAGCTCGCGGCCGCAGGCAGCGTCAGCAGGGCGAGCCTCGCGCGAACGGACTGGAAGTGGGAAGCGCCGGGGCTGGGGCTGGAGCCGGGAACCACTCGGAAACTGATCGACGAACTACGATCCGATCGGTGACATGAGCGCCCCGCTCTACCTGGATACCTCGGCCGTCCTTTCGACGTTCGACTTCACCGCGCGCTCGACCAGCGAGGTCAGCATCGGATCGGCAAGACGCGTCCACCAGCTTGCGACTTCCTGGTCGGCGGTCTGCGACTGAACTGCTGCGGCTTGGGGCGGCGCGCTTTGCGCCTCGGGCGACCTGCTCCAGGAAGGCGTGACGTCGAGGTTGGGCCGATGGTAGTCCGGTCCCACCACCGCGCAGGGCGCCGGCGTCGATGCGAGCAGCAGCGACGACACGGTGCGGATGCGGAAACGGCTGCGCGGGAGCACGGCGCAGTGGAGGTGGTGCGCGCTGCAAGTCGAAGCGCGGCGCGCGACTTCTCAGCGCTTGGGCGTGTGGCGGTCGTGGCGGCGCGCGCGGCCCGGCAGCCAGCGCGGCACGCTGCGGAGGTAGGCGTCGAACTCCTGGCCGAACATGCGGCGCAGGGTCGGCTCTTCGTACAGGATCACGCTGGCGTGGAACGCGCTCGCGAGCAGCACCACGTAGGCCGCCAGCAGCGGCGAACCGGAGAGCAGCGCCTGCCCGCCGACCGTCGTCAGTACGCCAAGGTACATCGGGTTGCGCACGAAGCGGTAGAGTCCGACCACGACCAGATGACGCGGCGGATCCCACGGCGCCAGCGTGCCGCGCCCGCTCACGAAGAAGTCGCGCACGCACCACAGCAGCACGAGGAGTCCGCCGCAGAGCACCACGGCGCCGATCGGCCGCAGGTCGCAGCCGATGCGCCAGTCGTCGAAGGTGAGCAGCACTTGCGGCACGAAGCCGGTGAAGACGCCCGGCAGCGCCAGGAAGGAGAGCAGGGCGCGGAGCCAGAGAAGTCGTCCTCGTCGGTCGTCGTTCATCGTGTGCCGCTCGGCCCGTGGTGTCGTCCAAGCTGCCGGTCTTGGCAAGCATCGGGGAAGTTCCCGCCGGTGGCATGTCGTCGCCGCGTGTGCACGAGGCTCGGGGGGCTCGTGGCGTTGCGCCGGGCGCGGTATCCCTGGCGGGTTGTCGTCGTGTGCTTCTGAAGGACTTTCCCTTTTCGTCGGTCGATCGAGTTGAGCAGAGCGGCATTTTGGTGGTCGCGTTGGCGCCTCATGCGAAGCGGCCGGGATATTGGCGTTCGCGAATTCCTTCTCGTTGAGGCAACGAGTCGTCCCATGATCACCGTCGAACCGATCGGCTCGGCGATCGCGTCACGGGTGGAAGCCGAAGACGGCTACTGGGGCGCACGGCGAGCGAGCATCGAACTCGTCGCGGGCTTCGGCGCGGCGCGTAAAACGAAGGTCCGGAGGTTCCCATGTCCGCCTACATGCTGGTCGAAATCGACGAGATCCTCGACGCCGACACCTACGCCGAGTACCGCAAGCGTGTTGCGACCACCGTTTACAAGTACGGAGGGCGCTACGTCGTGCGCGGCGGATCGATTCTCGCGCTGAGCGGCGACTGGAATCCCGCGCGCATGATCATCCTGGAGTTTCCGACGATGGAGCGCCTGCTCGAGTGGAACGCTTCGGACGACTACCAGGAGGTTGCGCCGCTGCGGCTGCGTGCCACTCGCGGGCGCGCGATCGCGGTGCAGGGGTACGACCGGGATGCGGATGCGGACGCGGCGGCGGAGGGATCGTAGCCAGAATATGGGGCTATCCTGAAGAACCACCCGGCAACACCGATGTTTCCGCCCCGGCCCGCGCCACGGCGCTCAGAATGTGCAGCCGATCTTCATGGCCGGGTCTGTCCGAAACATGCCTCGGCAGTACGTCAACTACGGCCCCGCCCACACCACCAAATTCCGACGAGTCCCCGGGAGGCTACCGGAACCGCCGACTACACGTGAACTTCCGGGGCCGGCGATTCTGAGAACCTGCCCGGCAAACGCGCTTCCGACCAACCAGCTCGACCGCACCCCGCTCATCGAACTCGGCGGTTTGCATGAGGCGCGCCCCGGCAACGAGGATGCGGCCGCGCACGCGAGTCGCCAGCCTTTGACCGCCGTCGTCCTCGACAATTGCGGCATCCTCGATACCACCGCGGGCAGCTATCGCGAGGGCAAGGATCTCACCCGCCGCGCACGGCGCGTACGTATATGCCGGTCGATTTGGTGCCGTAGTACGCATAGCCGTCCAGGAAGCCCACGAACCAGGCCTGCGCCGGATTGCTCAGATACGTCGAGGAGGACCAGTAGATGGTCGCCTGCGTACAACTGCACGCGGTCACCGTGCAACTGTCTACGCAGCCGCTGTTGAATGCCGGGTAGGTCGTCGGGCCGGAAGAAGTGCCGAGATTGACCAGCGTCTCCAACTCGAGACGGTTGGGCATCCGCCAATCGCAGTAGCCGGCGAAACACGGCGCGGCATTCAGCGCGGCCAGGAACGTCGTTACCATGGTTCCGTTCGTCGTGTACGGGCTGGTGGCCATCCCCCACGTGTACGCGTCGTCCTTGTCGTGAATGCTTCCGTCATCGCTCTTCTTCTCCCACATCAGGCCGGTCTTGCCGTCGGTGACGGTCCCGTCGCCGTTGTCCGTGAACGACCGGCCGATACCCAACTGCAAGCTGCCGTCGCTGCCGGTGCCGTAGAAGGTGCTTTGTCCCGTCTTCAGTGGCTGCGACGGCAGTGCGGTACCTGCCACACCGAAAATGTCCGCGCCGGACACGATGTTGGGCGCCACCAGATCCGGGTCGCCAGCTACCGACCCCTCTCCGTCGTGATATCCCTCGGCGATCGTCTTCGGCGAAGTTCCTGGCGTGATCGACACTGCCCCGTTGTCGGTCATCGTCCCGGTTGCCCCGATTCCCACGCCGCTCGAGAACGTCTTGCCGTTCAGCACGTCCGCCTCCAGCGCGGTACCCGAGCCGCACGTCCCGAGGTCGTCGGTACACGAAGTCAGGTCGTCGTTGCACGTTGACAGGTTGCCGGCGCAGGTGCTCAGAGTGCCGTTGCAAGCTCCGAGGTCCCCGGTGCAGGTGGTCAAACTTCCGTCGCAACCCGCGAGGCTGGCGCCGCACGCGGTCAGGTCGCCGCTGCAGGTCGCGAGGCTGCCGGTGCAAGTCCCGAGATCGGTGCCGCAGGTCACCGGGTCCGGCCCCAGCGTACCACCCGACGCCACCGCTACGGCCACGCTTTCCACACAGGCATCGACGAAATTCTCGATCGGTGTCTGGTCATTGGTCGAAGGGCACTCGGTTCCCGCGGCCTGAGCCGCGGCCTCCAGCTTGCCCCAAGCCGCGACCAGTCTGGCCTCGCACTTACCGACCGCGTCCGCGTACTTCGCGTCGTCGCCATTCAACACGTGGGCTCGCTCGGCCTTGGCCAGGCAGGCCGCGTACTTGCCCCCGGCGTCGTTCTTGCCGGCCTGGCACTTCTGCTCGGGCGTGGGTGCGGCCTGCGCAATCGCAGCGCGCAAAAGCAGCACCACTACCGCACTCGTCGTAAACCGCATTACGAAAACAAATCCCGCCTTCGATCGAGTCTCTTTCACAGCAGTCGCCCTCCTTCGCCGTTTTCCCGGTAGTTGCCCATCGGTGCCGCGCAAGCGGTCCGGAACCGGGTGCCTCCGAACCGCTCGTCACTCCACCGGCGACGCGCCGCGTGCTGAGCCGCTACTGTGCGTTGCGCTCGAGGAACGCGACCAGCGCCGAGGGAACCGGATTGTCTGCGTTGTCCTCCGCGGTGACGATGTCCAGATGCGCGAACCCTTCGGCGACGTACGCTTCGAAGCCACCGGCCACACCGCCGAACGTCGGGAACGCGGCACTCGGGACGCTGGCGTCGATGACACGCGCAGTGCCGTCACAACTCGGGGCCGTGCACACGCCGATGCTGAGGCCGAAGGCGGTGAAGGCGCCGGGCACCGTCGCCAACCCGTTGCTTCCGCCGAACGCGATCACCGGCACGTTGATCGCTGCAGCCTGCGTCAGGTTCTCGATGTCGCGCCGGCCGCGACCGATCGAGAGCGCCGATGAATCCAGGCTGATCGACTGGCTGCATTGGGTTGCACTCGAGCACGCTGCACCGACGTTTCCGACCGTGCAGACCCCGGCGGTGCAAACACCGGTCACAGAGGTGACGCCGAGGCCGGAGCTCGGGAAATACGTGTCGGTGAAATTCGTCCCGCCTGCGTAGAAGTTGCCCATCAGGCGATCCATGCGCGTGACTTCCTTTTCCTGTCCCCACACTCCGGCGGGCAACGACGTCGGCGCGGGACCGTTGTCAGGTACATCGGCGGGCGTGATGCCTTCGGTGATGTCCTTCCAACTTCGGAGAGGGTTCTTGACGTACGGACCTTCGCCGCCGACCGAGGTAGCGACGAACGCGGCACCGCCGGCGACCAGCCCGTCGTCATCGACGAACGCGCCGAGCCCACCGAAGGCCGTCCAGCGGCCGAGCATGCTGAGATTGCCGAGATCGGGAACCTTCGCGATCGCATAGTTGCCGGGCGCGCCCTGATCGACGCGAAGAATGTTCTCTCCCTTGTCCGGATCGGCGATCGACTGGATCGCCGTCACTTCGCCGGCTGCCAGGATCCTGGCGTTGAGCAGGCTCGACACCGAGTACGACGTCGTCGGTAGTGTGCACTTCGGCGGAACCTGCCCGGCGCAATCGATCGCTTCCGTCGCGATCGTGCAGGCGGTCGTTCCATCCACGCAACGTGCGGCGTTGTCGCGCACGGCTCCGAACAGGCCACCGTCGAACTTCGCTTCGATGCGGTCGAGGGTGTCCTGCGTCAGCGGCGCGCCGGAAGTATTGCCGCCCGAACCTTCCAGGAGAACGAGTCCGCGAACCTTGGCATAGCCGGGATCAGCTGCGCCGACGCCGCTCAGGTTGAAATCGCTCGAAGCGTACCGCGCCGTGAACGTGGTCCCCATCGAGTGACCACCGAGGAAGACGTTGTGATTGCGCGCGGCCTCCGACGCAGCGGTGACGACGGCGTCGATGTCACGCGCGAACACGAGCGGCGTCCAGTTGGCAAGGAACGGCACGTCCGCCTGTGCGTCGTAGAATACGGCGCGCCTGTTGGGGCCGGCCTGCAGCATGGGGTGCAGCGTCAGCCCGAGCTCGCCTCCGAAGAGCCAGTCGAGCGCGATGTCGGGGCTCGAGTACTGCTCCGCCACGTCGAGACCTTCGAGGTCTTCGAGCTGGTTCGAACGCCGGTCGTACGCCCACACCTCGAGCACGAAACCGTCGTTTGCCGCGCGCGCAATGATGTTCTGGGCGAAGATCCTGAAGTTGCCCGCGCCTCCTTCGAATCCCGGCACGAGGATCAGGATCGCGTCTGGAGCGCCGATTGCGCTGGCGAGGTGGTGGCGGGTGTAGCGCGCACTGTTGAGCGAGAAGGACGAGCCCCCGAACTGCGTGAGCAGTTTCTCGTTGGTCACGACCACGCTACCGGTGCCTGGCGTCCGGGCAGGCTCGGCCGCGCTCGGAATGTTCACGGTTTCCTGGACCACGGGACTGACGTCCTCGCATGCATTGGGTGCCACGAAGCTGCACGCATCGACGGCGAACGGCGAGGCGTCGCACACCGTCCGCTGCACCGAACCGCTGGTCGTGTTCACACACTTCGACGTTTTCTTCGCCGCGCCTTTCATCGAACCGCTCGACGGTTTGTACTCGCAGCACGAGACCCATGGATCTTCCACCGGATACCCGCAGGCGGCCTTCGCGTAAATCTTCTTGACGTCGCCTTTGCACTGCGGCCGCAGCGAAAACCCCGACACCGGGGTTCCGTCGCTCGCGTCCTTGATGATGCTGCCGGCGCACTTGACGAACGCGCCGTGGTTCTTCGTGTTGTCCGAGCCGTCGAAACTTTCGCACGGGCATTGCTGGCTGATGACGGCGCGGACCTCGGCGATCGAAATGTTGTCTGCCGGGCCCGAGCTCCCGGTGCGGCACGCGTCGTCCGCCTGCACTGCCGTGGCAGAACCGAATCCCAGAACGAGCGTGGTGACGAGCAGGGTGCGTATCCGCATGGTTTCTCCTCCGTAGTGCCCCGTGTGACCCGCCGGTGGCGGACGCGACCATACGTCACCGGACGCCTTGCGGCCAGCTCATAAGAAGAACAAGCGAGCATATCCAGGTACCCGCCTTCGTCGGATAAGAGGTAGACGATGGTTCCGGGCGCAGGAGCCCGCACCTCCACGGCGGTAACCACCTCGTTGGCCAACGCTTCCGTCAGCAGTTCGTCCCCAACCGCGACCTCGCGCGTCGCTTTCACTCACCGACGCGTCGGCACCGGGTGATTCCGCGTCAAGACGATTCGGCGGTTGCCGACGGTGATCGCGTGCAGCGCGTAGGGCTCGGGGCCGCGGGATCACGCGCTCGATCTTGACCGGGCTCGCGGTGGATCGGCGAAGCAATTGGGAACCGCACGCAGAGCGTCATCACTACGGCAGCCGACCGTTTCGCCGCCGCGACTCAGCGAGCGTTCGAGCCGATCGTCACGGAACCAGCCGTCCGCCGCCGCGGCCGTTCAGTCGAGATCGACGAACAATTCTTCGACGGTGAGCTCCAGCTGCGGCGCAATTCGCGAAACGATCGGGCCGCAACGAAAGACCTGCGCAACGCCGAACAGATCGCCCTCTCGCGCGAAGATCGTCACTTCGCGGCGGCGCGGATCGACCAGCCAGTACTCGTCGACTCCGCACTGCGCGTAGGCCTTCTTCTTGTCGATGCGGTCGCGCCGAGCAGTCGAAGGCGAGAGAACTTCCACGACGAGGTCGGGCACGATGCGAAGGAAGCCACCGAGCTTCGGCCGAGGACCGGCTGCAAAGCGGGCGGCCGAGATGAAGGTGACATCGGGCTCGAGCGTATCCCCGGAGGGGAATTCGAAACCGGCACTCGATTCCTGAACCAATCCACCGCCGACCGCCTGTGCATGCCGAGTCAGCGCCACAACGATCTTCACCGCCACCGCGCTGTGCGGGAAGCCGGCCGGTGGCGTCATGATGATGCGCCCGTCCAGCAGTTCGTAATGGTTGATGTCCGAGGACGGTCGCCGATCGAGCCAGGCGCGGAACTCGCGCTGCGTGAAGGACTGGTCCGAGCGGAACGCGGTCTCCATCGGCATGGCCTCCCGAGCGTACCCCGATGCACCCTGCAGACAAGGATCGGCCCGCCGACAGGCGGCCGGCAACGACAGCAGTGAAATGAATCGACTCCGTCACCCGCCCCTCGTGCACGAGGAGCGCGGATTGAAACTCGCTGCCGTCAACGGAGGGCGCGCCGCGGAAGTCGACTCGCCTCGCTCCGACCGGCGCGGATCATGTTCAAACATGATGTTGGTCATGGTGCCCTTCCGACCGGTTGGTAGACTGCCCGCCGGGCTTCTGGCCCGCGGAGGGTAGCTCGATGCGGCGCATCGCGGGGTCTGCAACATGAAGAACGAGGCGGCGCTGCAGCAGCTCGCCGAGCTTTCGCGCCGCGAGTTCCTGGCGCGCGGGCTGACCGCGGCGGGGTGGGGGTCGTTCGCGGTGGTGCTCGGGGCCGGAACCCTGGAAACCGTGCGCTTCTTTTTCCCGCGTGTCCTCTACCAGCCACCCAGCACGTTCCGCATCGGAACTCCCGAGGCGTTTCTCGCGCGCAAAGGCGAAGCCGACGCCTACGGTGTGATCACGGTCGACGAGCGTTGGAAACCCGAGCATCGCTTCTTCGTCGTGCGTGCCAAAGACCGTGTCTACGCGCTCACCGCGCGCTGCGCGCACTTGGGCTGCACCGTTAACTGGTTCTCGAGTCTCGACATCTTCAAGTGCCCTTGCCACGGCAGCCAGTACCACAGTGACGGGCGCAATTTCGCCGGCCCGGCGCCGCGGCCTCTCGATCGCCTGCGGATCGCCGTCGGCGTCAGCGGCGAACTGGTGGTCGATACCAGCATAATTTACAGCGTCGAACGCTTCGACACCGACGGCGCGTTCGTCGCGCTCGCGTGAGTCACGGGGTAGGCGACTATGCGCGGCCAGGCGGAAGTTGGGGAAGTTGAGCAGGAAACCATGGTATCGCCGCCGACAGCCGCACCGACGCGCGTCACCAAGGAACGCTTCAAGGGCCGGCGCGCGAAGAAACCAAAACAGATCGCCCTGGTGATGGACGGCTGTACCGGATGTGCCGGCGGTCCGGTGTGCCAGACCTACTGTCCGGTCGAGGAGTGCATGATTTTGCAGCCGGTCGCCGAGGTCTTTCCGTTCGCGCGGGTCTGGGTGGATCCGCTGAGGTGCGTCGGCTGCCGCAAGTGCGTGCGACAAGGGAGCGACGGGATGTTCGTCGATGGCTGTCCATGGGACGCCATCGTGATGATTCCGACGCGGGAGTGGGAGGACCAGCATGGCCAGCTCCCGTACTGACGAGATGCGCCGCGCAGCCGCGCAGTGGATCACCACGACGCAGCTGTACCGCTCGATCTTCCGCCACGGTTACGAAGATACGGTGCGCAACCGCGCGCTGGAGGTGACCAGCAACGCCTTCCTGCACCTGCATCCGATCACGATCCCGCGGCACGCGCTGAAGGTGCGTTTCACCTACTGCCTGGGCGGGCTGACGTTCTTCGCGTTCCTGGTCGAAACGGTCACCGGCGTGCTGCTGATGTTCTACTACCGGCCGGTCACCGAGTACGCGTACGCGGACATGAAGACTCTGCAGTACGCGGTGTATTTCGGCATGATCCTGCGCAACCTCCACCGCTGGGGCGCGCACCTGATGGTGGTGCTGGTGATGTTGCACATGCTGAGGGTGTTTCTGACCGGCTCGTACCGTCCACCGCGCGAATTCAACTGGGTGCTGGGGGTAAACCTGCTGGTGCTGACGCTGCTGCTCAGTTTCACCGGGTATCTGTTGCCGTGGGACCAACTCGCCTTCTGGGCGGTCACCGTCGGTACCAACATGGCTGCCGCAACTCCGTTCCTCGGCGCCGAAGGGCCCTTCCACGGCCTGCTCGGGGTCGATGGCACCAACGACGCCCGCTTTCTGCTGCTCGGCGACGTGCGCGTCGGAGGCAGTGCGCTGCTGCGGTTCTACGTTCTCCACTGCGTCGCGCTGCCGCTGGTCGCCGGTGTGCTGATGGTGGTGCACTTCTGGCGGGTACGAAAGGACGGCGGGATCTCGCGCCCGCTCTGATGGCGGGGCTGACGAGCGAGGTCGGAGAGCAACGGTGAAGGAAGCCGGCGAGAAGAACATGACGACCGACCGACCGAGCGCGCACACGATCGAGGACATGCCGACCGGACGTCCCGGTGACGTCGCCGTATTCCCCTATCTCGTCTACATCGAATTCCTGGCGGCACTGCTGTGCTCGATCCTGCTGCTGGTGTGGTCGCTCACGGTGGACGCGCCGCTGCTGCAGGAGGCCAACCCGGGAGTCACCGAAAACCCGGCCAAAGCCCCGTGGTACTTCGTGGGTTTGCAGGAACTGCTCGTCTACTTCGACCCCTGGATCGCCGGTGTGATGGTGCCGACTCTGATCATAGTCGGCTTGATGGCGATCCCCTATCTCGACACCACCCACAACGCCGTGGGGCGCTACACGTTTCGCGAGCGCCGTCTGGTCACCTTCCACTTTGGACTCGGCTTCGCGCTGTGGTGGGTGCTGATCGCCATAGGGCAGTTCTTTCGCGGTCCCAACTGGCACATGTACTGGCCGTGGGAAGATTGGTCGGTGGTCAAGAGCGCGGGCGCCGAGATGTGGGACTTCCCGTGGTGGGTGGGCCTGCCGGGTCTCGTGGCCTATTTCGGAGGCGGATTGTTTTTCGCACAGCGACGCTGGCCGTGGCTGCGCGAACGTCTGGGAATCAGCCGTTACGTCGGATCCGTGACTCTGGCACTGCTCTTTTACGGAATTCTGATCAAGATGGTGCTGCGTCTGTTGCTCAACGTGAAGTACATACTGGTGACGCCATGGTTCAACGTCTGAAAAGCGAGTTTCGGTGATGATGCAGGCAACTCCACGCATGCGGCTCGTATTCGCGGTCTCGAGCCCGATCTTCCTGCTGCTGTGCGCGGTCGCGATCCACGGCGAGGAAGCCGGGGAATGGCGGCAGTACCAGGACGGGTTCCACCGGCTTTTTGCCGAGCGCGCTCGCGCGAAGCTGACCGAGGCCCAGGGCCGCGGTGACGCGGGCGAAGTGGGGCGCTGGACCCGCGTCGTCGGCGAGGTCTCGCAGCTCCAGCCCGAGATCAAGCAGAACTACGTCGCCGAACTCGGCGTCGCGGACCGTTGTACGAGCTGTCATCTGGGGATCGACGATCCGCTGTTCGCGGACGCTCCGCAGCCGTACCGCACCCACTCCGGCAAACTGCTGCAGTCGCACGAGCCGGGCCGCTTCGGTTGCACGATGTGCCACGACGGCCAGGGATCGGCGACGAGTACCGAGGCTGCCCACGGACACGAAGACAACTGGCCGCGCGGGATGATGCCGTCTGCTGTGGTGCAGAGCGCGTGCTCGCGCTGCCACGAAGTCACGCACGGACTTGCCGGCGGCGAGCGCGTGAGTCTCGGCGCCGATCTGTTCATCACCAAGGGTTGCTACGGTTGCCACATCGTTCGCGGGGCAGGGCCGTTGCCGAAATTCGGGCCGCCGCTCAACAGCCTGAAGTCGAAACTCACGGACGCGCCGGCTTGGATCGGAAGCTGGGTCAAGGAGCCGGCGAAGGTCGCTTCGGACACCGCGATGCCGAACTTCCTGCTCAGCGACGAAGAGACCGGAAAGATCACCGCCTTCCTGCTCACGCTCAACAAGCCGTTTGCCGCGGCCAAACCCGTGGTAGTTGATGCAGCGCTGGCCGAGCAGGGCAAGAAACTCTTTACCGAGCGCGGCTGTCGAGGCTGCCACGGCGTCGAACCCAACGAGAAGAGCGTTTCGCCGCGCGTGCCGCACCTGGGAACGGTGGGATCGAAAGTCACTCCCGAGTGGTTGGATGCGTGGATCGCCGATCCCAAACAGTACAACCCCGACACCGCGATGCCCAAGGTCGTCCTGGAAGAACCCGACCGCCGCGCGATCGTTGCCTATCTGATTTCGCGCAAGCGGACCGAGCCGCTGCCACGCGCCGCCGACACCGTTCGCTACGATGCCGCCGAAGGCAAGGAACTGATCAAGCAGTACGAGTGTTTCGGCTGCCACGCCATCGATGGCTTTCAGGATGTACGTCCCGCGGTTCCCGATCTCGGTGAGTTCGCACGCAGGCCGGTGGCCGAGTTGGACTTCGGCACCGTCAAGGATCTGCCGCGCACCAAGTGGGATTGGATGCGCCGCAAGATGCGCGAGCCGCGCGCTTACGAGTGGGGGCAGATCAAGCTGAGGATGCCGGTGTTCCCGATCAAGGACGAAGAAGGGGACGGGCTCATCGCGTACTCGATGGCGATTCCTTCGACGACGTTGCCGGCGAAATACCTGGTCAAAGCGTCTCCTGCCGGTGGTGCGGCGCGCACGGTGAGCTGGATGGTCGGGCGGCTGAATTGCAACGGCTGCCATCGCATCGACGCCAAGGACGCCAACATCGCGACCTACTTCGAACGCAAGAGCCGGGTCGGGCCGACCCTCGACGGTGTGGGCGGCCGCTTGCAGGGACAGTATCTGTACAGCTTCCTGATGGAGCCGAAACCCGTGCGTCCGTGGCTGACGCTGCGCATGCCCAACTTCGGCTTCGCGCAGGAGCAGGCACGCAGCCTGGTCGATGGTTTCGCGGCGCGCGCGCGCACCGACAACCCGTACACGTACGTGGCCAAGACCGCGATCGACAAAGATCACTTCGAGCGCGGAATTCGCCGCTTCCGTCACTACAAGTGCCTTCAGTGCCACCCCAGCGCCGTCGGTGCGGTGGTGCCCGAGGGCGTCGATCCCGACGATCTGTCGATCAACCTGATGCTTTCCAAGGAGCGTCTGCGGCCCGAGTGGTTCCGCGAGTTCCTGGCGCGTCCCAAACAGATCGCCGGCAACGACACGCGCATGCCGACGGTCTTCTACACGGTGGAAGGCGCGCCCAAGGTCGAACATCCCGACGACGACATCGCCGACATCGTCACCTACGTGATGGGGATGACCGAGGACGCCGAAATCACCATGAAGGGACTCGCGGAAGAAGAGAAAGTAGAGGATCAAAAGCAAGCGGTCGACTGGTCGAAGGTTCAGTACTGACCGCGGCGGAGAGCGGCATGGGAAGCGACAGTAACGAAGGCAACGGTCGTGCGCAGCGCCGCTGCGTGGTGTGGACGCGCCGCGAATTCCTGCGCGCGAGCGCCGCTGCGGTCGGCGCGCTGGTCCTCACCAACCTACAACTCGAGGGGGGGTCGAGTGCCGAGGCCGCGGATTTCGCGGCGACGATGCCGCTGCCGGCAGACATCCCGCTTTATCGCGAGTGGGAAGACCTCTATCGCAAGCAGTGGAACTGGGACAGCGTGGCCCGCGGCACGCACACGATGACCAACTGCGTGTCGGGCTGTTCGTGGGATCTCTACGTCAAGGACGGCATGGTGTGGCGCGAGGAGCAGCACTCGCCGTACAAAGCGTCGATGGCGGGGCTGCCCGACTTCAATCCGCGCGGCTGCCAGAAAGGTGCGTGCGGTTCGGTGCTGATGCACTCGGCGTCGCGGGTTCGTTATCCGCTGCGCCGGGCCGGCGAGCGCGGCGAGGACCGCTGGGAACGCATCACCTGGGAGCAGGCGCTCGACGCGGTGGCGGTGGGCCTGGTCGATGCCATTCAGCAGGAAGGTGCGCAGAGCATCCTGTGCGAACTCGGCCCCAACATCGGGTCGGGGCCGAACAGTGCGGCGCCGTTGCGTTTCTTCCGCATGCTCGGCGCCGCCGCTACCGATGGGAACGGCCAGATCGGCGATCTGCTGCCGGGCCCGACGATCACGCTCGGCAACGGTCATCCGTGCGGATCATCCGACGACTGGTGCCGCTCGGCCTACCTCGTGATGTGGTCTTACAACCCCTCGGCGACGCGAATCCCCGACGCCCATTTCCTGTACGAGTCCCGCTACCGCGGCGCCAAGCTGGTCGCGGTGTGTCCGGACATGAACAACAGCACGATTCACGCCGATCTGTGGCTGAACCCGAAGCCGGGTACCGACGCCGCGTTGGCGCTCGGCGCCGCGCAGGTGATCGTCTCCGAGGGCTTGCACAACGTCGCCTACGTCACCGAACAGACCGACTTGCCGCTGCTGGTGCGCACCGACACCGGGCGTTTCCTGCGCGCCGCGGATCTGGGTCGCAGCGATTCTGAAACGACTCTGTACGTGTGGGACGCGGATCGAAAAGAACCGGCTCCCGCACCCGGCAGCGGCGATAGCGACAGTCTGGCGACCGAGGGTCGCAACACCGCTCTCGACTTCACCGGCAGCGTTACGGTAGGCGGCAAATCGGTTGCGGTCCGCACGGTATTTTCACAACTACGCGAGAAGCTCGATCGCGACTATCAGCCCGAAACGGTAGCGACCATTACCGGGGTGTCTGCCGCGACCATCCGCCAGTTCGCGCGCGAATTCGCCGCCGCGCCGGCGGCGATGATTCTGTCGGAATTCGGCGGCTGCAAGTTCCTGCACGCGGATCTCAACCAGCGCGCGCAGATCTTGATCGCGTCACTGACCGGCAATCTCGGACGCGCAGGCGGCGGCTGGCGCAGCGCCGGTTTCTTCGCGCCCGAAGGTTTCGCGCTGCTGGCGATGCAGGAAAAGCTCGGGCTGCTCAACCTCGGCATGTTCGCCGCACGTGCGACGATGTGGCCGGCCGACACCGAACACGAATTCGCGCAATACTTCGTGCCGGGCACGGTGTGGCACGCCGTCCACGGCGGCCTCGACAAGATTTCGGGCGATCCGCGCTACGGAGACGCGAGTGCGCCGCGACCGCTGGCCGAGTACCTGAAGGAAGCGCTCGACAAAGACTGGTTCAAGTTGTTCCCGGCGCCCGACAAGAAGCCGCGGGTGCTGCTGTCGATCTTCGGCAACGTGCTGCGCCACTCGCGCCAGAACAAACACTTGCGCGAGACGCTGCTCGGCAAGGCCAAGCTGCTCATCGACGTCAATTTCCGCATGAGCGAGACCGGGCGCTGGGCCGACATCATCCTGCCGGCGGCTTTCTGGTACGAGAAGGTCGACCTGAAGTACCTCGCCTCTTTCATCCCGTATCTCCATCTCGGCGACCGGGCCGCGCCGCCTCTCGGCGAGGCCAAGCCCGAGTGGGAGATTTTTGCGTTGCTGGCGGCCGCCGTCGCGCGCGAGGCGCGCCGGCGCGACCTCGCGCCGTACCAGGACATCGCCGATACTTCGCGTGACGCGAAGCGTCTGGACGAAGCGTTCACCGACGGCGGGCGCTTCGGTGCCACCGACGAAGAGAAAGCGATGGAGTTTGTGCTCGAGTACTCGACGCCGGCCGGCAATACCTCACTGCAAGGTTTGCGCGACGCGGGCGCGGTGCGCTTTGCGAGTACCGGGGCGCCGGCGAGCATGGCCGGCTACTACAGCGACTACAGCGAAACCGAACCGCTGGTGCCGCAGCGCTGGTTCGTCGAGAAGAAACAGCCGTGGCCGACCGTCACCGGGCGCCAGCAGTTCTACGTCGATCACCCTTGGTTCCTCGAGTGCGGCGAAGCGCTGCCGACCTACAAGGCGCCGCCGGGTGCGGGCGGATCCTATCCGCTGGTCCTGAGCGGCGGCCACACGCGCTGGAGTATTCACTCGCAGTGGCGAGACCAGCAACCGATGCTGCGTTTGCAGCGCGGCGAGCCGGTGGTCTACGTGAGCGCCGAAGACGCGGAGCGGCGCGGCGTCAAGGACCACGATCTGGTCCGGCTGCGCAACGATCTCGGCGCGTTCGTCTTGCGCGCCAAAGTCGCCGGCTATGTGCGCCCCGGCGAAGTCATCGTCTACCACGCGTGGGAGCCGTACCAGTTCCGCGACGGGCTAAGTGACCATTCGATCATCCCGAGTCCGCTCAAGGCGACCAGCCTGGCGGGCGGCTACGGACAGCTTCGCTGGACCTACGGCCACTGGGAACCGAATCAGGTCGACCGCGACACCCGAGTGGAACTGGAACTGGCTTGAGCGCTTCGCAGCCGGGCTCGCGCTCGGGCGGGCGGCGCTTGTCGAGTTGTGAGAAATCTGGAGAATCGGGCACTATGACGGCCGTGAAGAGTCCCGCGTGAAGAAGATCTCCTGCGAAAGCTGTCCGATCCGCGACACGAGTTGTATTGCCGACCTCTCTATCGACAAGCTCGACGAGTTCCGTTCGTTCAGCGTGTCGGCGGTCTACAAACCCCGCCAGGTGCTGTTCCACGAAGGCACGGCCGCAGCCGGGCTCTACGTGCTGTGCCACGGCGTCGTGAAGCTCTACCAGTCCGGACGCTTCGGGCGTGATCACATTCTTGCCGTCGCAGGACCCGGCGAAGTGCTCGGCGAACTACCGCTGGAACCCTCCGACCCGTACTCGGCGTCGGCCGAGGCACTGGTGGAGTCGCAAGTTTGCTATCTGCCGCGCGAACGCCTGGTACGCTTCATCGAGTTGCACCCGATGACCGGTGTGCGGCTGATTGCCGCGCTCAGCGATGCGCTGATCGCCGCGCGTCACAAAGTGCGCGACATGGTGCTGAAGCCCGCCGAGACACGCTTGGCAGAACTGCTCGTGAAACTGACCGGCAACGGTGGCGATGCCGCAGAGGCTGTCCGTCAGGTCACGCTCGCGTACTCGCGCCGCGACATCGCCGAAATGATCGGCGTCTCGACCGAAACGGCGATCCGGCTGCTGGCCAGACTCAAGAGCAAAGGCGTGATCGCGACCCACGGGCGCGAGCTGACCGTGACAGATCTCGACAAGCTGCGTCGTTTCGCGGCCGTTCCGTATTAGGAAAACACCGCCTTCCAGGGCGCCTCGGCGGGTGCGGCGAAGCCCTGCATCGCGGTGTGAAACGGCACGCAGACCGAAAGCCGCGCAGCCGGCCGTCAGCCGTGGGCCGGACCGGGGAAATCACCAAGTTCAACATCACCCGATCATCGAGCTAAGCGCCGACGCGAACAGCACGAATGAAGTAGAGGGTGGTCTTGAGGCTGCCGCCCGCTACTCCATTGCTGACGTTCACGAACCACCCGTTCGATGGGATGAGCTCGCCCGAGGTGGACGACCAGTAGTAGTACGGCTGCGTGCAACTGCACGTCGTCACCGTGCAGCCCACCGAACAGCCAGCGTCGAACGCACCGTAAGTCGCAGGACTCGGCGGGCCGAAGTTAATTATCGCCTGCAATTCTCTGACGTTCGGAACCCGCCAGTCCGTGTAGCCGGCGAAACCGGCCCCAGCGTTCAGTGCCGCAAGGAACGTCGTCACCATCGTCCTCGTGTACGAGGGCGTGTCCATGCCCCGCGTATAACGGTTGTTCCAGGCGTGGATCGAGCCGTCGTAGCTTTTCTTTTCGCCTCGTCAAAAGAATCTGTGGACGTACGCGGGCTCGGGTAGCTTGCCAAGTGCGTGATACAGCGCCCGACGTGTTCAGCAGGCAGTCCCGCCGCCACCAATTGCGCTACCTGCATCATCTCGTGCCAGCGCCGCGAGAGGTCTGCGACCGTCGGCGAGCAGAGCGGCGCGGTCGGCGTTCCAACTCGCTCTCGAGGGCCCGTCGGTATCGTGGAAGCGGTCGATGTCGCGCGACAGACGCGGGGGCCGACGGCAGTTCGTTCAGCGCGGCCCCTCCGGCGACGTAGCTCTCGCCTGAGTCGATACGCGCCTGCTCTAAGAGCTTGCAGACGCGGCGCTGGAACGCTGTGAGAGCCATCGCCTGATCTCCGCACGTTGTTGGGAGGCCTTCAGATCGCCGTATCGCTCAATGTAGGCGAGCAGCCGCAGCACTTCTTCGCGCTCGGACGGATAGTAGTCTCGCCGAAGGAACCACAGGCACTGATCGCGGTACTCGTCGGACAGCGCCTGCACCGCCCGCATGAGGTCGTGGTCGAGCGCGCTACCAGCCCCAGAGGGTCCACGGAAACCGCCGACCTCCCCGGCCTCTTCGGCCGCAGTTATGGTTTCCCTTGCCGGTGGCATGCCTCGCTCCGAGCAGAGGAACCCCTGGTCGTGACCACCGCGGCGGTGACGACCACGGTCCGACGACGCGTTGCCGGCTGACGAGCCCCTCGTATAGACTCGCCCAACGGCGCCGCTGGCTCAGACGGTGCAGGAGAACACCATGGCGAACGGGAACGCCCAATACCAAAGCATCGTAGAAAGCCTCCGAGGTTTGTCGCCGGAACGGGTCGCCGAAGTGGAAGACTTCGTCAACTTCCTCCGCGCTCGTGACGCCGAACGTGAGTTGACGCGCGCAAGCTCGCGCCTGGCCGAACCCGCGTTTGCCGCGGTGTGGGAGAATTCCGACGATGCCGACTACGACCGAATTTGAGTTTGGCGACGTCGTGCTGGTTCCATTTCCGTTCACCGACCAGACCGGGAGCAAGCAGCGCCCGGCGGTGATAGTCAGTTCGAGGCGATACCACGCAGAACGCGCGGACTTGGTGATCATGGCCGTCACCAGTCAGCTGAGGCCAGGAAGTCCCGTCACCGACGCAGGAATCGCAAAGTGGCGCGAGGCGGGCTTGTTGAAGGAATCGGTGGTGAAACCAGTATTCGCCACAATCGAGCGGGGTCTCGTACGCCGCAAACTCGGCAGACTCGAGGCGGACGATCGCAAGGCACTCAACGATGCGCTCGGCCGTCTGCTCGGCCAGTGACCGCGCATCGACCGTGCGGTGGTTCAGAGCGTTCCCGACGATTCGAACGGGTTGTCCTCGCCAGCGCGCGGCCGGATCCTGTCGAGCTGGCGGTGAGCGCGTTCAGCCGCGTTCTTGGCCGCCGATGACGCGCCGGTGCCAGACCGAGTAGTAGCGATAGCGGCTCGGCATGTGCGAGACCACCGAGCCGATCGCGATGACCGCCGTCAGCAGCCACACGCGCGCGTCCCAGGCGAGAGCCACGCCGGCAACCAGCGCGATTTTGACGATGGTCGCGAGGCCGCGGATCTGCAGCGGCCAGATCGGGTTGCGGAAGATCTCCAGCGCCATCAAGGCTGTGCCGCTGGCGAGCGTCGCGATCAGCGCGGGCTTCAGCCTCTCGGGCGCGACAGCGTAGACGTGTCCGCCGTAAAGTGCGCCGAATGCGATCAGGTGTGCGGTACGCAGCGTGCTGCGCACCGTTCGGACGCCGGGTAGAACCGTGCTGAGGTTCATGCGGCTGCCGGTGTTTTACGAGCGCGCTGCGTGTCGGGTGCGCGCTCGTGCAGGACTGCGCCTCGACTTACGCGGCTGGCTGCCGACGCCACGAAAATCTCAGCCTCCGATCGACGACATCGCCCGCGTCCGGCTTGCGATGCCGTCTTCGGTTGCGTCGGCGTAGCTGCCGCGCGCGGGCCGCCCGGCGGTGGCGGCGCGAAAACACTCGGCGATCGCTCGAGCAGACACCTGCGGTCTGAGCGCGTCGTTCAGGTCGATCTCGCCATCGGCGGTCAGACACGGCCGCAGTTTGCCGTCCGAAGTCAGACGCAGGCGGTTGCAACGATCGCAGAAGCGGCAACTCACTGGGCTGATCAGGCCGACCTCGCCACCGGCGCGCAGTGCGTAGTAGGTCGCGGTGTCGCCGCTTTGGTGACGCGCGGGCTCGGCGGCCAGATAGTGATGGATGCGCTCGAGGATCTCGGCGCGGCTCACATACGAAGACGCCCAGCGTTGGGCCATGCCCAGCGGCATGTACTCGATGAAACGCATCTGCGCGCCGTGTGCGGCGGCGAAGTCGAGCATCGCGGGGAGTTCGTCGTCGTTGACTCCGCGCATGACCACGACGTTGATCTTGAGCGGCGCCAGCCCGGCTTCACGTGCGGCATCGATACCGGCGACCACTCGGTCGAGATCGTCGCGTCCACTGACGGCGCGGAAGACCGCCGGGCGCAGCGAATCGAGACTCACGTTCACGCGCCCGAGCCCGGCGGCTTTCAGCGCCGCGGCGTGCTCGGCGAGCAGCGTGCCGTTGGTCGAGAGGGCCAGGTCGGTAATCCCCTCGAAGCGGCTGACGGTGCGCACGAAATCGACCACGCCCGGATCCAGCAGCGGCTCTCCGCCGGTGATGCGGATCTTGCCGATGCCGAGCCCGACGCCGACGCGGACGACGGCTGCGAGTTCGTCCAGGTCCAGGCGTCCCGGCAGCGCGCGGACCCCGCAGCCGCGCGGCAGGCAGTAAAAGCAACGCAGGTTACAGCGGTCGGTGATCGACACCCGCAGGTAGGTGACCTGGCGGCCATAGCGGTCGTGGAGTTTCATACGAAGCCGACAGACTACCGAACGGTCGGAAGGGCGCGATGACCAATGTCATGATCGGCGATGACCGGTATTGGCAACCGCCGAATCGGTCACGCGCTTCCACCAACTTTCTCTCTGAGCATCCTGAGCATCGTAGGCGCCCAACCCTTCGTCGGCCCGCTTCGAAATCCTGGGGCCGGCTGGGATTTGGTTGTCCGAGCACTGGCTGGTCAGAGGCGGGGTGGGCTTCAGCCGTCGGGTGCCGTCGGGTCGAGGCGCCCACTCAGCTAACGCGAACTGGCGCTTCGATCCGATGCCCGGTGGAGTCGTGGAAAGATCCGCCTACGAAGCACCACTCCCGGCTCTCGAGCAAGGGACGGGCAGAATCCGCCTCGAGCCCCTCGAATTCGGCGTCGGCGAGCGGCGCACGCCACCAGCGACCCGAGCGCGAGTAGTGGGGTTCTTCTATGAGGTACTCGAGCCACGGCGTTCCACACGCCGTGCAGACTTCGACGCTGACCTCGCCGCCTTTCGAATCATCACCGAGGCGGTGGCACTGGAAACCGTTCCACCAGAACGGTGGACGCGAGCGACTGCATTCGGCGCTCATCTCCCCTCCCGGCGTGACGCGTCGGTGTCGTCTACGGCGCGGCGCGGTGTTTCAGCCGACCCTGTCCGTGAGACGGGTTCCGTCGTTCTCGACCCGCACTATTCGTTGCGACGGCGTGAGCCCCGGTCGTCCCGCGGGACGAGACCGCGCCAGTCGCGCACTCCGCTACGCCCCGGCCGTCGAGCGCAAGCGCGTTGCGAGCCCCGCGATGCCGACTTCGACCAGGTGCAAAAACACCAGCACCGCCACCACGTAGGTCAGCCAATCGTGCAGATCGCGCGACGGGTCCAGCAGCGAGTCGGGCATCGATTCGGCGCCCCACATCACCAAGCCGGTCGCCGTGAAGAGCGCTCCGATGACGAGGGTGACTGCAACGTGGAGTCCCCGCCAGATCGAGCGCAGCGTTCGCTCGGCCGGTGGGGCGAACACGCTGTGCGCTCCGAATCGCAAGACGATCAACACAGGAAGGACGAAGAACGCGACGCCGCCCCAGCGGTGGCTTTCGCGAACGATCAACGAGTAGCCGCCGGTTACCGCCGCGCGCAGGTCCGGGACGAAGAGCAGTAGCCCCGACACGAACAGCACCGCGAAAGTGAGCAGGTGGACGGTGTGTATCAGGGGGCGAGCGATCGAGGATGACATGGGTTGGTGCCTTTGCGCGGTCTACCGAACTATCGGAATAGAAATCATCTGGGAAGAAGATCGAAGTCACACCGGTTTCTCGACCGACGGACCTGGGAATGGCCCGTCGGTTGAGATGTGTTCAATCAGCCTTGGAAAGCCGCGGCCGCTGCGGTGCTCACTGCGCGCAGGTCTGTCCGCAACTTTGGTAGCCGCTCCAGCACCCGGCGCCACTTGCCCGCAACGTCGCCCTGCAATCGGCGCCGCACAGCAAGCCTTGCCTTGCCACCGCGCCGAGACACGGCAGTGGATTGAGTTGGGCCAGACACGCCGCTCCCGAGCCCAGCGCATTCGTCACGCAGGTGGTCGCACAACCTTCGGCTTCTACGGCAACCGAACGGGCGCAGCCTTCGAGTGATCCGACGCAGTCGTCCTGGCACGCATCCGCCGGGCACTGTTGGACGCAGGCGTCCAGTTCTGCGCGACAGCCCGCGGCGCCCGACACTACTGCTGGCTTGCAACTCTGAGCACACTGCAAGACCTGTTGCAGCGTGGCGCCGAGGCACGCTTTCGGGTCAGGTCCAGTCAAGCATGGCATCACGTTCGGAATCGCCGCGGTCGCGCAGGTCCGCACGCAGTCCCTGGCATCTTCCGCGACCGGTCCGAGGCACTGCCCCGCCGATGCGATGCACCCGCCGCGGCAGGTTCCGTCGCCGACTGGCCCGCAGGCCTCCCGGCACTGGCCGAAGTCTCCGCGGCAGCTCTTGGCTCTTTCGCTCAGAGTCTGAACGCAGCCTTGTGCGCAGAGGCTCAGCCCTTGCTCCACTTCGAGCAGGCACGCCTTCGGGTCTTGCGCGTTCGAGCACGCGGTCGCCGCCGACACAGCGTCGGTCGCGCACTGTATCCCGCAGGTTCGCGCATCGCTGACGATCGGTGCGGCGCATTCTCTGAGTTGTCCATAGCACGCGTCACGACACGGATCGGGCGGCAGACACTCGTTGATGCAGCCCTCGAACGTCGTGCGGCATTGCTGGGCTTCCTCTTCCGCCGTGTTCTTGCAGGCGATTGCGCACTGACCCAATTGCTGAGCAACCTGCGCGAGGCACGCGGCCGGGTCGGCATCGTTCGAGCACGCGGCAGCGGCTTCGCGCGCCGCGCCGGCGCACTGACCACCGCACTGCCGGGCATTCTGGGCGATCGGTTCGAGGCATCCGTGTACCGCCGGTGCGCATTGTGCCTCGCACGGAGTCGCAGGCGCGCAGCCCTCTTTGCAGCCCTCCAGTGCCGACTTGCAAGCCTCGGCGCTGTCACGCGTAGTGGTAGCGCAACCTTGCACGCACGTGTGGACCTGTTGAGCGACGTCAGCCAGACACGCCAGCGGATCGGCCGTACTCGCGCAGGCGGCAGCGGCACTGTCGGCAGCGGCCGCGCAGTCTTGCGTGCAACTCCTTGCCTGAGCGACCACCGGCGCGAGGCACTCTCGCGCCGGTGCGAGGCACTGCTCTTCACACGAGTTTGCAGGCAGGCAGGTCTGGCTGCACTCGATCAGCGATGCTTTCACCGCGCTGCGTGCCTGTTTGGCCGAGGCCCGGCAGGCCGAGCGGCACGACGCCTGATTCGCGTCGCTGCGGCACTGGAGCTTGCAACTCTTCAGTGCGGCCTTGCCTTCGCTCACCGCGGTCGAGGCCACCGCGCCGCACGCTCTTCTGCATTCCTCGGCCGCGACGCGCGCCGGTGTTGCCAGCAACGTCAATCCGATAACCGCGGCTGCGACTGCGCCGAAACTCCAACGCGAATTCATGGAATCCCTCCTTTGGTGGTGCCACCGCTTGCCGGCGCTGGGGCCACTCTGTCGTTCTCGAATTCGAGCCACGCCGACTTGCAATCGCGAACCCTGCGTTGGCGTGACGATTGGCGAGGTCATTTCACCTTCTCTTCTCATTGCAGCAGGGAGTCAATGCGGTTTGCGATGGGCAGTCTCATGGACCCCGAGGCGCGGTCAGCGGTTGGTGGTTGGGGCCGGAGGCGAGCACGAGGAGCGCTGCAGGGGGCGCAGAAGTAGGCGTTCCGGGCAAAACCGGCTTTTATCATATCGAGCTATGACGGGCGCCGCTTCATCCCTTCCGACCGTTCGGTAGAGTCGGCGCCCGAATACTTTGCCGCCCCCGATTAGTGTGGATGACGGACCATCCGTCGCGAGAACCCTTCGGGGAGCGGCCCGCAGAGCCGGCAAGAAGCGGCACGGAAGAAACAGCAGAGGAGTGCGCAAGTGACACAGACTCGAGGCAAGTGGGCTGACGCGTATCGAAGCAAGTGGACCTGGGACAAGGTGACCTGGGGAAGCCACTCGGTCGATTGCTATCCTGGTGGATGTTCGTGGCAGGTCTACACCAAGGACGGCAAGATCGTTCGCGAGGAGCAGGCCGCCGTGCTCGCGCCGATCGAAGCAGGCATTCCCGACATGAACCCGATGGGATGTCAGAAGGGCGCGTCGTGGAGTCACTGTCACTACTCGCCCGACCGCATCACCCAGCCGATGAAGCGCGTCGGCAAACGCGGTGAATCGAAGTTCGAACCGGTTTCGTGGGATGTGGCGCTCACCGACATTGCCGACGCGATGCTCGACGCGATTCAGGACCAAGGCAGCGAGTCGATTCTCACACTGCTCACTCCGGAGCCGGGCGCCGCGCCGGCGCGCATGTTCGCGCAACTGCTCGGGACGCCGACCACCGACGGCAACGCCGAGTTCCAGGATTTCAGCCCGGGCTGGCACATCACCTGGGGTCTGTTCAATCCGACCTCGACGATGGACGACTGGTTCCTGGCCGAGCTCACGCTGATCTGGCACGCCAACCCGGTCTACACCAACATTCACTGGTATCACTACGTCGCCGAGTCCCGCTACAACGGCGGCGAGGTTGTGACGATCGCGCCCGACTACAGTCCTTCGGCGATTCACGCCGACCACCACCAACCGATCCGCATCGGCACAGATGCGGCGCTGGCGCTGGCGATGTGCAAGGTCATCATCGACGCGGGGATTTACAAGAAGCAGTTCGTGCAGGAGCAGACCGACCTGCCGCTGTTGGTGCGCAAGGACAACGGGCGTTTCCTGCGCGGCAACGAGGTGTACGAAGGCGACCGCGAGGACCAGTTCTTCTGGTGGGATCGCCTCACCAATCTGCTGACTCCGGCACCGCGGCACACGCTGGCGACGACCGGTGTCGATCCGGTGCTCGACGGTACCTACAGCGTGACTCTGCTCGACGGCACGACCGTCGAAGTCGAGCCGGTATTCGCGGTCTTGCAGCGGCATCTCGAAGACTACACACCCGAGAAGGCCGGCAAGATCTGCGAGATCCACCCCGACAACATTCGCGCTCTGGCGCGCAAGGTGGCCACGCGTCGGACCAAGATCTTCATCGGCTGGAACTCGGGCAAGTACTACCACGGCGACCTGATGGAACGTGCGATGGCGCTGCTGCTCGGGCTCACCGGCAACTGGGGCAAGAAAGGCACCGGCACGCGCTCGTGGGCGATCATGGGACTCGACGGTGTCGCCTTTATGACCCGCAAGCAGGGCGCGGGACAAGACGAAGCGATCAAGCTGGTCTCCCAGATCATCGCCATGCGCCGCATGCTCGCGATGAGCGATCCGACGATGACCACCGAGATGGTGCAAAATCGCGGCGCCGAGATCGCCGGCGAGTTCGGCGGCGCCGGGAACACCATTCCTCCCGCCTTCCTGTGGTACTACCAGTACGGTTACAAAGAGCGTTGGGACAACCCCGAAAATCACGACCCGTCGATGAAGAAGACCTTCGGCGAGTACATGAACGAGGCGGTCGACAAGGGGTGGTGGAATGCCGCCGCGACGTCGACCTACCGGGACGTCCAGCCGCGGGTACTGTTCGAGGCCGGCGGCAACATGCTGCGCCGCCAGCGCGGCGGGCAGAAGATCCTGCTCGAGGGCCTGTGGCCCAAGCTCAAGATGATCGTGTCGGTGGACTACCGCATCACCACCACCGGGCTGTATTCGGACTACATCCTGCCGGCCGCGCAGCACTACGAGAAGCTCGGCACCAGCATGCAGTCGGTCCACCACCTGAACTACGTGCTGTGCGATCGCGCCACTCCGCCGGCGGGTGATTCGCTGGCCGACATCGAGATCGGTCTGCGGCTGGTAGAGAAACTCCAAGAGCGCGCCGCGGCGCGCGGCCTCAAGGGCTTCACCGACCGCGGCGGCAACTACCGCAGCTTCGAAGACCTGGTGACGCGCGCCACGCTGAGCGGCGCGATCCGTGACGAGGACAAGCGCTTCGCGGAAGTCGTAAGCGACAACGTGGCCTACGGACTGCTGCCGAAAGACACGACACTCGAAACGCTGCGCGAGAAAGGCTCGGTGCGTTTCGAAGGCTGGGGCATGGTCGGACACGGCGTTTCGCAGGCTTCTACGATCAAGCCCGACGAGGTCCACAATCCGCTGCGCTGGCACACCGAAGACAAGGTTCCCTACGATACCTTGGTGCGACGTGCGCAGTTCTACATCGACCACGAGTGGTTCCTGGAGGCCGGTGAAGGACTGCCGACCCACAAGGAGCCGCCTCCGCAGGGCGGGCGCGGTCGCCGCTTCGAGATGACCAGCGGGCACAACCGCTGGAGCATCCACTCGATGAACATGACCAACAACGTGCTGCTCAACACTCACCGCGGCGAGCCGTTCGTGTTCGTCAACGACAAGGACGCCGCCGATCTCGGCATCGAGAACGGCGGGAAAGTGAAGTTGGTGAACGACGTCGGCGACTCGATCATGGTCGCCAAGGTGACGCCGTCGTGCCGCCCCGGGCAGGTGATCCTGTACAACGGTTTCGAACCGTACATGCACGAGAACTGGTACAGCCAGTCGGATCTCGAACCCGGCCACATCAAGCACCTGGGACTGGTAGGCAACTACGGACAGCTCCGCTACCGGCTGTTTTCGTGGCAGCCGATTCCTGCCGACCGCGCCGTGCGGGTCGATCTCCAGAAGCTCTGAGGCCAAGGAACAGAGGAAACAGACGTCATGGGAACCATTACCAAATCGAAGCGCCAACTGGCTTGGGTGTTCGACCTCAACAAGTGCATCGGCTGCCAGACCTGCTCGGTGGCCTGCAAAGTCCTGTGGCCGCAGGAGGATCCCGGCACCGAGCAGCAGTGGTGGATGACCGTCAACACCCAGCCGGGCCGTGGCACGCCGCGCGACTGGGAGACGATGGGCGGCGGCTACGACGCCGACGGCAAGCTGCAACTGGGCCACACCGCCACCGACGAAGAGATCGGCGGCGGCTGGAACTTCAACTACGACGAAGTGCTGCGCGGCGGCGGTGGGCGTGCCAAGCACCTGCACAAGATCTCGGGCTCCAAGACCTGGGGCATGAACTGGGACGAAGACGAAGGCGGCGGCGAGTTCCCCAACGCCTACTACTTCTACCTGCCGCGGCTGTGCAATCACTGCACCGAGCCGGCGTGTCTGGAGTCGTGTCCGAACGACGCGATCTTCAAGCGCGCCGAGGACGGTCTGGTGCTGCGCGACGAAGACAAGTGCAAGGGCGCTCAGCTGTGCCGGCGCGCGTGCCCGTACAAGAAGATCTACTACAACAAGATGCGCAACGTCAGCCAGCACTGCATCGGCTGCTTCCCGCGCATCGACCAGGGCGTGGCTCCGGCCTGCGTGCGGCAGTGCCCGGGCCGTGCGGCTTTCATCGGTTTCATCGACGACGAGAGCACCGCGGTCCACAAGTTGGTCAAGAAGTGGAAGGTGGCCTTGCCTCTGCACCCCGAGAAGGGCACGCACCCGAACGTCTACTACGTTCCGCCGCTGTCGCCGGCGCCGCTGCGCGCGGACGGCAGTTTCGACGAAGCCGGCCACCGCATCCCGCCGGCCTACCTCGAGTCGCTGTTCGGTGCGCAGGTACACGGCGCTCTGGACGCGCTGCGCGCCGAACTCGACAAGAAGCGGCGCGGGCAGGCCTCTGAGGTGATGGACGCGCTGATCCTGTACCGCTGGAAGGACGCGTTCGGTCACCTCGACCGCGATCCGGCTACCATCGTCTGGGAGTGAACTGAGTCACACGTTCTTGCCGGGGCGTTCGTGCGCGGACCGCCGCGCCGCGCCCCGTGCGAGGCTTTCGCGAGGCGTGTCTCGACCGCTCTCACGCGTTTCGCTGTTCGACCCACCGCGTCAGACATTCCTGCCGACCTGGGTGGGCTCCGTGCACGACACATCGATGACGGCGAGGTGTCGGAAAAAGCCTGGAAACAGCGGTCGCGTTGTGTAACCATCCACGCGTCCGGAGTTGCCCTGTCTTTCGATGGGGGACTATCTGCATTGAAAGAGAGTCTGACCGAGGCGTTGACCGCTTCTCGGTGTGGCGTGCCGGCGATTCGAAGTGCGAATCGGCCGACGAGCGCGGCCGTGAACGACGGGTTCGCGAGCGCCACGCCCTTGCCGTCGGCGAGGTGAAAGGGCGTGACCGTACACTTCGCGCAACGCCCCGGAGATGAGTTGCAAGCGCTGCCGCACGCGCCGGTGGCAGGATATTCCTGGCCGCCGCCGGAGGAGATCCGCGCTCGCATGCGAGCGCAGACTCGCGAACTCCTTCTTTCGCGCTCGGCCGCCGTGGTATGGACCATTCTGGCCGGGGTCGTGCTGTTCTCGGCAGCCAAGCTCTGGTTAGAACCCGCCACGAGCTACATCTGGTACGGTCCGGCCTTGGCGCTTGCCGTGGTGCAACTGGCGATGTTCCGCGTGGTGCGCCGCGACATGCCGACTTCGCGGCTGGAGCGTATCGTTCTGGCCGACACGGCAGCCGCCTGTGCGGTTACCGCGTGGCTGGGCATCGCTTCGGGGCGCACCACGGGCTCCGACTTCTTTCTGCTGGGCGTTGCGATCAATACCGCAGCGATTTTGCCCTGGGGGCCGCGCTCCCAGGCGAAGCTCGGAGTGATCGCCGTGGCGGCAATCGTCGCCAACGGCTACGGCGTGAACGGGGCGCTGTACGATTCGGTCGATTTTCGCACGTTCGTGCCTGCGGTCGTACTGATCGGTGCGTCCATCTACACGAGCTACATGCTGGAGTCGGCCAGATTGCAGAGCGCGCGTGCCGACCTGCTTCGTGAACGCGCCGAAGCCGAGACTCGCGAGCTCAACGCGGTACTCGAACGTCGCGTGGTCGAGCGCACGGCCGAACTCCAGGCCGCCAACGACGAACTCGAGGCGTTCGCCTATTCGGTGTCGCACGACCTGCGGGCACCGCTACGCGCGATGGACGGCCTCAGCGAAGCGCTACTCGAGGATTACTCGGGGAATCTGGACGACGAGGCCAAGGACTACCTGTTGAGAATCCGCTCGGAAGCCGGTCGACTCGGAGACCTGGTTGACGACCTGCTCAGGCTCTCGCGAGTCACCAGAGCCGTCATGCAACGCGCAGACGTCGATCTGACCGCGTTGGCGTCCACCGTCGCGGAGCGGTTGCGCAGCGCGCGACCGGACCGCGACGTGCGGTTCACGATCGCTGCCGGCCTGCGCGAACATTGCGACGCGTCGTTGATCAGGGTGCTGCTCGAGAACGTGCTGGGGAACGCTTTCAAGTTCACTCAGAAGAACCCGCGTGCGCTCATCGAGTTCGGATGCGAACAGCGCAACGGGGATCGTGTCTACGTAGTCCGCGACAACGGCGTCGGCTTCGATATGGCCCACGTCGGCAAAGTGTTCGAGGCTTTCGAGCGGCTTCACAGTTCAAACGATTTCGAAGGCACCGGGATCGGATTGACCACGGCCGACAGGATAGTCCGCCGCCACGGCGGGACGATCACTGCCGAGGCGGAGCCGGGCAAGGGGGCGACGTTTCGCTTTACGCTCTGCCCCACGGGAGAAGAGGTTTCATGAGCGAGCCGTTGGTTCTGCTGGCCGAAGACAATCCCAACGACGAGTTGCTGACCATTCGCGCGCTGCGCAAAGGCAACATCGCCAACCACGTGGTCGTCGTGCGCGATGGCCAAGAGGTGCTCGACTACCTGTTCGGGACCGGCTCTCACTCCGGGCGCGACGTGTCGGTTCTGCCCCAGGTGCTGTTGCTCGATCTCAAGCTTCCCAAAGTCAGCGGGCTCGACGTGCTGGCGCGCGTGCGTGCCGAAGCGCGGCTCGAGACTCTTCCGGTGGTCATCCTGACGTCTTCGGCGATGGACCGGGACATGGTGGAAGGTTATCGCCTCGGCGCCAACAGCTACGTCCAGAAACCGGTCAGCGCGGAACAGTTCAAGGATGCGGTGCAGACACTCGGTCTGTACTGGGTGCTCGTGAACAAGGTCCCGTCGGCCCCGTAACGAGCGGTCGGCAATCGAGGTCCCCGCGGCGCGAAACGATCACCGCGCCGCACCGTTCGACGCAGATGCTCTCGGGTCACTTCCCCAATCCGAGCAGCTTGGCGATGATTTCGTTCATCATCTCCGTGGTCCCACCGCCGATCGGCAGCAGCCGCGCGTCACGCGCCAGCCTCTCGACGAAGGTTTCGCGCATGTAGCCCATTCCACCGAAGATCTGAACGGCGTTGTAGCAGACGTCCTGGGCGACGTCGGATGCGAAATTCTTCGCCATCGAGACTTCCTTGACGAGGTACTCGCCGTTGTTCAGACGATTGGCGACGCTGTACGTGAACCCTTTGGCCGCCTCGACCTTGGTCGCCATGTTGGCGAGCTTGTGCCGGATCACCTGGAATCCCTGCAGCGTCTTGCCGAAGGCTTTGCGCTCGGTGACGTACCGCAGCGACTCTTTCAGCGCCAGATCGGCAGTGGTCGCACCGAAGACGGCGAGCGAGATACGTTCGCTCTGAAAATTCTGCATGATCGCGACGAAGCCGGAGCCGTCTTCACCGATGCGGTTCTCGACCGGTATGCGCACGTCCTCGAACACGAGCTCGGCGGTGTCGGATGCCCACCAGCCGGTCTTGCGCAGCGCACGGCCTACCGAAAACCCCTTCATTCCCTTCTCGACGACGAAGAAAGTCAGGCCGTTGTGGGGATCCGGGCCGGTGCGCGCGAGCACCGTAACTTGATCGGCGCGCACACCCGAGGTGATGAACATCTTGGCGCCGTTGAGCAGGTAGCTGTCGCCGTCGCGTACCGCCCGCGTCTGTACGCCGGCGACGTCGCTGCCGGCACCGGGCTCGGTGATCGCCAGCGCGGCGATCTTCTCGCCGCGCAATACCGGCGGCACAAAACGGTTTTTCTGTTCGTCGCTACCGAGGTTGAGAATCGGCGGAAGCGCGATTCCCAGCGAGTCCAGCCCCACGACCACGCCGGTACTCTGCCCGGTCATCAGCGATTCGATGGCGACGATGGCGTGAAAGAGATCGCCGGCGCTGCCGCCGTACTCCTCGGGAAAATGCGAACCGAGAATGCCGGCCTCTGCCGCCTTGGAGTAGAGTTCGCGAGGAAACTCGTGCGCCTCCTCCCACTTCTCGGCGTGAGGCCGGATCTCCCGCTCAGCAAAACGCAGGCAGGTCTCACGATAGGCGCGGTGACTGTCGTTCAGGTATTGTTCGAGCATCGATGTTCTCTCGGTGAAGGGTTGGCGGCGAAAATGGTATCTCGGTGGAAGGTTGCGCCGAAGGGCGGGACTCTAGCGGCAGGCGGTTGAAAATGCATGGATCAACCGCGCCTCAGGAAGCGTCGCGAGACCGGATCGAGCGATCAGGTTCCGACCGGTTGCTCATCGACCCAACGCCGGAAGAGTTCGTACGCGACCGCCAGCAGCGTTGCCCCGAGGAACATGCCGAGGAAGCCCCAGGCCAGCAGACCGCCGAGAACGCCGAGGAAGATCACCGCCAACGGAAGGGTACTGCCGCGCCCGATCAGCCAAGGCTTGATCACGTTGTCGGAGATGTTGACGCCGATGTTCCATACGATGGTGAAGACGAGCGCGGCGCTTGCGCCTTTGTAGCCGAGCCAGATCGCCGCTGGGATCCACACGAGTCCGGTGCCGAATTGGGCCAACGCCACCACGAAACAGAGCATCGAAAGCAGCGGCACGCCGGGGACGCCGGCGAGCCAGAAGCCGATGGCGGACAGCAGGGCCTGAATGATCGCGGTTCCGATCACCCCCGCGGCGACGCCTCGTACCGTCGAGGCGGCGGTAGCCAGAAGTGCCGGCGCAGTCGGTCCGCCCAGCCGCGAAGCCACTTGCGAGGCTACCTCCGCCGCGGCCTCGCCGTGCACGCACAGCACGCCGGTGATGCCGATGGCGAACAGAAACTCGAGTATCGCCAGGCTCAGACGTGCCCCTTGACCGAGAACCCACGCGGCGCCGCTTTCGATGCGGGGTCTGAGAGATTCGAGTAGTCCTGCAGAATCGGCCGCGGCCTGTCTCCAGGCCGAGTCGGCGTAGCCGCCGACGACGGGCATGCCGGCAATCCACGCAGGAGGACCGGGCAGGGTGCCGGCTTCGGTGAGGTCGCGTGCAATGTCGGCGACGTCGCGTACGTTTTCGCTCAGCGAGCCGATCAGCACGGCCAGTGGTGCGACCAGCGCCGCGGCGAGCCCGAGGCTGACCAGCACGGCGGCCAAGCGCGGACGGTTGCCGAGCGCCTCGCGCAGCGAGACGTAACCCGGCCGTACGGCCACGGCCAGCACCGCCGCCCACGCGATCGCACCGAGAAACGGCGACACGATGAGAAACACCGCGAAGGCGAGCAGCGAGACCAGCACCAGTGCGACGATGCGCTCGAAATCCTCGCGCAGCCTTTCCGTGGATCCCGACACCGGCACTGTCTATCACGAAGCGCGTCTGCTGTCAGTGCTCGGAGCGATCCACAGGCAGGCCTCGTCGCACCCGGCTGGTGGCGCCGCTAGAGACTGTCGAAAACGCGTTGTGAGCCCATCATTCAAAATGGTCCAGATGCAAGGCGCGCGCGAACGTCACCCGCGACACGGCTTGGATCTCGACCGTTGCCAGCTCTGCGCTCGCGTCGTAGCGAGTGGTTTCGCGCGCACGAGCCCCGAGCTGGCGAGGGGCGAGCTCGAGTAGACAGGCGTGATCCTCGCGCGTCGCCAGCTCCGCGCTCGAGGGCAATTTTCAACGGGCTCGCGCTCCGATTTTGCGTTCCTCGATGTAGTCCCACAGTTGCAGTCCCTTGTGCAGCACGTGGCGTCCGATGAACGACAGTGGCTCCGGGGGCCACGGAACAGCTTTGCGATTGACGATCCAGAAGTCGCTGAGTTCTGTCTTGCGGTCGCCAAGCAGGTCGGCGATCAGCCGTCCGTTCAGGTGTGTCAGCGACACACCGTGGCCGATGCAGCCCGTCGAGTAGATGACGCGGTCGTCGCCGAGCATGCCGATTTCGGGTGTCATGTCGACGTTCACGGAAACCGGTCCGCCCCAGCGGTACTCGATCGCTACCTCGCGCAGCTGCGGGAAAATCCACGCGAGGTGCTCTTCGCAGTGTTTCCAGATGGCAGGCTCGCTGTCGTGGTCGAGGCTTTCGCCGGATGGAGCCGTTATGTCGCCGCCGCCCATCGTGATGCGCCCGTCGATCGTGGGCCGGAAGTAGTGGACCAACTGACGATTGTCTTCGAAAGACTGCTGGTTCTTCCAGCCGATGCTTTCCCACTGAGCGGCACTGAGCGGAGCGGTCACCACCTGGAACGTCCACATCGGAATCTGCTTCGACCGCAGCTTGGGCAGTCCATGCAGCGAGCGCGTGTAGGCATTGGCGGCTACCACCAGCTTGGCAGCCGTCAGGGCACCGCCGCGCGTCTGCAGGTGGACTTTCCCAGCCGGGCGCGAGATCAGGTCGACGGGGCTCTGCTCGTAGACGTCTACACCGGCCTCGACCGCCAGCCGCTTGAGCTCGCGGACGTGTTTGCACGGATTCAAGATGCCGGTCTCGCGTTCGTAGATCGCGCCGAGGTAGCGGTCGGTGCGGAATTCCTGCTGTAGCTGCTGCCCGGTGAAGAACGACATGTCGTCGTCGATACCGAGATCGTGCATCAGGTGGTGTGTGTGCTCGAGCCGCTCGAGTTGTGACGGGCTGTAGCTGACGCGCAGCATCCCGGTGTGACGGTAGTCGGAGTCGAGGTTGTTCTCCTCGATCAGCCGCTTCACCCACGCGACCGCGCGCTGCGCGTAGCGGTGCGCGTCGATGGTTCGCTGGCGCCCCCAGCGCAGCTTGGTGACTTCGGGCTCGAGCCCGAAGAGTTTCATGTTGAAGCCGCCGTTGCGGCCGCTGGCGCCGTATCCGACCACTGCCGCTTCGAGTACGGCTACGGTGGCGCCCGGGTTGTCGCGCTTGAACTCGAGCGCGGTGCTGAGCCCGGTGAAGCCGCCGCCGATGATCGCGACGTCGATGCTGCGGTTTTCTGCCAGTGCCGGGCCAGGGTGATACTCGCCGTAGTCGTGCGCCCAGAACGATGTGTCTGCGTATTGCGAGAGTAGGCCGGTCGTCATGTTCTTCACCTCGAGTGTTGCAGTGGCGGGACCGCTCTGCCGGGCCGCGCTGTGGGCAATCGGGGGCGGTTCCCTCCGTTGCGGTAAGGGAGTGTTTACTCCCTTACTGCTGGACTGTCAACGGCGCTGCCGATAGGCTTCGCCAATGGCTTCTGCCCGCGTAACGGCGCGTGCCCGTGCTCCCCTCGGCACGCGCCTGGAGCTCCGCCGTCAGCCGGTTCAGGAGCGCGCCAAGAAAACTGTCGAAGTGATCCTGACGGTGGCGGCGGAGTTGATAGAAGAAGTCGGCCTCGACGCGTTTAACACCAACCTGCTCGCCGAGCGGGCTCAGGTGCGTGTGCGCACGGTATATCGCTACTTCCCGAACAAACTCGCGGTCATTACCGCCGTGGCCGAGCGTCTTGCCCAAGAGTGGGATCGTTGGTTCGACGGATTTAGCGCACTCTCCGATACCGACGCCGACTGGCGTAGGCTGTGGAGTGCTTACGTGGACGCCTTCGTGGACGGGATCCGCAGCGCTCCGGGTGGTCTCGCCATTCGTCGTGCGATGCGGGCGCTTCCGGAGTTGGAAGATATCGAGCGCCGTGACAACGAGCGTCTGGCCAGGCAACTCGCCGCGGCCCTGGCGCGGCGCGGCGGCGGCCTTGCGCGTGGCCGTTTGACCATCGTGGCACGGATGCTGGTGGAGACTGCGGTAAGCGTACTCGATCTGGCACTGATAGAACCGCCGACGCAGGCGCGCGCCCTGATCGACGAACTCAAGCACATGCAGCTCGCGTACCTGGCTGCATACGTCGAAGTGCAGACAAGGATCGCGAGATGAAAACGGTTTT
>Ga0172375_10001396_pt1 | contig 38863 bp, 37 predicted proteins | sample LakKiv1m_FD_114537 | JGI IMG/M metagenome (GOLD analysis project Ga0172375, IMG submission 114537) | Freshwater microbial communities from Kabuno Bay, South-Kivu, Congo - kab_092012_11.1m | ecosystem: Environmental > Aquatic > Freshwater > Lake | place: Democratic Republic of the Congo... | reverse complement strand
GATCGAGAAACTGGAGCGACGTTATATCGAGCGCAATAGAAATGAGTGTTGTATTGCGTCTCGACGCAATATGATAGTCGCGGAGCACCGCCTCATCGCGCGCAGAAATTGCAATCACATGCGATGTGCATGGGCGCGCAATATATATCGAAAGTAAAATAAGCGCGCGTTGCCAGAGGGGCCTGTCTTCCATAACCGGAACGCCATGTGTGCTCCAAATGGTGCGCACGCTGGGCCGCGCCAATTTTGCCGCAACAATCCCAAGCGTCGCACCCTTTGATCCATTCGCATGAAAAATTTTTGGCTTCAACTTTCGTACCGCACGGAAAATTGCCCATGCACTCGCAATTTCTGAAAAAAACCCCACATCGCGTTTGAGCGTTGGAATAGTCGTGACCGAAACCCCTGCAGCGACAAGTCGCGTCATAAGAGGGCCGTTTCCGCCCGAAAGCACCGTGACCGAATATTTGTCTTTCGGTAAATTTGTGGCGAGATCAAAGACGTATTTTTGGGCGCCTCCCCATACGGACTTTGTCGAAAGCAAAAGAATGGGCAGTTGGACCATATTCCATTATGATACGGTGATGGAGGCCACGACACAACGACCACTCCTCATTGCGGTTTCGACCGCATTTTTCCCACTTATTGGGGGAGCGGAAATCGCAACCGAAGAGCTATTGATGCACATGCCCGAGTATGACCGTGTGGTGCTTACTGCGCGTCTTTCTCGCCGAGTGCCCAAAAAAGAGACGAGAAACGGCATCGTCATCAGGCGTGTTGGCCTCGGGTGGTGGGGCGACCGCGTGTGGCTCGCGCTCGCTACGCCGTGGCATATTATGCGACTCTCCCGAGGAAGAAGTGCGGTGCATATCGTTTCGATCATGATATCGTATGGAACGCTCGGGGCGCTCCTTGCGTCACGACTACTCACGCGCGCGTGGTTTGGTGTGTGGCTCCAAGAGGGAGTGAGCGAGCGGCATTTAGTAAGGGGCCGCCTCGGGCTTATTGCGCGTCACTGGAAGTTTGTGCTTCCGCGGTCTCACGTTGCCGCCATTAGCCAATCGCTTGCGAACCGCGCAACGGAGTGCGGAGCAAAACACGTTACCATCATTCCCAACGGCATTACCGTTCCGCTTTTTATCGCAAATCAAGCACGGACAACTTCCGATGCGCTCGTGCTGGTGACAGCATCACGCCTCGAAGAAAAAAACGGTATCGAAGATATGATTGATGCGCTTGCGCAACTTCCTCATGCAAAATGTATTATCGCGGGTGAGGGGAGTTTGCGTCATACGCTTGAGGTGCGCGCAAAAAAACTTGGCGTTACATCACAAATCGAATGGTTGGGTGCGGTTCCTCATGCTCAGCTCCCACGCGTATTTGCACAAGGAACAGTTTTTGTGCGACCGTCGCGCTCTGAAGGATTAGGAAATGCATTTCTTGAGGCGATGGCCGCGCAGTTGCCCGTCTTGGCGCCCATGGTGGGAGGCATTACCGACTTTTTTAAACCAAACGAAAACGGCCTTGAAATTGTACCTCACGAACCGCAAACTATTGTGCACGCAATCAATACACTCAAGAATGATCCAGAACTTCGCGCGCGTATTATTGGCGGCGGGCTCGCAACCGCACAGCAATACAACTGGCCAGTCATCGCAAAATCATTTTCTCTATGGCTCAAAACGTAACACCACTGACTATTACGATTGCGACAGGTCTTTTTCCTCCCGATATTGGTGGGCCTGCAACATTTGCCGTGCACGCGCAAAAAGATTGGACTGCCGAGGGTCACACCGTTCGTGTGCTTCCTTTTGGTGTTGTGCGCACATATCCTTTTGGTATTCGTCATTTTTTGTATGCCATGAAGTTGTTTTGGTACGCGCGCACGTCGCATGTTGTTATTGTGCTCGACCCTATGAGTGTTGGATTCCCCGCGTATCTTGTATCATTTTTCACGCGCACACCCTTTGTGCTTCGTCTTGTGGGTGACTACGCGTGGGAGCAATATGTGCAACGACACCACTTTGTTCCGCGCGACACATTCGAAAGCATAAAACTTCCGCTCAACTTTCATATTATGCGCTCATTCCAGCAGCGCGTTGCGCGTCGGATGCGTGCGGTTATTGTGCCGAGTCAATATCTCGAAAGCGTGACAAAGTTATGGGGCGTTGCGCCAAACCGTATTCGCGTTGTGTATAATATGATTACGCCACTTTCTGTTTCCACGCGTAAACAATCATACGAGGCGAGTGAACCGTTTCGTTTGCTGAGTGTCGGCCGTCTTGTTCCTTGGAAGGGGTTTCGTTGTCTTATCGAAGTACTTGAGCATATTCCTCATGCCACACTGACTATTGTGGGGAGTGGCCCAGACGATGCGGCGCTTGTAAAAACAGCACAAGCACACCATGTGCATGACCGGGTTTTCTTTGAGCGCAATTATTCGCGTGAGCAGTTGCTCGATGCTATGGCGTCATTCGATTGTTTGCTTTTTAATACCGCGTACGAAGGATTTTCCCACGTGCTCATCGAAGCAATGGCAGTTGGACTTCCCATTATTACCACCACAACAGGAGGAAACGCAGAAATCGTTATTCATCATGATAATGCAATTGTTGCGCCGTTCAATCACCACGACGACTGGCAAAAAGCAATATCACTCATGCAGGGCAACCAATCACTTCGCGAACAGCTTGGGCAAAGCGCAAAAACAACAGCGAGCGCGTTTGAGGGGGAGGGCATGACCATGCGTTATCTCAAAATATTTCAAACACTATGATGAAACCCACCGTCCTTGTTATCGGATTTGATACTCGTGCATGCGACCTTTCGTCGTCGCTTGCGCGCCGTTTGATGATGTATGCAGACGCCGCCGACATGCGTGTGTATGTGCTTGTTCCGGGGGATGTCGCAAAAACAGTACAAGAAAATAATTACACCGCGGAGTCTGTGAGTGTGGGCAAAAAAATATTGACGGCGTATCGTTTACTACGTCGTGCGTGGGAGTTGGTATTTGATCCGCGTGTACATGTGCGCGTTATGAGCACGCGCGATCCATATTATCTTGGGTTTGCATTAAGTCTTATTGCGCGATTCGCTCATGTGGGATTTGAGGTTCAACTTCACGGTCTCGAGCGTCGCAATCGTCTTCGGCTGTTTATTGCGCGCTTTACCTTGCGCCGAGCAACGAGTATTCGCGTCGTGACGCACCGTTTTCGTGATGAACTCATTGCGCAATTTCATATCGACAAATCTCGGTTTTTCGTTGCACCTGTTCCGGTCGATGTTGCGGCAGTGACCGCGCTCGCAGGAGAGAGTCCGCTCTTAAAATACCGCAAACACGGTGTGGTGCTTGGCGTAGGGAGACTTGTGACGGGCAAGCGGTTCGACGTACTCGTGCGCGCATGGGCCGCACTCAAAAAAGAAGGCAACACATCACACTTGGTACTCGTCGGCGAGGGCCCCGAAGATCAGCGTTTGCTTGGCCTTGCGCATGCGCTTGGTTTTGGGTCAGATTTTCATCTCGAAGGCCAACAGCACGATGTGCGCCCATACTTTCATGGCGCTGACATTGTTGTGCACCCGACCGCTCACGAAGGATACGGTCTTGTTCCCATCGAGGCCGCTCTGAATGGCGTGCCACTGCTCATGACCGACACCGGAGTTGCGCGCGAAGTCGTGCCCGAGGGTGACAAAGTGCATCTTATTGCGCCCAATGATGATGTTGCGCTCACGAGTGAACTTCGCGCATTTTTTAGGGGAGAGTGGGGCAAGGGTCGGAGCGCAAAACCGTTTGTGAGTGCGCACGTGTATAGTCTTGAGGCAACTGCACACGAAATTGGCAAGGCGTGGCAAAAGTCTGCGGGCGTACAAGGCACCGAAAAAATTAAAGACTATTACAATTCACTGGTGGGCGAAGCGTATCATGGTGATTATGAGCGCGAGCGGTGGTTTCAAACACCACTCATGCGTGATCGTTTTGTCATGATGGAGCATGCCATTGTGCACGCGTTTTATCGCGTCATTCCCAAACATATTTTTGAGTTCGGTCCGGGGCCAGGAACATGGACCGCACTTCTTGCGAATCATTTTCCGCGCGCGTCATTTCATCTGCTTGATATTTCGAGCACCATGCGCGAGCAATTTTTCAAAAAAAGGGGAGAGCTCAAGGGTGTGGAATATGAACTTGGGGACATTTTGGAGTATCGCACACAAGAACGTTTCGATACGGTGTTTAGTTCGCGCGCAATCGAATATGTTCCCGACAAGCAAAAAGTGATTGCGAAACTTCTCGAAATTATGAGTCCGGGAGGAACGGGTGTGCTCATTACAAAAACCCCACACTATCTTAAAAAGAAATTACTTCGCCAAGACACACCATGGCAACACCGTGAGCAAATACATCCACTCGCACTCAAACAACTTATTGAAAAATGTGGCGGAACAAATGTGACTGTTTCAATCGCGGTTGCGTACGTGCCGTTTATTGGGCGCATGCGGGTGATTAACCGCTGGTCGTATGGCATACTGGCGCGTCTTCCGTGGTCGCCACTTTCAAGCGCGTTATCTGAAGCATATCTCATTCGTTTCCAAAAACCCTATGCTCGTTGAGATTTCGGGACTTCCCGGCTCAGGAAAAACAGCGCTCGCGCACGAACTTGCGCGACTTACCGGAGGGAGCGTTGTGCGTACACATTCAGGAGCGCAGGCGATGCTGTGGTCACTCAACTATACACTCCATCACCCTGTGGTGATGTTGGGCGCATTTGGGAGGGCGGTCACTACTTTCATCCAAAGCCCGTCATACGGCCTCTATGTGCTGAAGGTGCTTGTGGTCATGAGCGGAAACACCGCATATGCCACGCGGGCATCGCATGGGCGACTTGTTTTTTTAGACGAAGGCATGGAACAATACACACTTTCCGAAGCGCGCAAACAAACTCGCGTACAGGCGTTTGTGCGGCGATTGAGTCGTGTGCGAGAGGCAAATATGTCGCTTTTCTTAACCGCGCCACAAAGTGAGCGACTCGATCGGCTTGCGCGTCGAGCGCATGGAGTTCCTCGACACGGGTTCGAACATAATGCCGACGCATTTATAGACATACAAGAAAAAAACGCAGAAGCACTCATGCGTGCGTTGGTACAAACGCGAGGTGCGCATGCGGTGTGTATTGAGGGTAAAGCAACACTTCAAGAAACATCGCGTGCGTTTCTTGCGCAATACGAAAAAGATATCCGTGGAAAACTTGCGGTTGTGCTTCCCGAATATCACCACGACACCGCGACGCATTTTGCGCATACGTATGAGTTGTTTGCTGAGGCCGCAAAACATATTAGCGTCGTGTGGGGGATTGAGCGCGGTGCATTGCCGCCCGAAGGAGGCACGATGATTGGAGGAAGTATGATTATGCGCATAAGGCGAACGATCGCATGGATGCATCACACAAAAAAATCAGGCGCCGACACGCTGTATGTGCATTATTCTTTTGTTGCAGCATACATAGGATCGTTTATTTTTGACCGCGTGTATGTGTGGAACTGTGGTGAAGCATGGAAGTATCCGCGGAACTGGTTTTTTGAGCGTGCGATTCGTCATGTGTTTCGTCGTGTGAATGTAGTCACGGGTACAAATGGTCTTGCTGACGCGTATGCGCACATATATCACATCCCACGGCACCGCATCCGCGTGCTCCCGAACAGTATTTCGCTTGAGCGTTTTTTGGTGGAGGACACGGCTGCTGCCCGCGCGCAATTTCATATTCCCGAGGGTGTGCGCGTGGTCACATTTGTTCATCATCTTTCCGAGCGCAAGGGCGCGCATTATTTGCCCTCAATCATCAAAGAACTTGCGAGCGAGCAGAACCTCATGTTTTGTATTGCGGGCGATGGGCCATATCACGAGCAACTCGCAAAAGCACTGAAAGATGTTGCAGGTGTGCGCTTACTTGGCGCACTACCAAACAGAGATGTTCCGAAACTACTCTCCGTGACAGACGTACTCATCATGCCATCGAACGAAGAAGGTTTTCCGCGCGTGCTCCTCGAGGCAATGGCCATGGGCGTTCCATTTGTTGCGAGCGATGTGGGAGGAGTCAAAGACATTGTTCCGCCGAGTATGCTTCGCCACATTGTCACCGCAGGAGATACACGCGCATTTGCCAACGAAGTTCGCTCATTGCTCAGCGCACCTAGTCCCGATTTCTCCAAAGATCTTCGCGAATGGGTCACCCGCTACGACCTCCCCACAGTCACGAGTCTTTTTCTCCGTCTCATCGCGGGAGGGAAGTAATTCGGTAGATAAGTTTGTGGTGCTCAGCAAAAAGAATGTCGGTATACAATATTTATGCCTCAGAAAAAATGATACTACGAATATATGAAGAATTTTGATCAGTGGAATATTGCGAAAAAACATATCCATGAAAATAAGCATGTTGTTTATGCTCACCCGAGAGAAATTTGGTGGTGTGCATTGGGCCTAAATGTGGGAGCAGAGATTGATGGGAAAAATGATACCTTTGAGCGGCCAGTGCTCGTGATGCGTGTTTATAATCTTGAGACGTTACTAGTTTTGCCGCTGACGAGTAAACCAAGGAGTGATACCTTTCACGCTGAAGTGAAGATGGATGATCGCACAACGTGGGTGAAGCTAACGCAGACGCGCGTCATCAGCAGTAAAAGATTGATTCGTAAGGTTGGCGTGCTCCCCGAAGAGATGTTCCTTGGTGTTGTAAGGTTGTGGAAGGCACAATTATAAAAAACATCGGACCCCACCTTGCGGTAGAGTCCTCGGAGGCCGAAGCCCTAATGTGTATAGTCTAGGCACCTCTACGGGTATTGTCAAGCACCCGATTAGTATTGTTGTGCATGGCAACTCCTCAAACGGCTCAACGGCGTTGAGCCGTTCTGAGCCCCATAACACAAGGCGTTTTCGGGTTGCGAGGAGGGGATATTCGATGCGAGGCGCGTTGAATTTTGATATACTATTGTTATGAAAAAGCAAGTTGGCAAGAATGTGGTGATATATCAAGCAAAAAACGGAGCTATTGAGCTTCGGGGAGATTTTTCACGCGAGACTATTTGGGCGACCCTTGATCAAATTGCAGGAGTGTTTGGGCGCGATAAATCAGCAATTTCGCGTCACTTAAAAAACATTTTCGAAGAGGGAGAACTTGAGCGCGATTCAGTTGTTGCAAAAAATGCAACAACTGCCGCTGATGGTAAAATCTATCAAGTTGAATATTATAATCTCGATACCATCATCTCGGTTGGGTACAGGGTTAATTCTAAGACCGCAACAGAATTTAGAAAATGGGCCACAAAAACCCTGCGCGAACATATTACGAAGCGGTACACCATCAACCGCAAGCAGATAGGCAAGAATTACGATGCATTCATGAAGTCCGTGAGTGATATTCAGGCGTTGTTGCCCGAGCATATTGCCCTTGACCCAAAAGCAGTACTCGATCTCATTAAAGAGTTTGCGAGTACGTGGGTGTCGCTTGATGCATACGATAAAGAATCCTTACAAACACTTGGCACAACAAAACGCGCGGTAGCGTTGTCAGGGGAGGAGCTTCTCGTGGCGATTGCAAAATTGCGCAATGAACTTATGCGGAAGGGTAAGGCGACAGACATTTTCGCGCAAGAAAGGCGTGCGGGGAGTGTTGGCGGTATTGTAGGAAGCATCATGCAGTCGTTTGGAGGCAAGTCAGTATACGCGTCAGTTGAAGAGAAGGCCGCGCACCTTCTCTATTTTATGGTGAAAAATCATCCGTTCGTTGACGGTAATAAGCGTTCGGGTGCGTTTGCATTTGTGTGGTTTTTACGAAAAGCAAAAGTAAAAGGTGCGCGCAGTATCACGCCCGCAAGCTTGACGGTGCTCACACTACTCATTGCCGAGAGTGATCCCAAAAAGAAAGAGCAAATGGTTGCGCTTGTCACGCAGTTGTTGAAATAAACAGCTTAACCGCAATATCATGCGGATCTACCATGAGACCCTTGAATATGTGTTTTTTTGATACCCCCGCGATGCCGCGGCATCGCGGGGGAGGCGTGTTGGGCGTCCTCCAGCGGAAGAATCCTCCCGCTGGAGGAAATAAGGGGTAGATAAGGTGGAGTTTATTTTCACTATTACCCTTTCGCACGAAAGGGTTTAAGGGTCCGAGTAGTAAGGAGGCGATGGGAGTGATGGGTGGGGGTACGGGCGCAATCTCCCAAACGGCTCAACGCCGTTGAGCCGTTCTGAGCCCTATAACACCACAAGGCGTTTTCGGGTTGCGAGGAGGGGGGGAGAGAGAATATAGGTTTTACACATTTACATTATGCACAGCTAACTTGTAAAACTTCGGGGAAGCTGCTAATATACGCACATGGCTACATGGATACAAAATAAACGGAAATTATCCGGACTTTCGCAGACTGAGGTGGCAAAGACCCTTGGTGTTTCTCGGCCCACCTATACTAAAATTGAACAAGGAAAAGTTGTTCCAACAGAAGAACAGACGGCTATTTTGGCAAGCCTTCTTAGCTTGTCGCACGAGACATTTGTAAAGAATGCTCGCAAATCAGACACGATCTTTGACGAAGTTTTTGTAAAAGAAATCCCAAAAGAAAATACAGAAAAGTTTAAACAAGTTTTACTATACATTGTTAGCAAGGTTGGGAACCGACCGAATATTGGGCAGACGGCATTGTATAAATTGCTCTATTTTATTGACTTTGACTACTACGAGAAGCATCAGCAATATCTTATCGGTGCAACGTATATTAAAAATACACATGGTCCGAGCCCCGTATCATTTGCAAAGATTGCTCGAGAGTTGGAGCGCGGGGGTAAGTTGGTTGAGGTGAATAGTAAATACTTTAACTACAATCAAAAGAAGTATATGGTGACAACCGATCCAGAGGTATCGTTTTTGTCGGCAAAAGAACTCAAGCATATTGATGATGAGCTAGAGCGCCTTGCATCTAAAACCGCAAAAGAGCTTTCGGAATTATCGCACATCGACACGCCTTGGCGTGTGGCGAAAGAAAAGGAGACATTAAATTATCGTCACGTATTTTACCGTCCGGACGAAACGACAGTCGCTAATGAGTATGAGTAGGTTCTCCCAGCTACCTGAATTTGAGAAAGAGCTCAAAAAGCTTGCAAAAAAATATCCCACACTCGCAAGTGATGTTGAAGACTTAAAGCCAATTTTATTGAGTAGTCCTACGGGTGTTGGAAAGAGCTTTACGATCATGCATGTTGGTGAAAATGTAAAAATTGTGAAGGTGCGTATTCACTGTGAATCATTACGATCTCGCGCTATACGTCTTATTTATGCGTATCACCAAGATCGCATAGAATTTATGTATATTGAGTTGTATTTTAAGGGTAATAAGGAGAACGAAGACAAGGTGCGCATCGCGCAGTATTTAAGAGGCGGTATGTAGATGAGGGGTCAAGCAGGAGTGAGTGCTAGCACGGATGATATTTTTTACTCGGACTCTTTCGCACGAAAGGGTCCGAGTAACGACGGGGCGAGAGAGGGTGTGATGGATGGGCGGGGGCAAGCGCAATCCACCCAAACGGCTCAACGGCGTTGAGCCGTTTGGGACCAAGCAATATAAGAGGTTTTTGGGTTGTAGGGAGGGGGAGAGGGGTGCATAATATGCATACAAAAGCCACGCCTTCGTGTGTAATACATGCACCAAATCACCCCGAGATCAAAGCCGAAAAAGATATTGACGACACAGAAGTTCAGGAAAAGGCCGAGGCCGGCAAGAAATATTGCGAAGCCGCTACGGTATTTAATTTGGCTAACAGAGGAAAAAAGTGGGTCTATGTTCTCATTCCGCATACCGCAGTGGTGGCGAATATGAGCTTAAGGGTGCTGACGATATTAAAAATATAAAAATTAACTCATGAATATTACGCAACAAAAGATGAAAGAGTGGGTTGAGCTGTATTTAAAGCACGTGCGAGAAATTACGGTGGAGGCGCATGTGCAAAGGGAAGAGGGTTATAAATTTCATGCAGTTGAGACGTTCCAGAGACATTTTAATTTAGAGGCTTCCAATCTTGCGGGCATGCTTGATGAGGCGATTGAGAATAACAATCTTGTTCTGGGCGCGCAGTATTACCCAAAGAAGGTTTTACTGGTGCTCGCAGAAAAGTATCCAGAAGATGTGAGGATTGTTTTGAAGGATCTTTTTGACGTGAGTGTTGATGTTAATGAGCGTATTACGAGCGTAAAAGTTGCGTTAGAAAAAATAAACGAGAGACGCATTACGGAGGGAGAAAAGGGAGTACATACTTATATTGGGCTCCGATTTTTAAGTCTTATCTTGGGGTATCGTTACCCAAACGAGGCGAACGCACTAAAGCCAAGCGAGTGGAAGGTGTTTTGTCGATTTTTTGATAGTGATTTTAAAATACCGCAACACACATCTGCGGGAGAGCAATATCGTATGTACAGTGAGTACATTGAGCCGCTGCGAGAATATCTCAAATCACTTCCGGAGATTGCGGAAATTAAAGCAAAACTCACGGAAGGGCTGAGTTTTAAAGATGATGAGTACCGATGGATGACGCAAGATGTAATTTATGTGACGGCCCGCGTGTTGGCAGGAGAAAGGTCAGAAGAAGCGATTCCCGTTGCTTTAGAGATGTCATCCGAACAAGGTGCTGAGAATTCTCGCGATGATAATGATGGAGATGGTGTTACGGGTCTTATGCCTCTCGAAGAATATCTTGAAGAATATATAGTAAGGAATTGGGACACCATTAACTTTGGTGAAGCGTTGCAGTTATACGTTGATGAAGATGGGTCTCCGGCACAGCAATATACGACAGATGTTGGAGTTATTGATATTCTTGCGAAAGACGCGGGAGGCAATTTCGTAGTTATTGAGCTTAAGCGCGCAGAATCAGGATACAAAGTTGTTGGGCAGGTTCTGAATTACATGGGGTGGGTTATGGCTAAATTAGCGCAGGATGGACAAAGGGTAAGAGGACTGATTATTGTTGGACGTGCTGACAAGACGTTACGTGCCGCCTTGCGACCGGTTGAAGAAAAAATAAGCGCGCTTGAGTATAGGGTTTCGTTAAATCTTAGTCGACCAAAGGATGAGTAGTGGTATTATAGATATATGAACTACATCACCCTCACCATCATCGCTATCGCCGGAATTGTACTTGGAATATATTTTGGCCGACGGAGTGTGAGGAAGTCTCGGGGCATTGTTCATGGAGAAAGTTGCGCGTGTGGAAAGAAGATGAAAGATTGTGAATGTGCGAATGGGAGGACCTGTGCGTGTGGGGGAGCAGGAGGTTGCGGAAAGAAGAACGAGAGTAACGATGGGCTTCTGCTTGAACAAGCAAAACGGAAGGAGGAGAGTCGGCAAAAGATTTTAGAGTTTTTGCAGACGAACGACCCCTCTCGACCTGACTCGAGGCAGGGCATTCACAACAATGACGTTGAAAAATTGGCGGAAGTGTCGGACGCAACAGCCGGACGCTACTTAAGCGAACTCGAGCGCGAAGGTGTGCTCATCCAACACGGCGACGAAGGAAGCGGAGTTTTTTACACAAAGAAATAGGAATACGAGTAAAAAGATGTACCCGCCCACCCTCCCATTTTTTTACTCTAACCCCCAACCAGTCCTCATTTTTTCTTATCTACACGTTCATCAATCCATCCACCTATCTCTAATTCGCGCGAATAAGCGAATATGCACAGGAGGGAGTGTGAGTGATATTCGTAAGGGAGGGTTTGGGAGTATACTAAAGATATGATACTTAAGTTACGGGACGCGTCTCGTGATGCGATGGCGCGAGAGACCGAGCGGACATTAAAGGCGCTTGCGAATCGTCGACGGCTCGCCATCGTTTGGTTTTTAACAAAACAGAAAGAGGCGTCGGTAGGGGATATTGCGGAGAAGATTCATTTGTCGCTCAAGGCAACCTCCAAGCATCTCGGTATTCTTGCATCGGTGGGAATTGTTGATAGAGATCAACGCAGTTTACAAATGTTTTATCGTCTTTCCGTAAGCATTCCTGCGATTGCTCGTCATATTATTTTTGTGCGCTAAGCTTTTCGTTGCGAGGAATTTTCTTGGAGGGAGCCTTTTCATTTTCTGTGAGCCCATTTCTTGTTCTTCTGTCTCTAATTCGCGCGAATGGGCGAATGAGGGAGCAAAAATAAAAAAGCCCCAGTAAGGATATATTCATACAAGGGTCTCTTTCGTGCTGATAGCGTTATCATGGCAGTGAAGGACGACTTGTTAAGCGTCCGATTGGCGTTGTTGTGCACAGCAATCCCCCAGAACGGCTCAACGGCGTTGAGCCGTTCTGGGGGTTATAAGGGGCTTGACGGGGTGGGCAAAAGGCATAGTATTGTGGCAAAGAACGAAGTGCTCCTTGTGGAGTATGCTCGTTTGAATAACACAAATGGAGGACGTTATGGATCTTGTTGCTCTTGCTTTGGGTTCTGGTTTTCTGGGGAGTGCTGTGGGACATTTTCTTGCGCTCCCCGTACTCATCACGATCACCGCAGCTAGTTTTGTTATTGCGGTGATTTTGTTCATGAAGCTCAAAGAGATCGGAAGCCTTGTCGCCTTTATGTTTGGTGTGTGTGCTGTTGCTTGGAATGTGGTGATGTGGACGACATACTACATCGAAACCAACCAAACGTGGCTCGGAGAGTTCATCCACCAATATATTCTTCGGTAGCAAAAACCACCCCGTATGAAGGGGCGGTTTTTTGGTGCCGATTATCGCCTCATCGCGGGGGGGGGTTGACAAATCCACTCATCGGGCAATAATGCAACCAAACAGAGGGTGGGCTCTGTGCTCATAACGCTACGAACAACAGGAGAACTGTCATGGACGTATTTGCTATGCTGGCCATCGTTGGTTTCTTTGTTGGTATACCCTGGATCATGATACGGGATAGACGATTTAACCAACGAATAAGAGAGCGAGAAAACCAAGAACGACAGGCGGAATCTTGTCGGTGGGAAGCAGAACGTGACGCTTGGGCAAGGGAACGCGAGAGAGCCGAAAAGATTGGAGTAATGAACGAGGCCCTCAAGTTGACCAAGCCGGATTCTGCCGAAGAAGATCGGATTCTGGCCTTGCTCGACAAGTTGGACTTGTGTCGTGATGAGTGGACGCGCATAGATGGAGGGTACTTCCGGATAGGTGGAGCCGATCGTCCAAAAGTACAGACACGAATGGCGCGAGCAGCATTTGCAGAAGCTGAGCTTCAGGTCGCGCACGCGTAGTCTCGACAAAACTTCCAGTACATTCTTCGGTAGCAAAAACCACCCCGTATGAAGGGGTGGTTTTTTGGTGCTTCAGATGTATCGTCAGGAACTTTTTGTTCGCGCGGCAATTTGAGACATTTTCTTTTCGATACTGCGATATCCCTTGATGGCGTTTTCAATCACAATGAGCGCGTAGAGCGCGGCGAAAAATATTGTGGCATAACCCGTGTAGGGATAAATAGAAAGCGATATGTATGGGGTTGACGCACGCACGCTATCAATAATTAAGAGGATGGCAATTGTGAGTATAAAAACGAGCAAGTCCTGAAATTGGTGGAGCATACGAATGGGCAGAAGAACGATCGGCAACGTACGCGTCGTCGTTTCTGCGTTAGTTTGCGTTACGTCTGCGCCAGTCTGCGCTGATGCGAAAGCATCAGAAAATCGGTTATCGCCTTTGAGTAATTTTTTTGTATAGAGTGCGGGAATGATGTTGTGCATTGCTCGCGTGGTTGCAAGCGCTATGGGTCCCACAAGAATGGCGAGCGCTAAGAATGCTTGTTCTATTCCTGCGGTTTCGAGGAGGCCATAGGCAAGCCCCGCAAACACGAGTGGGGGAACAATGAGGTGGTTGAGTTCATCGAGGAATATTCCTTTGAGCGAGTGTGTGCCACGTGCGCGCGCGAGTTCACCGTCTACTTTGTCTGACAAAATATTGAGATACACAAGAAAAAGTCCCGCGAGCTTTAACGTTACCGAAAGTTGTGTGAGGAGAAGCGCTCCCAACATACCTAGTACAATACCCGCTGCAGTTACCGCGTCTTGATGAATGCGCGTGGGGAGGAGGGCACGCGTAATATAAATTGATGGTCCGCGTTGAAGTGTGCGGTAGCCCCACGGCCGCGAGCGGCCTTCGAGTTTTTCTTTTTGCGTGAGGTCGCGGAGTTCTTGAATATTCATAAACATATTATCCCTTAAAAACAGCGATTGGTCGAAACGACACCACGGGCGCAATAATATTGGACGTCACCAGCGGAGTCGCCACATCATACAGACCTTCGTCGGATTCGTGAGGAACTGCGCGGTGGTGTGGTGGGCGTGTTTGCAGAATACTTGTAAAACGAATAGGGGAGATTTCGTGCGAGCGTTGGTCTTTACGTGCGCGAAGAATCGTCTCTCCTGCGCCGTGGTCGGATGAGTTGAGTGACTGTGATGCGCCGTCTTTTCCGCGCGCGAGGATGGAGTGCGTCGTGTTATAGCCCGAGAGGAGCACGGGAATATTGGGGCGCGCAGGGTTTGCGGTGTGGCGATGTATAATGAGCGACTCGCTCGCAAGCGTTTCGCGCATAATGGAGTTGTGGGGCGCATCCCATACGAGGTGGCAGTTGGCGTTTGCCCCAAAGACATCGTGTAGGCTGTCGCGCACGCGCGCATAAATACCCATACGAAATCCTGAACTATAGTTTTGTGAAATTTGTGTGGCGAGCCACAATCGCTTACCTTCGCGTGAGCTCAGTGAAAGTTCCATAAAAGGCAATGGGAAAAAATAGTGACGCGCGCGTTGAGCCCAATCACGTATATGTGATGGGCGAAAATGAAAATGCATTTTAAATAATGCGAGCACAATTTTTTGTGACCACGTATTTTTTTTGCGATTGCCGAAGTAACGCCCAATATGATACGACACCGCTCCGCCTCCGCCGTGGTACATCACGACGACCTGTCCTTTTGTGAGATTCCATGCTTGTGCGGTTGCTTCGTCAAAAAGTTCATCAACAACTTGAATTTCGAGAAAGTGATTGCCCTTAAATCCATAACCAATGTCGTGCCTGCCCGATCGATACGAAATACGCGGAAGTACGTCGTTGAGTGTGAGTCCATCCCAGTCGTGTGGTTGAATGTAGCTTCCCTGTTGGTCGAGATGTGTGAGGGTGTCTTCGGGGAGTTTGTATTTTTTGATTGCGGCATGTCCGCCGTTTCGTATAATGTCTTCGAACTCTTGAGTAGAGAGATCGTATTTCATGGGCGGACGATTGATGATGCCAAGCCAGAGGAGTATGTTTTTTATTTTGCCGTAGCGAGGGCCAAGATGAGACCTCATGGCACGATAAAAACTTTCGATACGCTCGGGTGTGAGATCAGATTCGGTAAGTGTCGTTGCAACAATGCCCATTCCGCATCCTACGGAAGGTGCGGTGAGGTCGGGGATGATGGTGTTTGTGGTTGCCGCCGCAAACGAACACGGGCCCTCGGTGCGATCTTTGACGTGAATATCGGGGAGGCAGAGCGGGGGGAGTGCAAGTGAGGAAATACGCGAAATCTGCGCGAGGATTGCGTCGCGTTTTGAGTCTGCTCGTTTTGTGCCCAAAAACCGAGGGGCGAGCGGGGGCGTTTTCTTAGGGTTATTCGGTAAAGAAGCCATGTATAGTAGAATGATAGCGTTGACGTGAGCGAATGGGAATGACTGAAATATACTATCTTACGCGTGCCAAGCTCTCGCTCAGGAGAGCTCATGTGCACAATATATTACGAACCGCCGACGCATTGTCGCGTTCGGGGTACGCGGTGACGGTGGTCTCGACCGAGCTTTTTGGTGATGAGCGCGCGGTGCGCGAACAAAATGGCGTGATGGGGCCATTTCGCATGATGCGTGATAAGTCGCTGGCGAGGTTCTTGTTTAGGGAACGCTCGGGGCGGGCAGTCTGTTACGTTCGAGATCCGGGGTTATGGAGCATGGCACTTCTCGCGCGGATGCTTGGGTATCGTGTGGTTGTTGAACTTCATGGGAACCGCGAGAGTGTGGGCAAGCGTGTCATGTTTCCATTGTTATACCGCGTGTCGCATGGAGCACTATTTATTACAGAGCGATTGCGTGAGTGGTATGGAGCGACTGCGAAAAGCGCAAAAAGAAAACCGTATGCGGTGATTCCGTGTGTGGGACTTCGTGACGATGAAATAATCGCGCGTGATATATTTGATTATCGTGCAGTATTTGGGATTGGTTCAGAAAAAATACTTGCGGTGTATTTGGGCGGGGGAGCGGGAAAATATTATGACATGTCGTTATTAGTGCGCGCACTACCATGTACTGACGAGCGCGTGGTCATGATTATTGTGGGGCTAAAAGAAGAAGAACGTGCGGGTTTGAGACTTACCGCAGAACATATGGGTGTGGCGGAGAGATTGTATTTTCAGGAAAGATTTTTTCCTGCGGAAACATTATCGTATGCGCGCGGGGCAGATATATTGGTTTCGCCAAAAGTGTGGGCGCCCGAGGGAGGGGTGTCTGCAAAATATTATGCCTATCTTGCGGCGGGCAGGGTGATTATTGCGACAGATACCACCACAGACAGAGAAGTGCTTGATGATGCCTGCGCGGTATTAGTTGAAGCAACGCCCGAAGCATTTGGATCGGCCATGACCGAACTTGCGTGTGATGATGCGCGACGTACGCGCATGGGGGCACACGGACTCAAACGAGCAGAAGCATTTTCTGAACGCGTACGTACCGAGCGTGTTATTGGTGTTATACAAAAAGTGCTGATATGAAAATGATGTATCTTAGTCCGGTGTCGTATCCGTCGGGGTACGCCAATCGTGTGCAACTCATGAAAATGTCGGAGGCGTTTTCGCGCGTGACATCATTTTCTTTGGTGCTCGGAAAGTTTCCCGAACAGGCGGAAGATATTTGGAAGACGTATCATGTTGCGAGTCCATTTTCTGTACGGGCACTTGGAGTGCCAAAAATGTTTCCGCGTAGTGTATGGTTTGGACTTCGTGCGCGAAAGGTTGTTGCGCGCGCGGACGCAGACACGGTATTTTTTGTGCGTGATGTATTACTCGCATTAGTGCTCGTGCTGACATCAAAAAAGTTTCGATCGCGATACGTTTTTGAACTCCACACACTGTCGCGGTTTCCTTCATTTGTGTACCGCATGGTACTCGGGAGGGCAAAGCTCATTGTGACGACTAACGCCGCAAAGCGTGCGGATTTGCTTAGATTGGGGTTTACGGAGGGGCAAATTCTCGTTGCTCAGAATGGTGTGGATAAGGCAGAAATTGAGGCACTTCCGGAGCAGCGAGAAGCGCGGAATGCCTTAGGATGGGCCCCAGAAGGCTTTATTTTGGCCTATATCGGCACTGTTGCCCCGGCCTATGGAAGTAGAGTTCTTGAGGAGTTGCCGGCTCTTTTGGGTCAAAATGCGAGGCTCGAAATTGTGACGAAAATGGCGCGCGAAAAGGCGGTTTTGGCACTCTCTGCAGCCGACGCGCTCATTGCCCCGTATGAGCCAGTAAACGAACATATTGAGAAATATATGTCGCCCATGAAGGTGCGAGAATACTTAGCCTCGGGGAAGCCGATGATTGTGTCGGACTTGCCTGCAATACGCGAAACGGTGGGAGAGGGAGAGGCGTGGTTTATGCGACCAGGGAATGCGGAGGACGCCGTACGATGTGTAAAAGAAATTATGAACGATGCTGATAAAGCGCGCGCGGTTGTTGCGAGAGCGCTCGCAAAAGCAGACGCGATGTCATGGGACGCGCGCGCAAAATCGATTCTTGCACGCCTGACGTTGTAACGAGTACACTTCTCCATATGAAGCTTTCGGTCATTATTCCCGCATATAACGAGGCAAAAACATTGCATACCGTTCTTGATGCGGTTACGAGCGAAGTTGCATCACTCGGTCACGAGCTTGAACTTATTGTGGTTGATGATGCATCGCACGATGCAACAGCAGATATCGCGCGCGCATTTGGGAGTGGTGTGCGGCTGATTTCGCAAACAGAAAACATGGGAAAGGGCGCGGCAATCACACGTGGCTTTAAAGAAGCAATGGGGGATATTGTTATGATTCAAGATGCTGACCTCGAGTATAGTCCCAAAGATTATGAGAAGTTGCTGTTACCTATTATTGAAGGGAAGGCTGATGTGGTATACGGTTCACGTTTTCGAGGCGAGCACACGCGCGTACTGTATTTTTGGCCGTATGCGGGGAATATTGTGTTGACGTTTTTATCAAACATATTGACCAATCTGAGTATTACCGACATGGAGACAGGATATAAAGTTTTTACCCATGCAGTTGTAAGCACCGTGACACCACACCTTCGCTCGCAACGATTTGGAATTGAGCCAGAACTTACCGCGCGTGTTGCACATGGCGGGTATCATGATAGATCGGGTATTTTTCATAAATGGAGACTTCACGAGGTGCCAATTACGTATGACGGCAGAACGTATGAAGAAGGAAAAAAGATTGGTTGGTGGGATGGCGTAAAAGCTATTGGAGCAATTTTCTATTTCAATATATTTGATCGCTAGATGCGACGTGCAAAAATGAGACTGTGCATGCGATTTTCTTTGATTTCGTATGTCTGGAATCCTGCGTCCTTAAGAAATTGCATCATGCGTGACTGATTATACTCGGGAGGAAGATTGAAGTAGGCAGGAGTGTGGCATTCCATTGCTATTCTCGTAATGTTGCCAAGTGATCTGGGAGATGCTTTAAAAAGAATGTCGTATTCTGCTCCTTCACAATCTATTTTAAGAAAATCGCATTTGGAAATTGTATAGTTGGAAAAAATATCATCGAGGGTGATGCTCGGCACAAGCAGAGATGGCCCTGTTTGATTTCCAAAGAGCCCACTTTCTGCGTTGTTGAATGCGTTATGATAAAAGGGAAGATTACCGTGGCTACCGCTAATCGCAATATTGTGTATGGAAATATTTTTTGTGTTGTTGAGTGTAATATTTTTTTGAAGGAGAGCAAAGTTATTGGGATCAGGCTCGAAAGTAAGTACTTTTCCCTGAGGGGCTTCGCGAGCGGCATAAACACTAAATGAACCAATATGCCCACCAATATCAATGACAGTGTCATTTGGGTAAATAATAAAATGTTCAGGTGTATATTGCTTGTTGTGAATGCACGAGAGTGCCATATAAGTATCAACAAGCTTTTCGGGGATATTTTTTGCCCGTACGGTAAGCATAAATGGTCCTGACGAAATTGTGGTCAATTCATGGCATTGTATCCAAAAAGAGAGCCAAGTGCGAAGAGGCCACAAACGAAACGATAGGATAAATATATCGGCGGAGTTGAGAACCCCGATGAGATACTTATAAATAGTACGGAAGAAAATCATTGTGTACGCTAGGAGCAATGTAGGCTATATTGTAGAAGATGCAAGTCTGAGGAACAAGAGGTTGTATTGTGGGGGTTGGGCTTGAGCTTAAGGATATTCCGTAAGCGTTCTATATTTTTATGCAATTACAGAAATTTACTACACCATTTCCCCGTATCGTTATTTGGGCCGCACTTTGTGCGCTCGTGTTGTCTTTTGGCTATTCATTTTATTATCACGATCGACCCCGAGTTGATGCCCGCGCGTATGATACCATCGCGCAAAATCTTGCTTCGGGGTACGGCTATGTTGAAGATCGCGCACTCGCATTAACGCCAGAAAAGGACGATGGCATTATTCGTGTGGGCCCTGGATACGAATTTTTTCTTGCGGGCGTCTACACTATTTTTGGGTATCATATTCAGTTTGCGTGGATGTTGCAGGCGGTATTACGGGCGCTTTCGGTGTTGGTGGTGTTTTTGCTCGCGCGTGCACTTTTTTCGGAAGACGATCGGATTGCAAAAATTGCCGCATGGGTGTTTGCGTTATCGCCCGACCTCATTGTTATTAGTGGGCTACTACTCACAGAGACACTCTTTATATTTTTGACGTTACTTGCGGTGTTGTGCTCGGTGTGGGCACTCGATCGTGGTAGAAAAATGGCGTTATTGTCGGGTTTGGTGTGGGCGCTCGCAATACTCACAAGGCCCGTAGCGATTGTTCCGCTGATTATTGTGACGGGATTATTACTGTTGAGTCAGCAGTGGAAAAAGGTTGTATTGGTACTACTTCCTCCAATTCTTATTGTTGGTTCGTGGTCCTATATCATGAGTCATCGTTATGGGAGCTTTGTATTGACGACGACAGCCGGTGGGTATGATTTGTGGGTGGGTAACAATTTAGGAGCGACGGGCGGATTTGCTAAAACGCCAGAAATACAGGCACTTCGCGATGTTACGCATAGTGTAGAGCTTGAGAAGATTGCGAAGAGAGAATATTGGGCATACCTCACCACGCATCCTGTGGATTTTGCGCTTCTTCAAATAAAGAAGACGACACTTTACTTTTCAATGATTCGTCCCACGGGGTTCTGGACGCATTTAATGGGCCGACCAATCGACCGCCTCGTCACCGCATCGCTTTCGGCACTATGGACGTGTGTTGTGTTTGTTTTGGGAATTTGGGGGTTGCTTTCATTTGCGTTGCAACGAAGAGATAAAGCATATTGGCTTGTTGCGCTTATCACACTCGCACAGCCCGCAAGTGTTATCCCCATTATTGTTGAGACGCGATATCGTTACGTGCTCTATCCACTTCTTGTTATTTTTGTGAGCGCTATATGTATTGAGGCGCGTAAGGGTAATGCGTCGCGCAAGGCGCTCGTGAGTACAATTTTATTTTTGGGCTTATGTACCGCCGGGGACATTTATTTTCATCTTCCCGACATTCTCGAAAAGATGAATACTATTTTTGCATTCCTCAAATGAATGTTCTTGCACTTACCAAGGGAGACGAACGCGTGGCATCATCGCGTGTGCGGGTGTGGCAGCTCTTTCGGTTTTTAAAGAAGGAACACATCGCCGCGACCATTTTACATTCAATGACATATCCTGCGTGGAGTGTGTCACAAAAACGGTTTGGCGTAGTGCGTTCGGTGATTCACGAATTACATAAGAAGCCCGATGTTGTTTTTTTTCATAAATCACTCTTTCCTTGGGACGTAGTATTGCTCGTCGTATTGTGGTGTCGCATCAAAAAAATTCCGTACGTGTATGATTGCGATGACGCAGAATGGATACATTCACCACGGAAGACGCGCACGCTTATACGAGGTGCCTCAGTGGTGTTCGCGGGATCGCACGCCATACAGCAGTATGCAAAAAAGTTGAATGCGCGCGTTGAGCTTATTCCTTCGGTTGTTGATCACTCACTTTATGGGGGCGCATCTCACGATAGTCATCCTCCTGTGATTGTGTGGGTTGGTTACGGGCCGGCGCATTTACGCAGTGGGAACTTTGACGTGCTACGTGATGCACTGCGCTTACTCAGCGAGAAGGGGATACCATTTCAATTCGTGCTTGTGGGAGGGAATCACGACAAAGCATTGCATGCATATTGGGGGAACGAGACGTATGCACTGCGGATTATTGACGAAGCGGACTGGAAAAATCCCAACGCGGATGCTGAAATATTTCGTGAGATTCATCCTGCGATTGGCGTGATGCCACTCACAGATTCTCCATTTGTACGTGCAAAGTGCGCATATAAAGCAATTGAGTACATGGCGGCGGGGATTCCTGTGATTGCGAGTCCTGTGGGAGAGGCGATTCCACTGCTTGAGCAGTCTGGGGCGGGAGTGCACGCGCGAACTCGGGAGGAGTGGATGGGCGCACTTCGGCAGTTGCTGAGTGATGGGGATGGGCGTTTGCGTATGGGAAAAGCGGGGGAGAAGGAGGTTCGAGAAAAGTATTCTTACGAGGCTATTGTTCCGCGTGTTTACGCGGCATTACAGTATGTACAATGCAGAAATTCGCGATGATTATTGTGAATATATTTATCATGGTTTATGAATAGCAAGGCCATCATTGAGAAAATACAAAGACAGAAGACGCTACTTTTTTTGTTTGGCCTCGCGCTTATTGCTCATGCAATATTTTATGGTGTTGTTGCTGTGCGTATTGGTAACGATGCGTTGTGGTCCGGCCCCGAAGATGTGCGCGCATATACGGTGCTTGCAGAAAACCTTCGTACGCATGATGCCTTCCTCTCGTTAGATGGAACGCGCCCAGAAAGTTGGTATACACCAGGATATCCGTTTATTCTTGCGGTTTTTCGTACCATGGGATTTTCATGGGACGGGATTGTTGTTTTACAGATACTTCTCGCATCGATATTACCGGTATTACTTTTTCTTGTACTAAGTAGAGTCACCAGTTGTAGGGTCGCTTATGTTGCGTCTGTCGCATTTGCCTTGGCGCCATCGGTAACATATATTAGTTCGTTTCTGTATTCGGAGCCGTGGTTTTTATTTTTTCTCTTACTCCATCTTTATGTGGTTGTGAGAATAATTGAAGAGCCTCGCCTCAAACAACTTATAAGACTTGGAGTTGTTGCTGGTATTCTTTTGGGGATGACAATATATGTGCGGTCCGCAGGAACGTATATTATTGTTGCGGAAATGGTTATGGTAGCGACGTTACGATTTCAATTACCGTGGAGAGATGTCGGCACAAGATTGTTTGCCGTGGGTGTTGCTGGAGTTGTTTCCTTGTTATTGGTATTGCCATGGTCGTTACGCAATCATTACTATTTTGGGAGTTATTCGCTCGCAGCCACAAACAGCGTCGTCATTTATTTTTATGATGGAATAAATTTTACAGCATACCAACACGCACCCAGTAAAGTGAAATATTTGCTTGGTATAGAAGAACCGTCGGCATTTCGTGAGGACCTTTCACTCGCGGGAATGACAAAAGAATATCACTATAGTGGGAATGGAGGGCTTGCTCACGAGAAGGATCTCAACGAGAGAACGCTCAGTATCATCAAATCATCACCGATAGAGTTTGTATTTTTTCACCTCGTCAGTGGATACGGAGGGATTCTTTTTCAAGAATCTTGGCGACCGATGTTGCGACGCGCAGGATTTCCCGTTCCCGCGATGGGTATGCGCACAGCAATAATGAATCCGGGAGCATTAAGTGTTTATGATGTGTTGTGGTTTTCTGCCGGCGTGTTGGGTATCATTGTCGCGGTAATGATTGTATGCTTGGGGGCGTATGGAGTCTGGGTGATATGTCGGTATCGGAAGGAGCGATACGTACTGTTGGTGATGGCGTGTATGATGGTAAGCTATTTCTCTGTTATATCAGGAGCAGCGGCCTATCGAGAACGATATCGGTATCCCGCAACACCATTTCTTTTAGTGCTCGCCGTAGAAGGAGGAGTATACTTGTGTGCGCCCCATCAGCCACGAAGAGGTCTTGGCAGTAGTACACAGCGCAACTTACCGATATCATAAAATTTCCAATTTTTATGCGTATGCCCTCAAAACGAAATCAAATCATAGTACTTATTCTTCTTGCGTTTATTTTCTCGACCAGTATCGCAGTGGTGAATCGACGCATTACCATTAGGGACCCTGCGATATATCATGGTGATGCAAAGACGTATCACGCAAACGCTGTTTCATTTTTGCACGGAGGAGATTTTGATGCAGATACGACGTTCCAGCGGAAGCCTCCGATGTACTCATTGTTTATGGCGATGGGATACAGTCTATTTGGAGAGCGCTCACTTTCAACGTGGATACTTCAAGAAATACTCCATGTAGTGACGGTTCTTTTGTTGTTTACGATTGCCCGCTCGTTGTTTACTGAAAAGCAGGCATTTGTTGCTACACTTGTGTACACAATATTTTGGGGGAGTGCATTTTGGGTATATAAAATTGGTCCCGAAACACTCTCAACATTTTTTGTTGTCGCCTTGCTTTACATAATGATGAAGTATCGTGCAAAGAACGATGTGCGTTTTGTGATGGGGTTTGGGGTATTACTTGCCGCACTTATATTAACGAAACCAGTGGTGATGTTCGTAGTACCATTTTTACTTTTCTTTTTACGCACAGAAAAAAAGCCATTCCGTAAGGCGCACGTGGCAATAGCGCTCGGGATTGTTGTTGTTATTGTTGGTGGATGGATGCTTCGGAACTCCTTGCGTTATGGAAGTTTCGAAATTGAACAATCAGGACAAATTATTTGGTCACGAAGCATACTTGCCGCAGAGCCCACGCATAATATTGTGGCATATGGGATCGCTGCGATGTGTGGTGATTATATGACTAACTATCTTATTCCTGGATATTCGTCTCACCCGGTTCCCACAGAAGTGAATAATCGAATGAAAGAATTTTCGCGTGAATATAAAAAAATAGATCCGGACAGTGGTTCGCTTGATGAGGCATTTCGGAAAGAGGGGATCCCCAGACTATTTCGCAACATGGGAGGTTTTGTTATATCAAGCATCCCAAGCCTCATTGAACTCAATGGCCCCGTTACCCACCAAGGAAAATCCATCACACATTTCTTGGCTGACAACGACGTAAAGATTGAGAACTCACACTATGTGAAAGTGCTCCGTTCGGTGGTGGGATATGATGGAGATATATCGAGTGCTCTTAAAATTGCGACGACACTGGCCATCCGCCTCGTGTGGTTTGTGGTGATGCTTATGGTGCTGTATGGCGTATTGTTGGGCTTACGTAGTGGGGGAGTGTGGTGGCCGATTGTGTTTCTCGTTGGGTATTTCAACGTTATGCACGCACTCATTGTAATTCCTATTGAAGTACGATTTATTGCCCCTGTTTGGCCGCTTTATGTGTTGCTTGGTGTGCTGGGAGGAGGCGCCATACGCGCTCGGTACTCAACGCATGTTCCCAGAGCATCCGAAAGCCAGCCCCAAAATATAACCACAAGCACAATGGAAAAAGATATCATCATCATTCCCACATACAACGAGCGTGATAATATTCATGCGCTTATTAAAGAAATATTCCGTGTTGTTCCCCGTGTTTCTATTATGGTGGTCGATGATAATTCCCCAGATGGAACCGCAGAAATCGTCAGAGAGCTTATGCGTTCATTCCCGCAACTTTCATTGCTTTCGCGGAAAGGAAAAGAGGGCCTGGGTAAGGCATACATACATGCGTTTCAGAAGGCGCTTGAAGATGGGGCAGTGCGTTCAGTGGTTATGATGGACGCGGATTTTTCGCACAGCCCAAAATATTTGCCCGAAATGTTTTCACAGGCGCGATTGTATGATGTGGTGATTGGTTCGCGTTATACAAAAGGCGGGCTCACTGAGGGGTGGGAGCGATGGCGCAAGGTACTGAGTTTTGGGGGGAACTTGTATTGCCGTACGATTACGAGAATGCCGATGAAGGATTGCACGGGAGGATTTAATATCATTCATGCATCGCTTTTGCGCAAGATTGATTTATCACACATTGATATGTCGGGGTACGCGTTTATTATGGAATTGAAATATGCGCTCTATAAAGCGGGGGCGAGTTTCAAAGAAGTTCCTATTGTGTTCAAGAACCGTACGGGAGGAGAATCGAAAATCACCAACCACATCATTAGCGAGGGCGTGCTTGCTCCATGGAAAATGATTTTCAAGCGCTCATGATGTGCGTTGCGTGTGGAGGAAAAACCATAGTTTTTTTTGCAGAAAAGAATACTCACAAACTCTATCGGTGCGCACAATGTGGGCATGTATTTCTTTTCCCCATACCCCAAAATACCACAACACTTTATGAAGCAGATTATTTTTCGGGATCCGAAAAAGGTTATGGATATGTTGATTATGACAAAGACAAAGAGCCGATGCGCCACGTTTTTGTTGAGTATCTCAAGCGAATAGGGCAAATAACAAGAAAGGGAAAACTACTTGATGTTGGGGCGGCAACAGGATATTTTATTGATGTTGCCAACACAGAGGGGTGGGGGGCGAGTGGCGTTGAAATATCGGAGTATGCAACTGAACTCGCGCGAGCCAAACACCTTCATGTGCAATGTGGAACGCTTGAACATGCACACCTTGAGGAAAGTAGTTTTGATGTTGTGACGATGTGGGATGTCTTTGAGCACTTTGTTGATCCTGCGAGTGATGTTCGTGCCGCCGCGCGAGTGCTCAAGGTTGGTGGTGTTCTCGCAATCAACACACCGGACATAAGTAGTTGGTATGCGCGCATCATGGGGAAGAGATGGCATTTACTTATTCCTCCCGAGCACATTCACTATTTTACGAAGAAGGGGGTAAGAATATTACTTGAAAGAAATGGTTTTGTGATCGAAGAAATGTCTACCATAGGAAAAACATTTACACTCGAGTATATTTTTCATATTTTTGCGATGTGGCGGGACTCACGGATAGCGAAGAACATTGCGCAATACTTACGCAGACATCCGCGCATTGGCGGGATATCCATTCCCATTAATTTGCGAGACAACATGTTTATTCTTGCGCGAAAAAATAATGTCACTTCGTGAGTATCGTCATCTTCCACTCGTTGTGCTGTTATTGGTTGTTTTTGTATTGTCGCTCATTCCCACTATTGAGACGCGTGTGATTGCTGGGTCATCGTGGCGTGGCGTCCCTCCAGCGCTTGTGTCGGATAGTCTTTATTATTATGCGCGGGCAAAAGAAGTGTTTGACGGATTTCCATTTATTGGTAATCCCTATTTCCTCGAATATCAGAAGACTATTTCTCCGTCATTTTTTGTTCCGGATTGGTTGTATGCATTACCACTGCTTGTCGGAGCGCCTCTCGTTGCGACGATTGCGTTCAATTTCACACTATGGTCATTGGTGTTTGCGATACTGACATATTTTATTTTTCGCCTACTGAGGCTTTCTCAATTTTCGAGAGTTGTCGGTAGTGTGCTTGTGTATATGCAAGTCTATTCACTCATATTGAGGCCCGTATCTATGCAACAAGTGTTTCCTTTCTTTTTCCTATTTTTGATTGCAGTCATTCTTTGGCTTCGAGATCCTCTCAATGAAAAATACAGCGCGTTGCTTGCGTGCGCCGTTGCCGCACCATTTTATTTGTATGCGTATTTGTGGCAGGTTGTTGTAGTCATTAGTGCGCTTATTGGGGCGCGAACCATATTTCGAGGTAATGTACCCGAAATCACGCGCATCATGGTGATTGGGTGTTGCGCAGTGATATTGGCGTTCCCCGCACTGTTTGTGACGTTCAAGCAGATTGCCAGTCCGTATTATTGGGAAACAATGGAACGTATTGGCCTTGTGGTGACACACCTGCCAACTCTGTACACATTGTATTACTTGCGATGGATTGTGATTGTTGTGCTACTCGCTCTGGCGCTTCGCATGTTTGGGCGAAAAGAAGCGGTGGCGTATTGCGATGAGTCAAAAGAACTTTTACTCCTGTTTTCTCTTACGGGGATGGGTCTTGCTGTCGTTTCTTTGAGTACCATTGTGACGGGAAGAGAATTGGAAGTGGCAACGCACATCGGGCGGTTTATTATGTTGTGGCTTGCATTGGGTTTCGTTGTGTGTGCGGATTTTATCATACGACATCGCACCGCAATAATGGCATTCAAAAAATATAAAATGATTGTCGTTTGTGTGTTACTCGTTGTATGTGCGGTTGGGATAGGACGAAATATTCCTCGATCAATTCCACAGATGACAGGAACAGATATCGTTAGTATTCAGCGTTATGCCGCGCCCCTTGCGTGGCTTGAACGCAACGCGCAAACCCCAACAGTTATTTTTGCCAACGAGTCTTTTAGTAGTTATGTGCCCTTGTTGACTAAGCATTATGTGCTTTTCGCGAGTGCGGGGAAACTGCACCTCGCTCCGTCGAGTAATATCGAAGAGCGATATCTTGTTTCTCGATATTTTGATGACATTTTTTTGAGTGATATTAAAAAAGACTTCTTAATATACGCGGGGGTGGGTGACGCGGAACACCGGGTTGATGCGCGAAACGAAAAAGTAACACTTTGTCGTTTGTTGCGCGTAACACTTCTCGGGAGAGATTGTGGTAAAATGACGAATGCTATTTCGCTCAAAGGGGAGGAATATTTTAAAAATCTTGATAACGAGTACTTGTCCATGCGTAGTAATATTCGTGGTGAATTGGTGAAGTATCACGTCGAATATATTGCGAAGGACAAGGTTGTTAATCGTTCATGGAACCCGGGAACTGTACCAGGCGCAACAGCCGTTTATGAAGATGATAACTTTGTTATTTTCAGGCTGCAGTAGGACGTAGGGGGGCTGTTTTGGGGCTGACTATGCATCTTACGTGACGACGAATGTCGTGGTAGTATGCCCCTTATGAAGAAGGCGTTTATTACCGGCATTACAGGCCAGGACGGCTCTTATTTGGCCGAGCTTTTACTTGAAAAGGGCTATGAGGTGCATGGTATGGTGCGCCGTTCGAGCTCGATTAATACCGGCCGTATCGACCATTTATACCAAGATCCTCATGAGGACGGTGTTCGGCTTTTCCTACACTTCGGAGAGTTGACGGATGCCAGCGCCATCAATCACTTGATGCGCACCGTTCGACCCGATGAAGTGTATCATCTTGCGGCGCAGAGCCATGTAAAAGTGAGTTTTGATATGCCCGAATATACGGGTGATGTGACGGGCCTTGGAACGCTGCGCATTCTTGAGGCAATTCGAGATGCCGGCCTTGAGCAGACAAAATTTTACCAAGCATCGAGTTCAGAAATGTTTGGTCGCGTGCAAGAAGTTCCACAAAAAGAAACAACGCCGTTTTATCCGAGGAGTCCTTATGGTGTTGCAAAAGTGTATGCGTACTGGATCGCGCGAAATTATCGTGAGGCGTACGGCATGTTTACGGTTAACGGTATTTTGTTTAATCATGAAAGTCCTCGGAGAGGAGAGGCTTTTGTGACACGAAAGATTACTCAGGGCGTTGCAAACATTCTCGCAGGAAAACAAGAGAAGATCTATTTGGGAAATATTGATGCAAAGCGTGACTGGGGATATGCAGGAGATTTCGTTGAAGCGATGTACCTCATGATGCAACATGGCGTGCCCGATGATTGGGTTGTGGCAACGGGAGAACAGCACTCGGTGCAAGAGTTTCTTGAGGAGGCATTTGCGATTGTCGGGCGTGATTGGAAGAAACATATTGAGATTGACCGTAGATACTTAAGACCCACAGAAGTTGATACGTTGGTGGGGGACTCAAAAAAGATTCGCGAAGAACTCGGATGGAAGCCAAAGGTTTCATTCAAGGAGTTGGTGCGCATGATGCTTGTTGCTGATTGCAAGAGTAGGGGGGTACACCTATGAGTTACTTTGCGAACAAAAATATTTTGGTGACGGGTGGTGGTGGTTTTTTGGGGAGCTACGTGGTTGAGGAACTCAAACACAAAGGTGTTTGTGATGAGCAACTGACCATCCCGCGAAGTAAAGATATTGATTTGCGCACGCGCGAAGGATGCGAGCGTGTGGTAGAAAATCAAGATATTATTATACACCTTGCCGCAAAAGTTGGTGGGATTGGATATAACCGTGAACATGCTGGGGAGCTTTTTTATGATAACATTATGATGGGCGCACAATTAATGGATGCCGCGTGCACTGCAGGAGTCGGAAAGTTTGTGGCGATAGGGACAATTTGCGCATATCCCAAACATACTCCCGTGCCATTCAAGGAAGAGGATTTTTGGGTAGGATACCCCGAAGAAACAAATGCACCATATGGCCTTGCAAAGAAAATGCTCGCAGTTCAGGCGGCTGCATATCGGACTCAATATAGTATGAACGTGATATCACTTTGGCCCGTGAACCTTTACGGCCCTCGGGACAATTTTGAGCATGAGTCATCGCACGTTATTCCGGCACTCATACGAAAGATGGTTGAGGCGCGAGATAGTCATGACTCGCAAGTCGAAATTTGGGGAACCGGAAATGCGACGCGAGAGTTCTTATTTGTGGAAGATGCCGCACGGGGAATAGTGCTTGCAACCGAGCACTACAATGATGAAGATATCGTCAATCTTGGTGCGGGCATGGAAATATCCATCAAAGATCTTGCGAACAAAATTAAGATGTTGGTGGGATATCGGGGAGAGCTTGTATGGAACAGCGAAAAACCTGATGGGCAACCCCGACGCATGCTTGATGTGAGCCGCGCGAAAGCATTCGGATTTGAGGCGGGCACGACGTTTGATGAAGGATTACAAAAAACTATTGAGTGGTATGAACAGCACCGAAAAGCGTAGCTCATACTTTGACGCACAGGCGGATACTCGCGATGTGTGGCGAAAACGAAATAGTACCTATCACGATGAAATTGAGAAAATTGTGAAATTTATCGTGCCTGAGGGATCTGAGGTTTTGGAGATTGGAACAGCGACGGGGGACTTGCTTGCACGTCTTCGCCCATCGCGAGGGGTTGGAATTGATGTGAGCCCGAAAATGATTGAACGAGCGAAAGCAAAATATCCCACGCTACAGTGGAGAGTTGCTGATATTGAGCAAGAGCAATTTAAAGAGAAATTTTCCTATGTGCTCATGAGTGATGTGGTGGGATATTTCGATGATATTGAGTCAGCGTTCCGTTCGGTCGCAAGCGCATGCGATACGCGTACGAGATTAGTATTGACGCATTATAATTACGCATGGGAGCCTATATTGCGTCTTGCGGAACTGCTTCATCTTAAGGCGCGTCAACCACTCCAAAACTGGATGAGTCGTTCTGACATTAAAAATTTCTTGGAACTTGCGGGGTTCGAAATTATTACTCAAGGAAGGACGACGTTACTCCCTGTGTATATCCCGGTTATCAGTGCGTTATGTAACGCCTATATTGCCCGGTTTCCTCTCGTGAATCGCCTTTGTGTTATTGAATACGCCGTTGCGCGCCTTGTCCCTCGCGAGCGACAAGAATATACCGTATCTATTGTGATTCCTGCGCGTAATGAAAAGGGAAATATTGAGCGAGCGATTTGCGAGCTTCCTGATTTTGGGCTCTCGAACGAAATTCTCTTCATTGAGGGCGGATCGCATGACGGCACATACGAGGAGATTGTTCGTGTCGCTGAGGTTTACGCGGGCAAACGCAATATTCGTTACGCAAAACAAGAGGGCAGGGGAAAGGGAGATGCGGTTCGCAAGGGCTTTGCGATGGCGAAGGGCGATGTACTAATGATTCTTGATGCTGATCTTACGGTGCGACCGAAAGAACTACCAAAGTTTTACGACGCCTTAGCGAGTGGGCGAGCAGAATTTGTTAATGGAAGTCGGCTTGTGTATCCATTGGAAGACCAGTCAATGCGCTTTTTAAATATTCTTGGAAATAAATTTTTTAGTATCGCATTTTCCTGGCTACTTTCTGCGCGTATCAAGGATACGCTTTGCGGCACGAAGGTGCTTTTCAAGAAAGACTACGAACGCATTGCGAAAGGAAGAGCGTATTTTGGAGAGTTCGACCCCTTTGGAGATTTTGATCTATTGTTTGGCGCTTCAAAATTACAGCTTAAGATTGTTGAAGTTCCGATTCGATATCAGGCGAGGACATATGGAGACACCAATATTAGTAGGTGGAAACACGGTTGGTTACTGCTCAAAATGACAGTGTTTGCTATGCGAAAGATAAAGTTTTTTTAATACTATGGAAAACGCACAGCGACACTTTGATGAGATTTCCGGAGAGTATGACTACTGGAAAAAGAAAAATTATTATTATCACGATACACTCAAACGATTATTTGCCGAACACATTCCGCCTCTTTCAAGAGTTTGGGAAATTGGTTGCGGGACTGGGGATATTCTCGCAGCGCTTTCCCCGAGCAAGGGGTTGGGCGAAGATATTAGCGGAGCAATGATTGCGTGCGCTATGAAGAAATATCAACGCCCAGCACTATCATTCATCGCGCGAGATATTCGGAGTGTTAAAGAGGTGCAAGACTATGATTTTGTTGTACTCGCTGACGTGCTTGAGCATGTTGAACGACAAGAGGAATTTATCGCGCATTTGCGCACCATTGTTACACCAAATGCAAAAATTATCATTACACTTGCGAATCCTTTGTGGGAGCCAGTTCTTATGGCTGCGGAGCGACTTCATATGAAAATGCCTGAGGGCCCCCATGAGCGACCATCAAATAAGGAGTTATCGCAAATGTTCGAACGTTCCGGGTTTGTTGTGCGAGAGCGCGGATTTCGTTTGCTTATTCCTAAGCCAATCTGGGGTGCGGAATGGGTGAATAAGCGATTTTATACGATTCCTTGGATCGCAAAGTTTGGTTTCGTAGTGTATTGGGTATTAATAAAAGAAGATATCACAAAATAGAATGAAAAAATTCGGATTTATCCAAGGTAAGATCGAGCGGAGATTATTTTTTGGCCTGCTTGTGATACATTTGTGTGTTCTCGCGGCGGTATATTTTTTTGTTTCCCCAAAGATTTTTGTTCTTGGAAGCGATGGGAAGGACTATTATGAGCTCGGCAGTAATATGATTTTTGGGCAGGGATTTGGTAGGGTGGTTGATGGTCAGTTCTCGTTTGCAGACGATCGCACGCCACTGTACCCCGTACTTGTCGCGGGATCATCATATTTTGGGGGGGCTCAATCAACCGTATTTTTGGCGCTGCTCCAGGCGTTTCTTGCTGCGCTTATTGGAGTTCTTGCATTTCGTTTAGCGCGGCGCGTGCTCCCCGTGTTTTGGTCGCTGACGCTCATTATTCTTTTTGCTTTCGAGCCAGTAACCGCAGGTCTTCATATGCTCGCGTTTGCTGAAACGCTGTTAGTATTTTTTATCCTGCTTTCACTTGAGTATCTTTTACGAACCCTTGAGACGGGAGAGATCTCTTTTGCGGTAGCCGCCGCCGTTGCATTGGCGAGTGCGAGTTATACGAAGCCCGTTGCTGTGTATTTCGGTTTAGTAATGGTGTGTGCGGTTTTGTGTTTTGAAAAACGGAAACGTTGGGAAGTGGCGGGCGTCGTATTTCTTGTGATGGCACTTCTTCTTGCGCCGTGGGTGGTGCGCAATGTTGTGCGCACTGGAAATGTTGCATTTACAACTTTTGGGTCAAAGGCGTTTTGTGGATATCAACTTTCAGCATTTTACGCGGCGCGTGATCATTTTCCTGATGCAACTCCGGAATATGCCATGGGTCAAATACTCTTTAATGAAAAATATCGTTCTACATACGAACATTGTCTTATTGAGGGCAGTGTGCCCAAAAGGACAGTAGAGCTTTTTGTTGATAGTCCGAGCGCATTTATAAAATCCAACACCATTGTATTATTTGCGTTTTTTACCAACGATGGATTGGGGCAAATCTTCGAAACAGCTTCCGCGGATGCCATGAGGCATACCGCACATCTTTCGGGAATTGTGTTTTTGGGAACGGGATGGAGAGCGCAGGTGAGTGGGGCTTTTGGAAACTTGGTATTATGGCAACAAATTGCCGTTGTTGCGCTCCGACTATTTTGGATTGCGGTTTTGTTTTTGGCGTTGGGGGGATGTGTGACATTGCTTCGCGATCGTGTATACCGTTCATTTGCAGTTATATTGGCGCTTTCGATATGTTATTTTTCGGGCGTCACCATACTTGCGGCGGGGCTTGGCGCGGGGGCGAGATATCGTTATGCGGTAGATTACCAATTACTCATACTGGCTGCGGTTGGAGTGCGTTTTCTTGTTTTGCGTTTTTCGCAAACCCGGGCAAAACTTTTTGTTGCACGTGTGCTGTCGTGGTTTGCTCGCACGATTCACGGAGGAAGTTTGGCCGTGGTAGAACGTGGAGGGATAACATATGACCTTGATCTTACGGAGGGAATCGATTTATCGCTTTATCTCTTTGCTCGTTTTCAAAAACAAGTTACTCACAGTCGACGCATACAGCTCCCACCAAATGGAATTGTGTTTGATGTTGGCGCAAATATTGGAGCAATGTCACTTCAGTTTGCGCAACAACTTCCATTGGGCCACGTGTACGCGTTTGAGCCCACAACATACGGACAGGAAAAAATGAAAAAAATCTCTCCCTCAATATATCATTAGGTGAACGCATTACGCTCATACCGGCATTTCTTGGCGCTATCGCAATGGCAGACCCCCATATGATTGCGTATGCAAGTTGGAGGGTTGCCGGAGGCAGGGGGGAGCATATCCACAATGTGCACGGGGGAGAAGTGAAAGCGACGGCAAACGCCCCGGTGCGTACACTCGACGATGTTGTGCGTGAATACCACGTTCCACGACTTGATGTTATTAAGATTGACACTGATGGCTACGAATGGGAGGTGCTGCAGGGGGCAAGAGAGACGCTACGGCAATTTCGTCCCAGCGTTATATTTGAAGTAGGACAGTATACTATCAAAGAACATGGGGCATCGTTCGAGAAGATTGCGCAATATTTTAACGAACTCGGATACGGACTGTACACGAGCCATGGTGGTGAGATTGTTTCTGTCGATAATTGGAAATGGTATGTGCCAAAATTTGGAACGATAGATATTATTGCTCAGCCTCTTGTTGTTTCGATGCGTTCTGAAGTGACTCAAGGATAAAAAAGTGGTGCGCGGGATGTTCACGTACGCGATACGATTTGAGTATTGAAAAATATTCTTGCATATCGTTTTCGACTCGTGACAACGGAGTATCGTTTGTGCCGATTTCCCAAAAGTGTCCGCGAGTATCGTGAGAAAAGTCGCGTGTGACAGTCTTCTTTTTGTTAAAAAAGTAGTAAAAACGTCCCACAACGGGAAGGTTCGCATCTATTTTGTACCACGGCGTATTGTCGGGAAGTGAGATAACGGCATGAGAAAAAATGCGAGCAATCTCTCGAAACCCCTTTATGCTTTCTGGGTACGGCAGATGCTCAAGAATCTCACACGCAGAAACAACATCGAATTGTTTATCTTAAAAGGGCGTCGCAGTGATGCCGCTCACGGTGTCTGGTTTAAGATCTGGATCAATGTCTATTGTGGTGACGGTGATCCCCAGTTTCTTTAAATAATCTTCAATAAAACCGTTTCCTTTGCCCACCTCGAGGACGGTTTTTGGGCGTAATTCAAGCGTTTCAGTTATTTGGTGCCAATAACTAATGAATCTTCGTTTTGAGTCATACGAAGTACTGTTATAGTAACTTGTTGGTGGCTGCGCGCTCATGTGTAGATATTTGTAAAGTGTAACACGTGTTGGCAATAACGCAGCAGTGACGAGCTATATGATTGTGATATGCTCTCAATATGCCTAAAGTTAGTGTCATCTTGAGTACTTATAACCGTGCGTACATACTCCGGAGCGCCATAGAGAGCGTTCTCAATCAGTCTTATGGCGATCTCGAGCTCATTGTTGTCGACGATGGTTCCACCGACAACACTGAACAACTTGTGAAGAGTATGAGCGATGCGCGTATTGTCTATGTAAAACACGATAAAAACTATGGTCTTGCGACTGGAAGAAATACTGGGCTCGCAAAGGCGGGCGGTGAGTATATTGCGTTCCAAGACTCCGACGATATGTGGGAAAAAGAAAAACTCTCTCGCCACGTTCCCTTGCTTGATGAATCCTCAAATACAGTTGCTGCAGTGTACGGTATGCTCGAAAAAGTACTCAAAGATGGTTCCATGGTGATACAACCCGCAGAGCACATTTTCCCCATGGAAGGAAATATTCATGAACAGATTCTGCGGAGGAATTTTATTACTATGCAGGTGGCGCTTGTGCGTGCGAGTGTATTTCGTGCCGTCGGGTTATTTGACCCAGCGATATACTCGCTTGAAGATTGGGATTTTTGGATCCGGTGTACACAGAAATTTGAAGTGCGTTTCGACCCATATATTTGTGTACATGCCGTGGTGATGGGGGATTCACTTACTTCAAATCGTCCACTGCGGCTTGATGATCGTGCGCGTGCGTATGAAAAAAATAGACAAGCATTTACAAAATACCCATCGATACGATGTGAGGTACTCACCAATATCGCGAAAGGATATCTTTATGCTGGCAACGCTCGCAAAACAAGAACATATATCACAGAAGCGTTGATGCTAAAGAAGTCACTGAGGGCAATGATCATTTTTTGCGCATCGTTTTTTCCTCGTTCGCTGTGGAGATTTGGTGCAAAATATGTCGCTATTTCTTTGCGATAATCCATGTGGTAAAGGGGTAGGTTGGGTCATTATATTCCGCGAGCCATCGCACGAGAGAAAATCTTCGTTTCGGCACTACCCAGTCAATAGTGCGCCGATGCAGAAAAATGAGCGCATGAACCCACCTGTTTCCCCAACCATCAACAGTTACAATTGAGCCCCAATCTCGAGCAAGATAGCGAAATGCGTCGGGAGAAAATCTCCAGAAATCTTTTGGTCCAAAGTGTACGGGGTGTATAAATGCTGACGTGACAATAGCTGTGCCCCCGGGTTTTAATACTCGCTTGAGCTCATCAAATACGTGTTGGGGGTTTCCTTCGACGTGCTCAATGACCATATCGGCAATTACGTAATCGAACGTGTTATCGGGATAGGGAAGTGAGCAAATATTAACCTTCGGATATTCGGTATTCGTAATCTCGGCATCGTCGGCGATGACTTTGAGTGGAGGGGTATAATTTCGTGAGCCGATAAAATATTTCAAGCCGCTTACCCCAAGAATCTTTCCATGTAGTGGTAAGGGGAGGGAGGCAAATATTTTTGTGTAGAGAGTGTGTCGTCCGAGCGTCATGCGACAATAGTAGGGTTAGGTGTATGCGGGGTCAACCTTTGAAATAACGCCCATGCAATGATGTGATTAAAGAATCTTCCCACAATGCGTGCAATAATAGCCCCCCAAAGACCCCAGAGCGGCACAAAAATAATAAGACAAACGATTTGAATAATAGGAGAAATAATACCATCGAGGTATACAGTTTTAAGATTTCCTATTGCCGTGATGACGGTATGAAATATGCCAAACGGGAAGAGGATGAGAGAAAGTGCGAACGCTTGTGATAAATGTATACTCGGGAGATATTTTGGTAGAAAGATCGCAAAAAGCGTGGGAGAAGCAATGATATACACCGTAATGATGAGCGTGGATAATAATGTCGCGCGAAATACTTTTTTGGGGAGTGTTTGTTGAAGGTTTGCAATACCCGATTCCGTCCCAGTAATTTCAGAAAGTTTTGTATAACTGACGGTTGCGGTGTTTGCGAGGAGTGATTTCAGTTGCTCTGGTGGCGCAATGGCAAATGAATATGTCGCGAGGGATTCGGGTCCCAAAAGATTGTAAATGAGGACGCCATCAATATATGTTGCGAACGTGGCGAATATTCCCGCGAGTGAAAGATGGGTCCCATAACGAATTGTTTCTGTGTCATGCGGTGCATCACGAGGGATGAGCGATTGCGCGTATGCAGAAAGTATAATATTCGCGACTCCATGCACCCCGTAATAAATACCCACTAGCATGAGCAAGGTGATGAGACTACTCGTATGGGCAATATACGACCAAAGTACCGCGCCCCCCATGACTACCCCATACACAAACTTGATAATGCTGTTGTAGAGTGCTTTTTCTTTGTAGCGCTTCATGCCATCGAGGAGTGCCCGCCAGTTCCCCATGCCCTCAACAAATGGAATGAGTACACTGCCAACAAGTAGCGAAAGAGAGAGGTTGATGTTCCCCAGTGATGCATACCAAATGCTCGCGATGATGCCGAAGAACGCGACGCTGAGCGAAGAGTATAGGAACGCGCGATGCGCGCGGTGATACGAGCCCAGTGCTCCGCGTGATACTGCGCGTGTCAGCGCCGTTCCTATCCCAGGAAGTGTAAGAATACCAAAAACAGAAAGTAACGAGAGCACATAGCGATAATCTCCATAGGTTGCTTTGGTGAGGTATCTTGCATAGAGCACCGATAACACAAAAGCAACGCCCATTGATGCAAGGGATCCCAACGAAAGCCAAAAGGTTCCTCGGAAAAGAAAGTCCGAATCGGTTCCCAGCGCGCGATCAAGCCGCCGGATTCCGCTACGGTATAGTGCAAACATGAAGACAGTATAACGCGTAAAAGTCGTGTTTTGCTACACCACCCAAGTAGTTTTGAAGCACGGCGCACCTACCGTATCTTGTGTGTAGGAAATAGCGTGTTTGCATGATATGATTTTTTTCATGATGGTCTTGAGTAAGCAACAATCAATTCAAGAGGAGGAGTATTTTTTGCCGCGCCACTGGAACATAAAAAGAAATACTCGTAAGGGTGTTGTGTATTATGGGTATTGGGAAATGGCGCTTCGTATGATTGATAATCTCACAAACAAAGATGTGCTTGATGTGGGATGCGGAGATGGGTACTTTACTTCGCTCATAGCGAAAAAAAATCCCCACACGTTGCGCGGGCTTGATTATTCCGATCGAGCAATTGCCTTTGCGCGTATACTTGAACCGAATGTTGAGTTTGTGATGGGAGACATGTATGAGCTTCCTCTTGCAGATGGATCGGTAGACATTGTTTACTTAATTGAAACACTGGAGCATATACCCATTTCGCGAAGACCAAAAGCAGTGCAGGAAATCGCACGAGTATTGAGAGCCGGGGGGGTGTTGGTGATTTCCGTGCCGTCCATAAATATGCCACTCGCCGATAAGCACGAAGAGCATTTTTCAAAGGAATCTTTACAGCGCGCATTACAGGAAGCTTTTACGCCAAGAAAAATAGTAGGACAAGACTACGGAGGAATTCGTCACACACTATTTTGGGCGGCGTTTCGATTGTGGAAAAATCGTTTTTATACTATTCCGCCGCTTGTCGATTTTTGGACCCTAAGACTATATCCAAAAACAATGAACACAGTGCCACTATCAAAAGCGCGTCGTTTTGTGGGTGTTTTTGAAAAAAGATAATATTTTTTATTACTTAGCGAGTGAGTGAAATGCAAAAAAGTTTTTGCATTTCCGAGCGAGCGACGGTACGAAAGGGT
>Ga0172375_10001395_pt1 | contig 38883 bp, 46 predicted proteins | sample LakKiv1m_FD_114537 | JGI IMG/M metagenome (GOLD analysis project Ga0172375, IMG submission 114537) | Freshwater microbial communities from Kabuno Bay, South-Kivu, Congo - kab_092012_11.1m | ecosystem: Environmental > Aquatic > Freshwater > Lake | place: Democratic Republic of the Congo... | reverse complement strand
TTGATCCAAAATATCGCTAGCTTAACCAAAGGTAAAAGCGTAAAGCTCAATCTTTCCATCCGGAAACACTAGTCTCAGTTGATGTCTCCCTTCAGTTGGCAGCTCAACCAGGGTGTACAAGCCGTCCTCTGTCACGGTGACTGTTTTTACCATTTCTCCGTCTAAATAAACTTGCACTTTGGTTGGCCCTTCTTCCGGTCGCATCACCAGATACACATTCTTGGCGTCAAAATTCATCAGGAGCTCCCCATTTGGGGGAGGGGACGCAAACTCTTCTCCAATTGTCCACGTTCCCACCATCTTGACCCCGCTACTTGGATCTGACCTGTTAGCTCCAAGATACGTTTCGGGTGTCCGGCCATAGGTTTGGTAGGTAGGAGTATCTAACTCCTCGCTTACTTCTACTCCCGTTTCTTTCAAGAGTTCTTGAATTACCTTCTCACTTTCGTCATATGCTCCTTCACCAAAATGGGTGTAGCGGACAAAGCCATCCTTGTCAATAAAATACTTTGCTGGCCAATAATGATTTTGGTATGCCTTCCAAGTTGCAAACTCATTGTCTTGCATCACCGGGTACTTGATCCCAAAATCTGCGATCGCTTTTTCAACATTTTCCGGATCCTTTTCAAACTCAAATTCCGGCGCGTGTACTCCAATAATCTCCAACCCCTGGCCGTGATATTTTTCATACCACGCTTTTAAGTAGGGGAGAGTTCGCTGGCAGTTGATACATGTATAAGTCCAAAAATCAACAATCACCACTTTTCCCTTTAAATCACTTAAAGGTAACCCCCTTGTTTCTGTTCCCTTTGGCAAATTAAACCACTTCCCCCCGAGAATTAACTCCGGTGCCAAGCTCTGCTTATTACCAAGCGAGATTTTGGGTTTCGTTACGTCTTCCAGTTGCGACAAAACCGTCGCATTATCTTCTACCTTGGTTAAACCTGTTCCGTAATTAGGGAATTTGTTAATAAAATAAGTCTGAAAACTCCTGTCAACTCCTGCGTATATCCCGATCGCGGTTAGTATCATCACTACCCCAAAAGCTTTTTGAATTTTGACCGTATTTTTGCTGAGCCACGGCACCTTGGCGATTAATTGTTGTCCACCTCGGATTATCATCAACATTGGGATTGCGGTCCCGAGCGAATAGGCGAAAGTTAGGATTAAAGCCGAGAACGTTACCGTCCCCGCGACCGCAAGACTAATTACCGAGGCTAGGATCGGTCCCACACAGGGAGTCCAAAGTAGTCCGAGCGATAGTCCAATCAGAACTCCCCCGCCAAAGCCGCCCTTTCCGCTAGTCGTCGGAGTCAAATTTGCCAATCGACTAAATAAGCTCTCGATAATTTTTTGGACCCTCGCGCTTAACAGCGAAACCCCGAATCCCGCAATCACGACAATCGAGATCGTTCTCAGTATCTCGGCCGGAACCCCAAAGGCTTTCACCAGTACCGAAAGAAACAGCGTAAAAAATGTAAAGCTCAGGACAAACCCCGTCACAATCCCGTAAGGTCGACGGCGACTAGCAGTATCAGTTACCGATGAAGCCAAGATAACCGGCAAAATTGGGAAAATACAGGGTGAAAGAATCGTCACTAAACCAGCCAGGAATGCAAACAACGTCAAAATTATCATTTATCTTTTCCTCGCATCGTACAGGGATTCTATCACACCTAATCTCTTCCCAAAAACTCATCCAGGAAGGTTTTGCGGTTATGGAAAAATAACGTCAAAGGTTCCTGTCTGGCCAGTTTAGCCACCTCGGGTCGACCGACAATTGAAACTTCATGCGCGTCCACGATTTGTTTTGTTGTAGCCCATGTTTTGGTTTGATAACCATGTCTTCTTCCCCACCTTTCCGACAACGCGCAAAGTCCCCAAATCTCCTCAATTGGATAACATGGTGACTCTGAATCAGTCATTGCCTTCGCCAATTTTTGATGATCATGATCAATTTCAGTTAAAAATCTTTTCGTCAACAACACCGGTGTTTTCTCAAACTTTGATAACCCCGTCAAACCCTCCCGAAAGTGAATAGTCCCAACTCTCCCTCCCGCGTGCAAAAACACCGCCATATGAGTTCCGATATTTACGGCCTCTATTTTTCGTTTTTCGTAATAGACTCCCTCAAAAAATAATCGTGTCCCCAGCCAAGTGTTTCGAATCGGAGCAATAATACGCGGCCTACCTATCGACTCTTTCATACCGTTATTATCTATTATAACTACTGCAATATAATTCTTTCAATTTCCCTTCCTCTCTAGGTATTTCTTATGTTATATTGGAGTCTGTTAGTTACTTATATATTCCATTAAGAAAGGAGGTAACAATGGATGATCAAACAACTCAACCAAACCCAATGGGAATGCCAACCCCACCCCCAATGACTCCCACACCAGACCCGGCCCCGATGCCAACCCCAACCCCGGAACCCGTATCCGAGACCCAAGCCCCGCCTATGCCAGCTCCTGAGGCTCCAGCCCCAGAAGTGCCGGTTCCAGACGCCACCACTCCAGAACCCACAGTCTAAGTATTTGGCAAATAATAACTAAGAGACTTCTAATTCTGAGGTCTCTTAGTTTTTTTCAACCCACCCTTGACAATTTTTGGTTCTCATATATTATGAGTATATATTCATAATATCTTTTCGTAAGGAGGTGAAAATATATGCCAAATTATGACGGAACCGGTCCCAGAGGACAAGGTCCTAGATCTGGTAGAAGAGGCATAAACAGGCCACTCGGGTCAGGCACTTGTACTTGTCCAAAGTGTGGTCATGTTGTATCCCACCAAAGAGGAATTCCTTGTACCCAGGTAAACTGCCCAAAATGTAACTCTCCCTTAAAGGGAGTAAACTGTTTATAAAGAATTAGATTAACAACGCACTAGAAAATTGATTCTAATTCAATCATGAGTATTGTTTGATAATATTATGTCAAGACCTAAAAACCCTCGTTTTTTGAGGTTTGAACCAAACGTCTATTATTTCAAACCGCGAGGAATTCCCCTTCGTGAACTTGAAGAAACAATCTTGGAAGCTGACGAACTAGAAGCTCTCAAACTCCACGACGTAGATGGTTTGGAACAAATTTCCGCCGCTCAGGAGATGCGGATCTCTCAGTCAACTTTTGCTAGAATTTTAAATAAGGCTTACAAAAAAATCGCCGATGGCATCGTAAACGGCAAAGCCATTCGCATTGAAAAATAGTATGAAGATCAACAAATTTATCTTGATAATCCTGAATGTATTATTTTTCATTTTGTTCATTCCCGTTCCTAAACTCTCTGCTCAGGAAGCACCTAAAATTTATTTTTTCTACGGTACCGGCTGTCCCCACTGTTCGGTGATTGAAAACTATTTTGCGAAAGAAGATTTCTTTAATAAATACCCTATCGAAAAAAAAGAAATCTTCTCTAATCGTGAAAATGACCTTCTCTTTAGTCGATTACTCTCCGAAAGGGGTATTCCCCTCAATCAACAAGGGGTCCCTGCCGTGGTGATGGGCGACAAAGTATTGATGGGTGATCAACCCATTATCGAGAGTTTTGTTTCCGAGGCAGATCGTTATTTGGCTCAGTTAAACAACCCGGTCGAAAACCAACCAGAACGGGAACCTCTCTTCCCAAAACTTAACCTCACCCTCGCCGCCGTGATCGGCGCCAGTATCGTTGACGCCATTAACCCTTGTGCATTTGCGGTCCTCATCATTCTCATGACAACCATCTTGGCAACCGGGGACGGCAAAAAAGCCCTTTATGCTGGTTTTGCCTTTGCTTTTTCCATTTTCCTCTCTTATTTTCTGATGGGGATTGGTCTCTACCAAGCCCTCGGACTTGGGGGTTTCTCCGTTTTATTTTTCAAAATCGTCGGTTGGCTAGCCTTAATTTTGGGACTTCTCAACCTCAAAGACTATTTTTGGTACGGCAAGGGTTTTCTCATGGAAGTTCCACTCAGCTGGCGACCTAAATTAAAAAGCCTGATTAAGTCAGCGACCACTCCGCTTGGCGCTTTTGGAGTAGGGTTTCTCGTGAGCTTAATCTTGCTTCCCTGTACCAGTGGCCCCTATATCGTCATCTTAGGAATGTTGGCGAGTAACACTCTGATAGGGAAAGCTGTCCTCTATCTTCTGTTATATAACCTTATTTTTGTCTCACCCATGCTTCTCATCTCCTACGCCGTCTATAAAGGTTTTGATCCAAATAAAGCCGAAGAAATCCGCCAAAAACGCTTACGCACTCTCCATTTGATTGCCGGTATCCTCATGTTAGCCATGGGTATTGTAATCATTAGAGGCTGGGTCTAGAAAGATTTGTGACCTGTTACGAAGAAGTTCGTACGTTTTTTAATAAGTAATGGGCTCACCCCGCCTGGGTGCGCGCCGCCGACCGCGCACCCGCGATCTTTCGCCTGCCTGACGGCAGTATTTTTGCGCGCGATTTTGCGATTGCTCCTGCAATCGCTATAGGAATAAGAGTAACAAGCCAATTGTTACACCTATAATACCCAGCATTTTCTTGGGATTAAGCTCATCCTTAAATATCAGGGTAGACATCAGGGTTAATAGAGAAATTGAACCAGCATTGGCGGCATTTACATAACCAACATTAGGTGCCAGATTAAAACCAACTTGCATAAAATAATTAAATCCAGCTCCGAATAGGCCAATCATTAGTAAAGTATTAAACTGAGGCCTACTAATTCTAAATATGCTAACTTTCTTAATCTTCATTTCGCCGATAATAAGAGCAGTAACAATTACCATAGAATAAATCAAACGTGTCAATATGGGAACACCTAGGTTAAGTAGGTATTTCGAGCTTAGCGCAAGTAGTCCCCAACAGAAAAAAGCGCCTATCGTATATAGCAACCATCTTTTATCAGATTCCTTTTTATCTTTACTCCTATCAATCATAATGACAGCTGAGAAAAGTATTATCATTGCAATTGCGATTACTGACTTAAAAGTAAGCGTTGAGTTAAAGATAAAAATCGACGCAACTGCAGTAAATACCACGTACGCCTTCGAAATAATTAAACTATAGCCAGGATTAGGAGAATACTCTATTCCACGTAGTGAAAATACGTTACCTAGATAACTAAAAAATATACCCTGAACGATAATAATAGTGTATTGAAAAGTATTAAGAGTGAAATTAACACCACTATTGAACGCAAGAATAAGATACACAATAACAGGAATTAAGAACATAGCTAGATTGTTGAGTTGTTGAGGTGTTTTTAACTCATTACTTTTTCGGACAAAAAGATAGAGAGCAACAGATGAGAGAAACATCAGTAAACTAGCAATAATCCAATTCATATCATTTATTATATTCCCGCGCGAAGTGTACGTATATGGATTGTCTATTCCAAATCACTTTTACCGATATTACAGACCGAACAAAGAGTTTGGAGATTTTCGAGTTTAGTTTCACCTCCGTTAGCCCAAGCTTTTATGTGATCGACATGTAGAATAATTGAAGGATCTGTTGCGGGAGATCTACCACAATTTTTACATTTAAAATTATCTCTTTTAAATATAGTAAATCGTAGTTGCAAGTTAATGTTCCTATTTGTCTCATGTTGTTTATGAGGATCATACTTAATTTTACCTAATTCAGAAGATACGGTACTTTCTTCCCTATTAATATGTGCTACAAATTTTGTCAATGCATTATTCCACGTGCCAAAACGATATTCATAAAAAGCTCCACTATACTTTGATAGTGGTCTTAATAAATCCTCTCTTCTTGGTTGCTTACCCAATTTTATCCATACTTCTTCCAGATTTTGAAAGGCATCCTCGTCACTTACATTGTAGTTTCTTGTTTTCTCCAGATTTGCCATTTCAAGAGAGTTTAGCCATCCGCCAAATCTTCTCCCAAAAATATGGCTATCATATTTGCCTAGCGAGTTGTATTCATTGTGGGTAATAGTGCTTTTATTTAATCTCTTAGCAACACTTTGCAAATCCGCTATTAACTCTGAGTCTGTAATTCTGCGATAATCTTTCCGATTACCTCCCTTTTTTAATTTAAGTGAATATTGCATATATGGTCTCGTTTTCCTCTATCTATTTCAGATCTATCAAGTATATTCTAATCCATTTTTCGCGTTTTCTGTTCTTTGCGCGCCTTCGGCGCGAGTTCGAGTCGATGTTTTTGGTCATACAGGCGAACCCCGCGGGTGCGCGGTCGGCGGCGCGCACCCAGGCGGGGTGAGCCCATTACTTATTAAAAAACGTACGAACTTCTTCGTAACAGGTCACAGAAAGTGAATTTTGCAGGTGTGCGGGTGTCATCGCCCGCGCGAGGCCGGCCGCGCGGAGCGATGCGAAGGGCTTCAAGTTGCTGACTCCTTGAAAGTCAAAGAACAGAAAACGCGAAAACAACAAAAAAGTTGTTTAATAGTGATTATGGACACTCGATTTGTAATTTATTGCAGGAAGAGTACAGATGAGAAGGACAAACAAGTATTGTCGATCGAGTCGCAACTCGCGGAACTTCGCGAGTTTGCCCATAGGGAGCGATTAGAAGTGGTTGGTGAGTATACCGAGGCCAAGACCGCTAAATCGCCAGGCAGGCCAGTATTCAAACAAGTCATATCCCTAATTGAGTCAGGTTCGGCCAATGCCATATTATCTTGGGCACCTGATCGGCTAGCCAGAAATAGTATAGACGGTGGTTATCTTATCTACTTGCTCGACACAGGTAAACTAGTCGATCTCAAGTTTCCCTCGTTCTGGTTTGAGAACACTCCCCAGGGTAAGTTCATGCTGAACATAGCCTTTGGACAATCGAAATACTACGTTGATAACCTGTCCGAGAACGTCAAACGAGGGAATAGACAAAAACTAAGGAACGGCATATGGCCAAACTGTGCTCCCTATGGGTACAAGAATGACAGGGAAACAAGAAGTATTGTGATCGTGCCAGAAAAAGCCAGGATAGTCCGTAGCATGTTTGCCACTTTTGCTAATCAAAGTGTATCGTACACCCATATAGCGAGGCTTATGACTAAGGCAGGATTCGCTCGCCGCACAGGTTCACCGATCCGAGTAGACCAAGTGAAGCATATGTTAGCTAACCCGTTCTATATCGGCATTATGAAGTATGGCGGCGAGCTATACGAAGGCAAACATGCTACTTTCATTCCCAAAAGTCTGTTTAACCAAGTCCAAATCAAGCTCAACAAGTTAGACCGACCTCAATATGGCAAACACAATTTTGCTTTTTCTGGTCTCATGCGTTGTAGCGAATGTGGCGCGACCATCACCGCCGAAAACCATACCAAGCACTACAAGCGGAGCGACACTCACGTCTCCTACACCTACTATCGTTGCACCAAGAAACTTAAACCCTGCTCTCAACTCTATGTGAGTGAACCCAACTTAGCGGATCAGTTCCGCGAGCTAGCCAGAATGGTCGCGCTACCCAAAGACTGGGGTAATCAATGGCTCGCGTGGCTAGACCGAGATGAGAAACAGTTACAAGCCACAGCGCATGAGCAAGTAAACGATCACAATGCCAAACTAGCAGAGCTACAATTCCGACTCGATCGACTACTTGATGGCTATCTTGACGGATCTATCGACCACGAAACCTACAAGGTCAAACAGAATAAGTTGTTCATGTCCAAGCAAGTTTTGGAGGATAAGATAGCCAAGATTAGTAACAACGGTTCGGCTTCGCTCGAACCGATGAGAGATTTCATAATGAGTGCGCTACAAGCGCACAAAATCGCGCGCAAAAATACTGCCAGCGAAGATTTGGCAATCTTCGCCAAAAACATCGACTCGAACTACTTTCTGCACAATCAGCAACTTGAATATGAATTGAAAAAGCCCTTCGCATCGCTCCGCGCGGCCGGCCTCGCGCGGGCGATGACACCCGCACACCTGCAAAATTCACTTTCTGTGACCCCATAGGGAATCGAACCCTAGTTAGCAGAATGAGAATCTGCTGTCCTAGCCGCTAGACGATGGGGCCTACACCCGAGATTATACCAAAAGAGTATTGAGACTAATTTTTGTGTTACTCCAAAACTCCGAGTTTATATTGATTGAGCATCATGCGTGCCATACTCGAATGCATTCTGCCCATTGGACTCTTCCCGGTAAATAAATCCGTCGCGTCTACTCCACAAGCTAGTAAAATCCTCGACCCTCCCGGATGCATTCCCCCCGTCACAAACTTACTAATGTTATATACGCCTCCGTCAATCGTCGTCCAACAATCACTTGCCGCATTATGTGCTTGAATCTGTGCCAGGGTGTATTGTTGATTAGTAATCTCCGTACTTTGTCCGTTTACCGAGGGCATAACCTCCCCCTTCCCATTTGAAGAGGTTTTCTGCGACCCCGTTACTGCCAAAACGGTAAGCATGATCCCCACTAGCATCACCACTCCAATTAACCAATATTTCTTCATACTCTCAAAATACTAACCTAAACTGAAGATAACCTTAATTTAATGTGAGTGTTCCTCTGCCTCATAGGCATCGGCTTCGGCTTTAGTCGCGTGTACCGTACCGTCCGGATGATTTGGTGGAGCATAAATAGTGTAAAGCTTTAGGGGTATCTCGCCCACACTAATCACGTTGTGTTTACTTCCAGCCGGAACGATAAATACTCCCTCGGCCTCGACTTCCGTTTCTTCCCCGTTCACCACAAACTTTGCCTTTCCTTCTTCTATTCGAAAAAACTGATCAACTGCCTCATGCACTTTCTCCCCAATCTCCTCACCAGGCTTAAGCGCCATCAGTACGAGCTGCATATGTTTGCCAGTGTATAAAACCTGGCGAAAATAATTGTTTGCGAGCGTTAACTCTTCAATGTTTGCCGTATAACCAACCATCTTTCCTCCTAGGATCTATCTAATTAATTGTCTTCCACTATAGACATTACCGAATCATATTTCTACCCCTATACATACTATAGGCATATTGCATTTTTATTATCGTCTGTTATCATGCTCAGGATCCTTTGAAATCAAAGGATCAAATTTTCTGAAATCAATATATTAATCTAAATATGAACGATACTAACAGCAAAATCCAATTCACCGAGAATGGTCTTGGTGAAATAACCCGCGAACTAGACGAACTAAAAAACGTTAAACTACCCGCGGCGATCGATCGTGTCGCGAGAGCCCGTGATTTCGGGGACCTCTCCGAGAACGCCGAGTATCACTCAGCCAAAGAAGAGCTGTCTTTCATTGAAGGTCGTGTCGAAGAACTTGAAGAGCTGGTCAAAAAAGCCGACGTTGTCAAGAAACCAAAAAGCAATGGTCAAATTGACGTTGGTTGCAAAGTTACCGTTGAAGTCAGTGGCAAACAATCTACCTACGAAGTTGTTGGCGAATGGGAAGCCGATCCCATCAAACAAAAAATCTCCCACACTTCTCCTCTTGGTCAAGCTCTGATGGGACGCAAGACCGGTGAGCATATTGAGTTTGAAGCCCCCGCCGGCAAAGTTATCTATAAAATTAAAAAGGTTCACTAATTTCACAGGAGCAGGGAGTTAATAGACCCGGCTACTAGCCGGTTTTTTATATCCTTCTCTCAAGCTGTTATACTTACCACTATGTCACGCTTAACTCAAATCCGTCAAACTCGTCAAGAGAAGCTCAAACTTCTCACAAAGTTGGGCGTTGATGTTAATCCACCTCTTTTTGTTCCCACTTATCAAATTGCCGAGTGTAAATTCGACACTGAAGTAATTATTGCCGGCCGTATTCTTGGATATCGCCGCCAAGGGAAAATCACCTTCCTTGATTTGCAGGATCAATCTGGGAAAACTCAAGTTTTTGCCGCTCTTGAAGTTCTTGGTGAAAGTGTATATCAAATCGTGAAACTTCTCGACATTGGCGACTTCATCGGTGCCGCCGGTACTGTTTTCAAAACCAAGTCCGGTGAAAAAACTATTCGTCTTAAAACTCTCACTTTTCTTGCCAAAAGCCTCGAACCACTTCCCGACACTTGGTCAGGGTTAAAAGATAAGGAGGATCGTTTCCGCAAGCGGTATCTCGACCTTATTCTCAACCCGGAAGCTAAACAAGTTCTTGACGCTCGCTGGACCATCGAACGCGCCGTCCGCGAATTTATGTGGCAAGAAAATTATCAGGAAGTCGAAACCCCTGTTCTTCAAAACCTCTATGGTGGCACCAACGCTCGCCCCTTCACCACCCACCTCAACGCGCTTGATACCGAAATGTACCTCCGCGTCGCCCCCGAACTCTACCTCAAACGCTTAATTGTGGGTGGCTACGAGCGGGTCTTTGAAATCGCCCGCAACTTCCGCAATGAAGGGATGGATCAAACCCATCAACCCGAATTCACCATGATGGAGTTCTACGAAGCCTACGCCGACTATCACCGGATTATGGATATCACCGAAGAATTAATTAAATTTGTTGCCAAAAAACTCCACGGCTCCTATCTCCTTAAAGTTGACGATCAAGAAATTGATTTGTCCGGCAAGTGGGCTCGTCTCACCGTTGATGAAGCCTTTAAAAAATACGCCGGTTTAGATTGGGGAAAAATTACCGATGCCGAAATTAAAAAAATCCTTGCAACCCACAAATTTAAAGTTCCTGGTGTCTTTACTCGCAATAAAGCTCTCTTTCTAATCTACGACCACCTTGTGACCCCTAAACTCCTCAACCCAACTTGGGTCATTGATTATCCGGTCGAAGTTAGTCCTCTCTCCAAATCGCACCGCAGTAAAGAGGGTAGGGTAGAGCGGTTCGAAGGCTACATCGGCGGCAAAGAAATCTGCGATGGCTGGTCCGAGATTGTTTCAACTCTTGAACAAAAAACTCGCTTTGAAAACGAGCAAAAGAACCTGAAAGCCGGTGACGATGAGGCTCAACCGTTAGACGAGGAATTCTTGGTAGCTCTCTCCTATGGCTGTCCTCCTCTTGGTGGTATTGGCATTGGCATCGATCGGCTGGTGATGTTTCTAACCAACAACTGGAGCATTCGTGAAGTAATTGCTTTCCCGCTCATGCGCCCCGAAAACAAGGAGGATTAAATGGTTAAACGCGACGACCTGACAAAATTCATTGAAAAAACAATTGGTACAGAATTACTTGTCAAAGCCAGGAGCTTTGATGAAGTTGCGAACGGTGTTCAGTTGATTGGTAATCCTGAGGTTTTAAAAATTGCCCTCGGGGTTAGCCTTAACAGTGATTTTCTCCACGAAGCAATAAAAGCCAAAGCAGAGTATTGCCTTTTTCATCACGGATTTGATTCACGTACAGTTGGCTCCTGTTACAGCAAAAGTAGTCAAGAACGTCTTCAGTTAATTATTAAAAATGATCTCACTATTGCTGGTTACCACTACGCCCTTGATTCTCAACCCGAATTTGGTAACAACGCGACAATTGCCAAACTCTTAGGCGCTACCATTGTTGATACTCTTTATGATGAATGTGGCTATGTTGCCAAATTACCAAAACCAATATCCGTTACAGATCTCTCAAAAATTTGTGCAGGGATTTTCTCACACGACATTCTTGCGATCAAAACCGGTTCTAAAAAAGTCCAAACTTTAGGAATTGTTTCTGGAGGTGGCAAACCTTATCAAGCGAACATCGAAGAAATGCACAAGAAGGGTGTGGATCTTTATCTCTCCGGTGAATCTGCTGAATCACGAATTCATGCGATGGAAGAAGAGGGGATCAACTATCTTCTTTGCGGTCACTACGCCACCGAAGTTTTTGGTGTTCAAGAACTCGGGAAAATACTAAAAAGTCACTACAAAGACAAGTTAGCAGTCGAGTTTATCGATCTTCCAAACCCCCTTTAAAGGAACATAATTTATGACCCGTGAAGAAGCTCTCGCCCTTGTCCGCGAGTTTGTCAAAAATGAGAATCTTGTCCGCCATATGCTGGCGGTTGAAGCCGGGATGGCCGCTTACGCCAACAAGTATGGAGGCGACGAAGAAAGATGGCGCGTGGTTGGACTCTTACATGACTTTGACTGGGAAATTCATCCGACTGCGGCTGAACACCCCTCAAAGGGTGCAGTAATCTTGCGTCAGCGGGGAGTGGATGAAGAAGTAGTTCGCGCCGTTCTCTCTCACGCTCCTCACTCGGGAGTTTCGCGCGACAGCCTCATGGAAAAAGCATTGTTTGCGATTGATGAACTAACCGGCCTTATCACGACTACCGCCCTCGTCCGACCCAGTAAAAAAATTGCTGACGTTAAAGTCAAATCCATCAAGAATAAATGGAAAGACAAGACCTTCGCCGCCAAAGTCTCTCGTCAAGAAATCACTGATGCTTCTGAAGCACTCGGAGTTGATCTTTGGCTTGAACACGTTCCCCTCGTTTTAAAAGCCATGCAAGATATCGCCAAGGACTTAGGCCTATGAAAAACAAGATTGTTGTCGGAGCTCTCGGTATTCCGGTCTCAAAAGACGGCCAAAAGGTTCTCCTTACCCAGCGCCATGCCCCAAACTTTCCCGCATGGCACAATAAATGGCAGATTGCCGGCGGGGGAGTAGACTTTGGTGAAACAATGGAAGAAGCAGTTCTTCGTGAAATGTACGAAGAACTCCATGTCAAAGCCAAAATCATCCACCCATATCCGATCGTTAAAACTAGCACTTGGTTTGCTAAGGAATCTGACGAAAAAATGGACACCCACGTGATTTTGATCGCCTACCTCGTCGATATCGGTGACCAAGTTCCCGATCTTACTCACGATCCCGATTGGGAAACGAGTTCATGGGACTGGTTTACCCTCGAAGAAGCTCGTAAACTCGACTGTCTTCCTCTTACTATTCCGGCTGTCGAGGAAACTTTTCAACTTCTTGGCAAACATGAGATAATAAAAAAAGTATGTTAGACATTCAATTCATTCGGGATAATACCGAACTTGTCAAAAAAGCCACTAAAAATAAAAACCACAATCCAACTGTGGTTGACAACCTCTTGGTGGCCGACAATAAACGCCGCGAACTTATTCAAAAAGTAGAAACTATTCGTAGTGAGCGTAACGCCCTTAACGAACTCCTTAAAAAGAACCGAACTGACGAACTCATCGAAAAAAGTAATAAACTCAAAACTACCCTCCAAACTTTAGAACCCGATCTCAAGCAAGTTGAAACAACCTACGCCGATCTGATGCTCCAGATTCCTAACGTCCCGCTTTATGAAGTTCCCGTCGGTAAAGATGAAACCGGCAACGTCGTAGTTCGTGAATGGGGGAAGAAACCAACTTTCAAGTTCAAAGCTCTTGATCACGTTGAGTTAGGGACTAAGAATCACTGGCTCGACCTTGAACGAGGTAGTAAGGTTGCGGGCTATCGCGGCTACTACCTTCAAGGTGAAGCTGTCCTTCTTCAACTTCGCCTCATGCAATATGCCCTGAACAAATTTATTCAGAATGGCTACGCCCCCATTATTCCCCCCGTGGTCGACAACCGTCAGGCTTTTATTAACACCGGCCACTTCCCTTGGGGAGAGAAAGAAGCTTACAAACTGGCTGAAGACGAAACTGATCCCCAAAACGACTACTTTCTCGCCGGCACCGCCGAGGTTCCGCTCGTCAGCTACTACGCTGGCGAAACCCTGAGAGAAAAAGACCTCCCCATCAAAATGGTTGGCTACTCGCCTTGTTTTAGGCGCGAAATTGGGAATTACGGCAAAGACACCCGTGGTTTCTACCGTGTCCACGAGTTTTGGAAAATCGAGCAGGTCGTAATTTGTAAAAATGATCTGGAAGAGAGTAAAGCTTGGCACGAGAAAATGCTTGAGCTTACCGAGGAACTTCTCCAAGATTTTGGTATTCCCTACCGCGTCCTTTTGATGTGCACCGGGGACATGGGTGAACCTCAAGCCAAAAAGTATGACATTGAAGCTTGGATGCCTGGCAGAAATAACTATGGTGAAGTCGCCTCCGACAGTATCGTCACCGACTTTCAAAGCCGTCGCGCCAACATTCGCTACCAAGCTGAAGATGGAACTATGAAGTATGTCCACATGCTTAACAACACCGTTCTTCCCTCCACTCGCTTTCTGATCGCTCTTTGGGAAAACTTCCAACAGGCAGATGGCTCGGTCAAGCTACCCAAGGTTCTTCAATGAATAAGCTCAAATTCATCTTCTTTGACGTGGGGGGAGTTGTCGTCAAAGATTTTACTGCCACCGACAATTGGACAAACTTGAAAAAAACGCTCGGCGTACCCTCTTCACGATTTGCTGAGTTTGATAAGTATTACTCTGAATGTGAAAAACAAATGTGTGCCGGAACCTCAAGCGATTCTTTTCTCCCGCTCTTTACCAAAAGATTTGCTCTTAATCCCCCTCCCAATTTTTCATTACTTAATTATTTTGTTACCAATTTTCAGCCCAATAAATCGATTTGGCCAATTATTAAAACAGTTCAGAAAAAATATCGCCTTGGCCTTTTAACCGACATGTATCCCGGAATGTATGACGGTATTAAAAAGCACAACCTCTTTCCCCCCATAAAATGGAATCTTATCGTCGACAGCAGTGTTGAAAAAGCCAAAAAACCTTACCTCAAAATCTTCTCAATTGCCTCTAAACGGGCTGGAGTAACTCCCGCCGAAATCCTCTTTATCGACAATAATCCTAAAAACCTCCTTGGCGCCAAAGCTGCCGGTTGGCAAACATTTTTTTATGATTCAAAAGATTACGAAAAATCCACTCAAGAACTTACCCAATTTCTCGACAATCTTTAAGCTGATTCACAGCTCTCGTGCTATACTTTCCCCATGCTTGGCTTCATCAATAAACTCTTCGACACCAACTCTCGCGAACTCAAAAAACTTGAGCCTTTGGTTGCTCAAATTAACTCCTTTGAAAAGTCACTAACAAAGCTTAAAGATAAGGAACTACCCGGCAAAACCGCCGAGTTTAAAAAACGCCTTGAGTCTGGTGAGTCACTTGACGAAATCCTTCCAGAAGCTCTTGCGACTATTCGTGAAGGGATCCGCCGGATCACCGGTGAACGAGCCTACGACGTCCAGCTCATGGCGGCGATCGTTCTTCACCAAGGCAAAATTGCCGAGCAAAAAACCGGGGAAGGGAAGACACTTTCCGCGGCGCTTGCCGCCTATGTCCACGCCCTCGTCGGCCGTGGCGTCCACATTGTGACCGTCAACGACTACCTTGCTCGTCGTGACGCCGGCTGGTATGGTCGTGCTCACAATCTTTTAGGCCTTTCTGTTGGCGTGATTTACTCCGGTATGGGTGACCAACCAGCTGCCCTGCTTGACCCAGCACACGTTGAAGTGGGTGAGGATGATGAACGCTTGAGTCACTTGAAACGCAGCTCCCGTCAAGAAGCCTATCTTGCCGACATCACTTATGGCACCAACAATGAATTTGGTTTTGACTATCTCCGCGACAACATGGTCCACCGTTTGTCAGACAAAGTTCAACGTGGTCACTACTACGGCATTGTCGACGAAGTCGACTCAATTCTCGTTGACGAAGCTCGCACCCCTCTTATTATCTCGGCCCCCGACTCCACCCCGACCGACAAATATGTTGAATACGCTAAGCTGGTCACCACCCTCAGCAAAGGGACTGACTATGACGTTGACGAAAAACTCCGCACCGCCACCCTCACCGACTACGGTATTCGCCGGCTTGAACAGCGTCTTCACGTTAAAAATCTCTATGAAGAAAGCTACGAAACCGTTCACTACGTTGAACAATCCCTCAAAGCCGCGACTCTATTTGCTCGGGACAAAGACTACGTTGTCAAAGACGGTGAAGTAATTATTGTCGACGAACACACCGGCCGGATGATGTACGGCCGGCGTTACAGTGATGGACTGCACCAAGCAATCGAAGCCAAAGAAGGAGTTGCAATTCAGCAAGAAAGCCGCACGCTTGCCACGATTTCTCTCCAAAACTTCTTCCGGATGTATGAACGCCTAGCCGGCATGACCGGTACCGCCGTGACCGAAAGCGAAGAGTTTAAGAAAATATACAACCTTGACGTTATGGTCCTTCCGACCAACATGCCAATTATTCGCGATGACCGACCTGACCTCATCTATAAAACTACTCGCGCCAAATATGCCGCGATCGTCAAAGACATTGAAACCCGCCACGCTGCCGGACAACCGGTTTTGATCGGTACCAAATCCATCGACCACAACCAAATAATTGCTAAATACCTGAAGCGCAAAAACTTGCCTCACCAAGTCTTGAACGCCAAAAATCACGAATCAGAAGCCTCAATTATCGCCGAAGCAGGTAGAAAAGGTGCGATCACCGTCGCGACCAACATCGCCGGTCGTGGTGTCGACATTGTGCTTGGGGGAACTAAAGAAAACAAAAAACCGGCCGAGTGGCAAAAAGCCCACGAAGCCGTAATTAGTGCTGGAGGATTACACGTGATCGGCGCCGAACGTCACGACTCTCGTCGCATCGACAACCAACTCCGTGGTCGTGCCGGTCGTCAGGGTGATCCCGGCTCCTCCCGCTTTTATGTTTCTTTAGAAGACGACCTCATGCGTATTTTTGGCGGTGACCGGATTGCCGGGATTATGACCGCTCTTAAAATCCCGGAAGAAGAAGCCATCGAACACCAAATGGTTAGTCGTGCCCTTGAACAAGCCCAAATTAAAGTCGAGGGTTTCCATTTTGATATGCGAAAGCGCGTGGTCGACTACGACGATGTCATGAACAATCACCGGGCCGTCATCTACAAACTTCGTGATCGCATTCTTGAAGAAGCCGAAGCAAAGGTCGACAAACTCCGCACTCGTATTACCGATTTAGTCGCGGATGAAATTACTCTTCTTGTAAATTCTCGTATTATTCAAGGAATTTCTCCAAAAGAACTCGACGCCATCGTCAAAGAGTTTATTACTATTATTCCTTTTGATGACAGCTCTCAGAAAAAACTCATTGTTGAGCTTTCTAAAGCCAAAGATCCGGCAACCATTATCTCCGCTCTCCAGGAAATCGCCTCAGTCACCTACACTAACCGTGTCAAAGAAATTGGCGAGCCCACCGTCAGCGAAATCGAACGTTACGTTTATCTCTCGACGATCGACGAAAAATGGATGGATCACCTCGACAACATGGAGAGCCTTCGAGATGGTATCGGTCTCCGCGGCTACGCCCAGCGCGATCCCTTGGTTGAATACCAAAAAGAAGCTTATGGCATGTTCGAAAAACTGGTCAACCTTGTTGAATCAGGTGTGGTCCGAAAAATCTATCGTCTCACTCCCGTTGCCCCGACTCGCCCCCAACCCATTGTCCTTCGCAAAGACGAAGTTGCTCCCCAAGGAGAGCTTACTTCTTCTGCAGCTTCAACACCCCAACCTCAGTCAACCTCCATCTCAAATACAGATAAAGTTGGCAGAAATGATCCTTGCCCATGTGGCTCAGGATTAAAATATAAAAAATGTGGTTTGATAGGGGCACCAGAACATAAGGCCTAATATTGAGTTGTCTAAATTCAGCTTAATTTCAGCTATTAGTCTATAATTTACCCATGAGAATTTTAGTTATTGAGGATGAACACGGAATTGCTGGCGCGATCAAAAAAGGTCTTGAACAAGAACGTCACGTAGTGGACGTTGAGTATGACGGCGAAGCCGGATATGACCTTGCCTCTGAGGGTGTCTATGACCTTATTATTCTCGACCTCATGCTTCCTAAAATGGATGGGATTACCGTTTGTCAAAAACTTCGCTCTGACAACATTCACACTCCCATTCTGATGCTCACTGCTCGTGGTCAATTGTCAGACAAAGTGAAGGGTTTAAATTCTGGGGCTGATGACTATCTGGTAAAACCCTTTGCTTTTGTTGAGCTCTTGGCTCGCCTTCGTGCCCTTACTCGTCGCCCCAAACAAATTCTCTCAAACACGATTTCCGTCGGGGATCTCACCATTGACTTAGTTTCATTTCAGGTTACTCGTCAAGGGAAAGAAATCTCACTGTCTAAAAAAGAATTTTCTCTCCTAGAATACATGGTGAGAAATCAAGGGCTAGTTCTTACAAAAGAACAAATAATTAATCATGTTTGGGATTATGACGCCGATATTCTTGATAATACCGTCGAAGTCTATATTCGCAATCTTCGCCAAAAAATCGACAAACCATTTAAATATCCCCTCATTCACACCCTTCGCAGTTTTGGGTATAAAATCGAGGCCAAATGAAACTCTTTCAATCCGCTCGTCTTAAACTCACCGGCTGGTATCTGTTGATCATTGCCTTTATTAGCCTCTTGTTTTCAACCGCCATTTATCGCTCTCAACTGACAGAACTTACGCGTTTTGAGTCTCTTCAAAGGCAGCGTCTCGAACAACGACTTGAGCAGGGAACTGGAGTTTTCCCTATGCGTGGCACTGGTATTTTTGTTCTCGATCAAGAACTCATCGATGAAACAAGAAACCGTCTTCTCACCACCCTCGCCATTTTTAATGGTTGCCTCTTAGTCATTGCCGGCGGTTTAAGTTACTTCCTTGCTGGCCAAACCCTCAAACCAATCGAAGAAATGGTTGAAGAACAATCACGTTTCGTTGGGGATGCCAGTCACGAATTACGCACACCCATTACTTCTTTATTGGTGAATTTAGAGGTATTTTTACGCGGCAAAAAACTAACTCTCAAAGACGCGACTTCGGTCATTCAAACTAGTGTCAAAGATGTTCGCCACCTGCAATATCTTTCTAACTCCCTCCTCAGTCTTTCCCAAAAAGCAGAAACCACTGCATATACACGCGTCAATTTGCGTGAATCAATTGATGAAGCTGCCAGCAAAACTCTTCCTCACCGTCGAAAGAAAAAAATTCTGCTCAAAATCACCGGTAAAGAGATTTTTGTCAAAGGTAGTAAAGACGAACTCATCGAACTCTTCACGATTCTGATCGATAACGCGACCAAATACAATCATCCAAAAGGCAAAATCAATATTATCCTCCAATCGGTCAAAAATATTGCGCTCATTTCTGTCAAAGACACCGGTATCGGTATTAAAGCGCTTGACCTTCCCCACATCTTCGATCGTTTCTACCGTGCCGACCTTTCTCGCTCAAGCAGCAAAGTTGAAGGCTATGGTCTTGGGCTCTCGATCGCCAAGAAAATCGTCTCGGCTCACAAAGGCACCATCACCGTTTCCAGCCAACCGGAGAAGGGAAGTACCTTTCAGGTGAGATTACCTCTCTTAAGTTAACCTTCAGTTTCTTGTTCTATCCTACCTTTAGTTCTAACGAAAGGAGGTAAAAATGAACAAAACAAAATATCTTATTCCAGCGATTGCGCTCGTTGCTCTTCTCACTTATACCACCATTGCTAAAGCCGACAATCCTGTTGGTCCTTGGCATCAAGAGATGGTTGCTCAACTAGTGTCCAAACTTGGTATCAGCGAAGATAGTGTTAATTCCGCGTTAACTGAAGTTAATGCACAACGTCGAGCCGATCGTCAGTACCAAATGCAAGCTGGTCTTGAAACAAGACTACAAACCCTCGTTGATGAGGGTAAGCTGACAGTTAATCAACGTGACGCTTGGCTCAACAAACATGAAGAGCTTCAAGCCGAGCACGAAGCTGAGCGAGCCACTCATCAAGCAGAAATGCAAACTTGGTTTACTGAACAAGGGATTAACCCCACTTTGCTCGGAGCCTTTGGCCCAGGAATGGGTTTCGGTGAAGGTCGTGGTCAGGGTATGGGCATGAACAGTCCAAAGTAGTTTACGCCTCTCACCACCACCCCTAATAGTCCCGCACCGCGGGACTATTGGTATCTCACGCTATCATTGTTACAATGGCTAGATTATGAAGAAAAAAATCTATCCCACTCTGCGCCTAATCCTTGGTGTTTCTCTCATTATTTTTGGTCTTACTGGCATGATTCTTCCTGTCTTGCCCGGTTGGTGGGTTGCCCTCTTGGGGATGGAAATTTTAGGTATTAGACTAGTCATCAATCGTCACAAGCCTTGGCGAGAAATTATCAGCTTCCATAAGCGTGTACCAAAAAATAAACTTTTATAATTATTTCTACGGTACAATTACCCTATGACTTGGAAAAAACTAAAAAGTAAACAAGTTTACCAGAATCGCTTCATGACCGTGACTGAGGAAGAACTTCTCACCGGTAGTGGTGATCAAGTTACTTTTGGCATAGTTCACAAAGACCCAGCCGTGATTATTCTCCCCTTTGATGGTCAGAAATTTACCCTCATCAAACAATATCGCTACGCCGTTAATTTCGACTCTTGGGAATTTCCTGCTGGCCACATGGAACATGCATCACTTCCCGCTTGTGCCAAAGCCGAACTTGAAGAAGAGGCCGGTCTGATCGCCAATCAGCTTACAGAACTTGGTTCTTTTTATATTGCCCCCGGTCACCTAACCCAAGTTTGTCACGTCTTCCTTGCGACCGGTCTTTCTACCGGTCATCGTCATCTCGAACTCTCTGAAAAAGGCATGGAAATCGGCCACTTTACCCACTCCGAAATCAACGAAATGATTAGGGTAGGGGAGATAAAAGACGGCCTCACAATATCTGCTTTTAAACAATATGAACTTTCTTTATAAACTCAGGTACTCTCCGAGAAATTTATTTACTTGAATCTAACTCTTGCCGTTTTGCGAGATTAGGTTTAACAACTTCTATCACCCCAGCCACATTCCCGTATAGAAGATTTTTTAATGTTCCCAACTCCGTTTCTCTCTCACCAGACAAATAGATCCCAATATTTTCTCTCTTAGCTGGATCCTTAATATATGCTCTATTCTCTTCGTATTCCAAGCCCGCTCGCCTAAGTTTTCTTATATATTGATCGGGTGGGGACATAACCCCGTCCCTGCTCACGCTCCATTTTTCAGGATCACTTTCTATCGCACATTTAACTAAAGATCTGACTGAATGGGGTAACCAATCAGTCAATGTATTATGATATGATGCTTTAATTCCGTCCAATTTTGCCTCAACTAGTCGTTTGATTTCATCAATCTTTCCCATAATTTCACCATCTTTATTTTCAACCTTCCTTCCCAACCTGTCGATTTTCCATAGATTTGATAATCCATCTGCAATTGTCAACTTTAATTTATCAGGTAAAGTATCAAATTCTTTATTAACCCCTGCGGTCGTAACCAAACGTAGGATTTCAACACTAGTGAGTTCTCCCCGCCCGACAGCCAATGCTTGTTCCAGAGGATTTCCTTCCCTGTCACTCCTTAATGCGGGATCAACATCTGGAGAAATAGTTTCGAGCATGGCATCAACTGAATCAACTTGTTCCATTGTCATTAAATAATAGCACAAATATTTCCCCCCCAACTTTCCAAGGAATTTCTAATCACGTGTATAATTTTCTGATGTATCGCAAAAATGTGCGCTTGTTCACGATCTTCAACTTTCTGATAGGGTTCAGTCTTTTTGCACCCCTCGCCATCATTTACTTCTCCCGCGTTTCCGGCTCATATGCTCTTGGTGCCAGTGTTTTTGGGATTACCATGCTCTCCTCAGCCGTTTTTGAACTCCCCACCGGCATTTGGTCAGACCGAGTTGGACGCAAAGGAACTATCATTCTTGGTTCTTGGGCTCGCGTCCTTGCCTTTGTTTTATATGCAATTGGTCTTTCTTACTGGTGGTTGGTAGCCGGAGCCATTCTTGAGGGTCTTTCGCGTGCATTTTATAGTGGTAACAACGATGCTCTTTTATATGACACCCTCGCCGATGACCACCTTGAAGGCAAGTACCATGAATATTTGGGAAAAGTTAGTTCATCAGAACACTTAGCACTTGCCATTTCCGGAGTTCTTGGGGGAGTGATCGCTCATTTTTCTTTTTCCTACCTCATGTGGTTTTCCGTTATTTCCCAGGTCCTGATGCTCGTAATTAGTTATCAATTTCGTGAACCTCGTCCTCGATTAAAAATAGATACCAACCTCTATGTTCATCTTAAAGAGGCAATTAAACTCTTTATTCATAATAATAAACTTCGCTTATTAAGTATGGCCTCAATCATCAGTTTTTCGCTTGGTGAGTTAGCTTTTCAATTTCGCTCAGCCTTCTTCATCTCGGTTTGGCCAATCTGGGCGATCGGAATGTCCAGCCTCCTCACTGATCTGGGTGCTTCCGCCAGTTTTTTCTTTAGTGACAAAATTATTAAACGTTTTCCCAAACAAAATATTCTCCTTTTTCGTAGCATCTATGGGAAGCTCACGAACTTCATCGCTCTTGGTTTTCCCACGGTCGCCTCCCCCCTTATTATGTCCACTCCCTCCCTTCTTTACGGAGTTGGCGAAGTTTCCTCAAATGACCTTATGCAACACGAGTTTACGAGTCACCAACGCGCTACCATGAGCTCCCTCAACTCTCTCGGTGGTAGTCTTGGTTTTGCCATCATGAGTGTAGTGCTGGGAGGACTAGCTGATCTCTTTTCCCCCGCGAAAGCTCTTATTATCTTAACGCTTCTCTCTCTTTCCAACACCTATCTCTACTGGTTACTTTTCCGCAATGATCGTAAGATAAGTTCATGACAAGCATTGTTTACGCGACCACCAATCCCGGCAAATTTGCCGAAGTCAAAAAACTTTTTTCAGGCTATGGTCTCAAAATTGTGTCACCCACCAAGTATGGTATCAATCTTGATGTTCCCGAAACCGGTCGCACCCTCGAAGAAAACGCGCGCCTCAAAGCCGAAGCCTATCGCGACGCCCTTCCCTCTGACTGTGTCGTGATTGGCGATGACACCGGCGTGGAAATCGACGCCCTCGGTGGCGAACCCGGTATCAAGGTCCGCCGTTGGAAAGGCTATCCAGTGAAAGATGAAGAGATAATTGACTACACTCTCGAACGCCTAAAAAACATTCCAAAGTACGATCGCACCGCTCAATTTCGTACCGTCATTGCTATTGCCAAACGTGGTGATCCAACCCGTCTATTTTCTGGGGTTCTTCCCGGCCTTATTGTTACCAAACCCCATGTCTTTAGGGAAGTTGGTCTCCCTTTTCAACCGCTCTTTTTCTCCACCGAATACAACCTCATGCTCTACGAAGTTCATACCCTTCCAACCAAAGAGAAACTCGCTCGCCGCGTTATGACTCACCGGGAACGGGCAGCAGTCGCCGCCTTACCGTATCTACGTCAACTAACTCATTAAGTTGAGCACAATCTTTTTGTCCAATTTTCCCGACCGCCTCACGAGTCAGATTTTCAAGATAACTATCTATCCCTAAAGTTTGAAAAACATCTGAACTTAACTGCCGAATATAAGTCCCCGACGAACACATCACTCTCATTTCAGCCTCATCGTCAGTCAACCCTAGTACTTCAATTGAATAAACCGTCACTATCTTTGTCTTTTCTGGGATTATTTTCCCTTCTCTCGCATATTCATAAAGTTTTCGTCCCTGATATTTGTCCGCAGCATAAGCTGGCACAACTTGCTCAATTTCTCCCAAAAACCTTTTTGTTACTTTCTTAACCTCCCCGCTCTCAAGTTTAATCTTTCTTTCTATCCTCTGCTCTTGAATTTCTCCCGTTTTGTCTAAAGTATCACTCTTTGCCCCCAATCTTGTTTTGGCTTTATACGTTTTCTTCCAACCCTGGATACCCGCAAATTGTTTGGTGGCTTTCCCGAGCAGTAGGAGTAGCACTCCTCCCGCAAACGGATCAAGCGTGCCCGCGTGGCCAATTATTATCCCCCTTGGGAGCAATTTCTTTACTTGTCTAATTACGTCAAAACTCGTAATCCCAACTGGTTTATCGACCGGGAGTATTCCATCCATGTGCCGAGTATATCAGACGTGTTATATTGGTATTCATGGGTATTCAAGATTTTCCAAGAGTCACGGTCGGTGCCTTCATTCGCAACCAAAAAGGCCAAGTCTTGCTGTGTAAATCACCCAAATGGGAAGACTACTGGGTTGTCTGTGGTGGTCACATCGATCTGGGAGAAACGATTGCCGAAGCGCTCGTCAGAGAAGTCAAGGAAGAGGTTGGTTTGACCGTGAAGTTTCTCCGGGTTATTCAGGCTGTCGATTTTGTTTACAACCCCCATTTTCACAAGAAATATCACTTTGTTAGCCTGCAATGTGAATGTCAATTACTTACTGATTCAGAAACTCCCAAAATTGATGGACGTGAAATCACCAAAACAAAATGGTTCTCCCTGAGCGATGCTCTCGCAGAGCCCCGACTTCTTTTAGAAACCAAACAATCACTCGAACTCTTACTGAGCAAGGAGAATTCTGATGTCTGATCAAGATCAACTCCCCCTTCCGCCTAAACTCAGAAAGTCTTTAGGTCCATCTTTTATTCTCCTTGGCCTCGCGCTTGGCAGTGGTGAGCTTATTATGTGGCCCTATCTCTCGAGTCAGTATGGTTTGGGTCTTATCTGGGGTGGACTTCTGGGTATTACCCTCCAATTTTTCCTCAACACCGAAATTATGCGCTACACCCTTGCCTGGGGCGAATCCGTTTTTGTGGGCTGGCGACGCTGGGGAAAAGCCATTCCCCTTTGGTTCATCCTCTCAACTACCATTCCTTGGATTCTGCCCGGTTTTTCCGCCTCCACCGCCGCAATTGTTAACTACCTTGTTCCTTCTCTTTCTAAAACCGCCGTTGCCGTCTTCTCTCTTCTTTTGACCGGCCTCATTCTTTCTTCTGGGAAAACCTTATACAAAACCATGGAAAAAGTTCAGAGATCTCTTCTCCTTTTTGGTCTTCCCTTTATCCTCTTGATTACCCTCTATCTCGCGCGTGGGGTTGACTGGCTCAATTTACTTAGAGGCTTAATCGGACAAGGTGAAGGCTGGCGTTGGTTTCCTCCTGGTGTCGCAATCGGGGCTTTTCTTGGTGCTTTTGCCTATTCTGGTGCCGGAGGAAACCTTAATCTCGCTCAAAGCTACTATATTAAAGAAAAAGGGTTTGGCATGGGAGTTCACTACTCCGGCATCAAATCCCTCTTACAATCTAAGTCGGAAGAAAAGTCTCTCAAAGGAAAGCTCTTTGCCGTGACGCCGACCAACCTTTCTCGTTGGCGATCTTGGTGGCGTTTGGTCCTCTCGGAACACTTCTTAGTTTTTTGGGGTCTCGGGCTCGTTACTATTCTTCTACTTGCAGTCTTGTCCTCGGCGACTGCTCGGGGAGCTAGCGCAACCGGGATTGATTTCTTGTTCTTTGAAGCTATGACCATCGGTACGAAAACCCTTCCCTTTATCGGTAACCTCTTTCTTATTATTGCTTCTCTCATGCTTTTCTCGACTCAACTTGGGGTTCTGGAAAGTTCCTCTCGAATCACCGCGGAAAACCTGCTCCTCATCCGCCACAAGGTTGACGAACCGGTTAACGCCGGCCAAGCTTTTTACCTCATCCTTTGGCTTCAAATCGTTGGTGGTATTATTCTGATCCTCCTCGGTTTCCAAGAACCCCGCCTTCTCCTGACTCTTGGGGCTATTCTTAACGCCGGTGCGATGCTGGTCGCCTTCCCCTTAATTCTCCTTCTCAATCGCCGTCATCTCCCCTCGGAGGCCAAGCCCCAACTCTTGCGTCAACTAGTTCTGCTAGTTGCGACTGTTATTTTTGCCTATTTCGTCTACCAAACCATTATTGCTGCTCAGTGGTTATAATAGGGAGGAGGTTTTATGGCGGTCAAAGTTCTGAAAGTCAACGGCGAGTTGGAAGAATATTCTGAGGAAAAAATCCGTGCTTCAGCGACCAGAGTAGGGGTTCCCCAAGCTCTCCAAAATGAAATGCTTGATCGCATTCGCACCATCCTTTATGACGGGATCTCGACTTCTGAAATTTTTCAAACCATCAAGAGTTATCTTGCCAAATCTCCTCATCCCTATCTCTCCGCCAAATACAATCTCAAAACGGCGCTCGCCGAACTCGGTCCCTCAGGTTATCCATTCGAGCAATACGTCGCGGCTTTGTTTGAAAAGGAGGGATACCACACCACCACCAACGTCATTTTGAAAGGTAAATGTGTCTCCCACGAAGTTGACGTGGTCGCTGTCAAAAATGGCGTGACCTACTACATCGAGGCCAAATTCCACAAAGCCCCTTCTCAACGTACCGATGTTCGTGTGCCTCTCTACATCTACGCTCGCTATCTCGATTTGTCCGAACACCAATCCAGCCCCACCGAGCCCTGGATCGTGACGAGCACTCGTTTTTCCTCTGACGCTTTAGTCTTTGCTCAATGCCGAAAAATCAAACTCACCAGTTGGGGTTATCCACAGGGGGAGGGGATCATGGATCTTATCGAAAGAACCGGTCTTCATCCCATCACTCTTCTTGACTCCTTGACTCCAGAAGACAAACGGCTACTCCTCTCCCAAGACGTGGTTGTTTGTCGTGACTTGCTTGATAAAAAAGAGGCCCAAGCTCTGATTCCCTCCGGGAGAAGAGCCGCTATTATTCAGCAAGCTCAAGCGATATGCTCAAATCCCTCACGCAAAGGATAGTTAAACCGCTCCTTTCGATCATTGCTTTTTCCGTTGTCTTTATTTCTCTGCTTGTCGCCTATACGAGTATCCAAGAAATTTCCGTGTATCTTGGACTTAAGAAACTCATTGTTCCGGTCGTTGGAACCGGTTCCATGTACCCCTCCCTCTACTGGGATAAATCCGAACAAGGACCAGATGATGTCGACAAATCCGCGATCGAAGAATATCGCTCTACCCCCCTCATGTATCGGCGTTTTTCTGGATTGAAATTGTTTGGCAAAACCTATTTTTATCGCCCAGTTGAGTTTGGCGACCTGGTAGCCTTCAAAAATGATACTACCCGCGCTATTCTTGCCAAAGAAAACAAAAATCAAGAATCCGGCTTCATTAAACGCGTGATCGGCCTGCCGGGTGACACACTCGAATTTCGCGACGGCTATGTTCTTCGTAACGGTGAGCGGATCGAAGAACCCTACCTCTATCACCCTCGTTCTACCTATGGTCAGGAACAGGTTGCCGATTGCCAGGCTATTATTATTCCCCCAGATCACTACTTTGTTCTTGGCGACAATCGTAAAATCTCCGCTGATTCTCGCGGCGACCTTGGTCTGATCGTCGATTCTGACATTAATTTTATCTTGCCTTTTAATGAACAAGATCTCTATCACTCTCTTTGGCGCGATACCAGTCAAGATGACCAACTACTCGGCACTCCAACTCTTGACAGCCAAGAATTCTATTCTTTACTCAATCTTGCTCGCCGCGCCGCCGGCGCCGTACCTCTCTCTCCCAAGTCATCACTCGTGGCCTCGGCTTCTCTGCGTGGCTCTCAGCTACTCACCGGTTCTTCTTCTACTCTAGAAAATACCCTCGCTTCCGCCGGCTACTCCAATATCATCACCGGCGAGTTTACGACACGTGGACACTACACTGCTGAGGAATTAATTCAAAACCTCCTCTACTTTCCTGCGACCGCCGAACAAGTCCTGGACCCCAAGTATCAAGACATCGGAGTCGTCGCTGTTAACAAAGAAATTGATGGTTGTCCTACCCAAATTATTGTCGGGCAACTGGGTGGCTATGTCCCAGCCGAATATCCACAAGAAGTAATTGCCAACTGGCAAGACCTGGTTCACAACCTTGAGCAAGTTATTCCTTCGTGGGAGCAAGCCCAAGATTATCCCACAATCGATCAAGCCAAACTCGCCGAACTCCTCACCATTCTTCGCGCCCGGCTTTCGCTCGCGCGTGCAATCGTTGCCTCAATGCAGGATAATCAATGGTTAACTGCTAGCCAACAACAGGCAATCACCGCTGACGATGATGCCTCTGCCCGCGCCAATACACTAATTAATGAGTTAAACGGAGAGTAACTTGAAAAAAATTCTTTCTCGACTAGCCTTAGAATACTTCCGCCTCCTTGCTCGCCTGCAACTGTGGAAAAACTCTTCCGCTATCATTATCGGGATTACCGGTTCCGCGGGAAAAACTTCGACTCGCCTGGCTCTCGCCCTCATCCTTGCAAACAAAGGCAGAGTCAAACATTCCTCTCATGCCAACTCCGAATCTGGCATTCCCCTCAATATCCTCGGTCTTCAACCCACAAACTATTCTTTTCTTGATTGGTTCCGCTTAATTTTGCTTGCCCCTTTCAGGTTAATTTTTAACTGGGAGCGTTTTGACTATTATATTGTTGAGATGGGAATCGATAGTCCACTCCCTCCTAAAAACATGCACTATCTCCTCTCAATTCTCCGCCCCCACGTGGCCATCATCTTGAACGTCGACTTAGTTCACGGCCACACTTTTGATCATCTTGTCAAAGACCGCGATCCTGTTAGGCGCAGGCAAAAAATCACGGCTGAAATTGCCAAAGAGAAAATGCGCCTCGCCCGCGCCATTAATCCTACCGGAGTCGCCATCATTAATTTAGATCAACAAGAACTATCATCCCAAATTAGTTCTGTTCAAGCCCGTGTTCTCACCGTTGGGAAAACTGCGAGAGCCAACTTTCGGATTCTTGAATATTCTTACTCCCTTCAAGGTTCTTCGCTCAGGTTTTCCTATCAAAATCAAGAATACTCTCTCCACCTCAACTCGCTTTTTCCTGCTCCCTTTGCCTACACCTTCGCGTTCGCGATCGCCGCCGGGCTTTCTCTTGGAGTTTCTCCCGCCAATGCCCTCAAAGCCCTTCAAAAATTTGTCTCGCCCAGAGGTCGTTTACGACTCTTTGATGGTCTTAACAAGACCCGCCTTTTAGATTCATCCTACAACGCTTCGCCTCTTGCCATGCAAGAAAATCTGTTGTTACTGACTAAACTTGCCGGCCGTCATCATCGCTTGGCAATTATCGGTGACATGCGTGAGCTTGGTATGCAAACCAAACTTGCCCATAAACAACTTGCTGATTGGCTACTCAAATACACCGATGAAGTTTTCCTGTTTGGTGCGGCTGTCAAAAAATACACCCTGCCGGTTCTTGTTGCCAAACACTTTCCAGTCCTCCACTTTACTCAAATGTCGGACCTTATTAAGTATAGCCAGCAGAATCTTGTTCCTGACTCCCTCATTCTCATCAAAGGTTCCCAAAACACTCTTTATCTTGAGCGAGCTGTTGAAGCTTTGCTCTTAAACCCCAAAGATTCTCAACAACTTTGCCGCCGCGGTTCCTATTGGGATCGCCTTCGATCGCTCACTCCCTGAGCCTTTTCTTTTCCCGGTTGCATATTTGTTATACTAAGCCTCTATTTAATAAAATGAGCCAATATGTCGAGAGTTGTTATTCACTCAGAAAACGGTCCGGCCATTGTTAAAGTTGGCGATCAGGAAGTTCACATCTGTCGTTGTGGACTTACTACTAACGCCGATGGCACTTGTAGTAACAAGCATGTTTACACTAAAAAAGAAGAAAAAGGTAAATTGTATTGCTACGACGACAAGTTTAATCCGAGTGTGGTCGAAGACTTGGAAGAAGGGGATAATTGTTGCGGTTCTTGTCAGTGTCAATAAGCTCTTTCTTAACCCCCCTTCCTCGACTTTCAAGCCTTGGTGTGGTATACTCAGCCTTGAATAGGTTTAGTTTTAAAAGGAGTATTTATGGCCACCATGAAACACAAACGCTTAGAACTTCCCAATCTTCCTTATGCCTACCACGCCCTCGAACCGATCATTTCCAAAGAAATCATGACTCTTCACCACACCCGCCATCACTTGGCTTACGTTACGGGAGCTAACGCCGCGATTGATAAGCTCGAGAAAATGCGCGAAGGCGTTGGGCTGGACATCGACTACAAAGCCACCATGCGCGACCTCTCTTTCCACTTGTCCGGTCACAAACTTCACTCGATCTTCTGGACCAACCTGCGTAAACTGAAAGAAAGCAACGCTCCCAAAGGCGAACTTCTTGCCAAAATCGAAGAACAATTTGGTTCTTTTGAGAGTTTCCAAGCCGAGTTTGAAGGCGCCGCCAAAGGTGTCGAAGGCTCCGGCTGGGCCATGCTTGTCAAGGATGGCGAAGATTTACACATCCTCGAAGTCCAAAACCACAACCTCCTGACGATCGTCGAAACTACTCCTCTCTTAGTGCTTGACGTTTGGGAGCACGCCTACTACCTTGATTACAAAAACGATCGTGGTACCTACATCTCCAAATGGTGGGGCATTGTTAACTGGGATAATGTGGCAACGCGCCTGAAATAAATTTTAAAGTGTTAAAATACATTTGCGTGTTTCAAGCAAATAGTCGGGGTGTAGTTCAATGGTAGAATGCGCGGCTGGGGGCCGTGCGGCCAGAGTTCGATTCTCTGCACCCCGACCAAATAAATGCTAGACTTGTCGTATGTTTCTCCACTTCTTTTCTCGTCGTCGTACCGAAGTTAAGCGCAATCTTTTCCGCAATTTTATTTTTGGGGTCGAAGACTCGCTGGTCTCAACAGTTGGCCTCTTGTCCGGGATCGCCGCCGCTGACACCTCTCGTTTCACTATTATCACAACTGGCATCGTCTTAATTTTTGTCGAAGCCTTCTCAATGGGGATTGGTTCCTTTTTGTCCGAAGAAACCAGTGAACAGTTTTAGTCTCAAAGAAAAATCTCTCGTTCCACCGTCGCCTCCTCCGCTCTCGTGATGTTTCTCTCCTATTTCTTTGCCGGATTTGTTCCCCTTAGTCCCTACCTCTTCGCTTTCGCGCACGCCGAAACCTATTCTATTTTTGCTTCCTTATTTTCCCTCATTCTCTTAGGTGTTTACACCGCCCGTCGCTTTCATGGCAACATGCTTTCCAAAGCTCTCGAAATGTTGCTTCTTGGCGGTTTAGCCACTTTAGTAGGGATTGGTGTCGGAAGTTTATTAAAACTGTTCTAATCTGGTAATTTGCTCCTGTCAATGTTACAATAACTAGCTATGCAGTTTAAACTTCCGTCTAAAAAAATTACCATCATCTTATCGATCGCCGTTGTTATCCTTGGTGCCTGGTTTTGGCGGGTGCGTTCTCAAAAACCCGTCTACGACGAATATACCGTCCAGACTTCTGACCTGAGCAACACCCTCGAACTTTCCGGTTCAGTCAGCGCTGGTCAGTCTGCTACCCTCCGCTTCCTCGCCGGTGGCCTCATTACCTACCTCGGAGCCAAAGAGGGTGATCAGGTAAAAAAGTGGTCGACTTTAGCGAGTGTTGACACTCGTCAATTACAAAAAGTCTTGGAAGAAAAACTCAATTTGTACGCGATCCAAAGAGGGACTTTTGATCAAACGATCGACGACAATGATAACTCGATTCCGGAGGGAGATCTTGCTCGGACCCTCGAACGCTTGTTAGCCAAAAACCAATATCAACTTGAAAACACCGTCAAAGATGTCGAGTACCAGGATTTGACGATTCAACTTTCACGCCTAACTTCACCAATTTCCGGGATTCTCGTTCACGCTCCGATCTCCGTCGCCAATGTCCAAGTCACTGCCGCTGATAACTGGATCGTCGTTGATCCTCAAACCCTGGAATTCATTGCCGACCTTGATGAAACCGATCTTTCCAAAGTCAGTGTTGGTCAAAAGGCTTTAATCACCCTCGACGCTTTTCCCGACGAACTCATCGAATCCACCATCTCCTCCATTGCCTTCTCACCCAAAGAAACCACGACCGGCACTACCTATGAAGTCAAAGTTTCTCTCCCCGCTTCCTTCCTCGCTAAACTCCGGCTCGGACTCAATGGTACCGCCGCGATCGTTCTCTCTGAAAAATTTGCTGTCCCCACGCTTCCTTCATCCGCCTTTACTTTTCAAAACGGCCAAATGGTAGTTAAGATTCTTCGCAGCGGCAAATATCTAGATCAAACAATTGAGACCGGCATTGAAAACGCTGGTCAAGTTGAAATTCTTGATGGTCTAAAGGTTGGTGACCATGTCTACGCACAAAAGTAAATCGGTTCTGACACTCCAAAATGTTAGCAAAAACTATCTTCTCGACGGAGTTGTTATTAAAGCCGTTGACAACGTCTCTCTCACCATTAACGAAGGTGAATTAGTTGCGATCGTTGGCCCCTCTGGCAGTGGCAAATCAACCCTCATGCACATCATGGGCCTCCTTGACCGCCAATCTACTGGCCAAGTTGCCCTTGAAGGACAAGACGTTTCCAATCTCACCGAAGCCGAAGCAGCCCAACTTAGAAATAAATACGTGGGCTTTATTTTTCAGCAATTTAACCTCTTAGCTCGTACTAGTACCCTTGAAAATGTCCTGCTTCCTACGATCTATACCGAAGATCCTGCTCCCGAACTCAAGAAAAAAGCCATTCAAATTTTAACCAGCCTTGGGATGGAGTCTCGTTTAAAAAACTACCCCAACCAACTTTCCGGTGGCCAACAACAGCGTGTCGCAATTGCCCGCGCACTCATTAACGACCCCAAAATTATTTTTGCGGATGAACCAACCGGAAACCTTGATAGCAAATCCGGGAAAGAAGTAGTCGGGATTCTCCAAGACCTTTCAAGGAAAGGTAAAACAATTGTGATTGTGACGCACGATCCAGATCTTGCCAAAGTTGCCAAAAGAATTATTCAAGTCAAAGATGGTCAAGTAATTAAGGATCAAAATAAATGATCGTTTCTGTGATTGCCAAAACTGCCACTACTTCAATCTTACGTAACAAAACTCGTTCGCTCTTGACCACCCTTGGTGTTGTCATCGGGGTTGCTTCAGTCATCCTCCTCACCTCAATCGGCAACGGTCTTACCGTTTTTGTTGAAGAACAATTTCAAAACTTGGGAAGTAATTTACTGATTATCGCTCCGGGAGACATCGTTAACGACGAAGGAGGATTTAACCAAGAATCAGCCGCGCTCAGCTTAAGTAGTTCTAAACTTTCTCTAAGCGACGTCAAAGCTCTCGCTCGGATTGGCAATCCCGTTACTGCCGTTACTCCTGTTATTGAAGGAGCAGGTGAGTTTCGCAGTCCTCAAGGGAAAAAACAAGGGATTATTGTTGCTTCTGGCGCTGATTACACCGAGATGCGCAACACCAAAGCCGCTCTCGGTCGCTTCTTCTCAAATGCAGATGTTAATGGGAGTCGTAAAGTTGCCGTCATCGGTGACAAAATTGCCTCTGAACTTTTCGCGGGCAGCAATCCTCTTGGCGACACCATTACCATTAACCGCATCAAATTCGAGATTATCGGGGTAGTCGAAAAGAAGACTAACGGTGGTTTCGGTGGCCCCGATTTAGACAGCGCCATCTACATCCCGATTACTTCCGCCAAAACTGCGCTTGGCCTTGATAAAATCTCCTACCTTCTTGCGCAAGTTGACAATAAAAATAATATTCCCTACGCCAAACGCAAAATCGACGAAGTCATGTTAAAGCGCCTTAACGAAGAGGATTTCTCCATTACCGATCAAAGTGAAATCTTAAAAACTATTCAAACAATTCTTAGCACCCTCACTCTTGGACTCGCCGGCATCGCCGCAATTTCCCTCGTCGTTGGTGGGATCGGCATTATGAACATCATGCTTGTTGCCGTCTCTGAAAGAACTAAGGAAATCGGACTTCGCAAAGCTCTTGGTGCTACCCCCAATAACATCTTGGTCCAATTTCTCATTGAATCCGCTGTCCTCTCGACTTTAGGGGGAATGATTGGTATTACCATTGGCGTTGTTGGCGCCCTTCTTCTTCGCTCCTTTTTCCCCGCTACTCCATCTCTCAACTCAATCTTGTTAGCCTTTGGTGTTTCACTTGCGACTGGAATTGTCTTTGGTGTTTTCCCGGCTCGTAAAGCTGCTCGTCTCTCGCCGATTGAGGCCTTGAGATACGAATAACCGTGACTAACTCTCGAATGGTATCATGTACCTATGAAACGCTTACTGATTCTCCTTCTTCTTGCTATCATCGGTTATGGCGGTTATTACTACTTCCAACAATCTTGGGCAGGCTTAATTACCCCTCCACCAAAACTCAATTTATCTGACCAACTAGTCATTCGCCAAACTAACCTTAGCGATTTAGGGAATGTTTTAGGAGTGGCGACCGGCAACCTCCTTCAATCGGGGAAAAATCTCCTCAACACCGTGACCGACGGGGAAGGGGAACCGCTGATCAACAAAACCGTCAACGATCTCAAAAATCAAATCCAAGATCTCCCGCAAGAGCAATACGACAATGTCAAATACGAATTCTGCAAAGACGTTGTCAAACAATATGAGAGCCCGGCTCCATCCATTAACAACTAACTAGCTGTTGTCATTATGTCAAGAAGAATCGGAGGACACGTCAGCACTTCAGGAGGTCTCCTCACCGCTGTTAAGAATACCCTCGCGATCGGCGGCAACGCTATGCAAATCTTTGCCGGTTCTCCTCGAATGTGGGCTCGCGCTCCCTATCAACCTCAAGCTGCCGAGAGTTTTAAACATGCCGTAAAAGAGCACGACCTCAACCCGGTTTATATTCACGCGCTTTACTTAACCAATCTGGCGTCCGATCAAGCAGAACTCCGAGCCAAATCCAAAACCGCCCTGATCATGGATCTCACAAACTCGGCGGCAATTGGCGGGTCTGGAGTAGTCCTGCACATCGGCAGTCACCAGGGTAGGGGATGGGAAAGTAGTCGGGAGTTAGTAATTTCCGAAATCAAAGAAGTCCTGGACAGGACTCCCCAAGAATCGATTCTTCTGCTTGAAAACTCGGCCGGTCAAAAAGGGAAAATTGGCTCGCTCGCCGAACTCCACGACATTCTTTCCGTCCTTGACTCTCCCCGCCTCAAAATCTGTCTTGATACCGCCCACGCCTTTGAAGCCGGTTATAACCTCTCTACTCCTCAGGGCTTAGCTCTCTGGATCACCGAGCTTGAGAAATACTCACTTTTTCCCAAACTCGCCCTTCTTCACCTTAATGATAGTAAAACTGTTCTCGGTAGTGGCCACGACATGCATCAAAATATTGGTGACGGCTATATTGGCTCTGAGGGTCTAAAAAATCTCATTAATCACCCCAAACTGCTTAATCTTCCCCTTATTCTCGAAGTTCCCGGTCTAGAGGGTAGTGGACCTGATAAACCCAATCTTGACCGTGTCAAAGCTCTGCTTAAATAATTCCGACGATCCAATTAGTTCCCAAACCTAATAGAGTAAATCTAATTACTTTTCCAATAAATGCAGTTATCAACATCTTTCCATAAGGAAAGCGCAAGTAGCCTGCGATTAACCCCACAAAGTCAAATGGAAACGGAACAATCGACCAAAATAATATCGCCCAAATTCCGTACTTCTTAATTCCCCTCTCCACCTTTTCAGTCTTTAAACTAGGCTTAATAATTGCCCTTCCTCCATAACCAACCACCCATGACAAACTGTCATTCAGTGCCATTCCAGCCCCGGCTGCAATGGCCAATATCAAAATATCCATATTTAATGAGAGAGTCGGAATCAGTAGTGTTCCTGGACCAAATAAATTAAATGCAAACACTCCCCAATATCCAAACTGCAAAAAAGGTTCCGGGTCTACCATAATTACAAACGAAAGGATAATCATTATCGTTCCAATTGAAGCGTAAACTCGCTTAAACCAAACCTCCTTGCTTAAATCTCTCCATCCTTTTTTCCAATCCATTCTCATATTGTAATACAATACATGCTATGACAGAGTTCGCATCTAGACTTGAAGATATCAAGAATAAACTAAAATTAACTGCCTTGCTAGCCGAAAAAACTGGAATTTTAAAAGAAATGGAAGCTCCAGGTTTTTGGGATCAAGCAGATGCCACCAGTAAAAGCCAAAGACTCTCCGAGATCGACACCATCATTGAACCGGTTGGCGTTGTTGAACACTCTCTTGAGGATTACACCGCGATGCAATCACTCCTCACCGATGACCCGGAGAACCTAGAACTCCTAAAGGAAACGTCTCAGTATGAAAAAGTTTTAACAAAACAACTTGATAAACTTGAGCTGCACACCTATCTCTCTGGCCGCTATGATCATCTTGACGCTATTCTCTCGATCCACGCCGGTGCCGGAGGTACCGAAGCGATGGACTGGAGTGAAATGCTTGAGCGTATGTACTTGCGCTACGCGGAACGGGAAGGTTGGGGCTACGAAGTTTTAGACGAAACACGTGGGGAAGAAGCCGGTGTCAAGTCCGTCACGATTGAGTTTAAAGGCAAAAATGCCTATGGTCTCCTTAAACGTGAAGCCGGCACCCATCGTTTGGTTCGCCAAAGTCCCTTTAACGCCGACGCTTTGCGTCAAACCAGCTTTTCTCTTGTTGAAGTTACTCCTTCTCTCATCGATGACGACAACCAAATTGAGGTTCGGGACGACGAACTCGAATGGCAATTTTTTCGCTCCGGTGGCCACGGTGGCCAAAACGTCAACAAAGTATCTACCGCCGTCCGTCTCAAACATCTTCCTTCCGGCATCACCATTGTCAGTACCCAAGAACGTTATCAAGAACGCAACCGCGAAATCGCCCTCGCTCGTCTCAAAGCTAAACTTTGGGAGTTAGAGGAAATTAAGAAAAAAACCGCCCTCTCTGCCAGTAAGGGCACCCACCAAATTGCCAGCTTTGGCTCGCAAATCCGCTCGTACGTTCTTCACCCTTACAAACTTGTCAAGGATCTCCGTACCAACTACGAAACTAGTAGTGCCGAAGCCGTACTCGCTGGTGACCTCGAGGGATTTATCAACGCCGAACTCAAACTTCTCCCCTAACTCTCTCTAACAAGGGTTTTTGTGTTATATTGTTTACGAGGAGGATTTTATATGGATAAATTTACCAAAATTAACTTAACACCAGAGGGCTCACCCACTCCCACCTCTTCGCCCACCCCCACGACCAAACCTGTTCTCAAAAAGAAACTTAACTTCTTATACTTAACTCTCGGTTTAGCGATTGTTCTTGGGACTGTTTCCGGTGTTCTTTTTGCCAAAAAACGTTTAGCCTCTTCTGGTATCTCCGGTCCTACCAGTACTCTTTCTCAGAACCCAACCGACCTGTCTGCTACTAAGGTTGGCGATCTTTTTGGCAGTTCTGACGAAAAAACCTTTCGCGACACCGCTGAAGGCATCATCCAACCAGGAGGAATTGACGGAGAAGGTTCTCATCACTTAGTGCGAGGAGCCAATGCCTCCCAATGGGTCTATCTCACCTCTTCCGTCATCGATCTTGACAATTTTGTGGGTACCAAGGTTACCATTTGGGGAGAAACCGTGGGTGCCAAAAAAGCCGGTTGGCTCATGGATGTTGGCCGTCTTACCGTCCTTGAACTTAACGCGGCCGAAGTTGACGCCACCCTCGACAAGTAACCCTTTGTCATACTCGCAAAAAAGCTTATTATGATTACATTTACCTCTGTTACCAAAGTCTTTGGTAACGGTACCAAAGCGCTGGATGACATTTCTTTCCACATTGATCCCGGCGAACTAGTTGTTTTAGAAGGCGAATCTGGGGCCGGCAAAACCACCCTCATGCGTCTCATTCTTAAAGAGCTTCCCCCCAGTTCCGGCACCATTAAAATCGACGGTGATGACCTTGCGCTTATTCAACCGAAAAATATTCCTCTCCTCCGCCGGAAAATCGGAGTAGTTTTTCAAGATTTTAAAATTCTTTATGACCGTACGGTTGAGGAAAATATCGAGCTCGCTCTGGACATTTTAAACCTCGGTAGTCAGGTTGCTAAAACTCGTGCGCAAGAATTATTAACTCTCACCGAGCTCTCCGACAAAGGCGACGACTTTCCAATCCAACTCTCCGGCGGTCAACTTCAACGGGTGATCATTGCCCGAGCTCTTGCCGGTGAGCCAAAAATCCTTTTTGCCGACGAACCAACCGGTAACCTTGACGCCAAAACCGGTCTTGCGATCGTTGAACTCCTTGCCGACATTAATAAGCAAGGGACTACCGTCGTCATCGCCACTCATGACGTTGATTTGGTCAAAGGTTTGCACGCTCGCACCATCAACCTTGAAAAAGGTAAAATTGTCAAAGACACCGGTAAAAAAGCTCCCAAATCCTCGCAAGATGACAAAAAAACCGAAAAACCCGTAAAATAATCTTATCTATGAACACTCTTCTTAACACCACCCTCAAACACCTTCGTCGTTCTCCCTACTCAAGTCTCGCCGCCATCCTCATGACCATCGTGACCTTTTTTATCGTTTCCATCTTTACCCTCAGCGTGATTGGTGCCCAGGCTATGCTCACTTTTTTTGAGTCTCGCCCCCAGGTTACTGCGTTCTTCAAGGATGACACCACTCTCACTGACGTTGAAGCACTTAAAACCACCCTTTCCTCTCAAGTTACCATCGAGTCGTCAACTTATATTTCTAAAGACGAGGCCCTCGCCATCTATCAATCCCAAAATGAGGATAACCCGCTTCTCTTGGAAATGGTCACAGCCGATATTCTTCCTGCTAGTCTTGAAGTCTCGGCCAAAAACGTCGCCGACCTGGAGAATATCGCAACCACCATGCAAACCGACTCGCACGTCGAAGAGGTAGTTTTCCAAAAAGACGTGATCGACACTCTCAAGAGTTGGGTTAACGGGATTAGACTCGCCGGCTTAGGTCTCTCCAGTTTACTTCTCTTTGCCTCCCTCATGACTATTATTATCATTCTTGGCCTCAAGTTCACCACGCGGAAAAATGAAATCCACACGCTCTCCCTTTTAGGGGCCAGTTCCTGGTATATCCGCGGTCCCTTTGTTTTCGAAGGAATTTTTTATGCCATTGTTGGGGCTCTCTTCGGTTGGGGATTTGCCTATCTCCTTCTTCTCTACCTCACGCCTAACTTAGTGGCTTTCCTCCAAAACATCCCTCTCTTGCCTGTTCCTCCCCTCCTCATGTTAATGGTTCTCGGCGCCGAACTATTAGTTGCCATTTTTCTTGGTAGCTTAGCCAGTTTAATCGCAACCCGTCGCTACGGTCGATGAAAAAAATTATTGTCTTCTCGCTGGTTCCAATTATCTTCTTTAGTATTGCCCAATATC
>Ga0172375_10001394_pt1 | contig 38914 bp, 36 predicted proteins | sample LakKiv1m_FD_114537 | JGI IMG/M metagenome (GOLD analysis project Ga0172375, IMG submission 114537) | Freshwater microbial communities from Kabuno Bay, South-Kivu, Congo - kab_092012_11.1m | ecosystem: Environmental > Aquatic > Freshwater > Lake | place: Democratic Republic of the Congo... | reverse complement strand
TGTTATTAATAATATTAAACTGTGTTGGTGGAGTGAGATTGCCACAGCACTTCGTGCTTCGCAATGACGAATATGACGACATCGCGATTTACGTTCCTAAGATAAAATGTCAAAAAAACTAGATGATAAATATTTAAGTATGGACGAGAGTAAGCAGAAAATGCTGAAACTTCGTCACACTGGGGAGCATGTACTACATACTGCCATGCAGAAGTTGTACCCTAACCTGAAAAAGGCAATGGGGCCAGCAACAGATGATGGGTTTTATTTTGATTTTGAGCTGGAAGAAAAAGTAACAGAAGCAGATTTCTCGGCGATTGAGAAAGAGATGGCAAGAATAATCAAGTCTGAATCTACAATGGTCAGAAGAGAAATTGACGCATCTGAGGCGAGAGAAATTTTTGCAAACAATCCTTACAAAATGGAATGGATTGGAGAGATTGCTAGTAGAGGTGAGAAGTTTTCGACTTATCAAATGACTCTTCCAAATGGAAAAGTGATTGATGAAGATCTTTGTTCTGGCCCGCATCTAGATTCTGTAAAAGAAATTGGAGCCATCAAACTGCTATCGATTGCTGGGGCTTATTGGCATGGTGATGAGAAAAATAAAATGCTGACAAGAATTTATGGAACTGCTTTTGCATCAAAGGAGGAACTCGATAAGTATTTGTGGCAGCTCGATGAAGCCAAAAAAAGAGACCATAGAAAGTTGGGAAAGATGATGGACCTGTTTACTTTTTCTGATTTGGTGGGGTCGGGTTTGCCTCTGTATACACTCAAAGGGGCATTTATCAGAAGATCACTGAATCAGTATGTTGAAGAGATGCAGGTGGCTCAAGGATACACACAGGTGTGGACTCCACAAATCGCAAAAGCAGACTTATTTAAAACTTCCGGACACTATGATAAGTACAAAGGTGATATGTTCCGTGTGGTTTCAAACTATTCTGATGAGGAAATGTTCCTTAAGCCAATGAACTGTCCACAACACACACAGATTTTTGCTAGCAGTCCCAAGAGTTATAAAGATTTGCCAATCCGACTCGCAGACTTTGCGATGCTTTATCGTGATGAAAAACCGGGAGAGCTGTCGGGGTTGGGGCGAGTAAGAGGATTCTCGACTGATGATTGTCATATATTTTGTAGAGAAGACCAGGTGGATTCGGAGATCGATACTGCACTGCAAATGACAAAAGAGATTATGAAAACTTTGGGATTTTCGTATAAATACAGGCTCTCCACTAGAGATCCCGAACATCCAGAGAAATACTTGGGGGACCCGGCAGTATGGGATAGGGTGGAAAAATGGGCGGTAGAAATAATGGAAAGAAACGATATCCCGTATTTCGACGGACCCGGGGAAGCAGCGTTTTATGCTCCAAAAATGGACCTGATGGCTACAGATGCATTGGGGCGTGAATGGCAACTATCAACGGTGCAAATTGATTTTGTAATGCCAGAAAGATTTGGTTTGGTGTATACCGATAGTGACGGAAAAGAAAAACACCCGGTGATGATCCATCGGGCAATACTAGGGTCAGCTGAAAGAACGATGATGGTGCTGATTGAGCATTACGCGGGGGCTTTCCCTCTTTGGCTTTCACCAGTACAGGTGGCTGTACTTCCAATATCTGAGAAAACGTTAGAATACTCTGAAAAGATAACGGCGATGCTAAAAGAAAAGGGCATAAGAGTAGAACTAAATAGTGATGCGGACTCACTAGGTAAAAAAATAAGAAAAGCAGAAGCGGCTAAAGTTCCATATATGTTGATCTTGGGAGAAAAAGAAGTGGAAAGCGGACAGGTATCTGTGAGGGCTAGAGGACAAAAGGATTTGGGATCAATGTCGCTTGTGAATTTTGCGGAGAAAGTCGCATTGGAAAATAAAGAGAAAAGCATTTGGTAAACATGGAACAACTAGGGCAAGAAGCCGAACTAAAAGTCCAGAAGTGGGTAAATGATGAGTCTGCAATTAGCATGTTGGTAGACGAGGATCCCGCGGCCAGAGTGAGAGCTGGACGCAGTTTGACTGAGAAAACTAATTTTTCGATTGGAAAGAAGCCTGGGTTTTTCGGTAAACCAGATGGAGTGCTTGCCGTTCTTATCGATCTGTCTAATACTGACGGTCTTCATCCGACCGCAAAAAATATTTCTGGAAATTTCTTTGCTAAAGTGGGGATGGCAATGGATGAGGCTCTGTCTGCGGAGGGAATTTTGGGAATAAGTGGGAGGGTGGGAAATTCGTTTGTAAATTCCAAGAATATTTCTTGGAATTCTCCAGAAGTGAGAATGAAAACTCTGGAAAATATAATCAAAGAAACAAAACTTAAAGGAATTTCTGTTGTTTGTCCTGAGATGGAATTACTACAGTGGGATTCATTACCTAAAGTAATAAACGAATTCTTGACTCTTGAAAAATTAGGCGTTTCTTTAAAGGGAGGGATAAATGGAGTTAGGAATGATATTTCGAGAAGGGCTAAATTTTTGGTGTAGAGAAATTGTCTGAAAATGGTAATTGTAATTAAAAAAATATTTTAACAGGTATGAAAATATTCTTGTGCAGGCATGGGCAAACTACTGGAGATGTTGAAGATAGATATGGTGGTGATTATGATGATCACTTAACTGATTTGGGCAACACTCAGGCACAAGTACTTGCAGATACTTTAAGGGATAAAGGAGTAAAAAAGATATTTGTAAGTCCGTTGATACGAGCGAAGGAGACAGCCGAAATACTGGGGAAAATACTTAATCTCGTACCTGAAATAATAATGGATCTTAAAGAAAGAAACCGAAATGGAATTTTGACAGGAATGGTCAAGTCAGATGCAAAAGATAAGTATCCAGACATCGTAGAGCAGCTTAGAGATTATAAAAATACGATAGAAGGAGCTGAGAGTCAAAGTGATTTTGAGATGAGGATAACCAGATCGATTAAAGATATTACAAAAATGAATCTTGGCACTGTGGCGATCATTACTCATGGTGGGCCGATAATTACGATACTAAGACAAATTGAGACTGCATCGGACTATAAAATTGAGGACTGTGGGTTTGCGGAATTGAAGTCTGATGGTGAGAAAATGGAATTAGTAAATCTGGTTGGAATCACGAAGGTTGTTTGATCTGTTATATTGTTCTTATGGAAGATAAAAGAGAACAAGTAGAGTTGGTCAAAAGAGCAGAATATAAATTTGTTGTGCGAGATATGCAAGCAGCATCCCCAGGAGATATGGATGGCGGAACTGTGGAGGTGGAAAGTGGGTTGATGGTAAAACTGTTGTCAAACATGGATTTAATTCTGATGAGACGTTTCTGGTCGCACTGGTTCATTGGGCAAAGCTAGATGATGAAGAGTCGAATTATGGTAAATCAGAAAACCGGTATCGAGAGCAACCAGAGGAAGAACCAGAAGAAAATGGTGACGAGTTGCCAAAGTTTCCACTTGAGATTAAGGAGGGCCTTGTGATAGAAGAAAGCGAAGCTGGTAAAGGATATATTTTAAAAGACAGTGAGGGTGCAGAACTATCTTTTGATCAGGTGTCTAAGATAATGGGAGAGGTGCAAGAATATTTTAAAGACAATAAAGAAACGATTGACTAAGTTTCCAGAATAACCCAAGAAGGTATTAGTGTTCTAGGATTCAACGCATAAGCGTTATTGGTTTACTTGTGATATATTTTGGTTATGGAACAAATATTGCCAGATCAGAATCAAATAGGTGAAGGTTTTGCTGAGAAAACGGGAGGCTCGAAGGAAAAGCACAATTCTGAAGCGATTAAACTTGGAGTGCTATTGGCAGCAATTGACAACGAGGTTAGTCCTGAACAAAGGAATGAGATTCTGACACAAATGGCATTAACAGAAATGGCGAGAATTGAGATGGTGCAATCGGGAACCGAAAAGGCTAAAGAACGGGTAAAACAAGCCATAGAAGGAAACAAGCCAAAAATGTATGGACTGATCGAGGATTGCATGAGACCTTATTGGGTAAAGCTAGGGATCGAAGAGTGGTCATCTGATGCGGTGAAAATAGATGAGGGCGACGATGAACTGACAAAGAGAACAAAAGAAGAATATAACAGGTTGGTAACCCTGGCTGATTCGTTTGTCTCTGGAGGTGAGAGTGTCCCGCCTGCGATAGATAAAACAAGGTTTGGCGTAGAACAGAGCACGTAATTGAAGGATATCGATTTTTGAGGAGAATAGAGGCAGAAATACCTGGCTGGTAATGAATCCTTGAGATTTTCAAGCTTAGCTGTAACAGAATCATGAGCGACTTGTATGGATTCCCGATCAGGTCGGGAATGACGGTGTAAGATATATCCATGGACCAAACAAAGAAAAAAGAATTAATTGAGAGCTTTTTGACCCGTGGTGTGGAGAATATTATTCCAGGCCGGCCCGAACTGGAAAAACTTTTGTATTCTGGAAAGAAACTTAATGTCTATTTGGGGATAGATCCGACAGCAACAAGAATTCATTTGGGGCACGCTTTTCCCTTGCGTAAACTGCAGATACTCGCCGACCTTGGTCACAACGTGACATTTTTGATTGGAGACTTCACAGCCAAAGTGGGTGACACATCTGACAAAGAATCTGAGAGACCAATACTGTCTGATGAGCAGATTGAAGAAAATTTTCAGACTTACAAAAGACAGGCGGCGATTCTATTGGACTTCGACAAGGTGAATGTGCATCACAACAGCGAATGGCTTTCTAAGCTTAACTTTGCTGACGTTTTGAAATTGACTCAGAACTTTTCCCTAAATGACTTTATCAGTCGTGAACTGATTAAGAAGAGACTTACGGAAGGGAAACGTGTCAGTCTACCGGAAATGCTTTATCCAATTATGCAAGGGTATGACAGTTTTGTAATGGATACCGATATTCAATTGGGTGGTACAGACCAGACATTTAACATGCAGGCGGGTAGGACATTGATAAAAAACATGAAGGACAAAGAATCATTTGTGGTGGCCAATGGATTCCTGCCAGGAACAGATGGGCGCAAAATGAGTAAGTCTTGGGGGAATGCTATCTGGATGGAGGACTCGGCTGAAGAAATTTATGGAAAAATTATGTCGATTTCTGATGATGTGATCCTGACATATTACTTGATGGGAACAAACATAGAACAAGCGGTGATTGATGAAGCCAAAACTCGTTTGGAAGGTGGAGAAAATCCGATGAATCTGAAAAAAGAGCTGGCAAATATAATCGTGAAGGAACTTCGTGGAGAAGACGCTGTTGCGATTGCAGAAGAACATTTTAGAAAAACGGTGGTTGAGAAAGTGGCGGGTGAGGATACTCCAACAATTAAAGTGGAGTTTGCGGTGCCTGTATTGGGATCTGAAGCTTCGCTCGCAGCTTATGCTTTGGCCAATGGCTTGGTCAGTAGTAATTCTGAGTTTAAGACACTTCTCAAGGAGGGGGCTATTTATCTCAATGAAGAAAGAATTACGGCAGACAATGATTTAAAACTCAATCTAGGAGAAAATGTGGTGAGGATTGGGAAGAGGAAGTATCTCAAATTAATAAAATAAATATGTCAAAAACATTGGAAGAGATAACCAAGATGGTGATGGAGCAGGCAAAAGAAAAAGGATTTGGGACAAAACCTGATGAGAATAGTGCCTCTGTGTGGTGTCTTGGGTCTTGACCTAGAAGGCGCAATCCTGCATAAATTTGAAGAAAATAAAACTAGAGTGTGGGATTGGATTAAAATGAACGAGAAGCACCCGTAGAACGAGGTGTGTTTTAGCTCTTACAGGACTTATTTTTATAGATTCCCGATCTGGTCGGGCATGACATGGTTTTGTGGAGGGAGATTCCTCCACTTCGGTCGGAATGACGAATGCGTCGAGATGACGCAATACGCAATGACTAATTAACGAGATTCTTCTAGCTTGATGATGCGTTGGAGGATGGCCAGAGAGGCGAGGTAGGTTGGCTCGACACCGTCTAGAGTAAGAGTTTTGACACCCATGTTTTTGGCTTTGGAGTAGGGGGTATCTGAGGTGTAATCGATGATGCCGACATCAAAAGGGGTACTGTTGAGGTCGATGGTTTCTTTGGTGGTATGTCTGTGATCAAAAGTGGCCTCACTGATAGCGTCTAGATATGGTCCTGATTCCATTTCGATAACAGTAAGGTTTTCTTCGGAGTATCTTTTGAGAAGTGCTTCGTTTTCTATGTATGTACCAAGAACGGATACTGCCTTTTGGTTCGTGAGAATGGATCCCTGATGATTCTTGAAGGGGAAGAAAGTATTGAAACAGTTGTTGAAAATATATGAGTTTTCGGTGTGTTCGTCATACACAAGACGGGGTATTTGGATGTCACCAATCTCGCTATTCAAGACTGCCGCTTTGCCCATGACATAGACTCCGCTAACTTCTTGAACATTTTCTAAGATTTCCGAGAGTATGTGATAGGCGGCAAACCCAAGAGGGTAGTCAATGTTGAAAATGAGCGCATCAGATCTTCTTAGTTTTTTTGCGTCAGAAATTGTCAGCCGGTTGTCTAAGTATTCAGACTTGGCAAGACCGCTAACTGGGAAAATTTGAGTGTTGATGTCTAGATACTTTGAACTGGGGATTGTGCAGACTTTGAGTTTCTTCTCGAAGGCAATTTTGGCTTCCGCGTTTTGGGGTTCGTGTAAAAATTGTCTGGATGCAAAATAAAGAAAGTCGTTTTCTGATAGTTCGATTTCTTGGTTCTTGATTCCTTTGTATATTTTGTAGAGGTCTGGGTTGTTCTCCTTGATGAATCCTAAAATTTCTTTTTTGTTTTTGACGGCGAATCCGGAAATTAAGTTTAATAAACTATGAGTGTTAGAACTGACGAAGTAGATAGGTCTTTTGGTAAGCCGAAGACTGGCGTCAGAAGTCTTTGCGATGTTCTTCCACCATTTTTGAGTTGCCTTGCAGTAGTCTACCCACGAACCAGCCAAAAGCTGGATCCTAAGATTTTTTTTGTTTTTCTTGATTTTTTTGAAACGGTCGGAGAAGCTAGCACCAAAGGCCTTGGAAAGACTGGCCAGTTCTTCTTGGCTTAGGATTTCCTCAAGAGGGTGTGTTTTTAAGAGTTCGTGTAATTTGTTCCATTCTACCTGGTAGGTAATAGCAAGATTGACAAGGTCGTCAATGTCAGAAATGGAATTGATGTAACAAGCAAGTATGCCGCTTGGTTTGTGGAAGTGATACTTACGCCTTCTGGCGGGGGAGGTGGTTTTGGGCCACGTATTTACATCTTCAAAATGTGCTCCGGCAAAAACTTCTGGGATTGGTCCCGCGACGATTTTTTTGGAATGGTCGATCTCTTCAGGTAAGCGAAGAATTGTATATACAAATGAGGACACATCGACTTTGTTGGGGTTGTTACCGTCCTGATGGAGAATGGGCTCCATCTTGAGGTGGGAGTTGGTGAGAGAGTCAATGGTTATTTCGTGCGTGCTTTTGAGTGCAGAACGATATGAGCGTACGTGTAACTTAAGAGATTCTAGGGTGGCACTGGGAATGTTCTGATCTTTATTTTCTAGCATTCCTACTGATTATAAGACATGTGGTATAAATAGGCTGTGGAAATCGACAAAATCATTAAAGTTCTTGGTGATAAACAGGAATTGAGTGAGTGGACTAGGCATGGCTGGTGTAGAAAATGGACGAGTTTGGCTATGGACGCGTTGGAAGGAATGGACGGTCTTTTTAAAGAAATTGAGGCGGTTGAAATTGAGGTAAGTCCCCGATATTGGCATACTTTTGTTGCGGCTAGGGCGAGAGACGGCGAATTATATTTTTTTGATGGCGTTGGGTATTATAAAAACAGTCCGTACTTTGGTGCTGCTAAAGATGCTCCCGTGGAGATGCAGAAATTTCGTAGGGACGGAATATTGATGACGGAAAGAGAGATTAATCACAAAAGCTATTGACAAAAATATTTAAAGTTGATATCTTTGTGTATTCTTTAAAAAGATTAAATAAAGCGTTGAAGGAGAAAAAGTAGGTGATGTGGGTGACAAGAGAGAGCTTGCGGTTGGTGAAAGCAAGTCGAACCTAATTACTGAATTACCCTCCTGAGCAGATTTTGTAATACAAAATATGGGTTCTCCCATGATAGAGAGCAAGTGTGTCACCGAGAGGTAAACAGAGCACTTAATAAGTCTTAAGTTGTGAAACTTGAGAGAAGCAAGGTGGTACCGTCTTTTATAAAAAGGCCCTTGTCAAACCCTATTTTTTGGGGTTCGACGAGGGTTTTTTGTTATAAAAAAATAATACAAATGGAAAAAATAAGAAAGTTGGAAAATAGATCTTCTGTAGAGCTATCCGAAAAGTTGGCAGATTTGGATTCTAGAAAGTCTTTGGTAAAAAAAGTAAATCTGTTTTCTAATGATGAGAATGATGAGTTTAAGGTGCTTTTGAGTAATGGTAAAAAGATAGGGATATTTAAAACTTGGGCTGTCCCAGCAATACCTTTGCTTGAAAGTGGGATGGGGGCCGCCGACGCAACTTGGGATGTAGTGGAGCAGTGGAAAAAAGAGTTGGAAAAGAAGCCTATCCTTGCCTGGGAGACAATGGAAAAATGGAGAAGTCGATCTGAAATTTTTGACAGAAGACTGCTGGCTATTTTTAACGAGAGGGTGCTTCCAGAAAATAAAGAAGAAAGAATTGCAGAATTGTTTTTGAGACTAAAAATTGCATTTGCTTTTGCTGCACCCTTTTACCACATAGAGGCAATGGTGGGTGATGGGAATAATACGCCAGGCAACCCGTTTGCTGGTGATTTGGGAAAAGAAGAATCGGGGGGGTTTTTGGATATGGCTGGGATGCTACTTCCATCGGCTCTTGGAGACATGGTTAGTTCGGATAAATTGAATTGGAACGACTTGAATTGGAGTAAGGTAGAAAATCAAATTGCATCAAATACAAGTTTAGAAAAAATGGCGATGCTTATGAGAGTGGCGAGAATGGCAGGAGTCAAAACAGAAGAAGTGTTGTTTGCTGCAAACGCATTGGAGTGGATCCCAGTAAGTGTAGGAGGTAAAAAGGGAGACTTGGTCGAATCTGAAGCGACTAAACAGCTGCTGGAGTCTGATGTTCGAACCAGGAAAATAAATATCGGCACTGTGGCCCGCGATATGAATGGTTTGGTGCGGTTCCTGAATTGGACCCCGCTAATTAAAAACGAGGTAAATTTTTCGGAGGCGGCTTGGTGGAAGTATTCTGCGGCATGTGAGACCTCTAATCAGATCATTTCCGAGCTTTTGGATGGATCTTTGATAGCTGAGAATCATCGAGAGGAATTTGTGAATACGGTATTGCCACAGCTACGAAATCTAGATGCGTCATCCGCTCGAGGCAGATTTGCTCTGTGGATGTTTGAGAACGGCTGGTTTGATGGCGGGGTGGTAAAAACAATCAACAGCAAGGAAAGGAAAACTGATACGGAGATGATGTCGAGAATGATCGAGTTGGAAAACACTGAATCTGTAATCAACTTGGGGGAAAGTAATAATCGCTTTTTGGTAGGGGGGAAGGCTGCTGGTCTTTTGGAGGCGGCAGAAATCTTTGGTAAAGAATTTGTGGGAGATGGGGTGGTGATCACCAGTGAAGCTGTTTCGAAGTGGTTGGTTGAAAACCCCACTTTGGCTAGCCTGATGCGGGAATTGAATAAGGAAAGTAACGTTGAAAATAAGTTAGAAGTGGCAGGAGAAATTCGATCAATAATAAAAGGATTATCGTTTCCAGAGACTATTGCTGATGAGGTAAGAAGGAGAATAAAATCGGAATCGCTTGCTGTAAGATCGTCATCATTTGATGAGGATACGCTGGTAAATGGAAGTGCTGCTGGAATATATGAAAGCGAGACTGATGTAGATAGGGAGGATCTGGGTAAAAAAATCGTAAATGTAATTAGTTCATTTTTTTCTGAGAAAGCTGTAAGTTACAGACACTTACACAACTTATCGGATGATCCGGCGTTTGCTGTTCTAATTCATGAATTTTTACCTGGAGCGGGGGGAGTGGTGTTTTCTAAGGGAGATGGGGATGGTTGGTCTGTTTTTACAGGAGGGACACCAGGTGACGTAGTGGGAGGAGATAATAATTTTGACAAAGTCGAAAAAGTGAAGGGTAAATTATCATCAGAATTGAAGCATGGTTGGGTAGATAAAAATGTTATGGAAACAATTGGAAGTATGGCGGTGCTAGCCGAAACTGTATTGGGCGGAATGACAGACATGGAGTTTGTAGTATCGGAAAAAGGACTGAGAATTCTCCAGCTAAGAATGCTGAATAGTGCAGAAGAAAAAGGTGTGAAAGTCAAAGCAAATCCTAAAAAGTGGTTTCCTCTAGCTGGAATTGATAATTTGGGAACTGTCGTTTTTGCAGAAAGCTCTGTCGGCTTGATTATTGGGGAGGATGTAAACATTGAACAGTTTCAGGGAGAGTTGTTTCGATGTTTGGTGAAGAATAAAGACAGAGTATCTGCAGTAAGTCTGGCCCATAAAATCCCTAGAACAAGCCATTTTGCAAATATATGTTTGAACTTAGGAATTAAATTAATTTTTAGAGATGAATAATAAACTGGAACAACTAATCAATATAATCGGTGAGGATGCGGTTAAATCTGACTGGGTATTGGCCTTTGGAGGAAAATCCTATGGGAATAAACATTTGTACAGAGTGAATAAAATCGCAAAGTACCTGCAGTCTAAGGAGGGTGGAGATTTGGCTGTGGTGCTTTTGGGTGCCTGGGTTCATGACGTAACTTTGTCTGTTGGCAGTGACTATGATGAGAAAACGGTAGAGCAAGAAACAAGAAAATTTTTGGATAATTATTCTGAATTGGACAAAGATTTAAAAGAGAGGGTTGTTGATTGCGCAGTCAGTCATGAAAGCGAGAGCGAAGTCAAAAGTGTTGAAGCTAAAATTGTCCATGATGCCGATGCACTGGATAAGTGTGGTGCCTTGGGGATAGTGCGACACATTTGGAAGATGACGAATATGTTGGAAAACAGAAAACTAATGGGGACTCATGACCTAAGAAAATTAGAGGTGCACCTCATGAATAGACAATCTCATTTGCAAACTAAGACCGCTATAAAAATTGCAGAAAACTTAAATAAAGCGGGGAACGTTTTTTTTGATAATAAAAAAGAGGCAATACGTTTGATGGAGGAAATTTCTGATAGAGCTAGTCAGGGGGAAACCTCAGATAAAATTGTGGATTGGCTTGCAAAAAATGAAAAAAAAGACTGGGTGGAGATATTAGAGTATCAAATAGATTGTCGCTATATAACTTAATATTGACTTTGCTGGTTTGAGTGTTATTATTTGTTTTAAGATGAAATGTAAATACTATATTATTTGCTATAGCTTTTGAGCAGAGACACCGTTGCCGGTGTCTTTTTTTTATGTATTAAAAAAATTATTAATAAAAATATATGCCAAAAAAAATTGAAGAGGTAAGAGAATATTTTGTGGATCCGAGAAGTCCTGAGTCCGCTGAGCAATTAGCTGAACTTGGAGCGGAGACAATTCGCGTAATGGCACAAATTTATGCGACCGGTGGGGATATCGAACTAATGGATGCAAAGACTCAGGATTGGCTTACGAAGACTGATAATGGAGATGCACTATCCGAAATAATGGGCGAACTATTGAACAGGGAAGCGTCTACAAGAAGATTTGATGAAAAGTTTATGGGCCAAATTCACCCCCAAGGAAACAAGATTGGGATTTTGGGCAATTTGGTTGCGGCCTATATGAACACAAATACAATTGTGAAAGAAGTTTCTATGTCAGAGCACAGGATGGAGCATGAGGCACTTAATTGGCTAGGGGAAATGTTTGGATATGATAAAAATCAATTTAGTGGCAATATTGTTTCTGGTGGATCAGAAGCGAACTTGATAGCATTGTGGGCATCAAGGGAGAAAAAAATTAAAGAGCTAAAGGACGAGGGCAAGTGGCACCCTGGATTAAGAATGCATGTTCTTGTAAACGACATGAGGCACTATTCGATCGATAAGTCTTGTGTGATTCTCGCTCCTGAAAATATTGCACTAACACTTTTAGATAGAAAAGGATATAAAACTGATGTTAAATCGGCTGGTAGGGCAATAGACAGAATCCATCGACGTGGGGAAGAGGTGCTGGCTATAGTTGGATTGGCGGGAGAAACTGAAACAGCAGAAGTTGATGATCTCGAGGGACTTGCTAATTTAGCCGACGCAACGGGTACATATTTCCATGTTGATGCCGCATATGGTGGTCCATTTGTATTATCCAATAAAAAAGAATTATTCAAAGGCATAAGTAGAGCTGATTCTATTACGGTAGATCCGCATAAGATGCTATATGTGCCATATCAAGCTGGTGCAATTTTATTCAAAGATAAAAGAGATCAGGCTTTAGTTCAAAAAAATGCTAGGTATTTACAGCCGGATACAAACAAAGGGCTGTTGGGCGACCCAGAAGAAAGAAACTTCGGTTTTGCGGCCAGAGTAACTGGGTCTATGGGTTCAGCTGGTGCAATTTCTACTTGGGCTACTCAAAAATTGCTGGGGAAAGACGGCGTTGCGGCACTTTTGAATCATTCCTTGGAAATTACTGATTATTGTTATGGTTTGGTTGCAAAATCAAAGTTATTGAGACCACTAAATGTACCAGAATTAAATACTTTGTTGATCGGGATGTCCAAGAACCTGGGTCTGGAAACCGAGAAGTACAATAAAGTGGTGCAAGATGTTCAACAGGAAGTAGACAAAAAGTATGGCTATTACGTATCGTGTAATAATGACGTTGATAACGGACTTTCCGCATTTAGATTTGTGGCAATGCATCCATGGACTGAGAAATCAAATGTTGATGAATTAATTAAGTGTTTGGAATTAGAAATTGCTAACAAATTAAAATGAAAGAAAAACTTAATAGGGTTACAGAACTTACTTCTAGTATGGTAGAAATAAGGTCCGAGACTGAAATGAAGAACGAAGTAGAAAAGGTGCTAGATTTCGTAAGTGAGTATTTGTCCGGATCTGGATTGGAGGAACAAACATTTGTGAGTGATGGGGTCAAGTCTAGGTTGTGGACGTTGCCCGGTCAGAGTTATCCAATGGAGATTTTGCTTTGTGGACACGTTGATGTGGTCAAGGCAAAAGATGATCAATACGTTCCTCGAATTGAACAAGGAATTATGTATGGACGAGGAACTGGTGACATGAAAGGACACGACGCTGCAATGATAATTGCTTTGAAAGATTACGTCGAAAAAGGAGGTTGCGGAAATGTGGGATTGTTACTTACTGGAGATGAGGAGTTGGGTGGTTTGAATGGAGCGAAGTTTGTGTTAGAACAAGGAATCTCGACAGACCTTGTTTTTATCCCTGATGGTGAGTTTGATTTTGGAATAGTTGATTCTGAGAAGGGGCCTCATCATTTCCACGTTAGGTCCGTAAGCCCAGGGGGACATGCATCAAAAGCATTTAAAATTGATAATCCGATAAATAGATTGTTAAGGGTCTATGAAGAAATGCACAAGAAATATTCGGTGGCAACAGCCGATGATACCTGGCATTCTACTTTTGAGATGACGACAATAAAAACTGGGACAAACAGTGAGAATTCTATTGCCTCTGAGGTTGATGCTTGGTTTAGCTGGAGGTTCCCGACGGAGCAGATGAATTTTGAAGATGGGGTCAGGGATATGGAGAGACTTTGCGAAGAGTATGGATGTCGATTAATAACTAAGACTGTGAAAGTGGGCGAAGAGATTATTGAAAAAGCTGGTCATGGTGGTGGTGAGGGTTGTTTGACCGACATGGAAGACGTAGATGTACTTTTGTGGAAGCAAGTGATTGAGGGTGTGTTGGGTAGAGAGGTTGGGATAGCAAAAATGCATGGAGCTACGGACGGAAGGCACTTTTATACTAGAGGATCAAAAGTACTTATAACCTCAGCAAAAACTGGTGGGGCGCACGAGGAGAATGGTGAGTGGGTAGATCTCCAAAGCTTGGCGGATCTTAGTGAGGCTATTGAAAAATATCTGACGCTTATGACTAATTGAGCCTGAATAGTCTGCTGTGGTAGAATACTTTTATGAATTTGATCGTGTTTGCATACCATTTCCATTCTGACCATACTTTTGGGAGGGTATAACACGCATATTTTAGAAATATCGCTTAAAAACCTCCCGGGCGGAGGTTTTTTCGTTTTTGGAGAGGAATTGAGGTATTATTTAAAAAGATTAATCTGTATAAATTGTCCCGTCTTCATCAGGTTCGTCACGAAACTGATTACGGCACTCTGAGTACAGAGCCGATCAGGTCGGGAATGACAATAAAAACAATATATGAAAGCTAACAAAGTGGAACCAAGAATTATGTCCGGGTTTATGGAGCTCTTGCCGGCAGAGCAGATAGCTTTTAACGGCTTTGTAGATGTAATCAAAAAAACCTATGAAGAGTTTGGGTTTTCGCCTCTCGATACCCCTGTAATAGAGTTGTCAGAAGTTCTGTTGGCAAAAATTGGGGAGGATACAAAAAAAGAAATATATCGTTTTAAAAGGAACGACGACGACTTGTCGTTGCGATTTGATTTAACCGTGCCCTTAGCGCGTTTTGTCACAATGAATCAATCTAAATTAACGTTTCCCTTCAGAAGATATCAGATGGGGAAAGTGTTTCGAGGAGAGAGGCCACAGAAAGGGCGATATAGAGAGTTTTATCAATGTGATATAGACATAGTCGGAAATGGCACTTTGGGTCTAGTGAATGATGCGGAAATACCTTCAATAATCTACCGACTGTTTAGTAAGCTAGCGATTGGGGACTTTGTAATTCGGATAAATAACAGAAAAATTTTGAATGGTTTGGTTGAGTCTTTGGGGTGGCCTGAGAAAATTGATGAGGTTCTTAGAATAATAGATAAGCTTGAAAAAATCGGTCAAGAGTCAGTTAAACAAGAATTGTTGGAACTGGGTATTTCACTTAATGGAGTCTTGCAGATTTTGGAGTTTGTTCGTATCGTCGGCGATAACACAGGCATTTTGTCGGGATTGAGAAAAATGAAGGTAATTAATAAGACATACTCACAAGGTATTGACGAATTGGAGCTTGTTGTTAATACTGCGATGAAGTTTGGGGTACCAGAAAAAAATCTTCAAATTGATTTGTCTATCGCGCGGGGGTTGTCGTATTACACAGGGACTGTGTATGAAACAACTCTGTTAAACGAAAGGGTTTCCGGCAGTATTTGTAGTGGAGGCAGATATGATAGTTTAGCTGAGAGTTTTTCTGATCAAAGTTTCCCCGGAGTTGGCATATCTATAGGACTTACAAGACTTTTTTCTCAATTGCTTGCAGCTGGACTTGTGACTCTGGGTGGGTCTTCGATCGCGTCTGTGCTGGTTGCTCCAATGGAAGATGATTTGAGTTTTTCTTTGGAAGTGGCGACAAAATTTAGGGAGTTAGGGATATCAACGGAAGTTTATCTGGAAAATGATAAGTTTAGAAAGAAAATGAATTATGCAAACAAGGTGGGAGTGCCTTATGTGGCAATTATTGGTTCTGATGAACTTCTAGCAAGAAAAGTGTCTTTGAAGAATATGACATCTGGAGAACAGGTGACGGTCTCAATCGAAGAGGCTGGCAAAATGATTAATCGGGTTATTAAAAACTAATCAAACCAAAGAACAAGGACCGTTGATTTTGGATTGGAGATGGCTAAGAAAGATTGTCCCTTAGGAAACTTGAGAGTTGGTCAATTTTGATTCTTTCTTGGTTCATGGTGTCACGGTCGCGAATAGTGACCGCACCATCTGTAAGGGAATCAAAATCTACAGTGACGCAGTAGGGAGTACCAATTTCGTCTTGGCGACGATATCTCTTACCTATGTTTCCTGAGTCATCAAATTCACAAGAGTAGGTCCATTTCAGAGAATCGAAAATTTCTTTGGCTTTGGCTACAAGCTCTGGTTTGTTTTTGAGTAATGGAAATACAGCTACTTTGACGGGTGCCATTTTTTTGGGGAACTTGAGTACGGTTCTGATCTCGCCATTGATTTCTTCTTCGGTGTAAACATCACACAAGAGAGCAAAAACTGTACGGCCAACTCCGACTGATGACTCAATAATATGTGGCATGAACTTGGTATTGGTTTCGGTGTCAAGATAAGACAGGTCTGTTCCCGAGAATTTGGAGTGCTGGGTAAGATCGTAGTCACCTCTTGCGTGAACACCTTCTAGCTCATCAAAACCCCAAGGATAGTTGTATTCGATGTCGTAGGCTTCTTTCGCATAGAAAACTAGATTGTCATGTTTGTGCCATTTTAAGTTTTCTTCTTTGAACCCGAGCAATTTGTAGTATTCCCATCTGACCTCACGAAGCTTGTCGTATTGCTTCATCTCGTCGTCTGGTTTGGTGAAATATTGCATTTCCATTTGTTCAAATTCTCTGGTTCGGAAAAGGAATTTTCTGGCGGTTATTTCGTTTCTAAAAGCCTTACCGATTTGGGCGATACCAAAGGGGATCTTGACTCGACAAGAGTCAGTAACGGATTTGAAGTTTACATATATTCCTTGACAGGTTTCGCCACGCAAATACGAGGGGTTGTCGTTTACGTCTCCTGAAAAATTACCAAGATTTGATTTGACTAGGAGGTTGAAGTTTTTGACGTCAGTAAAATTGTGTTTGCCACATTCTGGGCATTTGATTTTGTCTTTGTTGGCCTTGAGAAGTTGGTCTACTTCTTCGACTGGCATTTTTTCGTCTGCGTCGATGCCGATTTCGTTTAAAAGTTTGTCTACCCTGGAACGTGTGTGACAGTCTTTGCATTCGGCTAAGGGGTCGGAAAAACCTCCGACATGTCCACTGGCTTCCCAGATTTTGGGGTTCATAAATATAGATGAATCTAGACCAACGATATCTTTACGAGTTTGAACCATGTATTTCCACCAAAAGTCTTTGATGTTTTTTTCGAGTTCGACACCATAAGGACCAAAGTCATAGATGGCGGCAAAGCCACCGTAGATTTCGGATGAGGGGTAAACAAAACCGCGGCGTTTGGCTAGAGAAATTATTTTGTCTAATGTGGCAATATTTGGATCTGGCATTTGAATTGATTATATTTTATTTATTTTGGATTGCCTCTCCAACAGAGGCGGATCGCAATGACGATTATTTTGAGAGGCGGACGTCAATTCGTTCCATGTCTCTGGGGAACATGGAAGCTTCTCGGACGTTCTTGAGTCCAAGAATGTACATAGTGATACGCTCAGCCCCCAAGGCAAAACCACCAAGGGCGGCGGATCCAAACTTGAAAGCTTGAAGATATAGCGACACATCTTCTTCTCTGAGACCCCATTCTTTGACGTTTTTTATTATTGTTTCGTAGTCGTTTAATCTTTGTCCTCCCGAAGACCACTCGACTCCGCGACACAACAAATCAACACTGAGGGCATATGTAGGGTCAGTTGGGTCGGGATAACAGTAGAAGGGTTTCTTCTTGGTAAGGAAGTGAGAAATGAAAATCAAATCTGAGCCTTTTTCTTCTTTGGACCAGGCACAAATTTCGCGTTCATCTTCTGGAGAGAGATCTTTTTCTTCTCTACAGTCTCTGCCGGTGCGTTTATAAATTATTTCTTGAGCCTCACGAAGCTTGATGATGGGGAATTTGTCCGTCATCATGGGAATTGTGGCGTCAAAAAGCGCAAGTTCTTTTTTGCAGCGCGTCTGAACTTGTTCAAAAATAAATCTGACAACATATTCTTCCATGTCTTGGACTTCTTCCCATGATTCTAAAAAGTTAAACTCTGCATCTAGACTGGTGGCTTCGGTGAGATGGCGTGTGGTGGCTGATGGCTCAGCGCGGAAAATTTGATTGACACTAAAAACTCTTTCGAAAGCAGTGGTGAGAAGTGATTTATAAAGCTGGGGACTTTGAGAGAGATAAGCTTCTTGGTCGAAATATTTAACCTTAAAAACCTCGGCTCCACCTTCGGGGACAGCGTTGATGATAGAGGGGGCTTGGAACTCTAAGAAATCTTTGGCTATTAAGGCTTGCCTAAAAGCGTCGATAACAACTGCTTGTACTTTGAAAATGGCTTGAATTTTGGGGTGTCTAAAAGATAGAGCTCTGTAGTCCAGTAAGGTGGGGAGTTCTACTTCAAGGGTTTCTTTGCTCATATCGATGGGGAGCTCTGCCGAATGAGATAGCACACTTACCTTGGTGGCCTCCATCTCTACCGTCCCAGTTTCCAGGTTTGGGTTTATTAGTTTTTCTGGACGTGCTTTGATAAGGCCTTCGATTGCTACTACGTCTTCTAACTTTAATGATTTGAGAAGTTCACCAACTCCTACTATTTGGATTAATCCAGTACGGTCACGAAGGTCGATAAAGACAATTTTGCTATGGTCACGCTTGGTATTAACCCAGCCTTTGAGGGTAACTGTTTGACCAACTTTCGCGATTGTGTCCTTGACGAGTGTTCTTTCCATGTGAGGTAATTATACTGTAAAGGGTGGAGTGAGATTCCTCGACTGCGCTCGGAATGACAGATGGGTCGTGAGACGGGTGTAGTACAATCTTTGTTTAAGATGTTAGAAAAAGAGTTTAGACTTAGGCCTAGAATTGAGTTTGACAGTTTGGCGGAGGATTTTGTGGGGAAGTGTTCTCCAAGAATTATGGAGGCGCTCGAGGTGGCGGCTGAAATACACAAAGGTGATTTTAGAAAGGTAAGTAAGGAGCCTTATCTAGGTCATTGTGTGGCAGTGGCAAGTATTTTGAGTAGTTGGGGGGCGGACGAAGAGGAAATCATTGCAGGTCTCTTGCATGATACTTGGGAAGATCACCCCGAAAAAATTTCTTTGGAAGATATTCGCAAGATGTTTGGAGAAAGGGTAATGCACCTGGTGGATGGTGTTACAAAACTAAAGTCGCGTGAAGGAGAAAAAAACGAATTTGAGACACTTCGGAAAGTAACAAAAGAAAGTTCTATTGAACCTGGGGTTGCCCTCGTGAAGTTGGCTGACAGGTTGCATAATATGATGACCATGGAGGGGATGCCGGCTGAAACGCAAAGAAAGAAGGCCTTGGAAACGCTCGCAGTCTATGCGCCGCTCGCGGAGTCATTTGGGCTATGGCAGATTAAGAATGTGTTGCAAGATTTGTCATTTCGATACGCAGACCCCAAAAAATACCTTATGGTTAAAGAAAAAATTGATTGCGACCCTAGGCTCACAGAAAAATTTATTGAGAAGAGGGAAAGAGAAATTGATAAAGTTTTGGCGGCTAATAATATCAGTGCTAGGGTTGAACATCAGGTGGGTGGGTATTTTGAGATGGCAGAGAAGCAAAAGAAATATGGAATGTCTGCCGGGGCAAGACCTAATAGTTTTGCAGAAATTACTGATGTGGTTAGTTTTCGAATTATCACGGATGATAAGAATACTGCAGATTGTTATACAGCTCTTGGTTTAGTTCGTCTGTTTTATGACGGTAAATTGATGAAACAAAGACATAATGATTATTTGGCAACTCCATCTGCAAATGGTTATTCTGCACTCCATGACACTTATCGTTTTGAGGAGGGAGACGTGGAACTGTCTTTTACGACTAGTAGTAAGGAAAGATTTAATAACTGGGGGGTGGTGAGTATAGCCAAAGAAACGTTAAGAAAGAATCCTGAAGAGTACAAACGGAAATTAATCTTTACACCAAAGAAAGAATTGGTTTTTATGGAGATGTCGGCAACTGGCATTGATGTGGCCTACAAACTTAACCTCCTCTTGGGGCTTAGAGCGGTTGGGGTAATTGTGGATGGGGAGATGCGCGGGTTGCAAGAAATAGTGCCCAATTCAAGTATTGTAGAGGTTGTGTGCGATGCAGACCAAAAATTGCCAAACTCCAATTGGCTACATTTTTGCAACCAGGCAACAAGAAGATTGGTTGAGCAACAGCTGGTTGTAGCGCAACGTGATGAAGAAGTTTATCGGGGCAAACAAATAATTTCTGATCAAGTATTGGCTGATCGAGGAATAATAGACCTGTCTGATTTGAATGAAAGGGTGTTGGATAAATTATTGATTAATCTTGGGTGTTGGCACGGGCTTTCTGATCTTTATTACAAAGTTGCATATGGCCTTGATTTGAATATTATTCGAAAAAAAATGGATGAGTCTGGGATTGTCCGGGGGATGTACACATCAATTCAAGTTTGTGGAGAAAACGAAATCGGAATATCCAAAGAGGTTGCTGAAATTGTAAGCCGGAATGGTGGAGATGCGCGAAGTAAGGTTGAAAAGGTGGATGAACAAGAGAGATTCTTAATAAGAATTTTGCTTACAGTGGGTTATGAGGGAAAAAAGAAAATTGAACAAGAACTGAGAGAGAAGTATCCTGGATGTATGGTGGTTTAAATTTTTTGAGTTCCAAGAAATGAGATTCCTCGATTACACTCGGAATGACGGGAAGTGTGAAGGTGGTAGAATTTAGGTGATTGAGTAATTTAGATAGCTTATCCAAATCGTTAGGAGAGAATAGGGTTAAGAAAGACGAGCCTCTCTCAAGACATACAACATTAAAGATTGGGGGGCCGGCTGATATTTGGTTTGAAGCGCGTGATAGCGGTGAGCTTATTAAAGCGGTTCGTTTGTCTCGAAGCTTTGGGGTTCCTGTAACTGTAATCGGAGGAGGCAGTAATGTATTGGTTTCTGATTTGGGAGTACGGGGACTGGTCGTAAAAAATGCAGGAGGAAAAATAAAAATTCATAATTCGGCGGAGAAATCTCAACAAGAATATGATTTGCGAAATGGTGAGAATGGAGGGATTGGAAAAATTGTTTCGACTGTAGCAAGATGGATGGGCTCTAAGACGGGTACCGAGAAATATGATTTTGTTGATTTGGATTATGACGAAGGGGATGCCCCAGATGTGCAGGTGATTGTAGAAAGTGGCGCAAACCTGCAGGCAACAATGAACTTTCTGGTGAGCCGTGGAATAACTGACCTACAGTGGTATGCTCGAATCCCTGGAACTATTGGAGGAGCTGTTTTTAATAATATTCATGGGGGAAGTCATTTGTTTCAAGAGGTGGTGAAAAGCGTCGTGGTGTTGGGTGAGGATGGTGAGGTAAGGACTTTGGGAGTACGAGACTTGATGTTTGACTGTGATAAGTCTAGATTTCATTATAATAGGGAGACTGTCTTGGAAGTAAGATTGGCTTTGAAAAAAGGTGATGCAAAAAGAGCAAAAGCGACAATGCTGGAGTGGACTAAACGAAAATCGGTGCAACCTATTAATTCAGCTGGATGTGTTTTTAAGAATATCGGTGAGGGGGAGCGGAGTATTTTTGGTTATCCCACAACTTCCGCAGGATACATTGTGGAGCATGTTTTGAATATGTCTGGATATAAGGTGGGTGGAGCGTCTATCTCTACTGATCACCATAATTTTATAGTTAATCACGGAAAGGCAACGGCAAAAGATTATTTGGCGGTGAGAGACGCTATTTCTCAGAAGGCCCAGGAGGTGCTCGGGCTAACACTTGAGGATAAAATAATTAGATTGGGGGATTTTGAGTACTAGAAATTGTGTTTTTGTGTGGTGGTAGTTACAATTAATTATTGATTTTAGTTATTCAAGATGATTAGTTTAAGCAAAAAGGATCCAGTTGGTGTTCTGATAGTTGTTTCTGTTGTAATTGTAGTGTTTTTGCTGGGATATCTGTCTGTGGTAGCCGTTAGAGGTGGGTTAATTAATTTGCCGACAATCTCACTGGGGATGTGGCCAGGGAGTTCAAAGGTTTTGAAGATAAATCCTGATGCCATTTATTTGACTGGACCAATACTGTCTATTCCGTCTGCAAAAATTAGCAGGATAAATAACACCTACATCACCATAACAGTACCAAAACTTTTTGGAACTCCTTCAGCGGAAATAACAATGAAAATTTTTTTGGATGGTGATACTGAGTTTTTGAATACTGATTTTTTTGTTCCTTATGCATTTAAAGAGAGGAGTGAGGCATCGGAGAAATCAAAAAGGACGTTAAGTTTGTCTGACTTTAAAGCCGGTGACGATGTAAGTGTGGTGTTAAAGGAGGATATCAGATTCAGTGATAATGAGATGGTTCGAGCATCACAGATTGCTAAGCTCTCGGGAAATAATATCGTGGATGGGGTTGTTACCTCTGTGGGAGTTGATAGTTTTGTGGTGAGCAGTAAAGATGTGGATCCTAAATCAAAAATGTCCCCAAGAGACGGAGTTTATAAAGTTACAATTATTCCTACTACGGAATTATTGAGATATGTTGATGGAAAGCCGGAACTGATTGGGTTGTCTGAGTTGAGAGCGGGTTCGTTTGTAACTGTATATGTAGAGTCGACAATTCTGGGCAATACGATTGATGGCGGTTTGATTGTCTTGGAGCCTTCACCTTGGGCTAGTCTGGATAACCAGGGCAGTGAGCAGTCGTCAAATTTTGCGCAACCTCCAGTTGAGTAAATTGTGTTTTTGTTTGGGTAACGATATGATTAATTTACCTGATTTTAAGAGTTGGTAATAATATAAATGGAGAGTTTAAAAAAAATTGATTTTATAAACGTAATAATTGTTTTTTCTGTATTGGTGGCGATAGGACTTGCAACTTATTTGGGGAATCTCATGATTAAAAGCGGGATGATTACCGTTCCAAAAATTAGTGTGGGTGGCGATTCCATTTTGTCCGATAATGCTATCAACCTTGATGCAATTTATATGGCTGGACCAATGCTGTCAATTTCGAGTGCAGAAATTGTCGAAATAAAAGATGGAGCCGTTGTTGTAGAGGTGAAACTGCGTGACACGCTGGATTATAAAAACAAAACACTTAATCTTGAAATTAAAACAAACGAGCAAACTATTTACTTGAAGCCTCCGGTGTTTGTTCCTTATTTGTTTAAACCAAATCCTCTGATAGATAGCGATGTCTTGAGTGGGATTGGATTGACCGACTTTGCGACTGGAGAGATTGTCGATATTTCTTTGGTTAGTGATCTGCGTTTTACTAACAAAGATGATTTGGTTGCCAGTGTGGTGTCTAAGAAGGCTGTGAATAATGTTATTTCCGGTGAGGTTTTGGAAGTTGGCCAATATCAGTTAGTCGTAGAAGGAATGGCCCCGCTGACTGGGGATGGGCCAGCTGATGCTGTCCAAGAAAATATGCGTTATGTGGTAAATGTTGGTTCTGATACCGAGGTCGCAACATTTGGTGCTATTGGTCCAGAGAAAATAGGTTTGTCGGATATTCCTTTGAGTTACAAGGTGGTGATTTATAGTAGCTCTGAATTGATTGGATCTGTAATTGAAGCTGCCCTTGTATATGCCGTGCCACCGGTTACAGCAGTTTCTGAGGTTCCTGTAGCAGAACCAGACGCTTCTGGTGATCTTGCGCCTGACGTAAACATGAGTGAATAGTGGACGATTTGATATAAAATACTTGCATGGCAGTATTTGATTTCAAAGAAATTGAAGATAGGTGGGTTTCCCGCTTTGACGGTTTTCGTGGCTATAAGGGTTTGGACTTTGAAGCTTCGAAAAAAAAGTTTTACATGCTGACGGAGTTTCCTTATCCTTCGGGGGTTGGGCTTCACGTAGGACATGCTTTTTCGATGACATTGGCGGATATATATGCAAGGTTCAAAAGGATGTCTGGCTTTAATGTAATGTTTCCAATGGGTTGGGATGCTTTTGGACTGCCAGCTGAAAACTATGCTATCAAAACTGGTATTAAGCCTCAGGAAACAACCAGAGAAGTGACAGGGGCATATAAAAAACAAATGAGGAGACTCGGGTTTTCTTTTGATTGGGATAGAGAGGTGAATACGACATTGCCTGAGTACTACAAGTGGACACAGTGGATTTTTTTGAAACTTTATGAAAAAGGGTTGGTGGAGAAAAAAGAGATGCCTATTAATTGGTGCCCTAAAGACAAAACTGGTCTTGCAAATGAAGAGGTAATCGATGGAAGGTGTGAAAGGTGTGGAACTGAAACCGAAAAAAGAATCATTTCACAGTGGGTGGTGCGTATAACTGATTACGCTGACAAGTTGATAGAAGGACTTGATGATACTGATTTTATAGAGAAGGTAAAAGCCGCACAAGTAAATTGGATTGGAAAAAAAGAGGGGGCGAGGATAAAGTTTGAAGTCGTGAGTGGAAGGAGATCTCTCGACGTTGCTCGAGATGACGATGAGACAGAGATTGCCACTCCCCCAGAGTCGGATCTCAATGACGAGGAGATTGAGGTGTTTACAACAAGGCCTGATACCTTAGAGGGTGTGACTTTTGTAGTGCTCGCCCCTGAGCATCCATTAGTAGCAAAGATTGTTTCAAGAAATGAGAGCCTATCTTCTTTGGGGAAAGTTGCTACGAGTGGAGTGAGATCCCCCGACTCCGCTCGGGATGACGCAATCCTCAATGGTAGAGGAACGGGACGTAACGACGAAATTGTTAAATATTTGGATGAGGCAAAAAAGAAAAAGGAGTTTGAAAGAACTGATGACACGAGAGAAAAAACTGGCGTGTTTTCTGGGATCTATGCAATAAATCCTTTGACTAAGAAGGAAATTCCTATCTGGATTGCCGACTATGTACTGATGGGGTATGGTACGGGAGCAATTATGGCGGTTCCTTCACACGATGAAAAAGACAAGGCATTCGCTAAAAAATTTGACCTTCCAATAAACACCGAATATGTTCCGGATGATAATGTCATAAATAAAGTGGTAGAGATGGGTGTGGGAGAGAGATCAACAACATTTCACCTACGTGATTGGATATTTTCCAGACAACACTATTGGGGGGAACCAATTCCGATGGTGCGGTGTGATAATTGTGGGTGGGTTCCGGTACCAGAAGAACAACTACCAATTGTGTTGCCTGAAGTTGAGAAATATCAACCGACTGATACAGGGGAGTCGCCTTTGGCAAATATTGCTGAGTGGGTGAAAACAAAATGTCCAAAATGCGGTGGTGATGCAAAAAGAGAAACAGACACTATGCCAAATTGGGCAGGCAGTGATTGGTATTTCCTAAGGTATACAGATAATCGAAACACAGATGTTCTTGCTGACGTTGAAAAAATGAAGTATTGGCTACCAGTAGATATCTATGTTGGTGGAGATGAACATAATACGTTGCACCTTTTGTATAGCCGGTTTATTTATCAATTTTTGTGGGACATTGGGGCGGTGCCGAAAGAGATTCCAGAGCCTTATAAAAAGAGATTGTCTCATGGTGTGATACTTGGACCTGATGGGAATAGAATGAGTAAGAGCAAAGGGAATGTAATTGTGCCTGATGCTGTAGCTGATGTATATGGGACTGACGTGCTGCGAACTTACATGATGTTTATGGGGCCATTTGATGCAACTATGACTTGGAACGAAAGATCTTTGGTTGGGGTAAAAAGATTTGTAGAAAAAATTTATAGGTATGTAAGTGACAACGCCGGTAAGTATGCGGTAACTGATCTGGATAGTTTAAAAATTATTCATAAGTTGGTGAAAGAGTCTGGGGAGGATATAGTTGAATTTAAATTTAATACCGTCGTCGCTAGATTGATGGAGACAATTAACGATTTGACGCGTAGGGAAAGTGAGGTCGCCAACCCAGAACTGGGAATGATAGTGAAGATACTCGCCCCTTTTGCGCCGTTTGTATCAGAGGAACTGTGGTCTCAATTGGGTGGGGAGTTCAGTGTCCATAATCAGAGCTGGCCAACATATGAAGTTGATTTGTTAGTCTCAGATGTTGTCAATTTGTCCGTTCAGATAAATGGGAAATTTCGAGGTGTGATTGAAATGCCAGTGAATGGAACTGAAGATGAAGTGGTTGAACTGGTGAGGGCTGATGAGAAAATTAAGAAATATCTGGACGCTGGTACGGTGATGAAGACAATTTATATAAAAGGGAAAACAATTAACTTCGTAGTCGTATAGTTATGGGCATTCTGCTGCGGCTACTGTAATGCTTGAGCTAGCACCTGTTTGATAGTAGACTGCTGTTCCTGTGACGGACATCGATTTGTATTTTACATTGCCTGAAGTTTTGGCATATGTTCCGGACGAAGCAGCAAAGGCATTTCGACATACATACGTAGTAATGTCTGGTCCGCACTGAACTCCGTTGATGAATGCTCTGAAATTAACCTTACTGTTGCTCCAGTTAAGACTGGAGTTTGCATAGGAGTAGAGGACTCTTGCGTAGTCTCCTGTGCCAGTGGTTCCCCAGTAGTAGAAGCCGCTACCCTTAGGATAGCTGACGGCAGTGTTACCCAAGACCGACGTGGCGTAAATTCCTGTGGAAAAACCGCAATGGTCCGTAGAGCCAGTGGCTCCAATGACTTGATCGTAGATGGTGCTGGGGACGTTACAGTCTGTGCCGTTGCAATATGCAGTCCAGCCGCTGTCAGGGTATGAAGAACCAAAACTGGTGCCACAAGTTGTGGAGCAGGCGTAAGTCAGAGAGTAGTTGCCAGCAGTAAGAAAAAATAAAAATAAAATGGTGAGATCAGCAAATAACCTACAAAGTATTTTTACTGTCATGTTATCGGGGGGCATTCAGTTCCAACTTTTTTAATCTGTTGTCAAGAGAGTTTATTTTGATTTTAAGTAAATTGTTTTCTACTTCCATATTGTCAATTTTTGCCTTTTGTTTTTTCATTTCGGCAAGTAAAAGAACAGGAAGCTTCTCGTAATCGACGTTGGCAACGTTCTTGGTGCCGTCTGAAAGAGTGAGTTCTGGATAGACTTTGTAAACATCTTCGGCAATGAGACCAAATTGTCTGCCGCCTGAGAGAACTTTGCCTAAATCTTTGTATTGATCTTTGTAATCATAGGAGACGGGATTGAGAGAGTAGATTTTGGATGAATCGAGGGTGAGTGGACTGATATTTTTCTTATATTCTCGACTGGATCCGCCGGCGTAAAAAGTGCCGACGATTTGAACCTTGTAGGCAGGGTTGGTAATCCCAACGCCTAAGTTCCCGGGAACATACAAATCAGCTCCTGCTGGATACAAATCGACTCTGCCAGCAACGGTAGCACGCATACCCACTCCGTAATCACCGTTGTACCAACCGGTTCGGCCGGTAGATCTGAACCAATTTGAAGTGTAAATGGTGCCAAAGGTGGGATTGCTAGTTGTGAGGACGTTTTGATCTAGGTGAAAACCGTCGGTGGTGTCGGCATTGGTGGAGGAGTCGGCGAGTCTAGCTCTGTCGACACGAACTCCGTAGGTGTAAGTGCCGTTCCAGCCCATTAAGGTGGGGAAGGTAGCTGTCCACGCAATAGCAGAGTCTGTATTGCCGACTGCGGTGCCATTTGGGGCAGTGGAATTTGAAGCGTCAAAGATTGTGTGATTGTTACCATAATTTTTCCAGCTTATTTCACCAACTACGGCTGTGATAACTCCGTTAGTGGACCAATTGGCTCTGGTGGTGGAGAGGTTTTTGGCGGTAGCAACGTTTAAATAACTGGTGTTGTAGGTGCGCAAATAGCCATCGCCATTGGACCCCCAAGTGTACAGAGGACTAGACAAAGCATTGTCAGCTGCGGTTGAGTTAATGTATCCGGCCTGGATGTAACCGTTTGCATCTGTTCTGACAATTTTGTTGGCGAGATTGTTACGAGCCGTATGTACGTCTAAGCCATCAACTGTGCCAGCATCACCGGTGATCGAAATTCCCCAGGAGCCACTAGCTCCGGTACCTGTAAGGGTAGGAGCTAATGTCCCGACGTCTGTACACGATTCTACTGCACCGCCAGCGGTGACTCCTAAGGGGAAACTGCCAGCGGTACAGTTAGCTCCATTGGCGGCAAGGTTCGTAGCTGTGGTGGCATTACCTGAAAGAGCGCCAGAAAAAGTAGGAGCGGTAACTGTACCAGTAAAAGTCCCTGCACCGACGACGTCGAGTGGAACAGAAGGATCGGTCTTGGCGATGCCAATTTTGCCATTAACAATTAGATTCCGAGGAAGGGCAACAACTACATCACCTGCAGCAGCCAATGCGCTATTGACGTCGTTAATTTCGAAGCCCAAAGCTAATAGATCAGAGTCTGGGGAGCCTAGTTCGGTCCCTGCTCCAGTGGTGTCCACATATGCAAGTGAGGGGTAATTTTCTCTGAAATCATAACAGTTGGTGGTGATTTGAGGTGTACAAGCTACTGCTGGACACGTATATGTATCCGGGGCTTCAAAGATTGCGGGTTGCATGTCTAGCTGAGTAAGAGAGGTGGTTGTTTCTAGCCCTGTAGTAGGATCGATAGTAGATCCACCAATAACCATCGGGTAACCAGTGGCTCCCTTACGAATACACATTTTGCCTTGGGATATTTCAGAACCAGAGTTTACATATATTTTGGCATCAGTGCCAATGTTGATTTGTTTGAGTGGGGCAAAGATAAGGTTGTGGTTGAGAGTAACAATAGCACCAGGGGAGAGAGTGAGGTTGCCTTCGGCAACACCGTTTACGGTTTCGTAAATGACGCAACTACTGGAAATTGTGATATCGCCTTTGGCAGAACCATCGGGTGTAAAGTTACAAAAACTTGCGGACTGGTACTCGGCTTGAGCTGAAGGGGCTTGGGTGAAAAAGAATGATGAGATTACTAAGAAAGCAAAAGTTACAAACAATCTGTTTGGCATATGTGAATTAATAATAGAATAACCAGATCAAACTAACAAGAGATGGGGTCGAAGAGTACCTACCTGACAGGGAAAACGGTGGCTGTTTCATTGCCATTTATTGTTATGATTTTGAAATCAAAGCCGTATTTTTTGTCGGTATTATCTGTTACTTTGTATTTTGCTTCCCAAGTGCCATTTTTGAGATCGCCACTAATTAGGTTTAAAGAAAAAGTTTGTTTGGTGTTGTCAGACACAAGTGTTGCTTTGAAATCGGAGATGTCTTCTTTGCTGGTCATTTTGATGGTCATGGTTTGTTCGGAGTTTTTGGTGATATCTAATGGATCGATAGTTATCGAGCTAATTCTGGAGATTTCTTTGTCCCCACCACGGACGAAGTAGGTTTGTTTGCCTTTGGGGAGTACTAGAACTGGTGTGGGGGCTCCGGTAATTGCCTGGTACTTCGGATTTTGTGGGTCAGTAGTGGTGCTGGGATTTGTAAGGGTAGGGGTGATCATTTTCCAGCCAAATGGATTGGCTAATAAAAGAAAAAACCCTAACAGGCCTATTAGTATGCCAATAATAACTAGGTATGTTGATTTGATTTGCATTGATTTAATGATAGATGTTTGCAAAAAAAAGTCAATTATTGTCGATAGGTGGTATGATATTTTTCGATCAACTAAACAATTACTATTTATTTGGTAACATAAGTACATGTCAGAAAAAAATTCAGGATTAACATCCATATATACACCAGTGATGGTGTTGTTATTAATAGTAGGGGCTTTCTTCATCGGAAGATTGTCATCTCAAGTTGCAGCCATGAAAGAGGGTGGTAGTGCTGTTGTCGCTGGAGTTAAGGACCAAGCTGGGGCTGTGGCACCAACAGCTACACCAATCGACGTGCCTTCTTTGAAGGTTATGGCCAAGAGCTTCGGTGTGGACACAAAAAAGTTTGACAAGTGTCTGGATGATGGCGCGACCGCTGAAAGAGTTGCCGCTGAGCAAAAAGAGGGAGCAGCTCTGGGTGTTTCTGGAACACCGTCATTCTTCATAAATGGCATTTTGGTGGTTGGAGCTTTGCCACAGACTAACTTTGAGGAGATTATAGACGCTGAGTTAAAGGATGGCTCGGGTGAAAAGGTTGCTGAAACTGTTACCGGAGAGAAAGTTGCAAGAGTCAAGCTGGCTATGACAAGCGGATACCTAAAAGGACCAAAAGATGCTCAAATTAAGCTGGTTGAGTTTACTGACTTTGAGTGTCCGTTTTGTTCGAGAGCATTCCCAGCCATAGAGGGTGTCTTGAAGAAGTATGAAGGTAAGATTAGTATTGAATATAAGAGTTTCCCCTTGGCTTTCCATCCATACGCCCAGAAGGCTGCTGAGGCGGCACTTTGTGCAGGCGAGCAAGGTAAGTTTTGGGAAATGCATGACAAGATTTTCTCAGTACAACAATAATTGTTGATTTGGGCTCAAAAACCACCCGGAAGGGTGGTTTTTTGTGGTGATTTTGGCTTATATAGGGTAAAATATGCGATATGAAAAAAGTATTGATGATTCTAGCCTTATCTTTCTTTTTAGCCTTTCCTATTACAGCTAAAGCAGCTGTCTCATCAATCCCAAGTTTGGTAATTTCTCAGCCAGTAGCAACTCCAACTGCAGAAGTCGTCCCAAGTGAAAAAGATATAGATCTAACTGTGCCCAACAGAGAGAAAGACAGGTTATCTGCTCTCCTGGAAAGTCAGCATTTGTCTGGGTGGCTGGGCACAAACCCATTGAAGTACGCGATCAGGATAGCAGTTGATAAAGGAGTTTCTCCTAACACTCTCGTTTTGTTATTTTTGTTTCCATTTGTTGCCGCATTGGTCGCTTTTTCTAGGCAGGTTGTGGGTGTCAGTGGATTTGGCATGATTACTCCGGCGATGCTTTCTGTCGCCTTTCTATCTACAGGTGGTCTTGTGGGATTGGTCTTGCTTGTTTTTATTATGTGTGCGGCAATGCTAGGTAAGGTCCTAATTAAAAAAGTTAAGATTCCATACCTTCCAAAGCTAGCGGTCTTGATCTGGTTGATATCTATGGCTGTGTTGGGGCTTTTGTTGATGTCACCTATGATTGGACTGTCAAGACTTATGAGTGTTGGTATATTCCCGATTATGCTGTTCGTTTTGCTTGCCGAGACTTTTATCGAAGCTCAAATTACGAGAAGTTTTTCGACATCGATGTGGATGACAATGGAAACTGTAATTTTGGCCTTTGTTGCATATAAAATCATGAGCGCTCCTTGGATTCAAACTCAAGTGTTGCTACACCCTGAGATATCAGTAATAACAATTTTGGCAATGGACTTACTTATCGGAAAGTATAAAGGTCTAAGGTTGTCAGAGATGTGGAGGTTTAGAAAATTGCTAACTAAATAATGATTAAATTTGATGACATATTGGGACTAAATAGTCGTTCTGCTGACTATCTGGTGCTGAACAAAAAATCAGCTCGAAGAAGGGCAGATGATAAGCTCTTGACTAAGAAGATGCTCAAAAGGGCAGGTGTGGCTCATCCAAATTTGCTTGGCACAATGAGTAGTTCAAGGAAAGTAAGGTCATTTGACTGGGGGAAGCTTTCTGGGGGTTTTGCAATTAAGCCCGTACAGGGCTTTGGTGGACAAGGGATAATTTTGGTTAAGAGGGCAGCTAAGGAAGAGGGTATGTTTTGGACCGTAGATGGTAAGAAGATAAGTGTCGATGACCTGAAACTTCATGCACTTGATATTGTTGAGGGAAAATATTCTCATAACAACCTGCCTGACAAGGTCATGATCGAGGAGAGAATCAACATTCACCCTAAATTCAAGAAGTTGGCAGTAGGAGGTGCTCCAGATGTTCGTGTAATTGTATTTAATAACGTTCCTGTTATGGCGATGCTACGACTCCCAACTGATGAAAGTAGCGGTAAAGCAAACTTACATCAAGGAGCAATTGGTTTGGGGATCGATATCGCAACAGGGATAACAACTCATGGGGTCTATAAGAATAACTCGGTTAAGTATTTTCCGGATTCTACCAAAAAAGTAAATGGAATAGCCGTTCCTAACTGGAACAAGATTCTTCTGATGGCGGTTAAGACGCAGAGAATATCGAAATTAAATTATCTGTCTATAGACATGCTAATCGATGGGGACAAAGGTCCTGTGGTTCTCGAATTAAATGACCAGCCAGGCTTATCAATACAGCTTGCGAATATGGCAGGTTTGCGTAGAAGATTGGAGCGAGTGAGTGGACTAGAAGTGGATGATGCTGAGAAGGGGGTAAAGATTGGTAAGGCGCTGTTTGCTAGTAAATTTGCAAATCGTGTCAGCTTTTCTGGCGAAGGGAAACCTGTGGTGGGAATATTTGAAAAGGTTCAGGTTAGAAACGGCAAAAAGAAGATGGTCGAAGTTCAGGCAAAAATGGATACAGGAGCCAGAAGCACTTCAATTGATCAAAGTTTGGCTTCTGAGCTTGGACTGATGACTCCAGAGAATGTATTGTGGACCAAAAAGGTCAAGAACTCTTTGGGGTTTGAGGAAAGAACACTAATTTCGATTACAATGAAGATTAAGGGAAAGATAATCAAAACCAGAGCGGGTCTAACTGATAGGACCTCTTTGAGACGACAGTTGCTGATTGGAAGAAGAGATCTGACTGAGTTTGTTGTTGATCCTGGACTTATTAAAATACGCAAATAATGAAGAACTTGAAAATTGCTTATCTTCACAGAATTACTTTTGATGAAAGTGAACAGAGGTTTGCTGATGAAGCAAAACTCCTGGGTATTGAACTGGTGTTCATCAAATATAAAAAGTTGAGGTTGAGCGGTAACAGTATCTTATTTAAAGATATTGACTTAAAGGATTTTGATGGTTGGTACTTTCGATCTGTTGGATCTGAACTTGAGTGGTCGAAGTTGTTGCAATTTTATGCACGCAAACACAACATTCCTGTTGTTGATGAGTATCTTTTTACTGAAGGGCCACTTCGTAGGTTTAAATCGATTATGACGTGGCAGTTAAATGAGGCTGGCATTGCTTATCCAAAAACTTCGTATGTTGATGGTTTTGCCGACTTGGAAAAGGAACTGTCAAATTGGGAGATGCCGGTAATTGTAAAATTATCTTCTGGGGGTAGGCATGGCATGGGGACTTTCTGGATTCGAGATATGGGGGACCTGGAAAAATTGAAACATGTTCTTGATGGTAGAAAAGAAAAAGCAAAAATTGCAGGAGAGAAAATGCCAATATTTAGAGGGTTCTTGATTCAAGAGTATATTAAAAATGATGGCGATTTTCGGGTGATGACAGTGGGGTATAAATGTATTGGTGGGTTTAAGAGACAAGTAAAAGAAGAAAAACTGATTTTGAACAAGAGCCAGGGGAATTCACTTCCCTTGAAAGAAATGCCTCAGGACGTTGCTCGGACTGCAGAGAATGCTGCGAAAGTACTTGGTGTTGAAGTAGCCGGAACTGATTTGGTTCGTGATATAAATTCCGGGAAGGTCTACATAGTGGAGGTAAATGAGGCACCACAGTTTAAAGTGTTCGAAAAACGCACAAAAGTGAATGCGGCTAGAAAAATCCTTGAATATTGTGTAGAAAAGTTTAGTAAAAATATCGTGTAATTTATATAGATTCCCGATCAGGTCGGGAATGACAAACACAACATGAAAATATTGATTCTAACAAGATATAGAGGGGAGTATGAGCCAAGGAGGCTGGCAGAAGAAGCCGAGAAGGCTGGTCAGATTGTGGATCGGGTTAATTATGAACATGTCCGATTGGGGGTAAGTATAACTGGTAAGCCAATTATTGATTTGGGGAATGGAAGTAAGTTGGAAGAATATGATTTGATAATTCCAAGGGCTGCGACTAAACGGGGTGGTGCAAGTATGTTGGGTGTGAAATCGGTAATCTTGGAATATGTTGAACAAATCAATGAAGCTAGAAAACTTGCAAATGAAAAGTCGATCTCAGTAATAAACGGTGAAAGTTTTAGGTTGTTTCCTTTGATGGGGAAGCTTGAGCAGGGGTTGCTTTTGGCGCAAGAAGGATTGCCCGTGATTCCATTTGTGTCGTTTAATGGTGTGCGTGGGTGGAAAAGATATTTGGAAATTATGAGCAAGAGAAAAACTGAGTTTGTCCCTGTGATGGTTAAGGCAAGGTTTGGTTCACATGGTAAAAATGTGAAATTGGCCGGAAGCCTGACTAAATTGACAAAGTTATCTGAAAAATATAGTGAGGGAGATGTGTTGATCCAGCCAGTATTAAAAGTTAGAAGGTGGTATAGAGTATTGGTGTTTCGAGGAGAAGTCCTGGGGATGATGAAACACAGACAGAAAGATAAGTTTCAGACGATAGAGCTGATTGAAGAAACAGCAAAAATTAAACCTAAATTTACAAAGCTGCAGATGGAGGAGCTAAAGGATATTTCTATCGCCGCGACCAAAATTTTGAAGGCTGATTTTGCAGGGCTTGATGTCGCTTGGGATGAGACCACGCAACAGTGGAGAATTTTTGAAGTAAATAGAACAGCTCAGTTTAAATGGTTTGAGAGAAGTAAACTGGGAGTGAATGTCGCTGAGAAGATTGCAATTGTGTAATTTATGCTACACTTGTTTATGAGGCATAAAAGCACTGTTGTGAATCAGGTATATCATAATCAGTTTGAAGGGACAAAGGAGGACATACTCCACCAAAAGCAGTTTATGAAAGAGAGGCAGGGTGTGAAAGATGAAAAGCAGAATCAAAGTGATTATCGTGTGCAAAAACAAACTAGGGCAAAATAGATTTTATTGAGTAGAATTGAGTGATGAATAGATGGGTGGTTTTTGTCTGTGCAATCTTGCTTTATAGTGTAAGTGTTTTTGGTAATTTTGTTCAAGATGATAATGTTGTGATCGTTGGTGACCCAGGAATGGGGAAGCTGGAGTCGCTTATGGCCGTGTGGACAAGGCCTTACTACTATATGCAGGCAAATGAGTTTTCTGTATACAGGCCGTTAACTAGTTTTAGTTTTTATGTGAATTCTCTGATGACGGGGGTACATCCTTGGGGGTTTCGGTCGGGGAATGTAATTTTGTATGGAATTTGTTGTGTGTTGGTGTTCGAGCTGATGAGAAAGATTTCAAGAAATGAGACTGCTACATTGCCAGGTGGGGTGAGATCCTTCGACTTCGCTCAGGATGACGAAAATGACAATGACAAGTGCGTCCTGATGGATTGCCGCGGTTTGGGTACGAAACTCGCAATGATGACGAATGAGCTGGCTTTTTGGGGAGCAATGCTATTTGCGGTTTTGCCTATTCACGCAGAGGTAGTGAATAACATTGTCGGTAGGGCGGAGATTTTGTCGCTAATTTTTGTGATCTTGGCAATGCTAGCAAATTTTAGAAACAAATGGGATTTAAGCGCAGTGTTTTTGTTTTTGGGATTGATGTCTAAGGAAACAGCGATTGTGGGAGTGCCGATTTTGATTTATTTGACAATTCAGAGAGGAACTTTTTGTAATGTACCCGGATGGATTCCTGGTCAGGTCGGGAATGACAAAAATAAAAATAAAGATAGGAAAAATATGCGAGAGGAGAAAGTAGCGGCCATGGTTTTTGTGATGATGGCTTTGGTAGGATTTGTGGCGATAAGAAGTGTTGTATTGGGTGGTGTGGGGACTGAGAATAAAGCGACGATGGTGGAGAATCCGTTGAAGTTTGTGAGTAACTCGCAGAGGATAATGAATGGGATTTCTTTGATTCCTTTTGGGGTGGAGAAGGTCATTTTGCCCATAAACTTGAGCTATGACTACTCATTTAATCAATTAAAGTTGGTGGATAGTTGGGTGGACTGGCGAGTAGTATTGGGCATGCTGATGATTGTGGGAAGTGGAATTCTGTTAATTATGAAAATGAGATCGCCAAAGAAGAACACCCATGGCATCGGGGTGGAGGGAGATCTCTCGACTTTGCTCGAGATGACGGGTCTACTTGGTGTGATGTTTTTCTGGGTACCGATACTACTCACTGGGAATATTTTGTTTCCAATTGGAACAATTTTTGCAGAAAGATTGTGGTTTGTACCAAGCCTGGGAGTGGTGATGTTGCTGTTAGGCGGGACGAATCAACTTAGAGTGAGGAACGAGTTTGGAAAAGTGGCTAAAGTATTTAGAGTTGTTGTAATCGGATTGGTATTTTTGTATGCGGGGAGAACAGTGATAAGAAATTTTGATTGGCTGAGTCAGAAGCGCTTGTTTCTTCATGATGTTAAGTACGCGAGTGGTAGTGTGATGGCGCAGAATAACGCGGCGGCGATGTATTTCTTGGAAAATGATTTGGAAGCTGGGCGGAGACACTTAGAGATTGGTGAGTCTATATACCCAAAATATCCTGAGCTATTAAATAATCGGGGGGTGTATTTTTTGAGAGTAGGCCAGCCTGATAAGGCTGTTTTGAAATGGGAAGAGTGCTTGGAGGAAAGGTCGGGGTATGAGTTGTGTGAGGCGAATTTGAATGATTTAAAAAAGAGGGGTAATGAATAGAAAAAAAGAAACTGGAATATAATTGAGAAATGACAGAATTAAAGACAGATGGTGAAGAAATCGAAAAGAATAGCGTTTTACCAAACACAAGCGAGAAAATAGCTGAGCGAAGGGAAGTGCTGCGAAAAATCGGGGTTGGAATAGAGGGAAGAATTGCAGCAAATGAACTACAGTATCTGACGATAGATGAGGCTCGAGAAATTAGACAGAATGTGCTAGCCAATTGGGAAGTGTTTGCTTCTGGTCATACATGGAAGGAAGAAGGGAAGGCGGATGTAACAATAACACCAGAGGATGCAATGACTGGAACCGTGTTGAACGCAAGAGCGCTTCTCGTGTTTGCTGCTTTGGGTGAAATGCCACTTAAAAGAGCTATGTTGGGTGGGTTATCAGAAGCATTGTTGCAGAAAGGTGGAGGCGTAAACAAGAAGGAAGAAAGGGAATTGTCAGAGGGAGAAGTTATTGCCTACGCACGTAAGTTTATAGAAAAATCATGTTCGGCAGTTAAATTTAGGTTTGGAGCAGATGACGGAGAGGTACAGAAAATAATCTTGAACAGGTTAGAAGCAATTACAAACGCACTTTATTATATTTTGGCTACTGCGGCTCTGGAAGCAACCAACTCTGCCGCTTTTGAGGAAGTGCAAAAAGATCTTCTTCTATCGTCAAATTTTAGACTGCCTGTCCTTAAAGGAATTGAAAGAAGCCGCCCTGCGGAAGAAAGGAGTTCCGTTCCTGGATTTGCTCAAGCTGCTCCGATTCGGCATTTACCACCAAAGTGTATCGCTGCCTCCATGGAGGAGTTGGGGGAAAATAGTTGAGGTGTAGTAAAATAACCCTGTGAATCGCAAAAAAGTGGCTGTTGGTATATCTGGGGGTGTGGACTCCGCTGTAAGTGCCTTGCTTTTGAAAAAGGCGGGATTTGATGTGGTTGGAGTTCATTTGTATTGTTGGCCACCAAAAAGTGAGGTGGAAAAAGATGGTGTTACCAGAGAAGAATGGATAAAGAAGAATGGATGTCGTGCGGATGAAGATAGAGCTTTGGCTTTGAAAACAGCATTGGAAATTGGAATACCTTTCAAAACGTTGGACTTCTCAGAGGAATATAACAGTAGGGTAATCAAGTATTTTTATGATCAATACGAAGCAGGGAGAACTCCAAATCCTGATGTGTTGTGTAACAGTGAAATAAAATTTGGGTTGTTTCTCTCGTGGGCACTTGAGAACGGGTTTGATTATATTGCCACTGGGCATTATGCGAAATTGGTGAGAGGTGATTCTGGTTCAAGAAATGAGATTGCCGCGGTTCGGGATACCGAAACTCGCAATGACGAATACGTCCAGAATGACTCCCGCCTTCTCGGGAATGACGATGTGGCTGGATTGCCGCACTCCGCTCGCAATGACGGTGGAGTTGTGAGGTTGATGATCCCGGAGGATAAGCATAAGGATCAGACCTATTTTTTATGGAAATTGGGACAGAAGGAGTTGAGTCACACATTGTTTCCTTTGGGTGATTTATCAAAAAATGAAGTGAGAGAAATTGCTAAAGAGTCTGGACTGTCTGTGGCGACCAAGAAGGATAGTCAGGGAATTTGCTTCGTGGGCAACGTGGAAGTAAGAGAGTTTTTGGCTCGAAGACTAAAGGTCCAAAAGGGAAAGGTGTTCGATACTAAGGGGGCTGTGGTGGGGGAACATGATGGTGTGTGGTTTTATACCATCGGACAAAGAGGAGGGTGGAAGATAAATGGAAAAGCGCAAAAACAAAATTCTGAGAAGACGGCGTTGGGTGATGTAACGCCAGTATATTATGTGATCTCAAAAGACGCTAAAGAGAATGTTTTGGTGGTTGGAGAGGCTGACGAGGCCACAGGTGACTTTTTTGAAGTGACTGATGTCAATGAGATTGGTGCGAAACATAGAATCGTGAGTGTAAAGGAGTTGTATGTTCGGATCCGACACGGAGGAGAGCTGATAGGCGCAAGAGTAGGAAAGACAAAAGGTGGTCTTAATGTGGAATTAGTTAAGAAAATTAGAGGTATTGCTAGTGGACAAAGTGCGGTATTTTATTCTGCAGATGGAGAATGTTTGGGGGGAGGTACTATTTTGTAAGAAGCTAACAACCTTGAAATTTGTTAAGATACGGGGTAATATGTCGAGGCTGGGTGCATTTTGACACATTACTTGTGGGTAGGTAAAAATTTAGCTTTGAGGCAGGTGAAAATGGAGGAGAGATTAAATGATATAAAACTGATACCAAGGAATGTTTTTGGAGGGTATCACTGTACTTTGTTTTTGAATTTCGATTTGGACGGCGAGGCCATCAAGGGAGAATGTTTTGATTTGCAAGACTTCGCTGATTTAATTGGATTTGCCCGTTTTGATCAGAGTAGTCCTGGTCCAATTTTCCCCATTTCAATGGGCAAAATAACAATTTCGGAAAAGAATAACACCTTGGTTTTTAAGTGGTACCGTGGATACAAGGGGCATAAGATGGATAGCGAAGACATTGAAAAATTTTTGCTCGAGCGTGGATTTATGCGAGCTTGAGATTTCCCGGGATAATACCCGGGATTTTTTTTACGCCAGGAAACCCCGGATTTTAATCCGGGGATGAATGGTGAGCAGAGCATCACGCAGTGATGATATGCTCTAAGCATGAGAATTCGCAGTTTGAGTCACTGCC